>Ga0214919_10002539_pt1 | contig 28573 bp, 19 predicted proteins | sample LL1503_MetaG_FD_177994 | JGI IMG/M metagenome (GOLD analysis project Ga0214919, IMG submission 177994) | Freshwater microbial communities from Lake Lanier, Atlanta, Georgia, United States - LL-1503 | ecosystem: Environmental > Aquatic > Freshwater > Lake | place: USA: Georgia | collected... | reverse complement strand
CCCATTACAGAAGAAACGTGTGCAGTATTTAATAAATACATACTAAAATCAGCTGCATTTTTAATTGTTTCTGTTCCATTTGATTTGCCATAATAATAACTAACGTCAGGGAATACATAGAATGCGCCTTGTGGTGCAAAACATTTAAAACCATCAACAGCATTGACTAATTCTAAGGTTTTTGTTCTTCTTCTTGTAAATTCTTCAGTCATTTCAATAGAAGGTTTTAGATCCCCTATCAATGCTGCTACACCTGCTTTTTGAGTGATTGAGCATGTGCCACTAGTTAATTGACCTTGTAATTTTTCGCAAGCTTTTGCAATAGTTGTATTAGCAGCTATATAGCCTAAACGCCATCCGGTCATTGCAAAACCTTTACTCAATCCATTAATTAAAACAACACGATCTTTTAAATCTGCAAATTGTGCAATACTCTCGTGTTTTCCAGTGAAATTAATGTACTCATAAATTTCGTCTGATAGTATAGTGATTTGTGGATGTTTACGAAATACTTCTGCCAATCCTTCTAATTCAGATTTAGTATAAACTGATCCTGAAGGATTACAAGGAGAGGAGAACATAAACACTTTAGATTTTGGTGTTATTGCCGCTTCTAATTCTGCAGGAGTTGTTTTGAATTCATTTTCAACTGTAGTTCTAATATCAACAACTTTACCTCTTGCAATTTTTACCAATTCAGAATAAGTAACCCAATATGGCGTAGGAATAATTACTTCATCATTATCATCTACTAAGGCCAAAATTGCATTGGCCAAACTTTGTTTTGCCCCAGTTGAGGTTACTATGTTTTCAGGTAAATAATCGAGGTTATTATCGCGTTTTAATTTAGTACATACTGCTTCTCTAAGGTCTAAAAATCCTGATACTGGTGTATAATGGCTCCAGTTATCATTGATTGCTTTAATAGCTGCGTCTTTAATATGTTGCGGTGTGTCAAAATCAGGCTCACCTAAGCTTAAATCAATTACATCAATCCCTTGGGCTCTTAATTCTCGACCTAATTTGGCCATTTTTAAAGTTTCTGGTTCACTAAAACGATTCAATAATGAAGAAATTTCCATGTTATTATATTATTTTTTAACCTGTTTAATTAGAATGCAAACTTCGTAAAAACATTCCAAAAATGTTTAATAAAAGCAGTTAAAATGGATAATGTTTATAAATAATAGTAGCTAGTATAATTATCTTCAAAAAATCGCTAGTAATTGATTGCAAATTTGGTCAAATTGGGCGGATATTTTCTTTTACGTGCTTGTTCATATTTTAATATCACTTCACCAAGGTGCTGCATAAATGGATATCCAATAGTATCATAATCATATTTGTCATCATTATAAATACCATCGCTATTACAAGATATAGTAGCACTTAACATAAACTCAACCTTGTGCTCTAGATCTACTATGTATGCTATATCTGTTAAAAAACCATAAGCATCACCTACTTTATTAAAAATACGGATGTTTTTAGGTAATGATCCTTTTTGTGATCCATACAATAAAAACTTACAATAAGCATCATAATAAGTAGCACTATCGTAATAAGGATGACTACTCTCACGTGGAAAAGCACTCATATAATATTGTACAAATGCTTGGTCTGAATCAGTAAGGTTAAACCTATGTTTGACAGGCACTGATTCTGGGAAATAAACAGATTGCAAAATATGGTGCTGGTCTTGTAAATAGATCTTGTTTTTATCGGAAAAATCAAATGGTTGATTGATTAAATCATCCCCTTTATAATATCCCTTACCTAATTGAACTGTACGTTTTTGAAAATCTGCTTTACTATAAACGCCTGGCTGTTGATAAATGATTTTACCTGTTGTATCGTAAAAAGTTATTGGATTAGTTGCACGGTTTTGATCGGCACTTAAATAAACATTTAAACGATGCCTAATCATTGCATCGGGATATCCTTTTTCAGTTAATTTTTTTTGAATATATTCTTGACCTAAAAACTCATAAAGTCTATTAAACGCGTCATTGTCACTAACTAAAAAAATTTGTTTGATATAATTCTCAATACTTGCAATACCAAGAGTTGCATTGGGTTGTGTGTAAACAAATGTTTGACCAGAATAAATACTATCAGTAACCATAATAGTAGATTTATGTAAGTTGGTTATGGCTAATTCATTGAGCTTTTCTAATGCTAAAAAAGCAATAGGCATTTTAACAGTACTTGCTGGATAAAAATATTGGTTGTTGTGTAGATTAAATTGGAATTCTTTAAAGCTTGGAGTATTGTGTTTGTCTCGATTGATTTGAGTATAAACAATTTGTACATTGAAACTATCTTTCTTATTTAAAATATCCTGAAAATAGGCTGGATATTGATTTAATAATGATTCAATGAAATTAGAATCACTACTATGTTTATTACTTGTTTGACTATTTCCAATCAAGCCAATTAATAAGCACAAATAGACTAAATAATGCTTTATCATGCTCAAATATATTAACTGCCATCATAATTAAATAAAATGTTTTGAAAGCCTTATTTAAGCTTAAATTCGAGTAACCATTTTTGCAATCATGCCACATGAATCAATTTCGGTTTTTGATATGTTTAAAATTGGCGTGGGACCATCTAGTTCTCATACCTTAGGTCCTTGGCGTGCAGCGCTAAAACTACTGGAAGGTTTCAAAGAAAACAATCAACTCAATTCAATTAGCAATATCACTGTTTTACTCTATGGATCTTTGGCAAAAACAGGTAAAGGACACGGAACAGATATGGCTATTTTATTAGGATTAATGGGTAAAGACCCTGTTAGTATTGAGATTGATTCGATCTCCAAAACTATTAAAACGATTCAACAATCTAATAAACTCTGCTTAAACAATTCCCATACCATTGATTTTAACCCTTCGATACAAATACAATTTTTAACATCAGAATCATTGCCGTTTCATCCAAATGCCCTTTCTTTTTTAGTAAATTTTAATACTGGGAATTCTATTTGCGAAACCTTTTATTCTGTTGGTGGTGGATTTATAGTTCAAGAGCATGAAATCAACCAAAAAAAATCGCAAATAGACCTGCCATTTCCAATTAATAACGCCGCTGATTTATTGCATTGGTGTATGCAAGGCTTGAGTATAAGCGAAGTTGTTTTAGAAAACGAATCTGCATGGCGCACAGAATCACAAACCAAAAATGGGGTCATAAATATATGGAATACTATGAAAGATTGTATCTATCGTGGTTGCCATGAACAAGGTGAATTACCTGGTGGTTTACAAGTAAGAAGAAGGGCTTTTGATTTGAATAAACGACTAATAAAAAATCAATTATACCAAGATATTGATAGTTGGTTATTGTGTATTAAAAATGGTGGCCATGATTTTAATTATATTTTAGATTGGGTAAGTTGTTTTGCCTTAGCAGTTAATGAAGAAAATGCATCTTTTGGTAGGGTAGTAACAGCTCCTACAAATGGTGCTGCCGGAGTTATTCCTGCTGTATTATTATATTTTATTGTTTTTTGCAATGGCAATACACCAGAACAAATCATTCGATTTTTATTAACAGCTTCTGAGGTTGGTAGCATCTTTAAAAAAGGCGCTACTATTTCTGCAGCAATGGGTGGATGTCAGGCTGAAATTGGTGTATCATCGGCGATGGCTGCAGCTGCATTAACCGAATTAATGGGCGGTTCTCAACGACAAAGTTTAATGGCTGCAGAGATTGCTATGGAACACCATCTAGGACTCACTTGCGACCCAATAGGCGGATTAGTACAAGTGCCATGTATTGAAAGAAATACAATGGGTGCTATCAAAGCAATTACTGCATCTCAATTGGCATTACAAAGTTCACCAGATTTTGCAAAAGTTAGTTTAGACAAAGTAATTAAAACTATGTGGGAAACTGCTTTGGATATGAATAGCAAATACAAAGAAACTTCCGATGGAGGATTGGCCATTAATATTCCAATTAGTTTACCTGAGTGTTAATTCTTTATAATTAAACAGCTTCAAACGTACTCATATCAACCGTAGAATAATCACGTATTTCATTGTACAAAGTTCCTCTTTCAATTGGTTGACGATTTACTTGTTTAATTAAGTTAACCAAGTCTGCGGTACTCATTGCAGGAGACTGTTCTTCACTACCAGCCATTGAATAAATTTTTGTAGTATCATCAATGGTTCCATCAATATCATTCACACCAAAACTTAAGGTTAATTGTGCATTTAAACGACCCAACATTGGCCAATAGGCTTTAATGTGTGGGAAATTGTCTAGGTACAATCGAGATACTGCATACATCTTCATGTCTTCAATAATGGAAGACTCTTTAACATGGCTCATATCATTGTCTTTGTTGCGAAATTTTAAAGGGATAAAAGTATTGAAGCCGCTAGTTATATCTTGTAATTGACGTAGTCTTTCCATATGATCAATTCGATGCCAATATTTTTCAATATGTCCGTAAAGCAAGGTGGCATTACTATGCATACCTAATTGATGCGCGGCTTGATGTATCGACAACCAACCGTCAGCATCTACTTTATCGTTACAAATTTGGGTACGAATTTCTGGATGAAAAATTTCTGCACCGCCGCCTGGTAGTGAATCTAAACCTGCACCATGCGCCAATCGCATACCTTCTTCGGTACTTAATTTGGCCTTGCGAAACATATAATCTAATTCAACTGGGGTAAATGCTTTAATATGCAATTCAGGGCGATGGGCCTTAATGGTACTTAATAATTCTAAAAAGAATGCCATATTCATTTTGGGATGCACTCCTCCCACAATATGTACTTCTGTAACAGCTTTTCCATCATAGCTTTTAACTATATGCATCATTTGATCGATGCTTAATTCCCAGCCTTCTTCTTTGTGTGCATATAATTTTGAATAAGCACAGAACTGACAACTAAATACACAAACATTGGTTGGTTCGATATGAAAGTTTCTATTGAAATAGGTTTTGTTGCCGTGTTTTTGTTCTCTTACAAAATTAGCCAATGCACCTAAATAGGAGAGTGATCCTTTTTCAAATAATATTACACCTTCATCAAAACTAATGCGTTGATGATTAAGGATTTTTTCACCGATTGATTGAAGTTGAATATCTTTTGCAGCCGCTACCAAAGCAGTTATACCTGTTTGTGTTTGCATCATAACCCGAAGAATTTCCACAAAATTAAATCAAAAAAACTTGCAACTACTGCAATTTATTTGAGTTAATTAAGAAATAGGCCAACTAATGAACCAATCTTTAAACAGACATTAAAATACCTGCAATACTAGCGGATAAATAAGAGGCCAAAGTGCCACATAGCAATGCTTTCAAACCTAGTTTAGCTAAGTCTGCGCGCCTCGTTGGTGCTAATTCTCCAATACCACCAATTTGCATTCCAACACTGCTAAAATTGGCAAATCCACAAATGGCTATACTAACAATTAGTAAACCTTTTTCAGAAACAATTGGAACTGTTTTACTCGTAAGGTTATTGAAGGCAACAAATTCGTTAATGGTTAATTTTTGACCTAGTAATGTTGCAGCATTTGCAACGTCAACAGTAGGTACACCCATTGCCCAAGTCATTGGGTAAAATAATTTACTAAAGATGGAATCTAAGGTCAGTCCTGTATATATTTTTCCAAACCCATAATTGATAAATGCAATCAATGCAATAAAACCAATTAACATGGCAATAACATTAATTGATATTTTCATACCATCACTTGCACCATGTGATATGGCATCAATAATATTGCTGTACGGACTTTTTACTTCTAATTTCACTTTTCCCATGGTTTGAGACTCTTCAGTTTCTGGAAAAACAATTTTAGAAATAACCAATGCACCTGGTGCTGCCATTAAACTAGCCGTTAATAAGTATTCGGCTTTAGCGCCCATATTGGCGTATACAATTAAAATTCCACCTGCTATACATGCCAAACTTCCGCTCATACTAGCCAATAATTCACTTTTAGTCATCGAAGTTAAATAAGGACGAATCATGACTTGCGCTTCTACTTGACCAACAAAGGCACTAGCTACATTACTTAATGCTTCGGCACCACTTACACGCATGATAAAATTCATGGCTTTCGCTATAATAGAAACAATAATTTGCATCACCCCAAAATGATATAAAATAGCCACCAAAACACAAACCAATATTATAGTTGCAGTTACACTAAACGCAAATACAAATCCTCCTTGTCCAAAATTTTGCATACCAGTTGGCGCATTTACCATTATTCCTCCATAAACAAATGCCACACCTTCTCTTGCAAATTTTTCAATCTTTTCCATTCCATGTCCGAGCTTTTGAAAAAACCAGGTTACAGGTGGTACTTTTAATATTAAAATGGCTATTAAAACTTGCAATAGCATCCCACTAAATACCAATCTTAAATTGATACGTTTTTTGTTGTTTGAGAACAAAAATGCAATCATAAGTATTAAAATAATTCCTAATATACCGTGGAAGCGTTCCATAAGCAACAAATTAGCTATTTGAATAAGTATGAAAGATAATAAAATAATAGGCACTATTATAGACTTAAATAAAAAGAGGCTTCAAATTGAAGCCTCTTTAATACATTTTAAATTAATGAGCTATAAATGAGATTGAATCTTTTTGTCTAAAACACTTTTTGGTACTGCACCAATTTGTTTGTCAACGATTTGACCACCTTTAATAAATAATATTGCAGGAATAGAAGTGATACCATAGTTCACACTTAAATTAGGGTTATGGTCTACATTTACTTTGCCTACATTGATTTTCCCATCATATTCTTTTGACAAATCTTCAATAACTGGTCCGATAGCGCGACAAGGTCCACACCATTCTGCCCAAAAATCTACCAAAGATAATTTATCACTGTCCAATACATTGCTTTGAAAGTTCGCGTCTGTTAATTCTAAAACCATTTTTATTTTTTTAAGTGTTCATTAATTTATAAAGTATATCAAATATATATCCAAAGATGCATTCATGCTTATTTGACTTTTCCACCAATGTGACTATTGCATTTATTGACGTTATAACTGTCACAGGGGCAGAGGACTAAAGCAACATTAAGTATTATTAGGCTGTATTTACAAGACCTACATTTACCTCAAAATCTGGATTGTTTAATAAATAGTCGGCCATTTCTTCGTTCATCATAAAACTCCGCTCTAAACTATACAAACTAAGCTTAAGATTCTCTTTAGGTTCATAAATATTAAAGCGTAAAGTTGTTTTTCCTGGATATTGTTTGAGGTTTTTATCTACAAAATCAACTAATTCAGCGGTTACGCCAACAGGATGTATACTAATGTCGATAGTTCTAGTTAAAGATTGTTTGACTGTTTCAAGTAATGACATACTCGTTATTTTGAATTCGAATTCTGTTGGTCGATTGTATTTGGGCCTGAAAAAACCATTACATAATATGTTTTGACCTTTCTCTAGATAGTTTTGAAATTTGATATAGTCTTCACTCCACAATAAGAACTCCGTTTTACCGGTAAAGTCTTCAATTGAAAATGATCCAAAATTCTTACCCGTTTTAGTAACTCGGTGTTGCACGTCAATAACCAAACCGGCTACTCTTAAACTCCTACCTGGATTTGATTGTTCTAGAATGGTATTTTTAATTTCATTGAAATCATTGATTTTGGTAATGCCATAATATTTCAATTCAAATTTAAAATGGTCGAGTGGATGTCCGCTCATAAACATACCTGTTACTTCTTTTTCGTAATCAAGTAATTCAGTGAGTGTCCATGGTTCACAAATGGCTATTTTAGGATGTGGCACTTCCATTGCAGCTGATAAGTTTCCAAAAAGGGTATTAGTCGTTCCAATACTATGCGCTTGTTTTGCTTGACCATAGTTAATTATTTTTTCTAAACCAGTTTGTTTTTCTCCGTCAGTAATATTAAAATATTGTGCCCGATGAAAATTTGTGAAGCAATCGAATCCACCTGAATAGGCCAAACATTCTAGTGATTTTTTATTGACACTTTTTTGAATAACACGACCTATAAAATCATAAATATCTTTATACCATCCGTTCTTTTCTCTTTCAGCGATAATATTTTCAACTGCGGCTTCACCAACACCTTTAATACCACCCATACCAAAACGAATTTCTCCTTTTTGATTTACAGCAAAGCCTTTTAAGGATTCATTAATATCTGGCCCCAAAACTTTTATTCCCATGCGCTTACATTCCTCCATAAAAAAAGTAATCTTTTCAATTCCACCAGCATGGTTCAATACCGCCGACATATATTCTCCTGGATAATGTGCCTTTAAATAAGCAGTTTGATAGGCCACTAAAGCATAACAGGTTGAATGCGATTTATTAAAAGCGTATTGTGCAAAGGATTCCCAATCGGTCCAAATTTTTTCTAAACTTGTTGCCAGATGTCCTTTAGCAGTGGCACCATCAATAAATTTTCCTTTCATTTTATCGAGGGTCTTTCTATCTTTTTTACCCATTGCCTTTCGAAGTACATCGGCATCTCCTTTACTGAAACCACCAATTTTTTGAGATAATAACATTACCTGTTCTTGATAAACAGTAATTCCATAAGTATCAGCTAGGTATTCTTCCATATCTGCTAAATCATAAGAAATAGCTTCTTTACCATGTTTACGATCTATGAAATTTGGAATATAGGCAATAGGTCCCGGTCTATACAAGGCGTTCATGGCAATTAAATCTGCAAATTTATCTGGCTTTAATTCACGCAGGTATTTTTGCATACCAATACTCTCAAACTGAAATGTTGCATTGGTTTCGCCTCGTTGGTATAATAAATATGTTTTTTCGTCGTCTAATGAAATAGTATCTAAATCAATTGTAACACCATGGTTTTGTTTAATTAATTCAAGAGCTGTTTTTAAAATTGATAAGGTTTTTAATCCTAAAAAGTCCATCTTAATTACGCCTGCTTCTTCAATAGTGCTTCCTTCAATTTGTGTAACCCATAAAGGAGAATCTTTAGAAATAGCAACAGGAATTAAATCGGTTAAATCTCTTGGTGCAATAATAATTCCAGCGGCATGTATACCTGTATTTCTAACTGATCCTTCTAGTCTTTCTGCTTCTTTTAATACTTGTGCACGTATATCAGTGCCTTTGTATATTTCTCTGAGTTTTTTTACATTGTCTATATCTTCTGGTTGATAACCTTCTTTTTCTTCTAATGATTTTTCGTTTGATTTTTCTGCCTCCTTAGTTGTAATAGGGGCGTGTAATACACGTCTTAATTCAGTTCCAGGTTTATCGGGAACTAGTTTAGCTAATAAATTACTTTCAGATAAGGGCAGGTCTAACACACGAGCAACATCTTTGATGCTCATTTTTGCCGCCATTGTACCATAAGTAATAATTTGAGCAACCTGATTTTTGCCGTATTTATCCACTACATAATCAATCACACGTTGTCGACCTTCATCGTCAAAATCCGTGTCTATATCGGGCATGCTTTTACGGTCTGGATTTAAAAACCTTTCAAATAGTAAATTGTATTTGATAGGATCAATATTGGTGATACCAATACAATAGGCTACCACACTTCCTGCTGCAGAACCTCTACCAGGTCCTACAAAAACACCCATTTCTCTACCAGCCTTAATGAAATCACTTACAATTAAAAAGTATCCTGCAAAACCCATTGTACGAATAGTAAACAATTCAAAGTCTAATCGCTCTTGAATTTCAGGCGTAATATCGGTGTATCTTTTTTTAGCACCTTCCATGGTTAAATGCTGTAAAAATTCCCATTGGTTTAAATTGGAATCTTTATGGACTTGAAACGATATTGGAATTGGAAAAGCGGGTAATAAAATATCCTTTTTTAAATTAAGCACTTCTATTTTGTCTACAATGGCATTGGTATTATCTATCGATTCAGGGATATCAATGAAAAGATGTTTCATTTCATCGGTAGTCTTAAAATAAAATTGGTCATTAGGAAATTTAAATCGCCTATTTTTTAGTTGTATTTCGTCATTTACAAAATCATCAAACCCCGGTGTAGATTGTTTTTCACCAGTATTAATACACAATAAAATATCATGCGCATTATAATCGTCTCTTTCTGTGTAATGACTATCATTGGTAGCTATTACTGGTACATTGTATTTTTTTGCAAATTTTAAAAGTGTAGCATTAATAATTTCTTGTTCTTTAATATTATGCCTTTGAATTTCTATATAATAATCTTCTCCAAATAAATCTAACCACCACTTAAATTCTTTTTCTGCTTTTTCTTCGTTTTCATTTAAAATTGTTTGGGGCACGTATGCTCCAATGCAACATGTAGTAGCAATAATACCTTCATGATATTTTTCAATTAATGCTTTATCAACTCTTGGATATTTACTATACATTCCTTCAATAAATCCTAAGGATGTTAATTTTACAAGGTTTTGATATCCAACACTATTTTTTGCCAACAATACTTGGTGGTATCTTTTGTCTTTTTGTTCTTTGGTAAATGTTTTAATAAATCGATCTTCTACTACATAAAACTCGCATCCAACAATTGGTTTTACTGTAGGTGCTAATATATCTTTTCCATCAGCATCCTTTCCAATCACTTTGGTATTTTTCCATGCTTGATTAACAAATTCAAATGCACCAAACATATTGCCATGATCAGTAATAGCCAATGCAGGCATATTATCTTTTACTGCTTTTTTGTATAAACTACCAATATTAGCAGCTCCGTCTAGCAAAGAGTATTGGGTATGAACGTGTAGATGAGAAAATTTAGACATGCTGCAGTATAATTAGCCATCAGTAATGTATAAATAAAATGAACAGATTAAGTCAATTTTTAATTATTACTGAATGAACTCCAAATATCGATAGAATACAGCTTATTTACACACTAAAATTTTCCACAATGGATATAAATTTTGTCCAAATAAGGTTATCCACAAAATGATCAAAAAGCTATGATATAATGATTATTTGTGTGAAGTTTTGCCAATCTAAGCCTAGGAACTTATATTGCAGCATTAGCAAATGAAACCATCCAATTTATTCATATATCTAATTTTACTACTTGTATTTTCAAGTTGTAGGTCTTTTAGGCAATTATCGTCTAGAGACAATACAGAAAATGTTGCTGTAAATAAGCGATCAAATAATAATAAAAAAAATACGTTCATTGATAATATTGAAGTAACGCCAGGTAATACGATTACCAATAAACACAAAACGAGTGCTACAAATAGTACAAATACACAAAATCAAACCTCCAATAAACCTAGGTCTGAAATAATTACAAACAATTTTACAGTAGAAAACAGTAACTATTTACAATTAAAATATGCTGTTTTAATAGGAGTAACTATTGATCGCTTAAATAATATTGCTTTATTACAAGAAATAGATAAATGGTGGGGAACTCGTTATTGTTGGGGAGGAACCACAGAAGAGTGTTTAGATTGCTCAGCCTTTACACAAATCGTTTTAAAGGATGTCTATGCCGTTAATTTGCCTAGAACTGCACAAGAACAGTATAACGCTGGCGAAAAAATAGAAACCTCAGATTTAAAAGAAGGCGACCTTGTATTCTTTCATACAACAGGCAGAAAGAGAAAAATGATTACCCATGTTGGCGTTTATCTGCAGAATAACAAGTTTGCCCATGCTGCAACTAGTGGTGGTGTAATGATTAGTGATTTGAATGAAAAATATTGGGCGCCTAAATTTAGAGGTGGTGCTAGATTAAAGTAAATAAACAAATAGTTGCTTTAATCAATTCTAAACAATCTTTAATCTTTTTTTAAATTGTTCAATTAATTGACCAGCATCTGGAGTAATATTTCCATATATAATTGTTAGTATAAAAATTATTGAAAAGACGGTTGTTCTAATACAAATGCCAAACCATCCTTGTATTCCATTAAATAAAAAATAACTAACGCAATAGGCTATTAATGCAAACAATAATGCGAATAGGGTTTTACTATTGAAAGGTTGAAGGTTAAATTTTCGTCGAAGAAATTCAAATCGAGTAAAATTATAAATACTATAGGCTGCCAATTCTGCAAATGCAGATCCTATAATGCCATAGTTTTTAATTAAATAATAGGTGAGGGGTAACCTAAATGCTAACAAAATAACACCACTATAAAAGTCAAAACGCCAAAATGTTGATGTGTTAATTACCATTCCATTTAATCCTGTACCTGCATCAATAATACGAACCATTCCAAGAATAAACAATACACCCAAACCCGTTTCATATTCTTTTTGAATATGCATTAATTCCATTCCTTGAAAAACATTCAGCCAAATATTTCCAAAAATAAAAAGTGAAATGATTAAAAGATTGATACAAGAACGATAGTATATTCTTGCTATTTCAGACATGTTTTTGTCTTTCCAAGCCCTAGATAAAACACCTGCAGATATAGACTGAATACTTCTTTGAGGAACTTGTACTATGTTAGCGGCATATTGTGCTACACCAAAAATAGCTACCACTGCTAAGCCCTGAAATTTGGCAATAATAAAACTATCAATTGTTGCTGCTACCGAAGCAATACAGGTTCCTAAAAAAACAAGTATTTGCATCGATAACATTTTTTTTCGAAACTTTTTTGTAACCCTACTTACCGAAAAACTAAAATGCAATTGTTTGGTTTTAATCAAATAGATCATTAATACCATAAAAATAATCAGATACAAAAAAGCAAATAATTTAATAAAGATGGTAAACGAAATAAGTTTAAAATAAAACAATATAATAAAACAGGAAGTAACCAAACGTAGTCCTGTTTCTTTTAAAAAATTAGAGATGACTGTCTTTTGTAAAGCCCAACAAAATCCTTCTAAAACCGAAAATAATAACATTCCTAACGCAAAAGGAAACATCCAATAGTAATAGGTTACCATTAATGTTGATCCTCTTTCGTATTGTTGCAAAAAGATGGGTTGAAAAAAGTAACCGGCAAATATTACTAAAATGAAACCAACCAAAGCAGTAATCATTGACCATGTCATTAGGTCAATTTGGTGTTTGGCTAAATTGTCTTTATAGTAGGGATAAAATTTATAGATAACAGGAATAATTCCAAGGCTACCAAAGGAGTACATGTTTTGAGCAAAATCAAAAAAGATACGCGTTAGTCCAAATTGCTCTAATGTAAATGCGCCATGATTAGATCCAATTTTGGTATAAAAAAACAAATTTACCGCTCCAATAAAGAAACCAAAATACACCAATATACTGGAGACGATTGTTTGTTTGCGTATACTTCCCATAATTGGTGTGCATCAAATTTACAGGGCCGTTTTGATTTCTTTTACTTTAATATAATAATTAAACTCAATTGCTTTTGCATTAAAAAAACTTGCTTCACCAGGTGCTAAATCAATAGTAGATAACTCATTTGATTTAGGTAGTAATTTCTTTTGTGATGTTGCAGTGAAAACATAAATAGGCAAATTAAAACCATCTACACAATTCGACCAACGGAAAGATACTTTTTTTGCATCTTCTGAAATAGTTAATTCTAAAACTGGAATTTGTATACCCTTTAAATACTGTTCAAATATTTTTGTTAGGTCAAACCCTGCGTCAATACTCATGGAATTTCGAATATCGTCAGTAGTAACTGTTTGATGGTAAAATGTAGCGTTTAAATTTCTTAATAATGTTCTAAAATCAGTATCATTATTCATGGCATTTCTAATGGTTTGAAGCATATTTGATGCTTTGTAATACATATCATCGCCACCTTTTCCATTTACTCCATAAGCACCTATGATTGGGCTAGCGTTTCTAATATTTCTTCTTATGCCAAAATTATATTCATTCCCTGCTTGTTTACCACTTAGCCAATCTGTGTACAAGGTTTCGCTGAAACTAGTGAAACCTTCATGTATCCACATATCTGCAATATCTTTTGAAGTAATATTATTGCCAAACCACTCGTGTCCACTTTCATGAACTATAATAAAGTCCCATTTTAAACCCCATCCTGAACCAGATACATCTCTACCTAAATATCCATTCTTAAATTTATTACCATAAGTAACAGCACTTTGGTGTTCCATGCCTAAATAGGGCACTTCAATCAATTTATAACTGTCTTCATAAAAGGGATATTTTCCAAACCAATATTCAAAACAACGTAACATATTTTTTGCTTGTTGAAATTGAATTTTGGCTGCATCCAAATCATCATTTAATACATAATAATTTAAAGGAAGCACACCCGCTTCTCCATGTAACGTGTCGGAGAAATTGGCATATTTTGCAATATTCATTGACAAACTATAATTATTAATAGGATTCTTTACAGCCCATTTCCAGGTTTTAGTATGTGCTGTTTTATTTTCTAACATTTCTTGTAATTGTCCGTTAGACACATCCATTAATGAATCCGGTGTAGTAATAGCAATACTTGCGCCATTATCTGGCTCATCACTTTGATGGTCTTTACAAGGCCACCAAATACTAGCCCCTAATCCTTGACAAGAGGTAGTAACAAAAGGACTGCCATTTTTATCCTTCGACCAAGTTACACCGCCATCCCAAGGTGGGTTTCTTGCTTCTTGAGGCTTACCATGGTAATATATCCTTACCGTATGCATACTCATTAATTTCTGTTGCTTTTCAAAAATTGCATAAGCAATATTTCCACTACGTTCAAAAACTAATTGAGTGGAGGTTGATTTACCAATATTTAAAATACTATCAATAATTAATGGCTGTTGCAAATCAATTTGCATTTTGATTCCTTTAGCAACTACTTTATAACTAATATCAACAAAGCCATTGATAGTTTTAGTTAATATATCTGGCGTAACATGAACGGCATAATATTGTACGTCCCACCAGGCCCTTTCGGCAGTGATAGAACCTCTAAGGGTGTCAGCCTTAGTATAATGGACTATTTTATTGGTATTTTGGGCCTGTGTTAATACAACAGTAGCCATACAGATAATACTCAGTAAGCAGATTTTTGTATTCATGCAATAAAAATAAGATATTCGGGTTGTTATGTTACCTAATATTACAATAAAACGTTCAGTAATTATGCGATTGACCTTGATAATATTAGTTGTAACTAGTTTCCTTCTAATGAATTGCAATAGTTCAATCAACAACAATAAAAAGGTATTTTATTACAACGAATCTTCTGGTATAGCATCACTTGATCCTGCATTTGCTAAGAATCAGTCAATCATGTGGGCTATTCATCAAATTTATAGCACACTAGTAGAAATTGATACAGGCTTACATATTGTACCGTCAATTGCCAAACATTGGGAAGTTTCAGCAGATAGATTGACCTATACTTTTAATATCAGACAAGGCATTTATTTTCATGATAATGAAGCTTTTGAAAACGGAAAGGGTAGAGCACTAACAGCTCATGATATTGTTTATAGTTTCAATAGAATTCAAGAAAAGAAAACAGCAAGTAGTGGTGCATGGATATTCAATAATCGCGTAGATTCTATACGTCCATTTATTGCATTAAATGATTCTACTTTTCAATTACATTTATTAAATCCATTTCAACCCATCTTAGGTATTTTAAGTACGCAATATTGTAGCATTGTACCAAAAGAAGTGGTAGAAAAATTTGGTAAAGACTTTAGACGACATCCTTGTGGGTCTGGCCCATTTAAATTTCAATCATGGGATGAAGGACAGGCTTTAATTCTACATAAAAATGAACAGTATTTTGAAAAGGATGCTTTTGGAAAAAAGCTGCCCTATCTAGACGCAATTAAAGTATCATTCTTTGATAATAAAGCAACTGAGTTTTTACAATTTCAACAAGGTAATTTGAGTTTTATAAATGATATTGATCCATCTTTTAAAGATGAAGTAATCACTAAAAATGGTAATCTAAGAAAGGAATGGGAAGGTAAAGTGTTATTAAAAAAACAGCCTTATTTAAACACGGAGTATTTAGGAATTTTAATTGATTCTAGCAATCCAATGGTAAAAAATTCACCCCTTAAATTAAAAGCCATTCGTCAGGCAATGAATTACGGAATCAACAAACAACAATTGATGTTGTATATGCGCAATTCAATAGGAATACCTGCTGAAGCGGGTTTTGTGCCAAGAGGTCTACCATCGCACAATGCAGAACTGGTAAAAGGGTATACGTTTAATCCAACAAAAGCAAAACAATTATTAATAAATGCTGGATTTTCTAAACAAAAACAATTGCCAGTTATAAAACTATTAACCATTGCTATTTACAGTGATATAGCAAGTTTTATAGCCAAACAATTAGAAGAAATAGGATTTAATATTCAAGTAGAAGTTGTTCAAAAAAGTTTATTGCTTGAACAAACGGCCAAATCACAGGCTGCATTTTTTAGGGGATCTTGGATTGCTGATTATCCAGATGCCGAAAATTATATGGCGATGTTTTATAGTAAAAATCCAGCTCCACCAAATTACACCCGATATAAGAATCCAGCATTTGATATATTGTACGAGAAAGCATTAGTAACTATTATCGACGAAGAACGCTATGAGTTGTACCGACAAATGGATCAAATGGTTATTAATGATGCCCCAGTTATTCCAATATGGTATGATATGGCTTTTCATTTAACCCAAACCAATTTAATCAATTTCGAACCCAACGCATTGAACTTATTAGAACTCCGAAGAACCAATTTTAAATAAATACTAGTGTGCTTTTAATTTACTCTTAAACACTTTTTCGAATTTCTCTAATTTTGGTTGAATTACAAACCTGCAGTATCCTTGATTTTGGTTTTCGTTATAATAATTTTGATGGTATTTTTCTGCAGGATAAAAGTTCTTAAAGGATTCTACAACAGTAACAATAGGATTAGCCCAAGCACCTGATTTTGATAGTGCTTCTTTATAATGAATGGCTTTATCTTTTTCAATTTGATTTTTATAAAAAATAGCCGATCTGTATTGAGGTCCCGCATCATTACCTTGTCGGTCTAAAGTTGTGGGATCATGTGTTTTCCAAAAAACTTCTAATAATTCATCGTAACTAATCACTTTAGGGTCATATATTATTTGACAAAGTTCAATATGACCTGTATTCTTATCACATACTTGCTCATAACTTGGATTTTCTACGAATCCACCACCATAGCCACTAATAACTTTGTAAACCCCATTTAATCGCTGAAAAAATGCTTCGGTACACCAAAAGCAACCTTCTCCAAAAGTGGCAGTATCAGTAACTATATTACTAGGAATTATTTCTTTATTCATTTTGGCTAATTTAGTTGGTGTTTGAGAACAGGCAAATAGAAAATTCATAGATAAGAAAACAACAGTAAACACAGATTTTATTTTGTTATTCATAGTTTTCATTTATTAGCAAATTATAACAGATTCTATTGATTTTAGTTGCAATTTTACTTTTTTTATTATTTATTTTAAACTTTTATACTAAAATACATACTTTTACGAGCTTTCAAATTTCTTAAAAAATATGATCGTACAACTAGGATGTATTAAACAAAAAACAAGCAAATTGGAAAATCTATTAATGATTCTTCCATTAATTGCTGTATTGGTTACTTCTTATTTTAGCTCATCAAATCAACAATCTTTTTTGGGTACCCCATATCAAAGACATTGGTTTGAAGCAAGTTTTCAAACATTTGCATTATTACCATTGCAATTATTTCTTCAATTAGTTTTTAGCGTTTACTCGCTAATGAAACTGCTTCCGTAAGCAAATGCGTTTATATCCAGAATCAGCAGCCGTTCAATTAGAATTCGATAAGGTTAAAACTTTACTAAAAGCACATTGTGCTACTGATTATGCTAAACAAAGATCAGATCAGCTTCGTATTCATACCCGTAAAGATTTTATTGAATTAGACTTACTGCAAACAAACGAATTCAAAAACATAACACTCCAACAACAATATTTTCCTAACGATTTTACGCTTAACCTTTCTAAAGACCTTAAATTATTAGGGATACCTGGTGCATTATTAGGGGGAGAACAGTGGATGCCCATTCGAAGGCTAGCCGAAAATACAGCTTCTATATTTAGGTGGTTTGATAATGAACGTCGACAAGCGTTTCCAGGTCTTTCAAAAGTAATTGAAGGAACGTATTACGAGAAAGTAATTATTGAAATTATTGATGAAGTATTGGATGAAAATGGCACTGTAAAAGACAATGCATCACCAGAATTACAGAAGATACGTTTGAATTTATTTAAACGAAGGCAAGAGTTGCGGCGCATGTTCGACAGAGTAATTAGCAAGCTCGCAAAAGCAGGTTACACAGCAGATATAGATGAAAGTTTTAGTAATGGAAGACGAGTTGTTGCAGTTTTTTCTGAACATAAAAGACAGATTAAAGGAATTTTACATGGTGAAAGTGATAGCAGAAAAACAGCTTTTATTGAACCTGAAGAAACGATTGAACTGAATAATGAAGTTTTTGCATTAGAACACGAAGAAACTAGAGAAGTACAACGTATTCTTCGTGCATTAACCGCTAGAATGATGGTTTATGCGCCATTATTAAGTACTTATTTAGAAGTGGCTGGAGAATATGATTTTATTAGAGGTAAAGCTAGGTTAGCGCTTGATATGAATGGCCAATATCCCAATTTGGTAGACAAAGCGCATATACATTTAATTGATGCGTATCATCCCTTATTGTATTTATACCACAAAACTTCGGGCAAAAAAACCATACCCGTTACCTTAACACTAGACGATAAAAATAGAATACTCGTAATTAGTGGCCCAAATGCTGGCGGTAAAACTGTTACCATGAAAACCATTGGGTTAAACCAATTGATGTTGCAAAGTGGTTTATTAGTACCAGTAAGTGCCATGTCTACAATGGGCATTTTCAAGCAATTGTTTATTCATATAGGTGATACCCAAAGTATTGAATTTGAGCTTAGTACTTACTCAAGTCATTTGCTACACATGAAATACTTTATTGAAATAGCCAATGGTAAAACCTTGTTTTTTATAGATGAGTTAGGAAGTGGTAGTGATCCTAATTTAGGTGGTGCATTTGCTGAAGTTATTATGGAGGAATTGTGTAAACGCCATTCATTTGGGGTTGTTACTACGCATTATTTAAACCTCAAAGTAATGGCAAACCATACACCAGGCATAGTAAATGCCGCCATGCAATTCGACGAACAGAACTTATTACCCATGTATCGATTAATGGTAGGAAAGCCTGGTAGTTCTTACACTTTTGCTATTGCTGAGCGTATTGGCTTATCTCCTAAACTAATCGATAGAGCCCGTCAATTGGTTGACGAAGACCATTTTAAATTAGACAAATTATTAAATAGAACCGAACAAGACCTGCAACATTTAGACAAAGAAAAAAAACAAGTCAATCGATTAATCAAAGAGAACGAAAAACTCAAAAAAGACATGGAATTGGTGATTGATAAAGAAAGACACCAACAACAAGTCGATTTACTAAAACAACAGAATAAAATATCTGAAGACCGAATTTTGTATTTAAAGGATATGGAGCGTAAACTAAAACAAGTTGTTTTAGATTGGAAAAAGTCTGAAAATAAAAATGAAGTTGTAAAAAATCTACAACATCTATTGTTTAAACAAAAAGAAACCATTGTTGTAAATAAACTAGCTAAAAAAGTAGATTTAAAATACAAGGAACTACACTTGCCCATTACCATTGGTGCCTTAGTTAAATCAAAGAAAAACTACCAAGTGGGGGAAGTAAAAGAATTACGTGGTAAAAGAGCCATTGTTCATATTGGTCAGTTACCTATGCACGTTGATTTAGCAGACTTAATTGTGGTTGAAAAAATTGAGGAAAAACCCAAAGACAATTAAGTCAATCTCATTTTTTTAAGCTGAAAATCAATTTTACACACAATATCTACAGGTTTTATTAAATTAATTTTACACTGTTTATTTATTTGAAACTATTGGTATCATTGAGTTATTGGCATTGTCATTGATGCAAAATTCTTACATTTTGATAGTTTTTTTGGAATATCAACCCCAAGGCTATTATTTTGCACCCGGAGAGTTGGCAGAGCGGTCGATTGCGGCAGTCTTGAAAACTGTTGACTGTAACAGGTCCTGGGGTTCGAATCCCTAACTCTCCGCATCATAAAAGCCTGAATTATAATAAGTTATTATAATTCAGGCTTTTTTATGTTTAAACTTGTTTTTTAGACTTATTTTAATAGTTACACCTAAAACTTAGGTGTAACTCCCATATTGTACAATATAAAAGAATAGATATCTGCTGTTGTTTCAATGTTTTTTGCAGTATTACTAGCACCATGTCCTGAATTGGTATCAATTCTAATTAACATAGGATTATTACTTGCATTTTTCTCTTGCAAGGTGGCGGCATATTTAAATGAATGAGCAGGTACAACTCTATCATCGTGATCTGCAGTTGTAATAAGCGTTGCAGGATATTTAACACCTAATTTAATATTGTGCAATGGAGAGTATTTGTATTGTGCTTCAAATTCTTCTTTGTTATCACTACTACCATAATCAGCAATCCAATTCCATCCAATGGTAAATTTTTGAAAACGCAACATATCCATTACGCCAACTTGGGCAATACAAACCTTTATTAAATCTGGACGCTGATTCATCACTGCACCAACCAATAATCCGCCATTACTACCTCCACGAATGGCTAAATAATTATTTGAGGTGAATTGATTGGCTATTAAAAATTCTCCAGCTGCTATAAAATCATCAAACACATTTTGTTTGAATAATTTCATACCTGCCTGATGCCATTTTTCGCCGTATTCTGCGCCGCCTCTAATATTTGCAATTGCATATATTCCTCCTTGCTCTAACCATGGAATTAATGCAGCACTAAATGAAGGCGTTGAACTTATATTAAATCCGCCATATCCATACAAAATAGTAGGATGCGTTCCATCTTTTTTTAATCCTTTCTTATATACCACAAACATGGGCACTTTTGTTTTGTCTTTGCTTGAAAAAAAGACCTGCTCAACAATATAGTCAGATGGATTAAAAGCTAGTTTTGGTTCTTGGAAAACGGTTGATTTACCGGTAGCAATATCATACTTAAAAATAGTAGGAGGGAAGTTAAAAGTAGAAAAAGTATAAAAACAAAATGGATCTGATTTCTCGCCACCAAATCCACCTGCGTTTCCTAATGCAGGAAGTTTAACTTCACTTAAAAATTTACCGGTGTAATCATACGCGTAAATTCTTGTGGTAACATCTTTTAGATAATTAGCAAATAATTTTCCACCAACACTTGAAACTCTAGTAAGTGGCTCTGGTTTTTCTGCTAAAATTGTTTTCCAATTATTTTTTTCAGGATGTTTACTAGACACACGCATTAGTTGGCCATTTTGCGCGCCATCATTGGTTTCTATTAATAAAGTTTCTCCAATATTATCCACTACACTGTAATTATAATTACTTGGCATAGCAATAATTGGTTGAAATTTTTGTTGATTATTTAATTGGTCTGTAAACCAAAGTGCATTGCCATCTAATCCTTTTCCACGATCAGAAATAGATAAAAAAGCAAAACGTTCATCATCACTTGTAACTACTTGGTGAAAGCGTTGCGGATTTTTAGCGTCTTCATAAATTAATTTATCTGCTGATTGTGCAGTACCAACTTTATGGAACCAAACTTGGTGGTTTTCATTTTTAGAAGATAATTCTTTACCTTTTTCAGTTGCAGGATATCGACTATAATAAAATCCATTTCCTTGCCAAGCAATACCAGATACCTTTACCCATTGCAACGTATCTACTAAATCCTTTTCTGTTACCATATCTCTTACATAATATTCCTGCCAATCGCTACCACCTTTAGAAATACCCCATGCGGCATAATTCCCTGATTTATTTAAAACAAAACCAATCAGTCTGGTTGTTCCATCAGGAGAAAGTTTGTTTGGATCTAATACTAAAACCGGTTGTCCACTCAAACCTTTTTGTTTGTATAAAACACTCTGGTTTTGTAATCCGTCATTTTTATAAAAATAGAACCAATCACCTTTACGTTGAGGACTAGAAAACTTAGCATAGTTAGATAGTGCTTCGATTCGTTTTTTAAATCCTTCTCTATAATTAATTTTTGATAAATAATTAAAAGTGACTAGATTTTGAGCTTTTACCCAGTCTTTGGTTTGATTACTATTATCGTCTTCTAACCAACGATAGGGGTCTGCAACTTGTGTTCCATGATAATTGTCTGTTTGATTGCCTTTATGGCTTAAAGGGTATTGTAATTGCGCCTCTGTCATACTTGCTAAACAAATGAATAGGGTAAGAGTAATAATTTTCTTGTTCATTGAGTTAATTTTTCAAACTCAAATTAAACAATAATTTGTAAGCAAGAATATGCTGCTTTTGAATAAATATCAATTTGTGTAAATTATTGCAAACTGATTGCGAAGCATATAAAGGGACTATTTTTGGAAATAAGGTATTTCATCGTTAGAAACCGTTTCTAATTGCTGCCAATATTTCATGGTTACAATATGTCCATCAGGTGTATCTAATAATCTACCGTAAATGGCATTGATAGAATTAAATAGCATATTCGTAACACCAACTGTAAAGGTTTCAATCGTTGGTTCTGGCACATGCTCTGTTTCAGGAGTTACAGCAGCAACTTTAGCAGGTGGAGATGGAACAACTACCACCGTTAAATTATTGTATTCTAATAAAGGTTTTAAAAATGTAACCCTTTCAGCAGATACATTCTTTTCAACAATGGCACATTTAATGCCATCTAGGTCTTCTGAAATATGATTAGAATTGATTGCCATAATAAATATTAATTCAATGATTTATAAAATGCTTAATGAATAAATGTATTCGTAAATCCAACTAAAAAATCCTGTTAGAATCATACCAGCTAAACAAATGATCATAGCTAGTTTTGGTAAAGCAGGTATAGAAATAGTTTCAATAGGTTGATCATTAGGATCCATGAAAATTGCTTTTACCACTTTTAAATAATAGTAAAATGAAATGATCATGTTAATAGCTGCAAAAACTACCCAAATATAATTACCTCTTTCAGCCCCAGCCATAATTAAAAAGAACTTACCAAAAAATCCTGCAGTAGGTGGAACACCAGCTAAAGAGAACAAAGCAATAGCAAGTACCCAAGATAAAAAAGGATTGGTTTTATAAAAGCCTTTATAGTCAGATATGGTTTCTTTATTAGCCACTGCAGACACTAAAGTGATAACACCAAATGCTGCTAGGTTAGAAAACAAATAGATTAATAAGAAATAGATAACAGACGCAATTCCCATTATAGAAGTACCAGATAAACCTAATAATATAAAACCAACTTGTGCTATGGATGAAAAAGCCAAAAAGCGCTTTAAATTATTTTGACGAAGGGCAAATAAATTACCAATTAAAATAGTAATGATACTCAATACAAAAATCATCAAATACCACTGTGTGGCAATTGTTTTAAAAACAGTATACATTACCGACATGAAAATAAATAGCACAGCTGTTTTTGATATAATAGATAAATAGGCAGTAACAGGTGCTGGAGCTCCTTCATAAACATCTGCAGTCCATAAATGAAAGGGTACAACAGAAATTTTAAAACAAAACCCAGCTAATATTAAAATAAATGCAATTACTTGTAATTGATTGCCATAAATATGTTGTGATATTTCATTAAAAGACAATGAGCCAGTGGTTCCATATAAAATAGACACACCAAATAATAAAATGGCTGATGAAAACGCAGATGAAATAATTAATTTCATTGCCGCTTCAGAAGATTGTCTTTTGTGTAAATCAAAATTAGCTAGTGCTGCTATTGGAATGGTAGATAATTCTAAACCTAAATAGAAAATTAATAAGTTGCCACTAGAAATCATAAAGAACATCCCCAATAAGGTAGATAATAACAGTATGTAGAATTCTAATAAATGTTTGTGTTCTTTTAACCAAGGATATGCAATTAAAGAAACCAAGTATACGCCTAAATTCAGCATATTTTTTTCTAGGAAAATTAATTGGTTGGAATGATACATGCCATTGAACAAGTTGCCTTCTACATTATTGTAAAAGCCAGCCAATAAATTAAACAACAATAAAATATTAATACCATATAATAATGTTTCATTCTTCCATTCTTTAGGGCCTACTTTTATAAAAAGTAATAGAAAAATGATGGCAATGATGATCCATTCAGATTTTAAAAGAATTAAATATTCGTTCAACATAATACAAATTTCAATGATTCATTATTTCACTAGTGCAACAGCACCTAGTTTACTCATGATAAATTCTGTTCCTGGTTGAATTAAATCAATCAACCAAAATGGTGCTATACCAACTACTACAATTCCAACAATCAATAAGATAGCTGCAGATTTTTCATTCCAACTAGCATCCGTTAACAATTCATGTTCTTTATTTACCATTGGCCCCATAATAGTTTGTCCTGCTGCTCTTAAAATATATACCGCAGTAACTACAATTGAAGCACAAGCCAAAATTGTTGCCAATCGAAACCATTTATCTGGATTTTGCCAAGAGCCCATAAATACGGTCATTTCAGCAGCAAAACCACTAAAACCTGGTAGTCCTAAAGAGCACAAACCTGCAATAACAAATACCGACGAAATAAATGGCATCGCTTTTAATAAACCTCCTAATTGGGACACCATTCTAGTATGTGTTCTACTATAAATCATACCAATTGCAGCGAAGAATAAGGCAGTCATTAAACCGTGAGACACCATTTGCATTACGGCTCCCATAATAGCTGTTTTGGTAAGCATTCCTATACCTAGTAAAACAAATCCACAGTGACTAATAGAAGAATATGCGTTGATATATTTTAAATCAGTTTGCATCATGGTAGCGAATGCGCCATAAATAATAGCAATAGTTGCTAGTAAAATGATAATCCATGAATAAGCATGCGCTGCATCTGGCATTAAAAAAGTGGCTACCCGTAAACAACCATATCCACCTAATTTCATTGATATACCTGCCAAGAACATCGATGCTGCTGTAGGAGCAGAAGCATGACCATCTGGAACCCATGTATGAAAAGGAAAAATTGCTGTAAATACACCAAAACCAATAAACGCAAAAGGAAAGAATATTTTTTGAATTGGTAAAGCAATATTCATTTTAGAAATAAGCAATAAATCAAATGTGTGGATGCCTGTTTCGGTATGTGTATTAAAATAAATTCCTAAAATTCCTACTAAAATCAGTGCAGAACCACCCATTAACATTAGCGCTAGTTTCATAGCACTATTGTCTTTTTTTCCACTTCCCCAAATTCCAATTAATAAAAACTTAGGAATGACTGCTACTTCTAAAAAGAAAAATAAAGTGAATAAATCTAATGATATAAAAAATCCATAAGCACCAAGGCTTAATAAAATCAATAAGAAAAAGAACTCTTTAGACAATTGTTCTGTTTTCCAAGAAACCAAAATTCCTGCAACAACTACAAATGCAGTAAGTAATATCATGGCAATAGATATACCATCTACACCAATATGGTATTGTAAATGCAAAGGCGCATACCAGTTTTGAATATACTCAAAAACCATTTGAGACTGGTTGCCTTGTGCTTTTATTTGGTAATAAGCCATTAATAGTTTGCCAGCTAATAGTAACTGAAAAATACTGCCTATTAATGCAATGACTCTTACCTGTTTTAAACCCTTTGCAAATAAAATTACAAAAGCGGTAAATAATGGAAATAATAATAATAAGGTTAAGTTCATGGAAAATATTTTATTGCCACAGATAAATAAATAGAATAATTAAACTTGCAATACCACCAAAAAAATACAAAGCATAATCTTGTACCTTACCTGATTGAAATCCTTTGATTTGTTCAGAAAGTTTTGCGGTACTATTTGCTAGTAAGTTCATTAATCCATCAACAATATGTTTATCGAACCAAGCGGCTGGTTTTGCAATTAAGTTGAAGAGGATTTTTTTAGTTACAAAAAGATAGACTTCATCAATATAAAATTTTCTACTAGCCGCTGTGTATAATCCGCCCATTTGTTTCGAAATTCTAACCGGCAAATCATTGCTATTTTTAAATAAACGCGTAGCTAATAAAATACCAAGTAGTGCTAATGAAACAGGTAAAACCGAAAAGGAGATAGGCACATGAGATGCAATTGGCGTTCCATCTGCAGTAACAAAGGATGCGATGGGTACTAATCCAGATCCGATGGCCAAAATGGCTAATAAAATCAATGGGATTTTCATGGTAATCGTTCCTTCGCCATGATGATTGTTTACAGAAGCATCTTTGCTCCAAAAAATACTATAATATAATCGGAACATATAAAATGCAGTAAGACCCGAAGTGATTAATGCAATTACATATATTGATCTATTAGATTCAAATGCAGCCATTAAAATTTCTTCCTTACTAAAGAATCCTGCAAAAGGAGGGATACCTGCAATAGCCAAGCAAGCAATTAAAAAACTAATATGCGTGATTGGCATTAATTTTCTTAATCCACCCATGTCTTTCATTTCATTACTATGAACAAAATGAATAACAGAACCAGCACCTAAAAATAATAGAGACTTAAAAAATGCATGGGTAAATAAATGGAACATAGAACCCATATAACCCAAACCTTCTTCTCCACTGTATTTAGAAACACCTAGTGCAAACATCATATAGCCAATTTGCGACATGGTGGAATACGCTAGTACTCTTTTAATATCGGTTTGTGTACAAGCTATTACTGCAGCAAAGAATGCTGAGAATGCTCCAGTATACATCACTACTTGTAAAGCACCAGGATCAGACAATGCAAATATTGGAAACAATCTAGCCACTAAAAAAACACCTGCAACAACCATGGTAGCCGCGTGAATTAAAGCAGATACTGGTGTAGGGCCTTCCATTGCATCGGGCAACCAAATATGTAAAGGGAACATGGCAGATTTACCAGCGCCACCTATAAATACAAGAATTAATCCCCAACTAAGAGCAGACATACCAAGAAAAGAAGCTGCATTAATAGCTGTTAAATAAGGCGATGATATAACACTTAAACGGTCTATTAATATTCCAAAATCTAAGGTATGTGCATAGAAAGCTAAAATAAGTATGCCTATTAAAAAGCCTAAATCGGCAAACCTTGTAACAATAAATGCTTTTTTTGAAGCAGCAACAGCACTTGGTTTTTCAAAATAAAATCCAATTAATAAAAATGACGATACACCCACTAATTCCCAAAACAAATAGATCTGAAAAATATTCGAAGAAAGAATTAATCCTAACATAGAAAAAGTAAACAACGATAAAAAAGCATAATAAGTAGCAAACCTTGTTTCTCCTTTCATGTATCCTAAACTAAATACATGTACCATTAAAGAAACAAAACTTACCACCACCAGCATCATCACCGTAATAGGATCAAGAAGTATTCCCATATCAATAGAAAGATTAGGAGCAAATTCTAGCCAAGTATATTTAAACACAATTATTTTTTGATAAACCCCATTGATTTTTCCGGTTTGAAAAAAGTATTGATAGGCTGTAGCAAAAGATAAAATAGTTGAAATAAATAAAGATAAAGTACCTATGATTCCACCAGAAGTAGGAAAATATTTTCTACCAAAAAGGCCTAACAACAAAAAACAGGCTAGTGGTATAATAGGAATCAATGCTATAAAAATCGGATTACTCATTTGATCAGTTATTGGTATAAAAATGGTCGTCTATCAATGAATGTTTTAATACTTTAATGCTGTTGCATCTTCTACATCTATAGAATGATGACTTCTATATAAATTAATAATAATCGCAATAGCAACTGCTGCTTCAGCTGCAGCGATAGTGATAATAAAAATGCTAAAGAAAATGCCATCTAATTTATCTGCGTACAAATATTTATTAAACGCAACAAAATTAATATTTACACTATTGAGCATTAGTTCAATAGCCATTAGCATGGTAATCATATTTCTTCTGGTAAATAAACCATAAGCTCCTATGAAAAATAAGGCTGTACTTAAAAAAAGAATATGTGTTAAAGGAACTTCGTTCATGTGCTTCAGTTAAATAGATTGATTTGGTAAATTATTTTCTGGTTCTTTATGTTTAATGGCAATCACTATACAACCAATCATAGCGGCCAATAATAACATACTGATTAATTCAAATGGCAGCAAATAGCCAAAATTCTTTGTATCCAACATTTGAGTACCAATATCACTCACTTTTAATTCAAATGGCTTACCCGTATTTAATTTGAAAGGATATTTATGTAATAATTTCATAATAAATGCAGCTCCAAAAACAACAGCCAATGCAGAAAAAATACTTCTAACTAATAATGGCTTTTGCATTTCATCACCAGATTTAATGGTAAGAAATATAGAAAAGATAATTAGTACAACAATCCCGCCAACATATACAATAATTTGAACCGCAGCTAGAAATTCTAATTGTAACCAAAAATACAATGCAGCAATTCCTATTAAAGAAAATAGCAACCAAATAGAAGCCCTAAATATTTTTCGGGTGGTAACAGCAAGTATTCCTGTTCCTAAAATA
>Ga0214919_10002538_pt1 | contig 28580 bp, 27 predicted proteins | sample LL1503_MetaG_FD_177994 | JGI IMG/M metagenome (GOLD analysis project Ga0214919, IMG submission 177994) | Freshwater microbial communities from Lake Lanier, Atlanta, Georgia, United States - LL-1503 | ecosystem: Environmental > Aquatic > Freshwater > Lake | place: USA: Georgia | collected... | reverse complement strand
TGGCTCCACCTTCGTTGATGGAGGTGTCCACCCACGCTTTGGAACACGAAACTTCACACTGCCTCTTCAAAACGGTCAATACATCGAAGTTGTCTGCCCTCTTGATCACCCGGCAACAGAGCAAACTCCTTGGGGTAAAGCTGTTAGTAAGAAAGCACAAGAAGGCGGCGGTTGGCTAACCTGGGTTTTTGCAACTGAAGATATTTCAAAGGTTGAAGAGAAATTTGGACGCAGCGCAACCCAAGGTCACCGCACACGCCCTGACGGCACCGATCTTAAGTGGAAGCAAATTGGAGTTAATGAAATTACTGACTCTCGCGAACTTCCATTTTTTATTCAATGGTTAACTTCTGATCACCCATCACAAGATGGGAAAGCGGTTGCTGCAATTGAGAAAATTACGATTGCTGACTCTGATCAATTATCAGACTCATGGTTTAAGACAGAGATTCTGGCTGGATTAAATGGCACAGATATTGAGTTTATTGACCCGTCAACAAACGAGGGCGAGTCAGGGATAGTTGCGGTTCATTTGATGACGCCTAGTGGTGTTGTGAGGTTGGATTAATGTCTTTGCTTAAGTACTTCGCTACTCACAACTAGTCTTGTACGGTCATTCTTTATTCGTTTGAAAAAAGTGGCTACTCTAGGTCTTCAACTTTAGAAATAGTGATTTGAAAAACACTGTATAAATTCAAATTCCAACTCAACCGTGGAATTGGATAGTTCCGTTTCACCACGATGTCATTTTCAAAAACTTTACAGATCATGTAATTCAAGGACAAATAATGATTTCTGTGTTCTAGAGCCCAAAGAATCTTTACGTCTTCCATTGTGCTTCTGTTTATGTGCCTAATTTTGTGGTGGCTAAACCAATGCCGAATCCACCTATAAATAACTCCAGGGTCATGAGGAAGATAAATGGAAATTTGCCCTCCATGGGACACAACTCGCCTCCACTCCTCAAGTGCTTTGTAAGGGTTCGATAAATGGTGCAATAGGCAGGTTGAGACGAGCCGTTGAAATTCGTTATTATCGTAAGGAAGGTCTTCCGCGTTTACCTGTTCTTGATGGATAGCTCCCAAGTGGCTTAATCTGGGATCTGTAATTTTTGGTATTTCATGGTTTCTAATTTCTAAATCAGTCATGAAGTATTCTAGAAATTTATGCCTTACAAAATTTAGGTGTTCACCTTCACCGGCTCCGACCTCCAATATTTTGTCTGCTTCTTTTGCGCCTCTCTCGAGCGATTTATGATACCCATTAGTGAAAGCACCAAGAAATCCAGCGTAATGCGCTCTTGAATAAGACTTTTCGTAATAATCCACTGCTTTAACTTCCTTGGGATTCGATTTACGCACCTACTTAGTCACCTCTCCTATCTGATGGACCATAGCATCGTAAGCTTTCATTGTTTCCAAACCACTTTTTGAATCACAAACTTCGGGCTGCCCATTTAACCAGGCAGCTGTTTCGATCCGAAAAGATTCGTCCGTAGGGCTAGTCAGTAACTTTTCTTCTGAATCTTGTTGTGATTTTCCCTCCAACCAACCCCAACGCTTGCCAGAAATGAGTTCCTGGGGACCGTCACTCCGCCCACGTCCAGACAACTCTGCATAACCTTCAGTCCCCAATATTTCAACTTTAAACCTAGTGCGCCATGCCACAACTGAAACATCAAGCACAAAAGGAACTTTCCCTAGTTTTCCAACTAGGGTGACATTTTCTTCGATCCCTGTTTTCCAGAAACCTTTCCAAGTTGACCCACCACTTAATGTCAGATCTTTAGCACAAGCGTTGTTTAAGTGTAAGAGTAGGTCGATGACATGAATCCCGGGGTCAAGCAAGGCGCCACCCCCACACTTGTCAGGATCCAATTTCCATGAATCTCTATCTTTTGGGGATCCACCATGCCCCAATTCAATCTTCACTCTTGATAACTCACCCAAAGTTCCGTCACTGAGCAAACCCCTTAATTCTCGCACTCCGGCCATGTGTCTGTAGTTAAATCCCAACGACAGATTTTTTGCGAGATTGTGTCCAGCAAGTTGCTGTGCCTCGGCTAAATTTCGACCCATCGGCTTTTCAAGAAGTACTCGAGCACCGCCATTTAAGAAATGTAATGCCCAGTTAGTAGCTACGTCATGTGGTGTTGCAACAATGACGTTAACAAAATTCATACTCGAAAATTCATCAACTGTGACATTGTTAATTCTTCCGTCAAAATCAGATTTTTGTTTCATTGGGTCAGTTACAAAAATATCTTGTGGTGGAATGCCTATATCTAGAGCCTCGGCAACACGCTGTTTGCCCACGAGTCCGTACCCTATTACACCCAATGCTGGCATGAGATAATGTTAACCTGTCGAAGCAACATAATGGATGATTAGGAGGATTTGAATTGGTCACAGATCCGTATATAACCATTTTAGTTCCGACCAAGAATGAAGAATTAACAGTAGAAAAATTCATCGAATGGTGCAAACAAGGCTTTGAAAAATCCAACATTATTGGAGAGATTATTCTTGCTGATATTTCAGATGATAGAACGGCGGAAATCGCTATAGCAAAGGGTGCAAAAGTAATTAGAGTAAAGAATCCTGGGCTTGGATCGGCGTATGCAGAAGCCATACCTTACACGAAGGGTAAGATAATAATTTTAGGAGATGCTGACTGCACTTATGATTTTCGGGAGATCCAAACATTTATTGATGCTATAGAAAAAGGTGCAGATTTTGTAATTGGTAGTCGCTTCAAAGGAAAGATAGAAAAAGGTGCTATGCCAATTCACCATAGGTACTTCGGGTCACCTCTCACGACACTGTTTTTTGACATAGTTCACGGAGTGAAGTATTCAGATATTCATTCAGGGATGCGTGCACTTACTAGGGATACATTATTTCTACTTTCTCCTAGGGAGAACGGCTGGCAATACGCTTCCGAGATGCTGGCCAGAGCAAAGCACTTAAAGATTAATACTTTGGAGGTACCAATCAATTTTTTGAAGGCACCAAATCAGAGATTGAGCCATCTGAAGCGCGGAGGGTGGAAGTTGCCATTTGTTGAAGGGATTGCAACTTTAGCGACCACTATGAAGTATGCAGCTGATCGAGTTCTAAGGTTTATCGGAACTCTACTTCTTATTCCTTCGGCTGCATTGATAATTTTTTTATCTTTCGGGCCAATCACGACACCAACTTTTGGATTTGCACTTGGAGCACAAATGCTTGGTCTAGGCGCAGGCTCGGTGGGAATCATATGCTTACTCCTTGCGGATTTTTCCCAATTCCTTTACAGGATAGAGTCATTAAAAGAATTCGAGGCCCGCAAGATAAACAATAACTTAAGAAGATACTTCAATATTTCAATACTTTTAGTAAGTGCATTTTTAGTTTACATCATTTCCTATTCCGTAAAGGTTACAACTGGTATCAGTATTTTTCCAAGTAGATACCTGTATCCAGAATATCTAATCGCGCCACTTACGCTGATTTTGGTGTGGTCCGTGATGAGTGTTGCCATTTACTCACTAAAGTCTTTTTTAGCTGACCGGAGCCCTAGAAATGCAAGTTGAATTCGTTCAGACGGCCGATAGAGTTCAAATCCTTAAAGATGGAATGGTGTTGTTCAACGACACATATGACCACTATTCAAACGGCGTTGTTCGACTTCTGGGAGTACCGGAAGTCGAATTGGAAAAATTCATGAAGTTGGCCGCTTCCAGACTTGGATCTTTGGATAATCCAGATTATGAAATTTGGATAAAGATATTGAGAGAATGTTGGAATTCTATCTTTCCTGAAACAATCAACCCGATAGCAATAAAGAAAATGTCATCAGACAGCTCAATAGGCGCATTCAGTTCAAATCAAATGTTGCGCTTTGCTCCCTCTTCCAACGTGGGGGTAGTTTATGATGAAGAACTTGATTATGGACGATTAGTTGACGCCATTACTTTTGAACCAATAAATGCTACAACTGTGTATGAAGAAAGTTACTTCACTGGTGGGCTGGATAGGGTTGGCTATGGAAATATGGATTCACAAGAGTGGAGAATCGAAAAGGCGGATCGCCTCGCAAATAGAGTTTTAAACACTCCTGGAGTGGAGTTGGTAGATGACTTAAGAGTCCTCGATATTGGATCAGGCTACGGTCAATTTGTCTACAGTTTACATAAACTGAGAGTACGTAATGCGTTTGGGTTAGATATCTCCATACACGCGGCGAAGAGAGCAAAAGATGAATTCAACGTTCAAACATTTGTTGGTGAATTGCGGCACCTCATTGAGGAGGTGAAAATTTCATTTAATGTGGCAACTATGTGGGACTACATAGAGCACCCAACAAATCCAGCAATTGAATTGAAGGCATTACATGAACTTCTAAGTCCGGGAGGTTTTCTCTTTATAAAGACTCCAAATATAGACTGTCCTGAATTCTCAATCTTTCAAAATTACTTCCACTCTCTAAAGCCCGAGCACATACACTACTTTTCAGTTAATTCATTGCGCCGATTACTCGAATCGAGTGGCTTTTCAATACAAATTTGCGAAACAAGCTCTCATATTTTTCAAGGATTCCAGGACGGATTCCTCACTAAAGAAGCAGTTAAGACAGGAAATGGCTCAGATATCTATGTCGTTGCGAGGAGAAATTAACAGGAGACACGGTTGATTCTGATTTGCGTTAAACCTTCCGTATTCGCAGTCTCATCAGCATAGGCAATGATTTTATAGTCAGGGTATTTTACCGACCATTTGTCAATGATATTTGAAACAGAGTCAAACTTCATCCCAATCGGAATAAGTAATTCGTACACAGCGTCACTTAGACGCATATCCACCGAATTAAGCCAACGAGATTCGATGTCCCCTGAACTTACCTCCGAGGGCAAGAGAATTTTTACGTTAAATGGGGATCTCTCTGGTGTTGAATACTCCAGAGAGTTAAGCACGCATTCCGCACCTCGATTTCTATATTGCCCTTTTGCCTCCATTAAAAGTGTTTGCGCAACCTGCACCGTGCCGCCCATGAATGCTGATGAAAATGCTTTCGGCAGAAATGGTGACACTAGCACCAGTCCTAGTGATAAAGCGAGTGAAGACAAAAGAGTAGGATTGCGATTTTTAGAAGTGAAATCAAAGTTGACTAATAAAATGAATAGAAAAACTATGCAAAAGAGAAAAAGTAAATATCCAACCTTTTGTATGTAATAGGAAACTGCGCCATTATTTAAGTGAGAATATATGGCGAGAGCAGCGAAATATGCAAAGAGTACCTGAAGAATTTTAACACCGTCTGACACTTGTTTTGTTTTGAGTTTAAATGAAGCTAGCCAGAGAAAAACAATGAGCAAAAGAATTATCAAAAAGGGAATTGGTTCTATCCCACCAGTATTCAATACAAACGTGGGGGTGTTTCTTGCCACTCTCAAGAAGGGGAGCCCAATAGCTAAGGCGAATATCGTTGCAAGCGAAACTTTCCTAAGGTAACTCGCCGAGAAATCACCAGCTCGAAATGTACTAACGAAAAGAAAACAGATAAGGACTGCTATAGGAGGAAACAATAATTGGTAGCTGTAGAAAACCAAACCAGAACACAGGATCCCTGTGATCAGTTTAGTTTTAAGTGAAACATTAGGGTTCAAATAAATACTAAACCAGATCAAACATTGAATAACGCCCCACTCGAATGAAGGATATCCTGACCAGAATACATTCGAGTAAGACGAAAAGAAGACAAAGATTGCTGCAAAAAATACAAATCTTGAATACTTACTATTTGATTGTGTTTGACGGATAATTTTTAGTGTAAGAAGTAGAGTCAAGAGAATAGTTGAAATATAGAAGAAAAAATAGAGTCTTAAGAAATTCGAGGCGTCCAAATTACCAAGTGATGTTATCTTTACGAGAGCCGCCCAAGTGGCACTCTGTAGGGGCGGATAGCCGTTTAGATAATTCGAGAATGTATTTTCAGAGGAGATATTCCCAGCAAAAACAAAACCATTATGAGAATAAACCTGAAAGAATGCTGGCAAATGTGCGGAGTTGTCATAGCCCCAAGTCAAGATTTTGAGCATACTTCGAATCGGAATGATTGCGAAAAGTAGAGTTAATGCAACCGACTTAATAGAATTTATGCCGATAAATCTAGTTAGTGAGAACTTTTGAGGTTTCAGCCAGATTCCCATGACATAAGAAAGGGCAAAACAAGTTGCAATTTCTAAGCCGAAGTTTGCTGCTTCAGGATTTAGGGGCCCAAACCACCCCCACAAGATAATCAGGCAGGAAAAGAAGAGTGAAAACAGTATTCCACCCGAAAGATTTTTCGAAGTTTTTCTTGGGAGAGACAGGAACGTCAGAAGTACGAGGAAAATTACACCGTAGATCTGGTTTTGCCCTAATACATTTCTAAAGATTAGAAGGCTAATATATAAATACGTGGCGAAGGCTATAAACCGCAGGTGAAATGCTTTTAAAAGTGGGCGCTTGAGTCCATTTTGCTTGACAACATTGACCTCAGAACTCATACCTGCAGAATACTTCATATTTTGGATGTCGGGCTACATTAAATCTGTTTAATTGGTTTAAAGTTATGGATAATCGCACGGAGGTCAAACTTGAAAAATGAGATAAGGAATCTTGTAATTGGGACAGGACCATCTGGTTTTGCGGCGATAAATGCTCTAATCGAAAAAGGAGCTAAACCAACAGTTATTGATATCGGAATCACACAAGATTTCGAGGAGGCTGGGTATATCGGAAATCAAGAATCCAAGCACGAACTAAAATCTAACTCTGGCAAACTCTTTATGTATTACTACCCAAATGAAAGTATAAATTTTGACGAGTTGACTCACGCCGTAGCACTCTCAGGCGCACTTGGTGGGTTGAGTAACGTTTGGGCTGGCGGCTGGCAGTTGCCACAGAGAGAAACAATTGGGGATCTCCCTGAAAAGACCTTTAAGGAAATTGAATTTGCTGCAAAAAACCTGATATCAAAATTTGAGCACACTGGCATCCAAGATGGTTTAAGCCACCTTGCATCATTGAATTTCTTGGGCGGGATAAAAATTGAAACTTCTAAACGAGTCCAACGGATGCATCGCAGATTTCTCAGCCTTAAATCACTAAACAGATTCGAAGTGTCATTTGGCCAACCTCGATTACTTCTAAAAGTAAAGGAGGCTGGTAAAGTCGCTACAAAGACACTAGATTCAACTCAGCAAGGGAGCCAAGAGTTCATATTTAACTCAGGTGAAATTATTGCGGAGTTAATCAGAGATGGAAAAGTAGATTATATTAAAGGGCGCGTAACAAAAGTTTTCAAAGCAGAGGACAAAATCAAGCTGAATGTGATGCTGACATCTGGGGAGAGTCAAATATTTTCAGCCAACAAAGTATTTTTAGGAGCTGGAAGTGTCGGCACTCCTCTGATTCTTCAAAATTCCTTTAAGGAATTGAATGAAATTCGAATAAGAGATAGTCAAATGTTTCAGGTTGCCTATTTGTCTTATCGGAGAAACAATTGGAAAAACCAGTTGTATTCATTCCCGCAGGGATATTTCCAGTCCAGTTCGCAAAATATAGAATTTTCATGCTCAGTATTGGAGAATTCGAGACAACTAGAAGAAAGAGTTTACTCTGGAACCAAGGTTCTTCGTTTAAAAAAAGCAAGGATACTTTCCAGGTTGCTATCACCATATTTAATGGCTGGCATAGGATTTATTTCTATGGAAAAATCTGGCGAAATCATTCTTAACTCCCAAAATGGAGCAAGTAAAGTAACTACATCACAAAACAATGCAGCGAAAAGCACAATTAAAAAAAGCGTTCGAAGATTAAGGCGGATGTGTCTAAGTCTGGGTGTTGTTGTGATTGGCTATAGAATCAATAAACCCAAGGTTGGCGCCGGCTTTCATTCTGGTTCCGCTTTCCCAATGTGCCAGGTAAGTAGGGATCAGTATTCAACTAACCTACTAGGCGAGGTATCTTTTTGTGCAAATCTACATATAATCGACAGTTCCAGCCTTCCAAGGATTATCACCGGATCACACACATTCACCGCTATGGCTAATGCTGACCGAATCGCGAGAGAAGTGGGTGACTTTTGATCTACATAACAGGTGCGGGTGGGCAGATTGGCAGAAGTCTAGTTTCAAAAATGGAGATTATGGATTTGGACTTCATCAAAATTCATCATGCTGACTATCAAAATATTTCTTTTCAAAAAGATGAGAGTAGTGTTTTAATTCATTTAGGGTGGGAAACTAAGGTTAGAACTAGGGCCGCTCAGGAGCAATGCAGAGTTAACTCGTACGACTTGATCAACTCAGCTTTGGTGGCACAATTGCGCATCATATACATTTCATCGGACAGTGCTCTTTCCGCGACCAGAAGTAATTATGGTTACGCAAAATACTTGCTTGAGGAACAGCTGAAAGACTCGAATGTCACTTGTGTTCGCCTTGGCTTCATCGATTTTCCATTTGAAACTAAAAAGTACATAAAAACTGCTATGAAAATCATCAAGCATAATTTCGTAATGCCACGAATAATTCAACCAGAGCTACGCATGCGAGTAGCACCTCAGGAGAAATTAATTGAAAGCCTATTGGAACTAATCTCTAATCCGACGGAAACTGGGCGTGATCTTTCAGAGATACATCGGACATATACACTTGAAGAATACCTTTTGAAAAAGTTAGGCAAAGAGAATAGTAAGTTACCCCTGAAGATACCTATTCCTAGCATACTAATCATGGCTTTACTTAAGTGTACAAGTATATTAAGTAGACAACGAACAAACTGGCACGATTCTTTCTTGGGTCTAGTAGATTCGAATCGAAAGGCTGATTTACATGTATAGAGTTGTTGCATTTGCCAGAGAAAAATTGGGCGGCGTTTCGATGCTTCGTCTCATTATAATGGAATTATCAAGCTTGTTTTATTTTTTGGTTAAGTTTTTCCCAGGCGCAACAGGCTACGTTCTAAGGTATGGAGCGCTCAAGGTGCTCCTAAAGAAGGTGGATGGCTTTTGCTATATTTCTCCAAATGTAGAAATATTGCATTTTAATAATATTCGTATTGGAAGTAGATTTGCATGCAATACTGGTTCTTACCTAAATGGCATTGGTAGGCTTGAAATTGGGAATGACGTGTTAATTGGTTCAAACGTCACAATATCAACAGGGAAACATCCGATCGATAACTTAGAAGGTTCTATATTTTCGCAGCCGGCGATCCCATTGAGAATCGTAATTGAAGACGGTGTTTGGATTGGTGCGGGGGTGGTGGTCGTGCCAGGTATAACTATTCGCGAAGGATCTGTTGTCGGAGCAAATTCTGTTTTAACTAAAGATACTGAACCTTGGGGCGTATACACTGGAGCACCGGCCAAATTAGTGCGGTATCGAAAAATTACCGAATAGGTAAAAATGATTGGAATAGAGAATATGCAGGGAGAGATAACCAAAATGCGTTTACTTATTCTCGTTCCTGCTTACAACGAGGAAGATGTGATTGGCTCTACTTTAAAAGAATTACTTGCTTTCGATTTCATTAACTTTAATGTTGAAATTGATATTTGTGTCGTAGACGATGGTTCAACAGACAAGACGTCATTGATCGCTCATGAACATGGTGTAAAGGTAATTCAACTTCACTCAAATCTTGGAGTTGGTGGAGCGGTTCGATGTGGCCTTCAATACGCATTAGAAAAAAAATATGACTTATTGTTGCAATATGACGCGGATGGTCAACACTCACCAACAGAGATTCAGAAGATGATCATTGAATCCGGGCACGTGGATATAGTAATTGGCTCGCGCTTCACAGAAAAAGGCGAATATGAAATGGGAATTTTAAGAAGCATGATGAGATTGATAATCGCCATGCTACTTTGGTTAGCTTGCGGAAGATATATCAAAGATCCCACCTCTGGTTTCAGACTTTATAATGAGAATGCAATTAAGATATTGGCGCGAAACTATCCCACTCGTTACCTAGAAGATTCAGTCCTAACTCTCTATATTGCATCACATTCAAAATTGCGTATAAGTGAGATTTCAGTGAAAATGCGCTCCAGACTAGGTGGTCAACCATCGCAATCACTCTCATCTCTTGTCCAAATGTCAATTATGTTAATAATTACTTTAATAGCTGGCACAAATAGAAAGTCTAGAAACTAATGATTTTGATTCTTTTGTGTTGTGCATATTTCACGAGTCGCATAGTGATTAATCTGCGGAGAAACCAACTTTCAATAAAGTTTGTATACCTTTGGTTGGTTTTGAGTTTAATTGGTACCCTACTTTTTGCGTTAAGAAATCATTTACAAACAATCGCACAAAGTATGGGATTTGTTTTAGCATCAAATGCACTTCTAGTTATTTTTATTTCTATTTTGTTCGCAATTATTCTTAATCTCTCCGTCTCAATTTCAAAAATTGAGAAGAAACTTGAAGAGCAGATTATTGATTCGGCGCTGATTCGCAGTGAACTTCATGATAAAAACGGTTAATTCTTTTGATACACCCGCCAGACTGTAGAGTAACTAGAAATCTCTTTTAGAATTTTATATTCTTTATCTAGCTTCGCCTGAATACAGGCCCCCCAAACCAATTCTTTTTCTTTTGGCATCATCCCATAAATCGATATATTTGGTCTTTCCAAATTGTCGGGTCGATACGGTGCGAGTACAACTTTGTCTTGCCCAACCCCAACAGGAAAATAATGAATTTCTCCCCAATTTTGATAGAGCAACTCAGGCCAAAGGCTTTCTGGCGCCGAAACAGAAGTTGGTAAATTGCTCTCCGAAATAATGTTTATGAGTTCTTGATTTGGCCTAACTGCAGCTTTCGAGGGTCCACCTAGAACCAAGGCCTTTATTCCAGAGATCTTCATCAGTCTTTCTAGGTTAGCCTGAGCATTTGAAGGGAAATTTCCATTGCCATACAAGAACAAATTGCAAAAAATGAGAGTGAAGATCAAGAAATTCTGTGCCTTGAGCGAGCTAGCCAATTTTGACATTTGTGCGATTGCAATTACTGCGAAGACTGATAAGAAAGGTACGTACATAGCATGGTAATGTGTATAAAAGCCAAATAGCTCGGCACCCCCGATGCTTATTAGAAGATTAGGGGCTATTGCTATGAGCGAAAGGCAAAAAAGTATTCTATTTATAAGCAGAATAAACAGCAAAATAGGACCAACCATCAGCATGAATGTTACAAAATTCGTGGATCTATTTCCAAACCATAATTCCTTTATGTTATTCAGCATTTGAGGGAAACTTGCATTGTTAGCGTAATAATCGCTGTACGAAAACAGACTTGACCACAAGAAGTACCATAGGACTGCAAGCAAAGATAGTGAAACAACAATCAGTGAAAATTTCCTAGTGTTTTGTTTGCGGCACAAAAATGCTAACCCTAAACCGATAATTCCGGAAATTATTGAAGCTCTCTCAGAAATTAACATTGAAATGCCAAAAAAAACAAGAAAATTGATAGATCTGATCTTGGAATCCTGTTTCGTATCGTACACAGCTAAGACAAAGGCTATTGCTGGCCCGAAAAGCAATCTATCCAAGTATGGCTGACCAAGAAATCCTTCTTGAAGTGCTGGCCATGAGAGCACAGTTAAACATGCTGCAGCAATGATCCAAAGCGGCTTATTTCTAGAACGCAGAAAACTAAATATCTTGTAAATTCCAAATACATATGAAAGCGAAAGAAGCCCTAGCGATATGAAAAGTTGGTCAAAAGGCATTATCCTAATGAAGAATGCTACAAAGGAAACAAGATAGGCATGCCAATGAAAATTGCTAATCCCAGAGTAAAGAGGAGTCCAAGCTAAATCACAGATTTCACTGGTTGGGACAGTCAGCATATAGAAATACAATGAGTGCGAGGTAATAGTGAAATCACTAGTCAATATTGGACCGCCTGACCGATTCGCAAGAAAGTCGAAATATGACGCAGCATCACCTGTCTGTGAAAAATATCGGCCCCGCAATCCCATAGTCATTGTAATGACGGAAATTACTAGGAGCAACAGAGTCATCGATTTATATAAGAACATTTTGCTTATTAGGAGTTTCAATAGATATTTCCACCGAGTAATCTTGTTACGATAACCATTGGAAATTGAAAAACGTTCATAAATAATTGATATGATGATGGATTGTTTATCATGAATGAATTTAAGTATCCTTCAAAGCCTATAAAGAAATTAACCACAATTATATGAACAATGGAAACCCATATGAGGATTTTTAGCAGATTCGTTAAAGGATTAGCAAATAAGGCTTCAATTTGAATAGTTTTCAATACTATGGGAATGACGGCAAGCAGGTAGATTGGAAGAAAATCGAGGGTATACCTATAAGTTGTCCCTGCGATCAAATAAACATCCAGCAATAAGCCGGTGAATGATGCAACCAAAAGTGGCGAGGCAATTTTTACAAGACTTATTTTACTCGAGAACGCAAGGTGTGATCGGTACCGATATGCGCAATAGAGCAACGCAATTGAAAAAACTCCAAACAAAGTACCAAAAAGCCCCATATTTGGCTCAGGAAAGTATTTGAATTCCCCACCGGCTGGCACACTCTGGGGGATTAGGCGAAAAAATGGGAAATTGAAATCAAATTTTGGTGCCGTAAATAAATATCCAAAAATCCCAACCGGAATAAATTTTAAGCCGGTGAGCTCTTCGTCTTTCACGTTCATGCCAGCTAATTGAAAGTGATTTCCAAATTCAGATATTGAGCCAAATCGAGCAAAGTTGTACCAGCCCATTAAGACAAGAGTCACTCCAATTAGTGGAAAAAAAGAAGCAAAATACTGATAAACAATTTTGATTTCACTACGGTTTTGTTGTTTGATAAAAAGCAGCATAAGTAAAAGTACGAAGAAAACTAATCCAGATATCGCTACGTTCGGTCGACTCGCGAGGCAAAGAGAAAAGAACAACGACGCGAGTAAACTTCGGATGATGCCAGCCTTCTTTGGCAAAAGGAAGTAACTAAGCGTGAAATAAATAAAGAGAAAGAGGAAAGCGATGGAGCTCAGTTGCACGACTTCATAAACCGCAGAGCGACGCAAAATGAAGGGGAAACCAGAAGCGAAGCTAAAAAATATCGGTATAAACAATCGATATTTCTTGTTAATTTCCCATCCAACCGTTTCAAGAAATATACTTATGATTTTGCTTGCGACTATAACTATTATTAGCGCGAAGACCGAAGCCAACAAGGCATCTGGAGCAAACTTTCCAGATATTTTAAAAAGTGGTAAGACAAACAGAAGGGGAACAACGGGACTAAAGTAGCTAAAATATTTGCCGTCATAAAGTGAGGCATCATGGAGGCGCAAAGCATTATTCAATGATGGATCGTAAGGGTCGCTAAGACTTAGCAATTCAGTGGATGGCAATTCTTTAAAATGCAATTGACCAAGAGAAAAAGACTCTGTAAGACGTTGAATTAAGCCGACCGCACTAGCTGACCAATCTAAAAATGCCCCTAACCCATTTGAACTTGTCCATAAAAAATATAGAAATAGCAGAGCATAGATCAAGGAATTGGTCGTAAATAATTTCATGGCGGTTTGCACGGAAAAAATCAAATTTCGGCGTGGGATCAACCTGTGGGCGTATCTAGAGGCATTTGATCCACCCGGTTTAATGCGATTGGGATTCCGGCTATTTTGTCGGCGCTTCTTACTCACAAAGAGAATGCTAGTCAGTAGAATTTCTAGTGACAATCTAACACTCTTCAAAATTTCGCCTATTCCATCGAAATAGGGAGAGAATGCTTGGTGTAGCGTCTGTATTGGAAATATGGTCCGAAGGGGGTTAGCTGTGCGTTATGCCATTATTGGCGGTGCAGGATTTATCGGTAGCCATTTTGTCGATGCACTACTCGCAACAGACCCATCAAGCGAGATTGTTGTCGTAGATAATTTTAGCTCTGGAACCCGTGGACACTTAATCCAACATAGTGGGAATCCAAGACTGAGAATTCTAGAAGAAGATGCTCTTAATACAGTTGAGTTGTCCCGAATTCTAGTGGGCGTGGAAAAACTGATTCTATTGGCGTCAAATCCGGACATAGCCCGAGCTGTTACCGAGCCACGAATTGATTTCGATCAGGGGACTCGAATTGTAGAGTCAACTGTTGAGGCTTCTCGGATTGCTGGTGTTAAGAGAATTATTTTTGCATCCGGGAGCGGAGTTTATGGAGAAGTTGGTGACACACTCTTAGCTGAAACTTCCCCTTTGAATCCAATTAGTACATACGGTGCAAGCAAAATTGCTGGCGAAACCCTGCTAACTGCATACTCTTATATGTTTGGAATTGAGGCGCTTATTTTTCGTTTTGCTAATGTGGTCGGCTCACGTCAAACGCATGGAGTTGGCTTCGATTTCATAAAGCGACTGACTGCTGATCCAACTCACCTTAGAGTTTTGGGGGATGGATTCCAATCGAAATCATACATACATGTAAGTGACGTAGTAAGTGCAGTTCTCTTGATGGACCGAATCACCTCTAAACCTATAGATTGTTTCAATGTTTCAACTACGGACAGAATTACAGTGAATGAAATCGCAGATTTAGCAATTCAGTGTTTGAACTTAGAATTGAAGAGCGTGAATATTCAGCGAACGGGTGGAGATCGCGGTTGGAATGGTGATGTCCCACTAGTAATTCTAGATAGCAAAAAGATTAGAGACTTAGGTTGGACTCCTAGCATGAATTCAGCCGAGGCAATGAAGAGCGCTTTGACAAGCATGGCGGGGCTGATTAATTGAACAATCCAGCACGATTCACATTTGGAAATTATAAGCAGGTATTGATAATTGGTGCATCTTCAGGGATTGCAACACTAGTTCTCCCAGAATTTGATTTCGATGAAGTTTCAACTATAGTTACTCATAGGTTTGATGCTCGTCCAAATCTGTCAGATAGAATTCTAAAACTCGAATATGTAGAGGTAGATTTTGATGAGTACACAAGAGAATTAGTTGAACGACTTCTAGTCAATTTTGAAGCTGAGGACCCACTATTAGTAATTAGTTTTATGGGCGTCTTCGGAACTGTTGCTCCATATGAAGAGTTCGAAATCGAAGATGTGATAAGAACTGCCTCAAAAAACTTGCGGTTCCAGTTAACTTTGCAAAAATTGAGTCTATTCCTTCCACCTGGCTCCTTGATCCTTTCCTTCTCTGGTGCTGGAATCGGTGGGCAAACATTCGAGGATGCCAGTTTAGGCTATTTGGCCGGTAAGGCGGCAATTTCGATACTAAATGAATTGGCGGACACGAAGTCTAAGAATATTGATGTGAGGATGGCTTTAATCGCGCCTGGACCATTTCCAACCCGTATGCAGAGTGCAGTTTCAAATGCAAAGTCCGGAGCTGTAAGTGATGAACGGCGAATGAGAGCACGCGATGAAAGTGATGTTTCAGAACGCGTTATAAATGTTTGTAAAATGATTGAATGGCTATCAATGAACCCACATTTAGCGGGTGGCAGAATCTGGAGCGCACAGCATGATGAACTCTTAGCACCAACAAAAAGTAATTTTGGCAAGATTAGAAGAATTTATTAGAAGAATTCTATTTTCAGTTAATCCAAAAGAGAATAACCAGGATTGGAAAAACTAATCTAAAGAGTGTGGACTCAAATCGATTTTGTCGCAGAGCAGGATTCCACAAACTGACTTTTACTAGATTCAGCAGAGAAAATTTCTCGAAGCAGTAACGATAGGCTAGAAAAAATCTTTTCTCATTTTCAGTCAATTCGTTCAAATGAATTGCTTTTATATACAACACCTGATTGCTGAAGCGATTCCATGCCCGATATTTCCTCAACAATTCAATTTTACCTGAAACACCAATCGCATTTCCCGAATGAATTCTATAACTCACCTGGATGGAGTTAACACCCGATATGCTCTTTTGAAGGGATGCCAAAAGATATATCCAGCTGTCGTATAGAAAATCCTCTGGAAGACTTGTTGTTGAAACAAACTTGGCGAATTTAGAGGTTATCAGAGTACAATTTCCATAAGCAATATTTTCTACCAAAGCATTATTCCAAGAAGGAATCAATTTCTTCGAAGTTTGGCCGGCTTTGGAATTTCCCTGCTCATCGATGATTGAGCGCTGGCATATGATTACATCTGATTTAGTTTCTAAATGCTTTTCAATCATAGTTAAACATTTATTTTGGTTCCAAAGATCGTCTTGATCAGCGAAGAATATGAAATTATCGCCTTTCCTTTCCTGAAGTAAAGTCATAAATGAGTTACTTGGATTGGAACCTTCAGAGATTTGATAACTTAGAGACAAACCCCTATCGATCCACTTTTGTAAAATTGATATTGTCTGATCCGTTGAACCAGCATCAAGGGCATAAATACTTAATTTTACTCCGACTTGAAGTGATAGCGATTCCAGTTGTTGATTTAAGAATTTCTCACCATTGTAGGTAGCCATTAACACAGTTGCGGCATAAAGCATGGCTCGAGGTTAGCGCAAAATTTGTGACATTACCGTGATTTAACTGTCATTAGGTTAAACTCCAGTTATGGAAGAAAATCTGAGCAGTATAGCTTTTTTCCCCTTGCAAACTCACGATGAAGAAGAAGTAAATTCAGATCGAAGAATCGAATTTGAAAGAACTAGTTTTTTAGAGGAAAGCACCGGTATTGGGTATTTTCAAATACTAGGAATGAAGAGCCTATTCCGCAAATTGAAGAACTTTCTGACACCTGATACCAAAATCGGTAGACAAGCAAGAAAGATTGCGAAGAAACTCCCAAAAAAGATACAAAGCGAACTCTTCCAAATTGACAAGCGAATAACCCGCCAAGAATCTGCGGGTTTTATTCCAAGATCAGCTGACTTAGGTTATGGAATCCTAACTTCGATAAATCCACTAGTTACAGTAATCATTCCAGTTTTTAATAATTGGCAAGTAACTGAAAGATGCTTGAAAGCAATTCGCTTATGTCAAGATTCAGTGCCCTTTGAAATCATTGTAGTTGACGATTTTTCAAGTGATGAAACTTCATTTGAACTTAAAAAGTTAAGAGGAATTCATGTACTAAGTAATCTCGCAAATTGTGGCTATTTAATGTCAAATAATCTTGCGGCGAAATATTCTCATGGTAAGTACTTGATGCTTCTCAATAATGATACGGAACCAATCACGGGATGGTTGGACCATTCTGTTAAAGTCATGGAACAACAACCTACGGTTGCAATCGTTGGGTCGAAATTACTCTATCCTAATGGAAATGTGCAAGAAGCTGGGGGTCAAGTATTTTCAAATGGAAATGCGTGGAATTTGGGAAGAACGGCTCAAGACAAATTCTCTGCAGAAGTTTGTTCGGTTAGAGAAGTTGATTATTGCTCAGCGGCTGCCCTTTTAGTCAGAAGAGAATTTTGGGACTCAACTGGGGGGTTTGATGAGAGATATCGACCCGCATATTATGAAGATACAGACTTGTGCATGAGAGCTTGGGAATTAGGTTTAAGAGTAATGTATCAACCGGAAAGTGTTGTCGTTCACTACGAGGGATTAAGCAATGGTAAATCAATCGGTGGCGGTATTAAGAGATATCAGAGCATCAATAAACTTAAGTTCTTCGAAAAATGGGCTCATGCTCTCACAAGTCATTGGGAGGATGCTGGAGTAGCGCGTTTGGAGCACCTTAGAGCTTCAAAGGGAATCATCGTTTTAATTGATGCCCAGCTGCCCTCAAAATTTCGGGATTCTGGATCCCAGAGAACACTAAAACTTATAGAGAATATGCAAGAACTAGGATTTCATGTTGTATTGGGCGCATTAGATAATTCAACAAGTCGATTTGATATATTAGAACTCCAAAAGAAGGGTGTTGAAGTACATTTTGATTTGGATTATCTTATTAGTTCTCTGAAACTTAGAAAAATTAGGCTAACTAAATTTTGGATCATAAGAAGTAATGTGATTGCTGCAGTTTTGCCAACAGTAGAGAAATACTTTGCGGAAGTAGGTGTTGTAACCGACTTATTGGATTTAGATTACACATTAGACAATATAAACAACGTGGTTCGCATTGATACCTATCAGTTATCAATTGTTAAAAAGAGTAAAGTTACAGTTTTAGTTTCACCATTTGAAGCTTCGCTTCTTAGAGAAAAAACTCCAGGTTCATATCTTGTAGACTTATGGACAGAATTTGAGAATAGGAACCCAGTAGAATGGACAAACTCTTCGGGGGTCGTATTTTTAGGAGGTTTTAGGCACAAACCGAATGTGGAAGCACTTGAATGGTTTATAGATTCTGTGCTTCCAGAACTCAGAAAAAGTGGCTTCCAACAAGAAATTAGAATTGTAGGCACTGGGCTCAGCAAAGGATTGCAAAAGAAGTTGCAGGAGCATTCAATTAAGTATCTAGGATTTCAAGAGAATTTAGATGCCGTTTATCATGCAAGTAGAGTTTGTATTTCACCTTTACAATTTGGCAGAGGCTTGAAAGGTAAAATAGGTGAAGCTTTGTCTTATGGTATCCCCATAGTTGGCACTGAATTGAGTTTTGAAGGTTTTAATCTGCACGATAAGGTCGAGGTGATGATTGAAAATGACCCCAAAAGTTTTGCTGCCGCAATTATGAAAGTACACGACGATCGAACACTTTGGGGAAATCTATCTTTAAATTCGAGGGAATACTGGGCTAGAAACCTGGCGCCCGGCACATTAAGGGAGCGGATCTCACAATTGCTAACAAGTTAGAAATTCTCATTGGAGATAATCCAATCAACAGCCTCCTTTAAACTTGAGACCTTTGCTTGTGGTGCCATATTAAGGGCCTCTTCATAATCGCGATCAATAAAAATTGTGCAGCAAGAGGCAGCATACCCAGCATCAATATCGCGCCACCTATCCCCAATTAGATACGAGCCAGTTAAAGTGATTTGGAAATCCCTTGCGGCTTGTAGAATCATCCCTGGCTTTGGCTTACGACAAGCACAGTTGTCGGTACCATCATGAAAGCAAACATAAGTCGCATCGAGATTTAAAGTTTTAAAGAGATAATCGTTAATTTCTAGAACGTCACTCATATTACATTTTCCCCTAGCAACGTCCGGCTGGTTAGTGACCATCACACACAAGAATCCCATTTCCTTGAGCACTTTGATTGAACTTATAGCACCAGATTCCACCACAACATCTTCTATTTTTTTCACAGAAGTTGGCAAGCCAAATTGTTTTCTAGCTTCAATTAAGACACCGTCCCGATCTAAGAATACTGCACGCATTATGTTAGACAGATGATTCCCATTTTGCAGCTTTGAGACTCAGCAGTGGGTGCGACACCATTAAATGCCAAACTACTGCCTGCATAGATTCAGAATGAGGAGTCACAGAATCAGGATTTACGGAAGGAATTAAAATAGCGTGAGAAGCATTCTTGGCTGTATATCCCCCATCACGCCCAACAATTCCTATAATGTCTGTTTGCCGTTCGTTTGCATAAGCAACTGCGCGAACTATATTTGGAGAGATATTGCGTTCGAGGTCACCGCCTCCAACGGATAGCACCATCAGACAATCTTTATTGCTCAAATTGCTCGTGCTCAACCATTCAATAAAGGTTGTGTCCCAACCCTCATCATTTGTTCTTGCTGTGATTTCAGATACATTATCTGTGGGCGCATAGGATTCGATTCCAGATAATTTTCGAAAGTCGTTGACCGCATGGGAGGCATTTGCGGCGCTGCCGCCAACTCCAATAATAAATAGACGCCCACCTGCACTACGCAATTTGACTAACCGTGTGATGGCAGCAAAAATCTGTGCTGGATCCATTTGGTTGATAACCTGCGCTGTCTCATTCAAATGTTTCTTGGTGAATTCCATGTTCCCCTCCAAGGAAATTTATAAAATCGCTTTGACCTGAATATGAGCCTACCTCATAAAATCTCTGGTGTACCTCGTAACCTGATAGTTTCCCTTGTTTGGCCAAGCGATTCATTATGAAAGATAAATCAATTGGGAGTGTCAAATCTTTAAACTCTGAAAGTGCGGCCATTGTGAAATAGCTTAGCCCGTAATCAACAAATTCAAAGGAAGGGGAATTATTACCTTTTTCGTATTTGTGCACCTTCCCTAAACTATAATCCACGTTGGATGTCTCCCATTGGTTTTGATTCTTAATCACCACCATCAGTGCCGGGGCGGGATCAGTTAAGAAATAATCTTCAACGGGACCAATTCCAATCGGCAAAAACGAATCACCATAAATAACTCCGAAGTCTTGCTTGAGAATTTCTGCCGCTTGAAATAAGGCTCCTGCGGTGCCTCTAGGTAAAGTTCCATCGAAGGTGTAACTAATTTCTAAACCAAAATTGCTTCCATCGCCAACAAATTCTCTTACTAATTCACCAAAATGCCCCAAGCACAGATGAACTTTCGTAATACCCTTAGCCTTCAAATCGTCTAATTGTAGTTTAATGAAGGGAATTCCATTAATTGGAATGAGTGACTTAGGCAGATTTTTGGTTTGGGCACCCAGCCTTGTTGCAAAGCCACCTGCAAGAATTACAATAGGAAGCATTATGTCAAGATAACTTTCGTTCCTTCGAAATCAAATCTAAATCGCACCTCTTCCAATTTGTAGTCACTCATTAACTTTCTCAGTTTGATTTTATCTTTGGCATAAAACATTAAGAAGCCTCCACCACCTGCCCCGACCACTTTTCCTCCGATTGCACCATTTCTCAAAGCTTCAGAATAAATCTGATCTATGTTTGAGTTTGAGATTCCGCTAGATCGACTCCGTTTATACTTCCAATGTTCATCCATAAGTTTGCCAAAACCTTCTAAATCATCAGCTTCTAGTGATGCTCTACTGGCTAAACCGATTTCTTTAATAAATCGCAGATTTTCAAACATTTCCCTGTCCGCAACCTTCGACTTCGTATCCTGATCTTTCAATATTGCAGAAGCACTTCGCGAAACACCGGTATAAAATAGCAATAAATCTTCTTCAAGCTGATAAATCGCATTACTAGATATGGCTAAAGGCTCCACGATAACAGTCCCATCAGAATTAAATGTGAAACAAGTAAGGCCTCCATATGCAGCAATATATTGATCTTGCTTTCCAACAGGTTCCTTCAATTTATCCATCTCAATATTGCACGCTAATTCTGCGAGTTCAGACGTCGTAATGTTTTTCCTTAGATGTGCGTGCATGCTCTTCAGCAGTGCAGTTGTAAAACTACCACTCGAACCCAAGCCTGTTCCAGATGGAATGTCCGCCAACGTTGTGATCTCAATTTGAGGGGTTTTCAAATTAAAAAGTTTTAATGACTCTCTAATGATTGGATGCTGGATCTCATTGATACTTGATACATTTTCAATCCCAGAATATTTCAGATATACACCTTCAGCAAATGGCCGCAACACAGTAACAAAGACATACTTATTGATTGCTCCTGCAATTAGGAATCCACCCTCACTCTCATAGAACGAGGGCAAATCAGTGCCACCACCACCTAGAGTTATCCGTAGCGGGCTTCTTGTAAAAATCATTGCTTCCCCCAATTGTAAGCCGAGTCAATCACAGAAAAAGTAGCAATTGCATCATCTATATTAGTTGAGATCACTTCCCTATTTGTAATTTCATTTATGAAGTCTTTTGTTTCCATTATCCATGAAGCATCTGCTCCATGAAATTCATGGTCAATCCTCTCAGGGGGACCCATTTCTGGGGGCATCAAGAATTCAGTTAATTTCTCAATTCCGTAACTGCCACCGAGACCAGTAATCTCAAACTTTGATTTTCTACAATAAACTTCCATTGAAAAGAGATTTTTCCACTCTGTGCAAGAAACATGCAAGTAGCTTTTAATACCGGAGCTATTTTCTAAGAGAAGAAAAGCATTGTCTTCAACGTCGGACGCCCAAAAAAACGTGTTCAAGTCGGCAAACTTTAGGCTTGAATTTCCAACCAGAAAATTTGATAAGTCGATCAAGTGAGAACCTTGGTCTATGAGTTCTCCCCCTCCGGAGATACTCTTATTCATTCGCCATTCTTTTTCATACCCTAATCTTCCGCCATGCCCGTATCTGGCTCGTAAATAAATTATTCCACCATGATCAGAAGTGGTAAGAATTTGCTTAAGTTTCATTATTGAAGGGTGATACCTGTGGTTGTATCCAACTCGTAGACTCTTAGAATTTAACGTAGAAAGCTCTTTGAGTGCGACTAATTCCGATAATTGAATAGCACCAGGTTTTTCTAGGATTAGATGTTTTCCAGAATTTAGTACTTCCATGCCAATCCGCGCCAATGAGTCATGGGGAGTTGCTACACAAACCGCCCCAATCTCTGGATTGTTAAGAATCTCCTTATAATCACCTACAACTACTGCGTGGTTCGATTTTGCTGCTAGTTCAGAATTTGTGAGGTTGATGTCATAAACCGCAATTAATTTATCCATTGAGGATATGCAATTGGCACGGCGCTGACCAATTAATCCTGCACCAATTAAGCCGAAACCAATCACAAGTAACCCCAATCTCAATTATCTCAACAATAAACTAAAGCGATGTCAGATATCGCCCTTCAAAGCCGTCCGCCTTCATGTTTTCATTAATCAATCCGCTTTGGTCGAGAATCACCAATTGTTGGTTTGAGTCTAAAATTCTTTCCCAGTTAGTCGCCTTCAGCACAGGACTTAAACTGCCAATTATTAGGCAGTTGGCCCCCTTTAAAGCTTCATTAAAATCTTCACAGACTATAAAATTTAAGTCATCGAAATCGGTGAGATTTAGTTCCTGTTCGTCAAAAATACTTATTTCTACATCTAAGTGTTTGAGACCTCTAATTGTCTCCAAAGCTATTGATCTCCTTAGCGTATTTGTATCAGATTTATATGTTAACCCAAGAAATGAAATTTTCTGTAGTCCCGCAACTTCATAAAGATCAATTATGCTCCTTAGAAGCCAACCATTTCGATGCAAATTACTTGGCTTAATTGAATGAATTACTGGCGCAAAATAACTATTGATTTCAATCAAATTCTCCAGAAACGTAACATCTCGCGCAAGAGTGCCTCCAGAAAAACCGGCACCAGGTCGCAAGTAGGCCTTCTTCCCAATTCGAAGGTCACTCTTTAATCCGTCCGAAACTTCAAGAGAATTGGCTCCCACCAATTTACACAATTCAGCAATTTCATTTATATATGTTATCTCAAGGGCAAGAAAGGTATTAATCGCGTGCTTAATCATTTCCGCTGACTCAATTTTAACTTTTAGAATGATTGGTGTGAAATTCAGGAGTAAATTCGAAATTATCCCACATGCGTATTCAGAATCCGTTCCAACGATAAATCGATCTGCCTGAGTGAATGTGGTAATTGCATCCCCAAGTCGCAAATTTTCGGGAACATAAGCAAGATGAAGATTCTTCAAGAGTATAGTTTGTTGATGTTTCTTAATGAGCTTACCAATAGTTCCAACTGGAAGTTGGGATGAAAAGATAATGACACTATCATTACTTACAAACGGTAATCCCATTTCAAAGAATTCAATAACCTTATTGACATCAGCTTGATCTTGATCATTTACCTCAGTGTCGTAGGCAATCCACCAAATTTTTGCATCAGCAATTGCTGCGGCCACATCAGAGGTAAAAGTTAAATTCTCAGACTTCATCCCCTCCGCTATAAGCTCCAAAAGCCGAGGTTCGTAAATTGGTAGTTTTGTTAGTGAGTTCAAATTATCAATAGTATTTTGGTTGAAATCTAATCCAACAATGTTATTTTTTGTCGTTGCAAGACACCCTGCCATGACTGTACCAAGATGCCAGAGCCCTTGGACGCATATTTTCAACTTAATCTCTTTAGAAAGATCATTTCAATCCGCTTGATTTTCCAAGTAATCAATTGTCTCAAGAATAGCTTGTTTAATTGTGTACTTTGGTGACCAACCAAGTTTCAAGATTCTGGTTGTATCTAAAAGTATTTTACGATTGTCGCCTATCCATCCTTGTGATTCCGTCCCGTAAGAAATCTTAGGATTAAGTCTCATGCGCTCTGATATCCATCTAATTGAATCTCGCACTGTTGTCGCCTCATTTGTTCCCAAATTTACGATGTTTATTCTACCAAAGGGATTATTCACGACAGTTTCAATTCCGGTTAGGCAATCGTTTACATGTAAATATGATTTCGTCTGATTTCCATCCCCTAAAACTTCTAAGAAGTCTTTATTTGTGGTCAGTTGTCGATAGAAGTCAATAACATGCCCATGTGAATATCTTGGCCCAAGTATTGAAACGAAGCGGAAGATAAATACCTGCATACCAAAAGTTTCAGAATAAGCTTGAATCAGAGATTCACAGGCCACTTTAGAGGCTGCATATAGGGAAGTTTGAATTGGGAACGGGGCATCTTCTCGAGTGGGAAAGACTTGTTGCTCTCCATAAACTGAGCCAGTAGAGGAGAAAACTATTTTATTAACATTGTTCATTCGCATTGTTTCCAAAAGCCTTTGCGTGCAGAGAGTATTCTGTTCAAAGTCTCTAGTCGGATTTTGAACGCCAAATCGTATATCGGCATTAGCTGAAAAATGATAAACAGCATCAACGCCGTCAAGCACTTCATTTGGAATTGAATCGAGAACTAAATCAAGCTGAACAAAAATGAAATTTGGATTATTTCTTGCTGAATCTAAATTTTTTAAGTTACCCGTTGATAGGTTGTCGATTCCAACAACTGCAAACCCCTTATTCAGCAAAAAGTCGACCTGCGAGCTGCCGATGAAACCTGCGGCTCCTGTCACCAAAACTTTCTTCACGGTGCTCCCTGATTTTCTGATTCGGCTTCGAGACAATAACGAGAACCTGGTCAAGCCTATAGGTTCTATTGAGCAAATGATGGCTGCCTAGAAAAAGACACAAGTAATTTTCAATCTAATCTTCAGTAATTCCCGCGGGCAAGTCTTTATACTCCGCATATGAAAATCAAAATGTTTGCCGATGGTGCTGATCTTGGATCTATAGAAAAAATGTGCCAAGACGACAGGGTGAGTGGCTTTACGACAAATCCCACTTTGATGCGATCTGCGGGAGTGAGTGATTATCTCACGTTTGCTAAGGCTGCTACTTCGCTTGTGCACCCACGCCCAATTTCATTGGAAGTTTTTTCAGATGAATTTGATCAAATGGAACGCCAGGCAAATGTCCTAGATCAAATCCAAGAAAACGTGTATGTAAAGATTCCTGTTACAAATACAAGGGGAGAATCAACCGTAAATTTGGTTAGCAAACTCTCCAAAAGTGGTATAAAAGTGAATGTTACTGCAGTTTTTACTCTTGACCAAGTAGTTCAGTTTTCACAAGCATTGTCTTTTAATGTCCCCAGTGTAATTTCTGTATTTGCTGGTCGAATAGCAGATAGTGGAGTAGACCCAGTACCGTTAATGCAAAATTATGCACAGATAGTGCATCAAGTTAAAAACTTAGAGATACTATGGGCAAGTCCACGCGAAATACTTAACTTACGTCAGGCCGAAGTTACTGGGTGCGACATAATAACCATGACTAGTGATTTATGGAAAAAAATAGTTAATCTTGATAAGTCATTAAGTGACTTTTCACTTGAAACCGTGCGCATGTTTTATAATGACGCGAGCATATCTGGTTTCGAACTTTGAAACGTCCACTAATTTCTATTGTAATTCCAGTTCTAAATGAAAGAGATTTGATTGAAAGATTTATTGCAGAACTTGGGACAGCTACTCGAAAATTAGAATATAACTTTGAATTAATCTTTGTGGTTGACCCTTCCGTTGATGGTACCGAAGAACTCATCGAGAATCTAGCCGAGCAAAATGATTCCATAAAAATGCTCCGGCTCTCGAGAAGATTTGGTCAGCCGGCCGCAACAATAGCGGGTTTAGAAAATTGTAATGGAGTTGCAGCTATTGTTATGGACGTAGACCTGCAAGATCCACCAGGGGTAGTCCCACTGCTCATTTCCGAATGGGAGGTCGGTAATAAAGTTGTGTTAGCACAGAGAACTACACGAACAGGAGAGCCCTACATAAAGAAATTAGTTTCTAATTTCGGGTATTCCTTTTTAAATCGCTTTGCTGATGTTCCAATTCCCCCAAATGCAGGTGACTTTAGACTTATTGACAGAACCGTAATTGAAGAACTAAAGAAATTTCCAGAAGCAAATGCTTTTTTACGTGGCTTAGTTGCGCTGGTTGGGTTCAAGAGTTCTACCGTTTTTTTTGACCGCCCAGGGCGCACTCTCGGGAAAACCCACTACAACAGATTTTTTGGAAGCTTTAAAATCGCATTTAACGGAATTGTTGGCTACTCAAGCGCATTACTTACTATGAGTACCCTCATTGGCATCTTATTCTCAATATTGGCAATAATTTTAGGTACAGGGTATGGAGTAGCAAAGATTCTTGGTGCTAATTTTCCAATAGGTAATCCGACAATTGTTGTTGCTGTCTTATTTGTAGGTGGGATCAATCTATTTGCAATTGGAATCCTTGGCGTATATGTTTCAAGAGTTTATGATGAAGTTAAGCAAAGGCCGAGATATATTATCGAACGAAAAATTGGACTTTAGTAAAGTGGTAAAGAAATTCACTTCTCTAATTGTCTTATTAGGCTGCAAACAACTTATTGAGAATCATGAGACTAAACTCTTCAAGTATTCAGCGTAAGAATTCGAACCATAATTTTGGGTCAAAAGATTTAAATCAGAGGTGGAAATCCAATCATTTCTCCAAGCAATTTCTTCAAGACAAGAGATTTTGCTTCCTTGTCGCTCTTCGATTATTTGAACATATAATGATGCCGCTTGCAGGGATTGGACCGTGCCAGTATCTAACCAAGTAGTACCACGCTCTAGGATTTTCGTGGTCAGCCGCCCTTCATTTAAATAGTAATCATTGACTGCCGTAATCTCTAGCTCGCCCCGCTGGCTAGGTTTAATACCTTTGGCAATTTCCACAACTTGTGAGTCATAGAAGTAAAGACCTGGAACGGCAAAGTTTGACTTTGGTTTGCTTGGTTTTTCTTCAATTGATATTACTTTTCCACTTACAGCAAACTCAACAACTCCATATCTTTCCGGATCTGCCACTTTGTAGGCAAAAATAGTAGCGCCGTCATTGGTGTCTATTTCTTCAAGTTGTCTGCCGAGTCCAACCCCATGAAAGATATTGTCACCTAAAATAAGTGACACATTTCCACCGGCGATGAATTTTTCACCGATAATGAAAGCCTCAGCTAAACCATTCGGCTTTTCTTGTGTTGCATATTCAAATGAAGCACCGTATTGAGATCCGTCACCTAACAATCTCTGAAAGGCGGGTAGATCCTCCGGAGTAGTAATAATTAGGATTTCCTTTATGCCTGCCAGAAAAAATGTCCCGAGAGGGTAGTGAATTAAAGGTTTGTCATAAACAGGAAGAAGTTGCTTACTTACTGCTTTTGTAATTGGCCAGAGCCGCGACCCAGTACCACCCGCGAGAACAATTCCCTTCATAAGTCAAGGGTAGCGGGTAAAGTGAGCATATTGAATTTAGTCTAAATGAGGTGAAATGCGTTTACTAGTAACTGGTGCTGCTGGCTTCATCGGCTCGAATTTCGTCCGCATGATCGCCAGTGGCAAAATAGAGGGCATTTCAAGCGTCGCAGTTTTAGACAAACTTACATACGCCGGGGTTAAGGAAAATTTAGCCCCAGTCGAAAGCATGACTAATTACTCATTTGTTGAGGGCGATATTTGTGACCCCTCGTTGGTTGCGTCCATGCTTGAAGATGTTGATGCAGTGATCAATTTTGCGGCCGAGTCACACGTGGACCGATCAGTAAATAGTGCATCTGATTTCGTTCAGGCGAACATCGTGGGAGTCCAAGTTCTATTGGATGCAATTAAAGCTTCAGGAAGAAAGATTCGACTCTTACAGGTTTCAACTGATGAAGTTTATGGTTCTATAGAATCTGGCTCATGGCGTGAAGATTGGCCACTGCAACCAAACTCTCCATATTCTGCTAGCAAGGCCAGTGGAGAACTATTAGTTCGTTCATACAATAAAACGTATGGTATGGATGTTGTCATTACTCGTTGTAGTAACAATTATGGAACTCACCACTTCCCAGAGAAGTTAATCCCCCTTTTTATTACAAATTTACTTGAAGGCAAGAAAGTCCCAGTTTACGGAAATGGCGAGAATGTTCGGGACTGGCTACATGTCGATGACCACTGTCGGGGAATCTACGCCGTTTTAATGAATGGGATCTCTGGCGGGATTTACAACATAGGTGGCGGTCGCGAGCTAACTAATAACGAAATTACGAGTCTGATTCTTGAAGCCATGGGTGCGGACGTGTCATCAGTTGAGTACGTTGAAGATCGAAAGGGGCATGACCTTAGGTATAGCGTTGATTGGACAAAGATCAAGCGAGAATTAGGTTATGAACCCCAAGTTGAGTTTGAAGATGGCCTTAGGGAAACTATTCAGTGGTATCGCGAAAATGAAGCGTG
>Ga0214919_10002536_pt1 | contig 28593 bp, 29 predicted proteins | sample LL1503_MetaG_FD_177994 | JGI IMG/M metagenome (GOLD analysis project Ga0214919, IMG submission 177994) | Freshwater microbial communities from Lake Lanier, Atlanta, Georgia, United States - LL-1503 | ecosystem: Environmental > Aquatic > Freshwater > Lake | place: USA: Georgia | collected... | reverse complement strand
AAACGAGTATAAGCTTTTGAAAAAGCTTTGGCAAAACGAGTATAAGCTTTTGAAAAAGCTTTGGCAAAACGAGTATAAGCTTTTGAAAAAGCTTTGGCAAAACGAGTGTGATGGCATTTATGCCATCACCTATTTATTTTATCAAAAATATTTAGAAATATTTTATTATTATTAGTAAAAGATTTAGCGTTGTTGTTTTGCCCAACTTTTTTAAAAACTAGTTTTGCTCAACTTTTTTAAAAACTAGTTTTGCTCAACTTTTTTAAAAGTTGATTTTGGTTTAACCTTTTTCAAAAGGTTTTTTATAAAAGCTTAATATATAACAATGGTTAAGAAATGTATGAAAGCAGCCGATGGTTACTACCACATGCATGGTAAAAAGTTTGAAATGCTGGAAGGGTCGCGTGCGCAAGTTCAACACGGCACTGCGTACAAGACCCCGGGGGGTCTAACAAAGGATAAACTCTTTATGAATAAACATGGCCATATTGTTTCCAAGAAAAAGCATCTTACGGCCAAGAAAGAGCGGCGTTTAGAAAAGGCGGGTTATTTTACCAAAAAAGGAAAATTCGGCTTTGTTAAACGCACGGGGCATGGCACTCGTAAACACAAGTAGATATTTCGACCTAGACTAAACCAAACAAAACCCTTATAAAAAGTAAAAGATTCGATATACTTTTTATAAACAGTTATATTATATATAATGGCAAGAGCAACGGCAAGCCAAAATAGCGACGCTGAATGGGTAGATATAGCTGAAGAATTAACAGTACCACCACCTAAAAAAGCATATAAACCGGGTACATTGTTTAAACGTCCAACTTATTCATTTGATAACGCAGTAGATTTTCAAGACTTGACACCTGAACAAATAGTAACTACAGAACTATATTTAATAAACCCAAAAGTAGATGCCAGTAAAACGGCTGTCAAAAATGCTTTAAACGAACAGCAACGTAAAGCTTTATTGCGTTTAATGGCTATTAAAAAAGTTGTTGATACAATACCACAAAAAAATAAAGAAAAAGTGCGTCTAGATTTGATAACAAAATATGAAATAAGTAGAGGAAATGAAGCAAATGAAGCAGTACAACGTTTACTAGACGAAGCTACAGCAGACGTATTTCGAGAGAAAAACGAAGCCAATTATGATGCAAAACTTGAAAGACGAGTTGCCGAATTAAGAAAAAAAGGCGGCGGCAAAATAACTAGACGACACGGTAGTAAAACGCATGCACGTAAATGTAAAACACGTAAATGTAAAACACGCAAAAGTAAAACATGTAAAAGTAAAACACGTAAAAGTAAAACACGTAAAAGTAAAAGACACGCAATAAAAATATAGATATATAAATTACGTAAATCATATAAATAGTATTTACGTAATTACTATTAATACCATGTCTACTGAAGATAAGATTTTACACATAAAGTATCAAGACATTAAATTAAAATTTAATGATCTGAATTTAGATGAATTAAGAATGATTTGTAGAGAAAATGGAATAACAGGGTTCTCTACTTTAAATAAACAAGCGTTAATCGATTTGATTTATGTTGATTACGATACCAATTATACAAACATTCGTATGTTTAGTTATACTGAACTATTGGAAAAATGTAAAAAACATAAATTGTTGGCGGATACATGTAGTCGTATATCAAAAGATTTACTTATTCATATAGTAATATCTGCTCTCTATATTAAAAATAAAGTAATTAAACATCCTGTTATTATGGATAAAGAGTTGAAACCATCCATGGTAGAAACTATAATTAAACAACTTGTCAAAGATCTTGCCGAGAAAAAGACACCAACTAAAAATGTAAAATCATCATTAACGGATTATCTCGCTAATCAATTCAAGTCAGTTGTGGTAAAACCGTCTAAAACGCCAAAAACGCCAAAAAAACCGATAGGTGGATTCGGTTTTATACAACCTAATCTAATTAGTGACGAACTAGCTATGTTTCTAGGTAAACCCATTGGAACGTTAATGTCACGGTCAGATGTAACGCGTGAAATAAATGTGTATATACGTACCAACGATTTACAAGACAAAGTAGACGGACGGAAAATTAATGCGGATATGAAATTGTCTACATTATTGAAATTGAAAGGCGACGAAGAATTTACATACTTTAATTTACAGCGTTTTATAAGTCAACATTTTATATCTAATTTTGATGATGAAATTGCTACTGCTGTGCCTGTGCCTGTACCTGTGTCTGTGTCTGCTCCGCCTGTACCTGTGCCTGCTTTGTCTGCTCTGTCTGTGTCTGTGCCTGCTCTGCCTGTGCCTGTATCTTTTGCAGAACCCGTGTTAGACGTTGATTCGCAGACACAAAGACGCCGACCTCTACCCACCAGCGTCAGAGATTGTGTATGGAATCATTATATTGGTGAAGATATAAATAAACATCGTTGTTTGTGCTGTAAAAAAGTAGTCATTAATAATCGTCAGTTTCAAGTAGGACATGTAATAAGTGTTAGAGATGGTGGTACGGATGAAATTAATAATTTACGACCAATTTGTGCCCCGTGCAATCATTCAATGGGCACTAAAAATATGATTGAATTTGTTAAAACGTATGGATATTATATTGGTTAGCTTTTGAAAAAAGCTTGGCAAAACCGAAGTGATCATTTTACCCATCTATTTTGTTAGTAGCTCTTATGTGTCATATATATACTTATAATTAAAAAGGAATAAATATTAATTAAATTATTTGTCCCATTTTAAATCTTAAAGGGTTTAAAGATTATATACAAAAGATATAATATAAGTAGGTTAATGTCATTGTCTTCAAATAATAGTAAAAACATATTAACGGTCATGTCAGTCATGATTCAGCCGATTAGAATACTTATGTGTAGTCTGAAAGACATTTTGCTCGAAACCAATATTACTTTTACCAAAGAAGGCATTAAAATTATTAATATGGATAAATCGCATACTATTTTGGCCCATGTCTTTCTAGAAGCCGCCAATTTTGAAATGTACGAATGTAAAATGGACAAGATCATTATCGGGGTTAATATGTTTCATCTGTTTAAGCTGATTAATACCATTGATAATGACGATACATTGACCATGTATATTGAAGAGGCGGATTATACCGATGGCATTGTTCAGTTTCTAGGTCTGAAGTTTGAAAACGGTGATATTAAACAGCAAAAGATTCAAAAGCTGCGTCTCATTGAGCCGGACAATGAAGAATTGGATGTACCAGATGTGAAATTCTCGTCCATCATTAACTTGCCTTCGGTAGATTTTCAAAAGATTATTCGCGATTTGTCGTGTATTTCGGATAAAATAGAGATTAAATCGATTGCGACAGCGGACGGTGCTGAATTGATTTTCCGGTGTAGCGGCGGGTTTGCGAATGCGGAAATTCGGCGAGCGGAATCGGATGGTAATATGGAATTTATTAAAAAACAGGAAGTGAGTAAGATTATTCAAGGGGAATTTTCATTGAAGAATCTCGGATATTTTATTAAATGTACCAATTTGTGTAGCCAGATTGAAATTTATTTGGAGAATGATTTGCCGTTGGTAGTGAAATACAATGTGGCATCTTTAGGGGCGATTAAATTAATGTTGGCAGCATTGCCGTCGAGTTAAGATTATAAGATTATAAGATTATAAGATTATAAGATTATAAGATTATAAGATTATAAGATTATAAGATTATAAATATTTATTAAAAGCAGAACCGGTCTTCAAATAATAACCCATCTATTAAAATAGCACTGGCTAACCCTTGTAAACTACTTTTAATACAACTTTCTTCAAAGAATAAAAGTATACCTAACATAAGTATTCCAATGATCCAATGATGAATATGACAATTTTTATAATGAAAACTTCCATTTTTTATTTCTAAATGACACGAGGGAAACCGACACGTGTAATCAAAAAAACAGGGCACTATATTAGATTGATGCGTTTCAAAATTTAATATGTTGAATAGTAGTATTATTAGAAAACTAATAAGAAAACAATTGTCTAGCATATTATAACAACCTTTTAAAAAAAGGTTGTACCAAAAACTTATAGAAGCAGATTGTACCAAAAACTTATAGAAGCAGGTTCAATGCAAGCAGGTTGTGGCGACTGTAATCCATTTTTCTACAAAATTGAAATACTTTTACATAAAGTAAGAGACGGTATCTTACGAACGAACAAACAAACAAACAGAATCAATTCTACAAATGGCCGCCAAGATGATGAAAGTGATGGAGGACATCAAGAAAATGACGGATGAGGGCATTGAAGAAGCTGTGATGCGACTGAGTCAGATGTATGGCTTTAATTTCGAAGAAGCCATGCAACGGTTGGCTGGTGTGGCTACTGTAGCTACTGTAGCTACTGTAGCTACTGTAGCTGATGTACCGCCAGTCGAGACATTAATTGTTGCCGCCGACCAACAAGAGGTTGTTATCGCCCAACAACAAGAAGAGGAGGAGGAAATCTCACAGAATTTATACAAACCATCTGCATTGTGGTCTCATGGAGAAAACGGGTCTCATGATGAAAACGAAGATGAATCCAGTGATGACGAAGAATACTCTGATGCAAACACAGATTCGGGCATGGAATCGAACAGCGTGGATTCAGACATGGAATCGGCCGAGAGATCGATGATCATAAGCACGTCTGAACGAGCACAGGTAGGGTGTCGTATTTTATCACAATGCCTCACGCACGGGCAACGCGTGCGAACCGCAGTGGCAGTATCCAAATGCAAGACTCAATTGGAAGGCAGTTATGATTCTGCCACCAAAAAAATCGCATACGGCGGAAAATTTTATTCTCTGAATCAATTCGCAGAGTTACAAATTGCATTGAATATGCCAGGACGGGGCAAGAACATTAATGCTTGGGAAAACTGCATGTGCGATATAAACGGAACATTTGTTAAAATGATCAACTTGCCCGTACTATCTGCTTCTTGAAAAAATCTGCTTCTTGAAAAATAAAAAAATAAAAATGAAATAAAAAAATAAAAATGAAATAAAAAAATAAAAATGAAATAAAAAAATAAAAAATTAGTTTTTTATTTTTTATAAAAATGAAATAAAAAAAATAAAAAATACAAAACAAAACATATATTCACCCCTATGGGGGGTTGAAGGGGGTGTAACCCCCTTAGGTAAGATGCTTCTTAAACAAACACCCATACGGTGTAATGCTCGGCATCTCACTTATAATACTCGGATTCTGATAATCGCAATTTGCAATCCATATTTTAATAATACAGAAATTCTTTTTTGGGGAAATGGTGATCCCATTAATATGCTTTCTCAAACCCTTATCTTCTGTCAAACTTTCACCAACTAAAATATATGATAAATTCTTCCATACGGCTGCTACATTCTTATTGCTTACTTTATATGAAAAACATCCCCCCTTACAATTTTTCGGATCTTCCCACATGGGTTGAATCCCTTTACGCATTAAAAACAACATACAGTTGTTTATCATTTTCTCGGGTAGAGTTTCACATACAGCAATTATTGTTTCAATAGTATCGAATGTAACGATTTGTTTATAACTTTTAACCGTCCAATCAATGTCATGTGGCAAATGCGCCCACAACGTCCAGTTATCATATAATTTGTGAACTGTTGGTTCAGATTTTGAAGAAGAAGAAGAAGGTGCTTCCATTTTGGTTATGGATATGGAACAAGCCATTTATATATTATATTATGTTATTTTTTTATATTGTTTTAACAAACACTTTGACGATTGACACTTTGACGATTGACACTTTGACGATTGACACTTTGACTTTTGTTAAGCTACTAAATCAGTATTCACCAAATCGATATTTTTACATCTTTTTATCAACATAATTTCTTGTAACAAACTTTCTTTTAAATCTTTCACTTTATCTTTCAAATCTCTCACTTTTACCTTGTTCATCTTAATCGTATCTTTGCCTTCTTTTGCTGCGTGTTGTAGTGCTTCCAATTCTGCTTTGATTTCGTTTATAGTAGCTTCTGTTTCTCGCTCATTTTCTTCTGTCGCATCCAATATACACTTTGCTTTCTCTTGTTTATTTTTAATAGTCTTACATTTATCTTTTTTATCTTTCAAAGATGTCTTGCTATTTTTCATGGTTTCTTTCAGACGTTTCTTCAACTCTTTAATATCCTCCATTTGTTCTTTTACATCGGCTTTTTGTTGGGCTACGTCCGCTTTACTTGCGTCACTCCGTTTAAATATCTCTTGTCTTACTGCCGGGTCTGTTAAATGCGACATCATTGCCGGTACTTCAATCATGACGGGTTGGGCGAATTGTGTCGGGTCTTTCTCACGGTTTAGATAGTTAATATAGCCACTCAATTTATCTGCTAGTTTTTTTGAACCCGCTTCACTAATCATGTTGTCCGCGTCCATATAGGTTTGTTTAAATTCACCAATATCATCCGTAATTCTTTCGGATGGCTCTTCTTTACACAAGTTGATAAGCTTGAATAATTCCATTGGACTATTGGTAAAAGGTGTCGCCGTCATTATGAGCAATCGGGCCGAATCCTTACCCGATTTATCATAACTGTTTTGTAACAGTCGTTCCATCACTTCCATATCCGGTCGCTCGGCGGCTTTTAAATCGCCGCCATAGAGTTTATGCGCTTCATCAATAATGATTAATGTTTTGCGCAAAACATCCGTTTTGCCATTCTTGGCAATCAGTTTATCTAAATAGACGTTATGCCCCCCGGGGGTCAATAAATTACTAAAGGTTTTATAACTTATCGGTTCAATCCAATTCTTACTTAAAAGACGTTTTCTTTGGCTGGCATCATCAGGAATAGTTAAACCATCGCGTTGCATCCGCTCGGCCAAAATAATATGACATACATCGTCAAATATATTTTTGTAGACATCGCTTTTTAATGTATTGCGAGTAACCCATAAAATAGTATACCCCTGTCGTTCAAACGAAGATGTGGCGGTAGCGACCGCACAACACGTCTTACCGGAACCCACGCTTTGCCATAAGAGCATGCCTTTATACGGTGACTGGGGGGTAAAATAAGTTCGCACGAAATCTTGGGTTGGGTTTAAGTTCATAATGTGCGACGCACCACCGACCTTATTTGCATTAGCATTAGCATTAGCATTAGCATTAGCATTAGCATTAGCATTAGCATTTGCTTCAACACATTTATTCTCTACAACAATTTTATCCCATATAAAATTAGCTTTTGAAAAATTAGTCTTGATAAAATCACGCATATGAATAAAATTTAATCGCTTTGGTGGTGGGCCAGGTATTTTTTGCTTCAAAGCCAAGTCTTTGGTGCCGGTATATTTTTCAATCGCGTATTTATGCGCATCTATCGGCGTTACATATGGCACCAATTGTAATTCTTGCTTTTTATTTTTATTTTTATTTTTTAAGCTGGACTTTTTAGACGTTATCTTCAATGCTGAAAGTTTTCTACTAGAGTTAGCTATCTTACGTTCCTGTTCATGGTGAATCGGTACCATCGCTGCTCTATTGGCCCATTCGATATTTACCTGCTTACAATAGGTGGGGTGCTGTTTCATATAATCGCAAAAAAACGCTCTCATTCTTTGATCGTCTTTATTTTTAATTGCTAATAATAATTTCTTATCATGATTATATTTTAAATATACGTTGCGTAAAAACGGCACAGTAGCTGGTATATCTTTGGTAGAACGTAATCCACATTTACCTTTACATTTAACTTTTTTAGATGCACTGATGCCACTGCCGCCACTGCCGCCACTGGTGATGGCGTCATAGACATAAGTGACATCGTGGACACCATGAATATTTTTAGTCAATGCGAAATCTACCGAAAAAATAGGTGCTAGTTTATACAATTGATCGGCTAAATTCGTCAACGTTTTATCAAACTGACTATATAGCATTGCTGCTTCATTTAATTTAGTAGTTTTAAAAATATACTCTTCTTCCTCTGGATTTTTTAACAAATTAGGATCCGCTGCCTTATAACTCTCTTTTATTTCTTCAGGGATGGTAATATAATAGTTATAAACATAGAGTGGCCAACCCACGTTAGGCTCAAAGTTGAGCCCTTTTTGCCCACAGGTACGCGTAGCCCGGCCAATCGTCTGCTTTAAATCAGCAGTGGTCATGGATGGCTCGAAAATATGTACGTATTTAACATCAAATAAATCAATGCCTTCCTTAAACCCACTATCGAGGATAATAAAACGCATATTTTCTCCGTGAATGTTATCGGGCCGTTTATTGTACGTGGTTAATACTTGTTTTTTAAATTTCTGATTAAAATCGGCTTTAAAGAGTGCGGTAGAAGATAGCATACCAAAGCTAAAATTCTTTTCATCCTCTTTGGTATCTAGTAATGTTAAACGCAAAGCTTTTTGATTGGCTATTTTACGTGCTTCGAGTAGATTATAATAGCCATTGGCAATAAACGCAGAAGCAATAATTTTGGCCCCATAGCCTTGTTCTTTGATATCCGAGAAAATAAAATGCTTAAAATATTTGCCGTGCGTTGCCATATCATTTTCATCTACTTGCTCTATTATTCTAAACAGCTGCTCTAGTTTAGGTGAGGCTTCATGGATAGCTATATCTACTTCATTCGGGTTAAATTTATTATTATCCAATTTATGTTGGGGTCTTATTTTGCTCCAATTATCCGTTTGACGCATACATGAAAAAATCTTGGCCCGTCTGGCCAGCGTTGCCTTGTTCATTTTATTATTAGTTTTATTTTTATCATTGTTGTCACCATGTTTGTATTCAATTGCTAGTTGTTTTCTTCTAGTCGTAGATTTTTTAATAGATGTTGGTCTACTACTATTACAGAATTCACGGTTTCTAAAACATGTAGTGACATTGGCAAACAATGTGGGGTCTACGTTTCCGCCTTTATCTGTATGATGTTTTAATAACCACTTATTGGTACTATTTTTTGATGTTAATCCTAAATCGCACATGATTTCATTACAATCATTTGCCATTTATATAAAGCTTTTAAAAAAAGCTGGGCAAAATTAGCTTCAAACAGCTTTTAAAAAAAGCTGGGCAAAATTAGCTTTGAAATAGAGGGGCAAAAATAAAGGGGCAAAATTAGCTGTGCTGATTATGTATGTACAAATCTTATCTGATACTTGTTTTCAGCCAACTCTATATAATGTGCGTCTGTGATAGATACAACGTCCATATCAGGTCCTATAAATGTAATTTCATAGTCTTCGTGTTCGTTTAACGCGATACCATGAAATTTATTCAAATAGAATGTAACAAAGGGTCGATCAAATAGTACATTTCCATTCATAATAAAATTGGATTTACCAAAATTAATGTCTACTCCATTGGTATTGGTATTGGTATTATTATTAATTTTAATTTTCATTCCTAGAAATTTAATTGGGCTTGGTATATACTCTTCTGAATTGCTAGTATAGCTATATATAAACGAATTCACATCAGGGAATCTAATCACATTATAGTTATATTTATTAACGGCAGGCATTTTTACATACAATAGGATAAAATCGTATTTTGGAAATACTTCGTTTTTCAAAAATTGGTCTTGACTAAAACTAAAATCACACGACTTACAAGACTTTACCACCATTCCATTATGAATAAACTGTACATCCTCTTCTGTCGCATCTTGAACTTGAAAATAATTATCCAAAAGGGCCTTGCCTTTTATAAAAAAATGTTTGGCCTGTATTTCAATAAGGGCAACCATCTTGAACCCTTGCCACATGAGATATGAACGAATTCTATTTGTTTTATCCGGAAAATATGTATCGCCAAACAAATTTACAAAATAAGTTATACCGGTAAGCTGTATAATAGTAGAAAATAGAGTGTATAGCATTAATTATTTTATGTCTATAGTGCTTAATAAATAAATCATTTTAAATTCATTTATTAAGTGTTTTTGGGCATGTTCTTAACTGGTATAATTTGTATGGGTGGTGTTACTAGTTGATGATCGGTTCCCATAAATGTATGTTGTGTAAAGGCTTCGACTTTGTTTCCTTTTCCTTTTCCTTTTTCTTTTTCATTAATAGCTGTAGTAGGCTTTGTTTGCGGATAAGGTTGTGCAGTTGGATAAGATTGATGTGATGGTAATGATTGAACTATATTCTGTCCAATATACCCACTGCTGTTATGGTGTGACAATTCACGTTGCGAAGGATAGTCGGTTACATTATATTTAAGGCTTCCAGTAGAGGGTGACAAACCAAAGACAAATAATAGTAGAGAAGTAATGATTGTCATCATAATAAAGGGAATAAAAACAATAAACCATGAAATAATCCCTAAACCTCTATCACAAAGTATATTGAGAACAATTGTAAAGAGTATCATGACTATAAATTTTAGAAACGCGGTATTGTATAAGTTTTTGAATATATCTATAATAATTTGAGTTAATGAAAATGCGATATAGAGTAGAGCGGGTGCACAGAGTTGGTCTAGCATTTATAATATAACAATCTTTTAAAAACGGCTTTTGAGAACGGCTTTTGAAAACGGCTTTTGAGAAAAGCCGGCCAAAACCCATGTAAACTTTGGCTTTTGAGAAAAGCCGGCCAAAAGGCTTTTGAGAAAAGCCGGCCAAAAGGCTTTTGAGAAAAGCCGGCCAAAACCCATGTAAACTTTGGGTTGGTTTTGGCTCAACCTTTTTTAAAGGTTGGATGTAAAATGAGGCTCTCCATCTTTAAAGTACCCAATCTGTTTACCGACATCCTCATCCGGTGTGATTTCATACATTATACCATTGTTTTCATCATTGGTATAGACATTACCAAAATCTTCAATCTCGACAATAAATACTTCTTGCTCTTCTTCAGTTGCATCTGGCTCTGGCTCTGGCTCTTCAACTGTTTGAATATTTGCTGAACGTTCTTGTGTTGGTGCGGGTACATCTTCATCAGATGAATCAACTTCTTCCACCTCTTCCACTTCTTCCACCTCTTCCACCTCCTCTTCCTCCTCTTCCTCCTCTTCCTCCTCTTCCTCCTCTTCCTCCTCTTCCACCTCTTCACTTTCAGCTACTTCTTCTTCCGCACTTTCAATAGATTCCAAACCCATATGAACACTATTTTCTTTTGGTACTAGATTGACATCTAAATAAATTTGTTTAACCATATCGTCTACGTTATTCATAATATCTTCTTGTTCTGTTTTCGTTTCCTTTACTTCTAAACAGATACTTTCTTGAGAACGCATGTTAATAGTATCCATTTCTTTATCTTTAATGATTTGTTTCAATCGTTCATTTTCAGCCTGCAAAGACTTGAATTCAGGCATGTTGCGCATTATAGTAACAATCGTTTGATAATTTGTATTTTCTTGTTCAAACTTATCCCACAATGGTTTTAATGCCGAATGTATTGCTTCTAAAACATTATTATTAATTTTACTAATAATAGTATTGTAATCAATTTGATGGGCCATAATTATAAACTTGTATATGTTAATATATATTAGTAATATTTGTTTAATATGGTTTAAAAAATACTTTAATTAGTATTATATATTATATTAATGGACGAAAAGACAACAACAGAAAATCCGACACTGTCTCTTAAAGAGCAACAGCAACTCAACTATTTAAATCACTTGAAAGATATTGTTATGCGGCAAACAGATTATTCTGAAGAAGTAGCACTAGCTAAACTGAAAGAACACAATAAAGACATTACATCCATTGTTCGTGAATTTATGGGCGGATCTACCACCGTACAAAAAAAGGTTGATAGTAACAAGTCTGTGAATCAAACAATTTATAGTGAAATCAGATCATTTATGGATACTGCGGCGGCTTCTTATGAAGCTAAAAAAAAAGCAGAAGAACGTCAACAACAACGGCAACAACAGTATATTGAACAAGTTAGAAAAGAACTAGAAAGACGAAAACAATTGGCTGTAGTAGATAGTAGTAATGTAGAGATTCATACAACAATAGATGTTACTACAACAACAGATGTTAATACAACCACAGATGTTAATACAACCACAGATGTTAATACAACACCAACTATGTAAAACGAAATGTTTTGCCAAACTTGTTCCGCTAATGTATATTAAACGTATCACTTAAAATATCGGTTTTGGACTGTTTATTTTTACGCCGCAATTTAAATTTAGTAGAGGAAGGAATATTTTTACCATTATAAATAAAATCATCATTGTCTTCATGTAACTCCGGCAATGTTCTCGATAAGGGTTTATCTACAACCAAGAGTAGACGTTCATTTTTCAGTAGCCGTCGATATTCTTGTATACTCAAATTGCCATAATATTTATTCAATGTATAAAACGGGTCAGGGGCGGGTTTAATATTTTTTTTATAATCATATATTTTACAATAAATATGATTGAGTAGATGATACCGCTCAAAACGCGTTGATGTATCAATCGACTCTTTAAATAAAAAAGCTGTGGCACATTCCGGGCTACAGAAACACCCATAACAATAGTAGGTGTGATTTAATTCATGTTTTGGTATAAAAATAGATGGATTATCAAAATCACACGTACACCAAAAACAAGCCGATTTTTTATCTGAAATATTATTAGTATGTAAATGATAGGTCAATTCTTTTAGTTTATCCCAAATAACCTTCATATCGTCATTACCATGTGTACTACTAGTATTAGCAGCAGTAGTATTATTATTATTATTATCTACTACAAGAGCCGGATTATAATGCGACGAATGTTCAATCGTATTACCATTAATAAGTTGATATGTTAAATCATTGACTTTAGTTTGTTCAAATTGAAATGTCTCCACATTAGACGCATAAGTTATTGAAGATAATAAATTATTTTGTACCAAATCAGCTTCGCCACATTTTAAATGAAGAATAATATTTGGCGCTGGAATATGTACGAGTTCATTCAAATATGAATTTATTATTATTTTACCACCTTTTGGTTTACGGCCACGTTTTTTGTTAGATTTATTACTTTCGTCTTGGCATTCTTCATCTACCGGTACTGTTTCTACTTGTTTCATTTGTTGTACTGTTTCCACTTGTTTCATTTGTTGTACTGTTTCCACTTGTTGTACTGGTACTGTTTCTGCTATGACTTCTGTTGATGCTACTTCTGCCTGTTTGGTTTTACGAACACGCTTTTTAACAGTCTTGATAACTTTTTCATCTGTTGAACTTTTCATTTTATGTATTAATAAATCGACAAATTTAAATAGTTTTAATAAATGTTTAAAAAATAGAAGAACATATGTATAAATAATACACAAAACTATATATTAGCGATTAATTATAGGAATTGCCCCGTGCCGCTCTACCCGACCGCCAGAGCAGCAGCCGGAATTGCCCCCGTGCCGCGTTAATTCCGGGGGTGAGGGGGCAGAGCTCCGCCCTACCCGACCGCAAGCGGAATTGCCAAATAACACCCCCTACATAACGGAACATAACAGTCGGACCCGATCATTATTTGTTCTTTTTCTTTACTTAACCGGTGGCTGAAAATAGCCGGTTTCTTTTTACAATGGCTACAATAAGAATGCAGTTTGGATACTTTATCACACAGTGGTATCAGGTCTAACCAAGAACCAAACTTTTCCCTTTTAAAATCGCCGTCCAGGCCACAAATATAAACTGATTTTTTATAGACTTCGGTCGCGCATTTTGTCCAACTCACAATATCTTCGAAAAACTGCCCTTCATTAATCAGTATAACTTGGGCATTAATAAATTCAATCTGCTGATCTGTTTCTTGTATGTAATTGGGATTGTTTAGATCAGCAATATCCCCATGCAATGTATGTGCTTGTTTGCAAGGAATCATGGTTTTATCATGAGTAGACAAGTGTGTATCTGAATAGCGTGTATCCGCGTGGTAATTAATAACCATTGTATTGATACCGCAAAAAGTAAATTGTTTATACAGCTCTAATAATTTGGATGTTTTACCAGAATACATTGGCCCTATAATGAGCTCTAAATAGCCGGCAGATACGGAAATGTTATCGGTAGCCATTCCTAAAGGTGTAGATAGAGACATTCTTAATGTATATAAACAATTCAATTTTTAAGTTATAATAGAGTTGTTTAAATATAAATACAACATTATTTGTATTTATAATTAGAATGACGACAATAGATGGACAAAATACAATACCCTGGGTGGAAAAATATCGCCCCACCAATTTTGATGACATTGTATTAGATCCTTTAAATAAACGAATTATGGAGACGATTATTAATAACAACTATTTTCCAAATTTACTTTTATATGGTCCGCCTGGTACTGGTAAAACGACAACCATTATTAATCTTATTAATAGCTTTCAATCGAAAAACAATCAGAAAAACAAAGGTTTAATGATTCATTTAAACGCGTCTGACGAGCGTGGCATTGATATAATTCGTAATCAAATTAGTCAATTTGTATACTCGCAATCATTGTTTAGTAATGGAACTAAATTTGTTATATTGGATGAGGTCGATTATATGACCAAAAACGCACAACATGCGTTAAAATATTTGCTTCAAAGCTATAATAACAATGTGCGATTTTGCCTTATTTGTAATTATATTAGTAGAATCGATGATTCTTTACAGAATGAATTTATGCGGCTACGGTTTAATCAATTACCAGATGTAGATATTATACGATTTTTAACCGTAATTAGTGAAAAAGAAAAACTCGCCATTTCAAATGATAAGCTGATATCCATTCAAAAACTGTATAAATCAGATATTCGCAGTATGATTAACTATATGCAATCCAACCAACATATGATGAATGACCAAAAAGTGATTGACCATAGTGTTTGGTACACGCTAACTGAACTTATTAAAAGTTCACCGATGCATACTAATAGTAGTACTCATAAACATAAAAACAACAGTAACAACAGTAACAACAGTAACAACAGTAACAACAGTAACAACAGTAACAACCGTGCGATTATAATGATTGAAACTATAAGTTCCGATTATAATATTGAAATTAAAAACATCATTAAAGATTATTTAAATTATATTGTTCGACATCAATCAAAGTATGTTACTGCGGAATTCCTTAAATTTGCTGAATTTATAATGCACCTGGAAGAGTCGAATATGGATTATATTAAAAAACATTTGGTTATATCTCTACACAACCTTTTATCAAAAGGTTGAGCCAAAACACCTTTAAAACAACCTTTAAAAACAACCTTTAAAAAAGGTTGTGCCAAATCAACCTCGGTTTTGCCACGCTTTTCTCAACCTCGGTTTTGCCACGCTTTTCTCAAAAGCGGGTTTTGCCACGCTTTTGAACTTGTTCCACGGCAAAAGCGAACGGTTTGGTACAACCTTTTTTAAAGGTTGGAGAATTGAAATAGAATAACTTAAAGAAATTATACTAATTAAACTAGCAATGGATGATTTGATATCGGCTTGGGAAAATTTTAATATAGACGATATTGACAATGAATGTGACGTTGATACGATTAGTCGTGATATACCAACCATTCACCCAGTATCACCTTCAACGACTCTTGTGCCGGCATGTACCGCACTTTATATCTCAACAAAGACCAAAATTTGCTATTTAAATAAACCAATTGATCTTAAAAATGTATTCTGGAAAATACCTATCATCCCTTACCAGCTACCACAAATAGGTGTGGTTAAAAAACAAATGAAATTCAATTCTACTTTACCGGAAGAAGTGGCAGATATACTAGATAAAATAACTACCTATGATTATGTAGACAATTATATTATTAGTCAAATCATTAACCCAGATGGTCGTATTAAATATAAGGATATACGAAAAATAAGTATTGGGTTAAGTAAAAAGGATATCACCAGCTACCGATGTAAGAAAAAGAGCGCCTTTTATAATTGTTTTGTGGTAATATTACGCATATTACAAAACGATAAATTCAAAGAAATAAATGTCAAGGTTTTTAATACAGGACAATTGGAAATACCGGGAATCCAAGACGCTGAAACATTGGAGACTGTATTGAAATTATTGACATCCCTACTCGGCTCGATTGTTGATACAGCAGATACATTAAAAGATACCTCTATTGTGCCATTAAAGTACTTGACAGATAATAGTAAAACAGTACTGATTAATTCCAACTTTAATTGCGGGTATTATATAAATCGTGATAATTTATACAACTTATTGAAATACAAATACAAGATTAGTTCAAACTATGACCCTTGTTCATATCCGGGCATACAATGTTCATTTTATTATGATGTCAAATTAGAGAAACAAACGGGTATGATGCCAGTAGGGTTTATTTGTAACAAAAAATTACAAAATAAAGACAAAAACAAAGACATTATCGTAAATGCTGGTATTACGTCAGTATCCTTTATGATTTTTAGAACGGGTAGCATGCTTATTGTGGGTAAATGTACTGAACCCATATTATATGAAATTTATGATTTCCTTTGTAAACTATTTGAAACGGAATATCCAACCATTTGTGACAAGACAACAGAATCATTAAAAAGTCAAAGTAAAAAGAATAGTAAAGTAGGAGATGGTGTGGCAGAGATACGAAAAGTACCACGTAAAATTAGAAAAAAAACCATTTACACCCAACACCAACAAAATTGAAAATCAAATAATATAAGAATAAAATACCAAAAGTATACAACTATAATAATAATAATGGATTACGCCACTAAATCTCTAAAAGAATTAAAGGCTATATGTAAAGAGCGAAAGATCAAAGGTTATACTAAAATGAAGAGCATAGAAATCATACCATTGTTAACGGACACGACAGAAATGATAGAGCAGGTGGAACCTACAACGCCTATTGAAACGATAGTGATAGTGCCTTTGTCTTTTAACTTGATCCACGGCGATTGTTTGATTGAAATGAAAAAAATTAAAAATCAATCCATAGATATGATATTATGTGATTTGCCTTACGGTATGACTAAAAATGTATGGGATGTAGTTATACCGTTTGATAAACTATGGGAGGAGTATAATAGAATTATAAAAGATAACGGCGCAGTAGTATTATTTGGTTCTCAACCCTTTACATCATTAATGATTACGAGTAATTTAAAACATTTTAGATATTGTTTAGTGTGGGAAAAAAATAAATTCTCGGATTTCTTAAACGCCAAAAGAAAACCGATGAAAACAAATGAAGATATTGCTATATTTTATAAAAAACAGCCAACGTATAATCCGCAATATTGGTATTCTACACCATATACTCGTTGGAACACACAATCCGCAGTAGATAAGCAAACCAACTATGGTAATCATAAAGAAAATCATGTAGTAAGTGTAGATGGAAAACGATTACCCACGACAGTCTTAAAATTTAACCGTATAGAACGACCCAAACATCCGACCCAAAAGCCTGTTGATTTATTAGAATGGCTGATTAAAACATATTCCAACCCTGGTGAAATGGTTTTGGATAATTGTATGGGAGTCGGGTCAACTGGTATTGCGTGTAAAAATTTAAAAAGAAGTTTTATTGGAATTGAACTAGATAAGAAATACTTTGATATCGCAAATGAATTAATCAACGTTGTTAGTTAGTTAGTTATCTATATTTCCCAACATGTATATAAAATCAATGAATCGAATCAATGATTTTTTATTTATACATTTTTTATATTTTATATCATAAATTGGCTTTGTGGATGACCGTTTACCTTCCAACAAGTAAAATACATCATCGCAAATATTTTCAGTTATAAAATCTGTAAATATTTTCGTCTCTTTGCTAATAGAGTTTTCTAATGTAAATATATAATTTTTTACTTTATAATCAAACTTTCGAAATAATTTAAAATCATCGCACGCACGCACGTAATAGCAACTGTCTAAATAAGATTTACATTCTATAACCGCACTAAATTCACCATTCAAATAAATATGAACATCCACTTGATGTTTTTTATTTATTTTTGTATCTGGTATGGTTAACGTTTTTTTATCATCGTTTCCACGTTTAGCGATTAAATGTATATGAAGCAATTCACCTATTTTATTTATAGTGTTGCGAACAAATGATTCAATGTCAGAACCTCTATTTTCTCTCATTTCACCGCCACTACAACTATTGGAATAACTTTTACACCATTCATCCATAATATTATTTATTTCTCTTTCTGCGGATTGTATTATCGCATTCTTTATAGTATCATTCTTTATAGTATCATTCTTTATAGTATCATTCTTTATAGTATCATTCTTTATAGTATCATTCTTTATAGTATCATTCTTTATAGTATCATTCTTTATAGTATCCATTGTTTAACTATTATTAATTATACTTTTAATCCGTTTATTATATTATTTCAATTTTTATAAATCTATAAATCTATAAATCTATAAATCTATAAATCTATAAATCTTTAAATAATACAATAATAAGTATTTAAAGATTTATAAAATGTAGATATATAAATGTCTGGCAAAGAACTTTCTGCTCAAACAAAATCAGAACAAACACAATATGCTTCTCCTGGAAATCAATGTCTTCAACATTGTGTTAAAATTGCGATTGTAGATGATAAGCCTATTATGATGGATTATTGGGCAGACTCTTTAGATAATAAAGTATTGATTGGCGTTCGCGAAAATGGCGAGAAATTGTTGGTGAAGAGTGAAGACGAGTATACATCGCCGATTGAAAAGATTTACAAGATTGATAATGAATATATCATTGTGACAGAGAATTCTCTGTACATTGCGAGTGCGTCTATTTCGACAAAGCGTATTTCTTAACAAGGTACAAGGGAACCTAGGTCAAGGGAACCTAGGTTCCCTTCAAAACCCTCCTCGCGTAAACTTATTATATAAAAAACCAATATGTTATAGACCATATTATTTACATTAGGAGGGTGTTAGAGGGAACCTGGGTTCCCTTTATGCGTAAACTTATTATATAAAAAACCAATATGTTATAGACCATATTATTTACATTAGGAGGGTGTTAGAGGGAACCTGGGTTCCCTTTATGCGTAATTCATCGTCCACACCCGTGCTGTTTCATCATGCAGTGGTTTATTTGTACGTAACAATTCGGCGATTTCCGATACTAATGGGTCGTTCGGGTTAGGGTCATCCATTAAAGAGCATATACTCAATAAAACTTTACTAATAGTCAATGCTGGGCTCCACTGATTCTTTAAAATATCCAAACAAATTCCACCAGTAGAATTAATATTACAATGGTATATTTTAGTAGTGAACATTACTCTGGGTGGTTTAAATGGATAATTTTCAGGAAAATCTATTTTCAGGTTGAAAATACCGCCTTGATACGGACTACCTTCCGGTCCCATTATTGTAGCTTGCCATTGTGTCATGTTATCATTTATAGGACCAGCGGAACAATTTGTCGGCGGATTAGTCGTCATTTCTTTTAATTCTGCATTCAGCCTTCGTAACGTGCTCATCTAGTTTATTATTATTATAAAAAGTTATCTTTAAATATCATATTGTAAAGGTTGTTTATATTATGGAGTGGAACGATGGTTATCAAGAAAACAAATAAGTATCCTTATAAACGCTTTAATATGTTATGCGCGATAAGTGCGGATAAAGTTGTAGGTTGGAAATTATATAAAGAGAGAAAGGGTGGTATAAAAACAAAAGATATATTAGAGTTTTATGATGAGTTTATAAAAGATAAATACAACAATCATTTAATTATTATTATGGATAATGCAGTAATACATAAATCTAAAATAATGAGAGAAACCAACAGCATAGAAGAGTTTTTTAGTCAATTAAAACATTATATAAAAAAAAAGTCCAAATACATATGATGATATTGATAAAACTATAAAAGATATATTAGCAAATAAAATAACAAAAGAACATTTAACCAATTATCTAAAACATAGTTATAAAATATATAAATTGTAATTATGTTTTTGTCTCATTTTTCTTTTCGGTCGGTGTAATAATATAACATAACAATATAATGGATAAGGTATATTTTAATTTAGAAAAAATATAACATAACAATATAATGGATAAAGTATATTTTAATTTAGAAAATGAAAATGGTTTTTACAGTGTTTATTTTTTTTTATTATCAAGTTATATATATGCTTGTAAAACAAATAAAATATTATGTATAAAAGATGACAAATGGAAATTTTTATATAAAAATGGGTTAGATGATTATTTTTTATTAGATAAAAAAATACTAAAATATAGTAGTATTAATAATAATAATGATAATGATAATGATAATAATAATGATAATGATAAAAACATAATTTTTTTTTGTCATTCGAAAGAACCAAACATGTTACATACTTTACATGAGTATAAATTATACTCTAAAGAATTATATACATGTAATCCTGATATAATACAAAATTTTAATTTACCAGAAAAATATAACTCTATATTTATTAGAGGCGGAGATAAATTATTATATGAAGCAACACAACATCCAATTTCACACTATGTATTTTTTTTACTAAAATTAAATATAGATACAAATAATGTTTTTGTACATTCGGATGATAATAATTTAGTTGAATCTGTTGAAAAATATATTACAGATAATAATATTAATTTAAAAGTTTATAAAATTACAGATAAAAGTAATAATGGAGGTGCTGTTGTTATGAAGAGATTAAATTATGGTGATTGTAAAAATATTAAATCAGTTGATGATATGTCTAATGAAGAAAAAAAAAATCATACTGTAAAAATGCTTAATGCTATTGAAATTATGAGACATTCTGTTAATGTTATATTGAGTTATGATAGTAATGTTTCGAGATTTATAAAATTAAATTTTGATTGTAATGTTTATTCTATAAATCACTCAAATAATTTAGATTATAATAGTCCTACAAAAAACCCAGCATATTCATTTTAATTTTCCTTAAATGTCGTCTAATGTTAAATGTTTAAGTGTGTATGTTTTAGTGATAACGGAATCATCCATTAGTTCTTTTCTATTACGATAAGAAATAAGAATTATATTTTGATATATATTTATATATCTGTATTTATATTTTATTATTTTGACAAAATAATAAAATATAAAATTTGAATTTATATTATAAAAAGTTATCTTTATAATAGTTTCGTTTACATTTATTATTTATCGGAAATGTCGTTTTGTTTTACCGTGTTTGTTTTTATAATTTTTATATAGTTTATGTTTTTTTGTACGAGCCACAGAGGATAGGTCCCGAAGGTAGAGAGCTCCCGGTTTTATTACACGGGGGTTTATTACACGGGGGTTTGGGGGCAGAGCCCCCGTGGTAAATTCCGTCCATGGCTGCGATGGTCGATCTTTCAAATAAGGCTCTTGTTCTCGCCATTGGATATGCTGTTTACAAAAGTCGGTTTTATTAAACGGCATACCACACGAACTGCCCCAGCGACCGATTAAAGACATTCGCTTGGCTAAAGTGGTATCACATACTACTCCATCGAGTGCCCCACGGGGCTGATAGGGTTTGGGACGACTCGGGTCCGACATAAAAGCCCGATCATCTAATTCATAATGGCCACAACAGGTACGTGAACACGGATTAATTTTATTTAAATACACATCATAATGGTCAGCCAATATTTCTTGTGCCAATACAATATCTAATTTGCCTTTATACTCTTCCATAAATTGTGTCAGGCGGACGCGTCGGGCACCTTGATGGCGTCTTATGTCTGAATAACCAGTATTGGAACATTCTAAATTTCTAATTTGCGGATCTTCTGGCGCATTATAGCCAATAAAATACCCATCTGTTTTAATTTCTACATTGACATAATTCATTCCTAGTTCAATACGCATAATCTTATTGTTATGTATATCACCAATCAACCATGAATTCGCATAATCGCCGCCATTATTGATCATCAATAGTTCTGCGCATTCCTCTAAAGTAGTCCCATATTGCATGGCTTGTCTGATACGACAACATATCGGGTCTTTTAAAGCGAATTTGTTAAATCCGCCGATAGTGGTCTCGGTACAAATAAATCCGGATGACGTCACATAAAAATCTGTACCACTATGAATCCAGCCAGGACAGGACTGCATGAGGATTCGTGCGCCTTTTTTACTTTTTACCCATGTACTTGGATTAATATCAATCATGACATTCATATACTGCCCATCAATAAAGTTATCAAATGAATTATGTCCGCATACGATTTTACCGTCTTTAGTATAGCTACCAACTGCGATAAATCCAGTACATCTATCGTTCTGGCCTTGTCTTTGGCCGCCTCCACCTCCTTCGCCATGGCCAGATGAACTTCCGCTTTCGTCACTAAATAATTCTCCATATTTTTCATTAAGTTTTGTATTGTTTTTAATGAGTGAAGGTAGAGAACCGACAAAAGAATCTATACTAACAAAACAATTCCACAGGATAATGTCATTTATAGATTGTCCCGACCCATTGGCTATACCCTCCATTTCTTCGTATAATTCCGGGTAATTTGCTTTAATTTGTGGCGTATATAATTCACTCACCACTTCTGAAAAAAAAGCACGGCTATAACCATAACTATCCATTAGATCAAAGTCTAACATTTTAAATATTTCTTTCAATTCAGATTTGAGAAGAAGACCATGTGCGTAACCGCGTTCTTTGGCTCCGCCACTAATGGAAATAAAGGTCCATCCGTTTTTTTCATAGCGTATTCCATTTTTAACTTTCATTACTATAATAGTTGTATATATATTTTATATTTTATGTCCGTCTACCTTTATATCTGTTATTTCTAACACCGCCTACACCCCCAGAAGCTAAACTATGTGGTTTATAATACACTTGCGCATTATTGGTGAATAAACTACGCATTTGATAAAACCAAGGTGGTTGATAAGGTATAAGATTTGCTGCTTCAGTAGGTGTAACATCGGCTTGTGCGCCCATGACACCGCCAGCGATAAAGTTAAACCCACCATATTTATAGGTGTCACCATCCTTTAATGTAGATGTTTTAACTATAGTGGTTCCGATATATTCGGTATATATATATCTATTGGTGCCATAAGTTCCAATACCAGTACCATTATTTGTTCCACCGTTATTGTTATTCGTTAATGTCACTTTTAAAGTCGATGTTCCAGTAGAACCAAAGGTTATACTATCATTTAGTGTATCCAGATGTACAAAGAAACCTTCATTTGTAGTGAACTGTGATAAACTTACTACGTTTGTTGTTTTATTTGCGGCATTTACTCCAGCCGCACTGGTACCCGCATTTATAATAACAACATGTGATTTATTTTGGAATAATGCTTGTTCTCCTGATAATAGAGGCAAACTAGCTTTTTCTATTTTAACTTTGTTGGCAGCATATCCCCCATTAGTATTATTAAAACTAGTTATCAAACTGTTGACTATTAATATCTGATTGTTAGCTGTATGAGCTGGTGTGGTTTCAGGTGGTAAGCTAAAGTTATTCAAATTAGAAGTCACATCATATGTTCCATTTTGTGGTGGTGGTATTGTAATTTGTGTCGTATTTGTGAGTGGAGGTTTGGTAGTTGTTGTAGGAGCTCTAGTGGTTGTAGTTGTAGTAATAACAGGTGCTGCTGTAGTTGTAGTAATAACAGGTGCTGCTGTAGTTGTAGTAATAACAGGTGCTGCTGTAGTTGTAGTAATAACAGGTGCTACTGTAGTTGTAGTAATAACAGGTGCTACTGTTGTTGTAGTAATAACAGGTGCTACTGTTGTTGTAGTAATAACAGGTGCTGCTGTAGTTGTAGTAATAACAGGTGCTACTGTAGTTGTAGTAATAACAGGTGCTACTGTAGTTGTAGTGGTAGTTAGCATCGCAGTTATTGCCGTTAGTAAATTGGCCCCATGAATAGAACCAAGACCTGACGCACAATCGTACCCTCCTGTTGCTATAAAATCGGTTGTATTGCCACTCGTATTTATGTTGTTTTCACCGACAATAATATCATGAAAAGACGGATTGGGATTAGCAGTAGAAGCAACCTTATATAAATAGGGTCCAATAAATATGCTAGGCGAAAGATTAATGGAGGCTAGATATGCTGCAAATAATGGAGCTGATGCGCTTGTACCGCCATAAGAAATATTGGAATTATCAGGTGCTCGTACTAGATACCCGGTTCTTGGGTCCGCATTTAAAGCAATATCTGGTGTATTACGCCAAGTATTACCAGACATGTCATTATTACTGACATCATTCTTATATTCAATCTGCCATTGTGGCATGGAACTTCTTATGCTAACGCCTCCGCCAGTACGATCCCAAACGATTTCACTTGTAGAAGCATCATATATTTTATTAGGGGAAACAATCGTAGTGCCTCCAACAGCAATTACAGAAGAAGGTGATGTGAACATATTAACATCCATTCCAATCGGATCGCTACCTGGATCTAGTATACCAGAGGATCCATCATCACCTGTTGAAACACACATATTGATTCCTGCTGCTTTAGCACGGTCACACGCAGCTGCATAAATAGTATACCTAGCCAAATTTTTTTTTTCTGATGTTCCCCAAGACATTGATATGATAGATGGATTATAATTAGTACCATTTACAGTAACGCCATTTATAATCGCATCAATACAATTAGCAGTAGCATTAATAGTATTGTTACATACAAATAATATAATAGTTAAGTTTGGATTTGGGCAAGCAGCGCCTATGACGGCGACATCTAATGTATTTTCTTGACTTGAAGTATCCAGCATGTTGGTATTGACATTTATTAAATAATTTAAACTTAAATCATTTAAGGGATATACTATAACCTTTGCCATACTGGCATCTGGAATGGCATCAATAGCATTCCATGTGTTATACACATCTGTTTGAGTCCAATACGCTTGCTCATTCAAAACTAATGGAGTGGTAGTTCCTAGAGGAATTTTATTTAAACTACCGCCAAAACTTATTATAGCAACACAGTTAGATTTAGTAACGTCTGGTGGCGGAATGTTGTATATTCTTGCTAGTTCTGATATTTTAAAGCTATTATAAACAACAACAGCTGCTGTTGGCGTCGGGTTATTATTAGTTTCAACAGATATATCTGGTAGAATAATACATTTAATATCTGACGTATAAATTATTGGAGCGTTTTCCATCAATATATATATACACTTTTTATAAAAATACTTTTTATAAAAAGTATATCAAAAAATTACTTTTTATAAAAAGTATATCAAAAAATTAGGTAGCTTAAACATATAAAAAAATAATATATAGATTTAAACGTAATTATATAACTATAGTGATGTATACACAATTTGTATGTTTAAGTGGTCTACCACGTTCTGGATCGACACTTTTATCGGCTATATTATCACAAAATCCGCTTATTCACGCCGAAGGTAATTCTGCGGTTTGTCAATTGATGTGGGACACGTATAATTCTTGTACGATTAATGCTAAAGAACAATTAGCTGCTAATAATAAGCAATCTATTGTTGGTGAATTTATTAAACAAATACCAGATGTATATTATAAAAACAAATCTGCTACTGAAACGATTATTGTAGATAAATGCCGTAGTTGGACCATTCCATCCAACATTGAAATTCTGCGTAAATTTATAGATGCGAATATTAAAATTATTGTATTGGAGCGTTCGGTACTTGAAGTCATGTCATCGTTTGTCAAATTGTATTCGGATAATAACGTAGACGGTGTATCTGTACAAAAACGATTATTAGAATATAACAGCGAACCGATTATGCGGTCTGTTGTTGGATTAAACTGGGCTAAACAAAATAATCAAACCAATACATTTCTATTTATTAATTACAATGAACTAATTAATCAAACCGAGTCGACGATTGCGAAGATTTATACATTTTGTGGATGGACGCCATTTAAACACGATTTTAATAATGTTACCATTAAATACCCTGAAAACGATGAAGTCTATGGCATTAAAGGGCAGCATGAAATAAGACCGCGCGTAAACAAGCGACAATATACCGTATCATTAACAAAAGAAACTGTTGATACATGTTTGATGTGTGATAAACTGTTATCCAATACTACTCTTTTACCACCGGGTTTATGTATACCGATACCGGCAAATGGTCCGACCCATATATCTTAAACCCATTTTCTACTTTTAAAGGTACATAATTACATTTACCATGGGTTGTATTATTCGAAATTTTCGTCGTCTCTTCTTCTACAAACCCTTTGGTTAATATATTATCAATATTCATATTTTTTTCTATATAATAAGTCGCGCATTTATTATGTACAGTAAAACCGTTTAATGAATAAACTCTACTAGTGGCTCTAAACTCTTGATTAAAGTCGCCGGCAATAATACAATATTTTTGGGTTTGTTTTTCAGCAAAAGCCCGAATTATATTCATCTGTTTATTTCTTGTTTGACCATGTAGGTCATTTAAATGAATGTTGAAGATATGAATTTGTTTTGATTGTTTTTTGTTTTTATATGTAAAAGTCGCCAAACTATAAAGACCGAAATTTTGGTCTAATGGTTGTTCGTATATCTCTGTTTTAGTTTTAAACACTGTTTTTTTTAGTAGTGTCACATTTCCGCTTTCCGAACTAACTGTCTCTACATTGGTCTTGGCCCAATTAATGGGACTTAATATAGAAATATGATATTTACTCTGAAAATGTTTGTATAATGTTTTATATTCCATTTCCATTACTTCTTGTAAGAGTAAAATATCAGGGTCTTCGTCCATAATCCTTTCCATGATTTTCTTTAATCTGCTTTTTCGGTCGAATAATATTTTTTTATCTACAGTTGGATAATAACTTTTTTTAATCCATTCTGATGCTAAAATATTCCAGGTGAGTATTTTCATTACTATAACAACTTTTAAAAAAAGTTAGGCAAAACACTTTTAAAAAAGTTGGGCAAAATCTACTCGATGTTTTTGTTTACTTTGCCTACATCATTTGTTTTACCTATAGTAATACTCTTATTTCATTTCCTTGATAATAGAAATAATAATAAACTAAACTAATAAAATTAATAAAAACATGTAGACAACAAAAAAATTTACAAAAAAACGTGATTTTCAGAGCCATACGAAAAAACGAAAAATGGACATTTATAAATGTCCAAATCCTGAAAATCGATTCCCAAACCAAAACACGAAAAATAAAAAAAATATGGAAAATCGTGTTTTTCCGGTTTGTGACCATAATGATCTCATTTGCGTTTTTCAAAAAAACGGTTGTGATGATAAGAGTTTTTGTTGTTTTTTAATGTTTTTAATAAGAAAGGGTTTAGGCATTTAATATGTTCTAACACTATAGAACAACCCGATGGACAAAAATGCCGAAAAATATGTGTGTGAAATATGTGACTATACTACAAGCAATAATTCCAACTTCATTAATCATACTCTGACATCTAAACACAAGTATAGAACGCTAATTCATGAGAAAAATGCCGGAAAACTAGTTTGCGAAATTTGCCTATTTGAATGTAGTAAACAAAGTAATTATGATAAACATTTATCTACTACAAAACATAAAAATAGAATACTTTTGAACAAACCGATAGCAGAAAATGCCGATAAAAATTTTACGTGTAAAAATTGTAATAAAAAATACAATGTTCGTAACAGTTTATGGTATCACGAACAAAAATGTGTACCCAATACCATTAATTTAAATATAAATGAAGAAAAAAATGCTATTGCTTTTTTTGAAAACGAAGATGAAAATAATCATAACGAAAACATGATAATATCAGTAATACCTCCAGTAAAATCAGAAAGCGAAATAGCCGCATTAACCAACCTCGTTATTGAAGTAGTGAAAAACAATAGCGAGTTTCAAAAACAGATGCTAGATATGTGTAAGAACATGCAATCCTCTATTATAACAAATTGTAACAACACTACTAATAACACAACATTCAATCTACAAGTGTTTTTAAACGAGTACTGTAAAGATGCGATGAACATCGGTGAATTCATTGATTCGTTTGACTTACAATTATCTGATTTGGAGAGTGTTGGGCGTCTAGGCTACATTGAAGGAATGTCAAATATAATCATAAACAAAATTAAAGAACTAGATGTAAGTAAACGCCCGATTCATTGCAGTGATTTGAAAAGGGAAATCATTTATATTAAAGACGCGGATATTTGGGAACGGGAAGATAGTAACAATACCAAATTTAGAAAGGTAGTTAGTAAGGTAATGCGGAAAAACATTGGCATGTTGATCGGATGGCGCGATAAGTATCCGGATTGTATGGATATAGAGTCGGAATATAATGACATTTATGTCAGGCTAACAAAGGAAGCCATGGGTCCTAGCGATACTATTGATAGTGAAAACAAAATTATGAAAAAGATTGTCAAACATATAGTAATTGATAAAAAGACTATGTCAGTCGAATAGTTACTCGATATATAAATAATATTACATTTATTAATTTATTATCCTTTCGATAATGGAAATACTAATAACTAAACCAATAAACTTAATAAAAATATGTAGGCAACAAAAAATTTACAAAAAAACGTGATTTTCAGAGCCATACGAAAAAACGAAAAATGGACATTTATAAATGTCCAAATCCTGAAAATCGATTCCCAAACCAAAACACGAAAAATAAAAAAAATATGGAAA
>Ga0214919_10002535_pt1 | contig 28601 bp, 26 predicted proteins | sample LL1503_MetaG_FD_177994 | JGI IMG/M metagenome (GOLD analysis project Ga0214919, IMG submission 177994) | Freshwater microbial communities from Lake Lanier, Atlanta, Georgia, United States - LL-1503 | ecosystem: Environmental > Aquatic > Freshwater > Lake | place: USA: Georgia | collected... | reverse complement strand
TGTGGTTGTTGCAGAAGACAATGATTCACCACTATATGTTGATAGTGCAGCTGAATCTACAGTTGTTCCTGTTCCAGAAAATGCTACGTTTTGATATAGTCTTCTTTGTGTATATGAAAAATCTGCAATAGTTCCTGGTGCAACATATTGTTGACCAACTTGGAATATTAATGGTTCGTATGAAGAATCAGTAACCGATACATCAGAATATGTTGATGTTAAATCTCTTGAACGGTTATCAATTGATGCAGCATTAATTTTTGTTGTGCCACTAAATGTTGCCAATGAATCAGTATCATTGAATTCAAAATCAATTGCAAATTTAGATTGTGAGTTTAGTGTGGCAGTAAATGCTGATGCAAGTGTTAAGTTGCCAGATGAACCAGTGGATGATGTAATGAATTTTGGTGATTCACCAGTACCAGGTCCAGTTGTAATTCTAAGTTTTGCACCCTTGTAGGCATTATCAACAGTAGAGAATACTTGACCAGCGGTTGTGTTACCGATACTTACAACAGTTGATGTGCCTGTGGTATATGTGTTTACATTACCAGTAATTGAATTGTTAACATTGATATCAAACAAAAATGTTTTGTACGAATATGTTACAACATTGGCTGTGTTTGAAGAAGAATCAAATGCAACGGATTTAACTCTTGCAGTACCAATTTTTGTATTTGAAATTGATGCGGTTGATGTTACATTGATTGACGCATTTGGAACACAATGTAAGTCAACTGTACTTAACTGGTCAATAGGCCAGTTACCAATATGTTCAGTTGTGTAAACAAAATTACCATAATCACCAGTTATTCTTTTGTTGTTAACATTAGAAGTTGTTCTTGATTTTTCGATTGTAATTGTGGTAGGTGAAGTCGTACCATATTCATAACCATAGACGTATGCCTTGCCTGGCGACAAAATGACATCCATGTTTGCGCTATTGGCAGCATTTGTTTCCATGGATAATAAGAATGGTCTTACTGTATAGTTACCAGACTCATCATATGTTCTTCTTGCTAATTCATCTTCAATGATTGCAGAAATACCTGTGTCAGCAGTTCTTGTGCTTTGACCACTTTGAATTCTACTAATCTCAATAAATTTTGTTGTGTCTGTGGAATCTAAACTTCTTGTTGCAAGAACCAAATCAATCTTAAATCTATCTGCACCTGGTGCTTGATAGTTTGATGCATCTTGCGCTGGGTCTAAAAGACTTGTGTCACTGGTAGATTTAACAAGTGTTTCTGTAACTTCAAAACCAATTCTTACATTTGAAGAAATATTGTCATATTTTGAAGTTGCAATAGTTTGTTTATCATTCTTAATGAAGAAACCTTCATAATAGAAAATACCTTCAGTAACAGAAAAGATTTGTCCAGTACCAACACCACTAGCTGCAATTTCAGCATAGTATGGTGAAGTTTCATTGGTCTTGATAACATCAGCGGCTGCAAATGCATCACCATAAAGTTGTTTTACCATTAAGGTAATTGGGTCACCAGTACCTAAATCTGCCTCATATACTCTAATAACTTCTGCTCTCTTTGACTCATCGTTAGAGAGAATTGTCATTCCAATAAAATTATTGGCAACAATATCGGTGCCAAGATAACTGGAATTTAACTTGATGTATGTAGCATCTTGTGTGAATGTTTCTGCACCAGTAACAACACTACCATTTTTGTAACCAGCTGAACCAAATCGTTCAACTTGTTTTTGGAGAATTGTTTGCGCTTGTGTTAATTCACGAGCCTGAACTGCATAGCCAGGCTTGAAAAGGACACGAAGAAACCTCTTGTCTTCATCGTAGTCATCATAATATGGATTTACATTAAAATTTGTATCAAGAGCCATGAACTATCTTTTCCTTAAAATCGTATGACAAATTTGAGGCTTTCTGCCTGACCGTCTGTTCTTTGAACGCTAACAATGTTTTCTTCATACAAAATATCGCCTGTATATGGTTCAAATTCTGGATTACTATATGTAACAACTGTTCTTCCTGAAGGATTTGTTTCTGTGCCTTTTAATGGACTACCAACAGAAATACTACCTTTTACTTTTGTCAATCTAACTTGATTGGTAGAATATGCATGTACATAACCACTAAAAGTAGGTGAAGATGATGATGGTCCTTGATACACAAATTCATTCAAATTAAATGCAGTTCCAGAAATTACTGTCAAATTAGTTGTCTGTGAAAATACTGTATTAGCAGTAGAAGTATTTGCTGAAACTGTTTCACCATATTTATACGGATCCCTCAGAAGACCATACTGTCGGAATGTAGTATCTGTAGAAATAATACCACCTTCTGTGGAATCTACTTCACCAATTCTCATTGCAACCATTACATTGGATGCACCTAATTGTTTTGCAGGATTGTATCCGTGACCAAATTTAGGTGGCAATACTGCTCTAACTTGAGCACCAGTTCCTGTTCCGTAAATATACACATTAGCCACAGAATAATTTTTACCATAAGATGATACTGATATATCACTAATTGAGTTGCCGGATAATACTGTTGATGCAACACCACCAATACCATCACCTGAAATATAAACTCTAGACTGAACAAACAATGTGTTGCCTGTACCACCACCAGAATTGGTAGTTGAGCTTGATAATTGAATTGTAGTATTTACAACATCAACAGATTCAATGTGAGTTCCTGATGCAATACCTGTACCAGAAATTGCCATATTTGCAGTTAAATTGGTTGTATTGGCAACTGAGAGTGTTGTGCAGCCTGTTGCAAATGCACCCACAGAAATTGTGCTGTGGATATAACCAGAACCACCAGATACAACAACAATATTTGTTAACTCACCATCAACTGAAATTAAAGATGAAGTATCATAGTCTAATTTTGCAGTTGAAGTTGGTGCTGGAATCCAGTTGTTACTATAGAATCTATTTGATGGCTTAATGTTGTAAAGATATTTCCAAACATAACTGTCGGCAGTTTGAATAATACCGTTTGCATTGAAGTTTTTACCAGTTGGTTCTACAGTAGAATTTGCGGTTGTAGTATTGTTTGAAAGACACAAATACACATTTCTGTCAGAATTCATAACATATACTGGACCTAAATTCTGTGCAGTATTAGAAGTAATTAATTCTGTCAAATCTATTGTGTCATCATACTCACGATATTTTTTGTTTGCTTCCCAATTGACTCTTGGAATAACCAACTCAACATCATTACCAGTTATCTTTTTACCAGCATACATGTTTTCCCAAATAGATTTCTCATTTGAAACTGTATCAACTGCTGTTGTTGGTGCATCTTCATTTGGCCATGCAACATGGTTTCCTAAGAAAATATAACCAAGCGTAGCCGGTTCTGGTTCGTAGAATGACTCTTTGAATTGTTCAGCGTTATTGAACGCTAACTTCTTTGAAGTATAATTTGACATAGTGTTTTATTTATCTATCATTACCAAGCGTCAGTTGATGAAATTCTACTCCAAATATTGGCAGTACCTGTCGTGTAAGTTGCGGTGCAATAGTAGAAATAATTGTTGGCAAGATATACCATACCTTTGGTATCACCAGTCGTACCTTTGTTTGTAGATGGTGCAGAACCAACATATACTAAAGTATTTGCAGTAAATGCTATTGAAGTGTTTGAAATAGAACTAATACGGCCATTTGCAGCAACAGTAACAATGGGAACTATTGTTGAATTGCCATAAGTTCCTGATGTAACAGAAACAGTTGTTGCATCTGTGTTGGCTTGATTAAATGCAGCATTAGTTTTATCCAATATAGATTGTGCAGTTACAACCAAATTGTTTGCAGTTGTGTTTGCTTGATTTGCAATGATTACCGCAGAGTTTGCAGCATCGTATGCGGCATTTGCTTGATTGTCATAACTTACTGCTTGTGCGGCAAATGTAAGTGCGGTATTTGCAGTATCGTATGCAGAATTGGTTCTGGTTGATACAGTTGAAATTGTTGTTGCATTAGTATTTGCAGTCGCATATGCCGATGCTGCATAAGTGCTAACTGTGTTTGCAAAATCATAAGAAGATTGTGCAATTGTAGTGGCAGTATTTGCTTGATTGAATCCTGCACTTGCAGTTGTACTACCAGTATTTGCAGTATCAAACGCAGCCTGTGCCAATACATTAGCAGAATTTGCTTTATCAAAAGCAGCATTTGCTTGTGTGAATGAAGATGTAATAACACCCGCATTAGTATTGGCAGTATCAAATGCGGCCTGTGCAATTACGTTTGCACTATTTGCCTTATTGAAAGCACCATTCGCATGTGCGTAACCAGAAGTTGCTTTTGTGTCTGAACTATTTGCAGTCAACCAAGATAGTGATGCGGTTGAGAGAGCATTATTTGCGGCATCATAGGCGCCATTTGCATGTGCATACGCAGAATTGGCAGTATTTCTGGATGCAGTAATAAATGCATTATTCAGAGTGATAGTAACTGTATTGGCATAATCATATGCTTGTTGTGCCAATACATTTGCAGAATTTGCTTTATTGAAAGCTGCATTTGCTTGGTCGAATGATGCTGATGCAAAAGTTGAATTGGCAAATCCTGTGATTGCAGTATTTGTTACAGAACTGACACGACCATTGGCCGCCAAGGTAATAACTGAAACATATGTTGAGTTACCATAAACACCTGCGGTTGTTGAAATGGTTGTATAGTCAAAAGTGTTCGCAGAGTTGGCAGCATTATAGGCAGTCTGTGCCAATACATTCGCAGAGTTACCTTTATCGTATGCGGCCTGTGCTAGTACATTTGCAGAATTTGCCTTATCAAACGCAGCTTGAGAAAATGGTGCATTGGCAGAATTTGCGGCATCATATGCTTGTTGTGCAAGTACGTTGGCACTATTGGCCTTTGCAAACGCTGCGGTACCTATTGTTTCTGTGTTTGCGGCATTAAAAGCGGCTTGTGCAAGAACATTTGCAGAGTTGGCCTTGTCATATGCAGAAGTCGCATATGTTGAATTTGCAAAACCAGTAATAGCAATATTTGATGCACTAATGACACGACCATTTGCGGCCAAGTTAAATGATGCAACAGAAATAGAATCACCGTAAAAACCAGCAGAAGTTGCAATAGTTGTATAATCAAATGTGTTCGCAGAGTTGGCTGCGTTGTACGCTTGTTGCGCCAACACATTCGCAGAGTTGGCTTTCGCAAAGGCCGCATTGGCATAAGTGCCTGCATTAGTAGCATTAGTATTTGCAGCTGCAGCACTAGTATTTGCCAAACCTGCATTTGTATTAGCAGTTGCAGCATTAGAGTTTGCAGTATTGGCCTGATTATACGCAGCGTTAGCTTGTGCAAAAGCAACAGAACCAACATTATCAACAAACAAATCTAAATTCTGTAGACTTAATTGTTTTGTCGTTGCGGTTCCACTACTCTTATCAACAACCACAAATACTGTGTTTTCAGCATTTGCAGAAGGTGATGATAATACTGGTAAAGAGGTAATCTTTGTTGTTGACATTCTTGTGTCCTATTATGATTCTACTGTCAATGTTAGTTCGTTTTCTGCAATGATTTCATCCAATGTGATTTCTGTTGCAATAGCATCGTATACGGTATTTACAACCAATAGTTCTTCATTGTTTGCAGTTATAGTGAACGCACTGGTAACCGCAAGATTTGTATTACTTATAATGCTTGATACAACACGGATTTCCGAATTGACAGCAATATATGAACCAACAGTCATAATACCTAGACTATTGGCAACATTAAATTTAGTATTTGAACCTGTTACATAAATGCTTGTGTTAACAATACTTACAAGACCAGAAAGTGTTTTAATATTCTTTGGTGCAACAAGTGTTTCGAGTGTTGCAACTGTTGGTTCTAGTTCATCTAGTTTTGTTAATTCAGCATATGCTTTGAAACCGGCAGGGTGTAATAAGTCTTTAAATACTTTCTTATATTTAGCAAACTCTGTGGCAGAAGAAAGTAGGTAAGAATAGTTTACATAGTAGTCACGACCTTGTAGTTTTCTATCTGAAGACGATAACATACTATCAGAAGTTGACCAACGACCTTCTAGTGTTTCATATGAAGGATTTAATGTAACATTTGCTCTTGCAGTACCATCACCATAAGTGGATAAATCAACACTTGGAAGAACCTTAATTGCTCTACCTGGATTTGTAACAATGATTTCTTCAATTTCACCTGGTCGTTTTGTACCTTTGGCTAACAAGTTTTCACCATCACCCATAGTTGTGGTAACTTCAATTACAGCATTAGAACCACCAGATGAATTTACTGTTACTGTTGGTAGTTTATCATTTGAGTAACCTTGACCACCAATTAAACTTTTACCCAACTTTCTAATTGGTACTGCTAAATAAATTTGTGTCCAACTTGCAGAGGTAACATTCAATGATGTTGCAGATGCAATACTGATAACTTTACGAGTATCATATCCAATCATAATCTCATCACCTGGAACTAATTCAGTATTAAATGAAGTTCCGATACCTTGAACCATTACATTTGAAACTGCGGTTACATTTACATTACCTGTAATTTTATTTGGTACAAATTTAACTTCGGTGATGCGACCACTAGTTGCTATTTTTGAAACGATGGCCGATGCGCCCGTTCCAAATGACATTGGTTTATTTGTAAATTCCAATTCATCAAAAACTGAATAACCTGTACCACCATTGCGAACAACCATTTTACCTAGTGAACCAAATGTATCAATCGTTAATCTTGTTGATGAAGGTGTGTTTGCAGTCAAAGGTGTAATTGTTACATATGCAGGTGCCGCATTAAGAACAGGTGTAGTCGTAACAACAACATTAGCTGCCGTAATTGTAACATTAGAAATTTCACCAATTGAAATATATTTTGTATTTGAAAATGCAGTTGAAATTACCGAGTTAACATTGATTACACCTGATGGTGCAATGTTACCAGGAAAATGCCAATTGGCTGCTGTCAATACTGTGTTTGCTGGATCAACATCGGTAATAATGTCGGTGTAAATTTGAAAAACATTTACTGTGTTTGCAGAATTTGTATTAACATTCGCAATTGCAAAATCTAATTGAGTGTTAGCATAATCTATAGCAGCAATTCTTTCACCAACCATAAATCCTGCACCACCATCAGTAATGAGAACTTGGTTGATTACACCCTTAAATGTCTTTGAAATTAATGCAGAAGGATAAACTTCAGCAATTGGTGCATTAACAATAACTGGGTCACCAACATTATAGTTGGCACCACCATCAATGATGTTGATTCTCAGTACGTTGGAAATTGTGGTAACAATTACATTTACCAAAACATCATCAACAAAAACACTGGTGGTTACATCTTCACCATTTGTGAATGTGTCAATCAAAGTTTTGTCATTGATGTATAATTCAACAACCGTTTCTGCATTTACAATTTTGTTTGAAACTTTTTCTACAAGAGCTGTTGCACCAGATAATACACCAGTAATTTTTCTATTGGCAAATATAGTTTTATCAAGCGTCTTATGCAGAACTCTAATCTCAGAACCAGTTATAGGTGCAGTATTGAAAACAAGTTTCTTTGATTCTTTTCTTACATAGAATCCAGTTGTTTGTAATACATCATTTACATAAACTGAAATTTGAGAAGAATCTAGTGCCTGTAGAATCTTAAATTCTTTTGTTGTGCCGTCACCAGTATAGTATGAGTAGAAATTAGAAGAAACTTTTAATGTATTTTCAATTTCCCACTTACCATCAGATGCACGAAGAACATTATTCTTTGGATAGGTAACTTGTAACTCTTGCCCAAACATAAATCGGTACAAGAGTTTGAATGATGCCTCTGAACCCGTTGAAAGGTAAAGAGGTAAAACATTCTTAATAAGTGCAGCTTTATCTACCGCAACATCTCTTGGAACTAATGATGCATATGTATTGAAAAAGTTAATTTCAAAGTCATCAATAGAATCATCCACATCGGAGATATAACGCAAATCTTTTGCTTTTGCGGTTAAATCATTTAATTCTGTGCCTTGTTTTTGTTCAAGGTATTCGTAGTATGCTTCTAAAAAATTTATGAAAAGCGGATACTCTTCCCGAACGAATTCAGGAACTTGATGATTAACAAGTAATGATGTTAATTTATCAGTCATTAGATTTCAGTTAGTTCGGTTGAAATAGAAGTTGAATCTGTTTCATCAATAGTGATGATTGTGTTTTTAGTAGACGATAAAATACCTCTTTCAGATTCAATCGTTAAACGAATTAAACCATCACCAGAAGTAACTGATAAAATTCTTATATCATTTATTGTGATTGTACCTGAAGCATAATCTATTGTTCCAGCATTTTCATTTACAACTTGTCTTTGAACAAATTCATCATAATAAATTGTGCGAATTGTTCCGTATTTGGCATCTAGTATACCAATCGCAGTTGCACCATAACCACTGCCACCAGAAATTGTTACTAATGCTCGTGTATAACCAGAACCACGATTTGTTACTGTAATACTAACAACACGACCATTTACAATTGTTGCAGTTGCGGTTGCACCAGAACCATCACCAGTAATTGTTACTGTTGGTGCAACAAGATATCCTGAACCACCATTTGTTACCTCAATAGAAGTAACACCAGTATATGATTGTGGAATTTCTTCCAATAAAACTGTTCTTCTTGTACCATAAGAATCATACACATCAAACTGCGTAGAAGTCATTCTGTTGGTAATTGTACCTCTATGCAACTCTGCATTGAAGTTAATTGTATATGATAGTGATTTTGTTAAATCTGGTTCAAATCGTTTTTGTAATCTGAGTACAGTTTCAGAACCACGAATTGCATTTAAATCAACACTATCAATACCATCTTGTAATTTTGATAAAACAAATGTTGAACCAAATTGATTTAAATTTGTTTCATTGTACAACAAAATGGCATTACGAATTGCATTTTTAATGCCTTCTGCATTTTGTGTAGTTTTCTTTTTGTCATATTCAACATAATTGGCAACCAACAAATACAAATACTCAGGGTCACGAATTACGGTATCAACAGAAACGATTGATTTTGGAGAAATAATCTCATCAATAATTCTTTGTTTTTCTGTTTCAGAAATATAGTAATCTTGTTTTGGTTTTAACGCAACATAAACTTTACCATAAGCCTTTGGAGTTTCTTCTTCACCACCCCATACAGAAATAGAATCAATTGATGGATAATTTTTCTTTATGTAAGATTCATAATCTTTGGTTGTAATCAAACGATTTTGTGTTGCAAATTGTGCCGCAGAACCAAACTTGATATCATCAACTGATTCTCTTTCCGAACCACCAGATGCAGCTGAAACAGAAGTAATTGTGAAGTTAGTTAAAGATTCACCTAATGTATCTGATAGTGATGCTGTGGCAATAAAGTTATTTGCTTTACTTGCTGATGTGCCGTTTGTCAACAAATAAGATACTCTAACAACAGAACCATCAGCTATTGATTTTCCTATAACATCATTTCCAAAATAAATTTCATATTTACCATTTCGTCCTTCTTGTAAGAAATACACTTCAGACGTTGAATTAATATCCAAGATATCGGAAACCAAATTATAAACAGACGATTCGGTTGATGTTGCTGATGGAGAAACACGAACTTTGATTGTTGTTGTATCAATGTTTGTATCTTGTAATGTAAATATTTGTTTTGGGTTTAATGTTACATTCTGTGTGTAATTATAGGTGATTAACTGACCCTCATAAATTTTCAGATTCTCAAAATAATATGAACTATTTGATTTTGTTACCAGTGTATCTTCCAACACTACAAAGTTATATGATTTGTTGTCAATTTGGTTTGACAGGAAAGAAAATCCTGCTGGCAAAGTTAAGTTACCAGAAGAAGAATTAGAAGACTGTACTAAAAAGTTAATTGTGGCAATCGGTGCCTTCATTGAATGTGGAACATATCCCAAAGTTTTAGCATGAGATACAACTGAATCACGCAACAATGCAGTATCCATAAATGATTCGTTTGCAACCATATTGAGATAGTAGGCATTGTAATGTGTGTTATATGTCAAAATATCTAAAAGTACAGATAGTCCTGACCCTTCAAAGTCATAGTCTGTAAATTGTGTTTGCTGGTTTAAAAATGCCTTTAGATTTGATTTGATTGTATCAAAATCAAGTTCTGTGACTCTTAATCGGTCTGCCATGTTATCTAATCCGTTCTAGGAAAAAATTTATCGTAACTGAATCAGTTTTATCTACAATGAAAAATTCCATTCTAACTTGGTATTTGTTTTCGTCTGGAATCGGAAATGCTTCAACTTTAGATATTCTAACCCTTGGTTCAAAATTATTAATAGTTTCTTCTATTTCACGTTCAATTTGTGCGGCTAATAAACTATCAACATTTTCGAATAGTAATCTACGAAGATTACTTCCTAATTCTGGACGAAAAGGTCTCTCATAGTGATTAGTTAAAATCAAATTTTTAACTGCATTTATGACAGCATATTCATTATTGAAGATGTTTATGTCTTTCCTGATTGGATGAATTGCAAAATTCAAATCCAAATCTTTGAATGTTTTTGATGAACTGATAGTGTTAACTGTTGCCATTTTCTATTTATCTTATCCGCCGGCAAAGACATTTGGAGAACCAGTAATAATTTCACCGTTATCTGTGGAATCACCGATTCTCGCAAGTGCTATTCCACCAACAAAAACTTTAGTTGAACCAACATTAATTACCGCATCTGGATGGTCTACACAAGCAGGTCCAGAAGGTATTGTATGTGGTGCAACAGGATTACCTTTACATTCTACAGGAATGCCATTTGCATATACTTTAGCCGGTGAACCTGTTGGACCAGTCACTGTGGTTACTGAATCACAACCGTGACCAGTAGTTGTTGAATCTCCATCTCTTGCGACTGCTGGCATATTATGGGTTCAAATCTATACGAGGTGCAACAAATTTCATGTTGCCACCTGAAGTAACTGTGTATGTTCCACTAACAGTTTCGGTGTAATTACCACCTACCGCAACTTGAACATCTCCATCAACTTTTAAGAGTGCATCTTGTTTAACATAAACCTGTGCGCTGCCTTGAACGGTGACATTACAATTTCCCATGATGTATACACTATCATCTTTCATTACGATAGTATAGTTATTTTTTGTAATCTTCTCAACTTTGTCACCATTAGGAAACCATTCTTGGAAAGAACCATTGCGGTGTGCTAAATGAATTCTTTCAGCCTCTGGTGTATCATCAAATTCTAACAAGTGGCCAGATTCTGTTTCAAGTACATCATTATAAGGATATACAGTTTTATATTGAGTTTCTGGTTCATCCCAAGTACTGTTAGAATTAGCAGTTGGAACATTTTTTACCCGATTGTCTTTACGTTCTTGTATGAATGTCTTTTCAATCGTTTCATTTCTTGCAATACGGGAAGTTGTTGGTTCATCCAAATTTTTAGGATAAGATTCTGCTTGTTCTCTTTCAGTAATCTTAATACCTGTTCCGTCAGTATTGTATGTTTTTTCTTTTGGTGTTTTTGGTGCAGTCTTCAGTTCTGTTGCAGTTCTTGGGTCACTAAATGCTTCCTGAGGATTTGCAGGATTTAATGGTATGCCAGGAAAATATCCAAATACTATTCTCTGCTGAGCATCAACACCATCAGCGAAGAATCCTAAAACCATATCTCCTTCTTTTGGAGTTTTGTTTAGAGGTGTAACAACTTGAGCCCAAGGAAGATAACTGGTTGGCACTTCCATTTTATTTTGTGAGTCCCATGCCACACAACGTACCTTTAGTCTTCCAAGTTTTAATGGGTCTTTTCTGTCCTCGACAAATCCCACCCACCAAATGAAACCATCTTTACCTGCGAAATCAGCCATTTTAATACTCTAACATTTCTTGTGTTTGTTGAGAATTACTTTGTGTAATAAACTCACTATTTGTAGAAGTAGTTGCCACTTCAATAATTGTTTCATGTTTTTCATATCCAATGATATGTCTAGAGGCAACAATAATATAACTACCACTTAAACTGGTGTCTTCATTGTCATCACCTTTAGTCTTCTTAGAAAAATTTGGCGCACTAACATTGACATTAAAACCAGAAGATAATTGAAAATTACCAGGCATAACAATTTTGATTCTCTTAGACATTAGATTTTCAAAAATTGATTTTCTTTGGAAAACCCAATCTTCTAAGTTTTCAATTTTAGATAGTGATGTAGGGTCATTCTTCTTAATGTATTCACTAAATTGTTGAGCTGCACCAAACATAGAAAATGTTTTCTTAGAATTATAAGCTTTCACATTCTCAATACCTGCTCTGTTTTGGTTTATAGAAACATTTGGTGTACTATTGGAATGTTTCATAGATGAGTAAACATCTCCATATCCAATTTGTTTGATTGCGGTACTTCTGGTTATTGGGTCAAATCCAATAAATTGTCCAGCATTAACACCAGACCTTTGTTTTGTTAGACTATCATTTTGAACAACAACTTCAAATCCTCTGGCCATACTAATCTCATCAAGTGCATCTTGACCTTGTAAATTTTTAGCATCAAATTTAATATCCAATATACTATCTTGTGTCAGTAGTTTTGAAAGCGTCACATAATTAAAACCTGTTGCATTTTCAAAAAAAACATAGTTTGGTGATTGATTGGAGTCAACAGACCTTTTTGCACACCAATCTATTGCATCAAGAGGTTTCAAATTAGGTATAACCACTTTTTTAATGCCAAAAGTATCTTCAAAAATACCAGTAAGATTATTATTTGGAACTTTCAAGTAATCTATTAGAATTCTGGATACAATTTTACCATAACTGTCTTCATATGCTTGATTAATTTTTTGTTGGTCTGAATACATCAATTCATCGGAACAAAAATGAAGAACATAGACTTCAGAATTTAACCCTTGATTTTTTCTATCTGATTGTTTGTAAATTCTAAAAGCTTTCTTAAAAGAGGCAACATCTTCCATCTCAGAAGATTTTGTGATGTGTATTAGAACAGATTCAGAACCATCAAATAAAAGTTTATCTGATAAACCGATTGCATCTGTTATCAAAATTGTTCCAGTCATTACTGGTGATAACACAGAATCAAAGATATTGATTTCTTCATAGATTGAAGTAATGTCAACAGGCCCACCTTTGGTGACAACCACCAATTCATTAACTGAAAACCCAGTCGATTTCTTAAAAGGTATACCCATTACTTAATTACTCGTTTAAATTCTTTTTCGATTGGAACTATAAATTCTGGTTTTACCAATTTGATAGTTCTCTTACTTTCATTTTCAGCAACTTCATAATCATAGTAGGTTTGTTTTTCTTTTGTTACTTTTTGTATGATTACATCACCACTATCCAAAGTAAATGTTTGTGTGGTTGCCGCTACGTTTGCATATGTGTTTGCATCAACTTGAATTTTTTCAATAAAATTTTGATTGTCCACATTAGTCTTAGTTACAACCTTATAATATGATTGAACATTGTTAACATTCATTGCCCAAGACAAACCAGATACAGAAGTGTTTGCTGTATCAGCATAATTTGAAGCTGAATATTTTGTATCAATAAAATTAACTAAGTCATTATTTTTTAATGGCCAATCATAAAACGGATCAATGATATCATTGAACATCAAAACAATCCAATGTCTTTCAGGATTATGATAAAATTTTGCTGAAATGATTTCTGGAGTATCACCTTCTTGTATATCGTATGTGTAGAATATTGAAGAATTAAATTTGAAATTATCTGTAAATGTAAACCTAGAGGTGATAGAAGTAACAGTATCCAACCCAGCAGTATTGTTATTAGCTGAATATATTATTCTTGGGAAATAATTAAAATATTTTGCCATTTAAGTCTTTCTTGCGCCAGTACTATTTGAGTTGACTAATTTTTCATCAAAATCATCTTTTGTCAAATAAGTGGTTTCTTGGAAACTTAATGTGATTTGAATTGCAGTTGGCATACCTGTTCTACCAATACTTGGTTTGAATTCATCAGGAACTTCATATGATGACCAACCATTTGGTGCATAGTTGACATCCATAGTAGTCAATACACAAGTTGAGATTTGAGGTATGTTTGGGTTCTCACTTCCAGAATAATAAAATCTAATATCAAACTCTGATGGTGGAACTAAGAATCCACCAGCAGAAGCACCATTTTCTTTTAAAATTTCTGGTGCCTGGTGAAAACGAAATCTTTCCAAAATACGTTGAGTTTCTAAAGCTTCACGTTCATCTCTTGGATAGAAAAGAAACTCAAATTGGAATGTTCTAAAGTTTGGAGATTGATAGAGCATTTCCAACATGGGATTAACAACCCTACCCATCACATTTCCTAAAAATAGTTTAGCTGTATTATCACTAGATAAAGCTTTTCCGGCTGTCTTTGCTAAAATTTCTGTTATATTCTCAGTAGCGGATTTTCTCATAGAATCACCAGCAGCTGCTAAGCCACCATTTTTGTAAGCATCATGTGCTGATTTACCCATGGCTATAGCTTGTCCGGCAAATTCATTACCTGTACCTATAGATTCATATGATTGAGTATAACTATAAGCTAAGGTGTCAGGCATATACAATGCAATAGCATCTGTAGTCAAATATGTTGGACGGTCAAATTCAACATTGCCCTTTCTAGAAATTCTTTTAATTGAATTATCAATAACAGCAGAAGTTTCTGATGAACCACCACCAAGATTCACATTTGGTGTTGATGCAAATATGTTTCCTACACCACCAACAACATTGGTAATTCCTTTAGAAAGAGCACCTGTTAAACCTGCCAACTTGTTGTTAGTTACTTCATTAACTTTACCAAAGGCTGAATTTACCTTATTAATAATCTCACCACCAACTTTATTTGTCAAATTTGAAATTGATGTTCCACCAGCTTTCACATCCATATTGTTGTAATTGTCACTATCAAAAGTACCCATCATATCTGACCGAGACTGTGGTCTTTGAAACGCACTATTTTTTTGTTGTCTTATATAAAACACAACATAGTGTGACTTATCGTAGTTTCCAACATCCAAAGGATATCTTAAAGTTGTTTGTTCAAATTCACTGCCAGATAGTGACGCCAAAGGACCTCTAGTGGCACCAGTTCCTTTGTTGAACGATATGTCTGATAGACCGAAAAAAGCCATGTTTATTCCTGTAAAGGTGTTATAGATAGTATTTATGTCATATAAAGGAATGTTTCTTTCTAAATAAGTCATCGGAGGTCTTAAAATGACAAAAAAATTAAATTCAAAAAGTCAACAAATGAATTGTTATAAGATAAATCAATTCTTTGATGTTGATGGTCCAGATTTTATAACAATACCAAAATTAGAAGGTAGTTCTGGATTTGAAGGTAAGCTAAATGGTTTTTACGGTAAAAAACACACAGAAGAAACCAAACAAGTATTAAGAGAAAAAACATTAGAACTTTTGAAAGATGAAAATTTTAGAATGTCCAGAATATGTATTGGTGAAAAAAATGGTATGTATGGAAAACCTAGGTCTGGTGATTTGAATCCTATGTTTGGTAAAAAACATTCGGAAGAAGCAAGAAAAAAAATGTCTGAAAAAGCAAAACTTCGTTTCAGAAAATGAAAAAAGAAAAATCTTTTTATAAAGGTTTTTATAAAGTAAAAAATAGAAACAAATATAATGGTAATGCAGACAATGTTATATACCGTTCAAGTTGGGAACTTTTAGTTTTGAAATGGTTAGATAATAATCCGAATGTTATTTGGTTTGCATCGGAAGAGTTGCCAATACCTTACAAGTCTCCTATCGACCAAAAAGTGCATCGTTACTTTCCAGACTTCATCGTCAGGATCAAACGGAAAGATGGTCAGGAGACGACAATGATACTAGAGATAAAGCCAGAGTCACAGACGAAACAACCTGTGCAAAAACGTAAAACGGCACGATTTATCCAAGAGTCGGCAACATATGCCGTAAACCAAGAAAAGTGGAGAGCTGCCGATTTGTTTTGTAAAGAACATGGTTGGCAATTCAAAGTCTTAACTGAAAAAGACTTAGGCATATGAGATAAATAGAAGATGGCAAAACTACTTGACAGAATCAAAACATCACTTGCAAAAGAAGGTTTGACACCTAGAACCAATGCGTCTAGGGCTTGGTTGCGTTCAAAAGTTAAAGACTTGAAACCAACTTCAACTGCATTGATGAATGATAGAAATAGACTTAAAAATCGTTCAATGATTGGTAGAATGTATTTCTATTTTTATGACCCAAAAACAAAAGATACAATGCCATACTATGACCGGTTTCCATTGGTGATTCCGATTCAAAGATATAATGATGGTTTTCTAGGTCTAAATCTTCATTATATTCATCCCAAATACCGAATGATTTTGTTAGATAAATTGAGTGATACAATCTCTAATGATACTTATGATGAAGATACAAAATTGAAAATTAACTACAGATACTTGGCTGCAGCTTCTAAGATATTTGAGGCAAATCCATGTATCAAAAGATATTTGTTTAGACAGATTGAATCCAGATTTTTGGAAATCGCCGCAGATGAATGGGACATTGCTGCAATGTTGCCAGTTGAATCATTTGTTGGTGCATCAACAAGTAAAGTTTACGCAGACTCACGGAAAAAATTCTAATGGCATTCTCACCAAATTTATTTCTCTCAAATGTGAGAGCAAAAGACGGACTTGCAAAACCTTCCCGTTTTGAAGTCATTCTTCCTATTCCATCTTATATTAATAGTTTTGTTGGAAGTTCAATACTTGAAAAAATATTGAATTTTCCAAACTCTGTTTTTAGTGATGTTAGTGATGCAATCAGTTCGGCATTTGGCGGTAAAGGAGATTCTTCACAAGGTGCCAATTCTTCTATGACAAGGTATCTGGCTCTACAATGTGAATCAGCTGAATTGCCAGGCAGAACATTCCAAACAGCCGATGTTAAGATTTATGGTCCAACTTTTAAAGTGCCATATCAAACACAATACGGTGATACAACATTAACATTCTTGTGTACCAATGACTTTTATGAAAGAAAATTATTCGACCGTTGGATGGAGGCAATTCAACCTTCTGACACAAATAATATGCGTTTTCCAAAAGGCAACACCACAAGATATATGACAAATATAAAAATCATTCAATATGATGATTTTATCAAACAAATTTTTGCAGTAGAATTGATAGATGCTTTTCCTATAGGAATTGCACCTCAAGCATTGAGTTGGTCTGAAGATGGTTTTCATCGTCTTTCAATCCAATTTGCATATCAAAGATATAGACCAATCTACGAAGGAAGTTACGACCTTGCAGGTGCTGCAACTGCTCTCCTTGGTACTGGTCTATCTAGAATTCTACCAATAGGTCGTGCCCTGTAATTAAACATTAAACAAGCGAGGTTATTATGTTACCAAAAATCGAAGTACCAATTTATACTGTGAATTTAATTTCTACAAATAAACCAGTAAGATTTCGTCCGTTCTTAGTTAAAGAACAAAAACTTTTTCTGATGGCTTCAGAGAATGAAGACCAAAAAGAAACAATTGGTGTAATACGCCAAGTATTGAAAAACTGTGTTTTAGATGATATTGACATTGACAATATTCCAACATTTGATTTGGAATATTTGTTTATGAATCTTCGAGCAAGGTCTGTGGAAGAAGTTGTTGAGTTAAAATACAAATGCAACAACACAGTAAAAGATGAAAAGAATGAAGACAAAGTTTGTAACAATTCAGTTGAATTCAAATTGAATCTGTTAGAAATTCATCCTACTAAAGATGAAAAACACTCAAACAAAATTCAACTTACCGAAAATCTTGGTGTATGTCTAAGATATCCAACTTTTGAAATGATTCAGAAGTATGAAGACATGGATGAAAAAGATGTTATGATGACAATTTTAATTGATTGTGTTGATTACATCTATGACAAAGACAACTTATACTATGCAAAAGATACTTCAAAAGAAGAATTGGAAGAATTTATCGACAACTTACAACAACCTCATTTAGAAAAAATCAAAGTGTTTTTTGACACTATGCCTGAAATCAAAAAAGATTTACATTTTAAATGTACAAAATGTGGATATGAAGAAGAAATTGTTGTGAGGGGCTTACAAAATTTTTTCGCCTAACATTTCGATATGATACCCTAGGTAATTACTATCAGACTAATTTTGCTTTAATGCAATACCACAAATATAGTCTGACTGAACTTGAGAACATGTTGCCGTGGGAAAGAAACATTTATTTGGCATTATTGGTTAAGCATCTTGAGGAAGAAAAACAAAGAATAGAATTGCAGAAACAAACGAGAAGAAAATAAATGGCATCATTAAAAAAATCTTTAAATGATTATTTGAAAGATAGTAAATCTAAAAAATCTAAAGGTGGTGACACCAATAGAGATAAGGCTTTGCAATCTTTTTTTGGTGGTTCTGATATTTTTTCAACTTTCATTCGTTCTAAGTTTAAATCCAAAAAAGCACCTGGTGAGAAGAAAACTGAAAGTGGTGGAAGTGCTGATGGTGAATCATCAGCTATCAGCCAAGACAGTTTAGTTTTCTTAAAAATTATAGCTAAAAATTCTATATCACTTCCAGGTATGGCAAGAGATGTTAACGTGCTTCGTCAAAATGTCGTTAAGTTGGTTAAATTAAAAGCCAACGACAAAAAAGGTGCAGCAACAAAAGCCGATAAATTTTTCAAAACTGAAGACCAAAGAGAATCTGAATTAGAAGCTTCAAGGAAAAAACAAGACACTAAAGTAAGTATTGTTAATGACAAATCTTCAGGTAGTAAAGGAATGAAAAAACCAAATGCCGAAGATGATGATAGTGGCATCACCAGCTGGCTTTGGGATAAAGCAAAAAGTATAGCTAAATTAATTTTTTGGGGTATAATAGCCGCTGTAGGTACTGCACTTACAATTGGTAGTAATATCGCAAAATGGTTTGAAGAAAATTTCAAACCAATGGAATGGATTGAGTCATTATTCAAGTCTATAACTGATGGATGGAAAGCAATAACTGAAACTGATATTGTTAAAGAAACTTTACTGAAAGGTATAGGAAAACTTTTAGAATTTATTAGTTTTGGTTTATTTGGTGAAAAACAATTACGAGAAAACCTAAAAGGTCTTTCGGATGAATTACAACCAATTATAACTTTCTTTACTGAAATGTTTGACCGTGTGGCAAACTGGATGGCAGAAAATATTGGGTGGGATAAATTTACTATACCACTTTCAAAATTTGGTTTTGATATGCCATTACCTGATACATTGGTTGCAGCAGCTGCCAAATTAGGAATCAATTTATCAGATAAAGTTGCTATTAGTTTTCCAGACATTACTATTCCTGGTTTTAGACCATTCTCTAAACGAGCAAGAGTAACACCTCAAAGTAAAAAGAGTGGTACAACAGGAACAGCAGAAACAGTTTCCGCAAAACCTGAAACTGATACAGGTGAAAAAACTTCACCAGAACAAGTCACACCAAATGAATCAACTGATACAACTAGTAAATCACCTAGTAAAGAATCGGCACCAGTAGTACAAACTAAAGAAGAAGCTATTAAACTGTTGGATTCATTTGGTGCAAAACCAGATGCACAATCACCAACTGGTTTCTCCACAAAAAATGGAACACCAATAGATGAACCACTTCTACGTTCTGCATTAATAGCTCAAGGTGTTGATGGTGATAAGGTTATAAACCTAGTCAAATCTACATCAACACCAAAACCTGAAGCTGCAAGTCCAATTACTAATAATATGGACATAAAGTTACCTACTGAGAAATCATCAGGCGGAGATGCGGGTGCTTCTGGTGGAGGAAGTATTAGTGCATCACCAAATACACCTGGTGATACGAGTGGTGGTAGTGGCTCTATGTCACCAACATCTCAAACTTCAGCAGAACCAGTAACACCAAATGCTTCTGGTTCTCAATTAGGAAAATTATCAGGTGATGTTGCAGAAGGCCAGAGATTGGATTCTGCACCAGATGCCGGAACTGTAGTCAATTCTTCAAATGTGAATAACAACAAAGGAAGTATTGGTAAAGATTCATCTAAGATAGCAGATGCTTACAATACTGACTTTGTTCAAAAATATCTACAACCGTCTGCGGCTTAAAATATGGATTCTAAAGCCATAGGTGCAGATATTAGGCAAACACTTTTATCCAAAATTAGTTTGGGTAAAAGTTTCGGTGTTGATAAAACATTACAACAAGCTGCCAAAAATTACCTACTTCTAGGTAAAATCTCCAAAGACTTAAACATAACCAATCAAAACATTATTAGATTGGTGAAATTGTTTGGTATTGAGGCAAGAGAAAAAGAAGATGCACATTATTTAAAACAAGACCAACGAGAAATAAATTTTAAGGTTCGCCAAGACAAATACATTGATTCCAAAGTCAAAAAGGATGATGAAGATGATGGTTCAAATTTAAAAGGCGGAGCACTGTCTAATATCTTTAGAAAAAAAATTAAAAGATTTACAAGAAGTCTAAAAGCCACAGCACTAAAAAAATTAAGACACAATAAAATATTCAGAAACCTTTATAAAGTATTCAATAAATTCAAAAAAGCAGTAACAAGTTTTTTAAGTAAATTTGATTTTAAAAAAATAATTAAAGACTGGTTTAAAACTCAAGGTAAAGAAATAGGTAAATTTTTTATTGAAAAAGGAAAAATTGTACTTGAAAAAATTGCCAATGTTCTAAAGAAGATTATACCAAAACTAGGTGGAAAAGCACTAGCAAAATTCTCTGCAAGAGCAGCTACTATTGCGGCCGCAGGTTCTGGAACTCTTGGAATTGGTAGTTTAATAGTAACTATCGGTTTTATACTTTGGGATGCTGTTGATGGTGCAATAGAAGAAATGACCAGAACCGACCGTGAAGGTAATTGGTTCGTTGGTGCAATTTCTGGTATTTTTAGTGGTCTTACTCTTGGTCTGGTTGATACTAGAGATATTGCCGATAGCATTTATGTTTTCACTGATTGGTTAGGTGAGATTTGGAATAAATTGAAAGATATTGTTTCACAGTCTTTTGATTTTATTGGCAAAAAAATAACCGAATTTGTTGACCCATATTTGAAATCACTTGAAAAAACTTTTGACATGAAAGGTAAACAAGATGAATATGATAAGTGGATAGAAGAAGAACAACTTAGATTTGAAAAAGAAAAAAGAGAAGCAGAAGAGGCTCTGAGAAAAGAGACTGAGTACATAACGAATCTTGCAAACGAAAATAGAAAAAAAGCGGAACTAAAAAGAACTTTGATGAATGACATCCAACATTTGGATAATGAAGAACAAAAAATTATAAAAGTTATTGAATACTATAAAAAAGTAAATCAAATAAAATTAAAAATTGCAAAGGCTTCACAAGAGTTTTTAAATGAGAAAGTTATTCCGGCTTTACCAAAAAGAGTACAAGAAGCTGTAGCACCTGCAGCACCTGTTAAACCACCTAAAGAATTTGGTAAAGTAGTTAACCCGTATGAGGGTCAAGTTTCAATTCCTGTGGAAAAGCCATCTGTGCCAACAAAGGCACCATCACCTGTACCTGCTGCACCTGTACCTGAGCCTGCTAAACCTAAGCCAGAACCAGTTGTCGAAAAAGCAAAAGAAGGTTCTCCACAATGGTTTGCTGTGAATGACACAAATATAAACTCTTGGGTCAATGCAGTATATCAGAAAAAAGAAAAGATTGAAAGTGTTCCAAAAGTTTATTTGCCTTATGTGAATGAACGATTGGCAAAATTAAGACCAGAAGAAAAAACTCCTGCACCACCAAGTAAATCTCCAGGTGGTGAAAAAGAAAAAGTACAATCTTTTGCTAGAGCATTAATGGAAATGGGCATAACAAATAAGTCTGCAATAAAAGCACTTATTCTAACGGCAGCAAAAGAATCTGGTTTGGATCCAGCATCAAAAGAAGCAGGACCAAAAGGTTGGTTATCAAGTCTTAAAAATAGAGGAATAAGTTATATCTATTCAAAATTAGTAATGCTTGCTCCAGGCGGCCGAGTAGCTGTACAAATGGGTTTTAGTTCAGATAAAAAAATAAAACCAGGAGACCCAGGTTACAAACATGAAGGTGTACCAAAAGAAGTATTGGAAAAAATGTTGAACTCAATGAGTGAAGAAGACTTCTTCAATTTCATTTATGATGGATTAACAACCAATAAACAACCAGGTGATGGATACAAATTTAGAGGTCGTGGTTTTATTCAAGTAACTGGACGAAGCATTTACAGAGATATTGGTAAAATAATTGGCATAGATTTAGAAAATGACCCTGATGCTGTTATGAAAGATTTTGGAACAGCAGCTAAAGTTATGGCTGCTTATTTTATGATGGGTATGGGAAAAGAAAAGGGAATTAAAACACTAAATTCTTTTTCAGATGATGAAGAAGCATTAAAGAGAGTCATAGCATCAGTAGCCTCTGGTGCCGTGGCATTAGATAAACAAAAAACTGAAGATATGTTTAGTGGAAGTGGTTCGTGGAAAGGCAAAGACGAATTAACAAAACACGCAAAAGAAAATTATGCTGCGGCAGAAAGTAAGAAAGGTCTTTTAAAACACTTAGAAGGTGTTGGTGGACAAGATACCGACATACTCTCAAATGCCTTTACTGTTGTAGAACCTGAAACAGGTAAAAAAATGATATACGATTCAAAAGAAATATTTTTGGGTCACCGTAATCAAAAGAAACCTACAGATTATGATATCATTAATATTACCGAAGTTCAGAATACCAATGCAGTTAAATTTAGACAAGTTGAAAAAGAAAAAGAAATTTCAGTTACAGACCTTTTACTGAGTAGAGTAACATGTTAAAAGATATTTTTGGTTCAGTATTTTCAAAAAAAATACTTAGAAAAGAAGACCCAACATCTAAAGTAAAATCAGAAAAAGAAGGTCTGGAGATAGAGGCATCTTTAAAAATTATTGCTAAGCTGGGTTTGTCTTTTAAAACCCTTGCACAAGAATTTAAAAAAATCAGTAACGGTTTCATTAAATTATTGAAATTAGAAGGAATCAAACCATCAGAACCTACAAATTTAGGCAAAAATGTAACCGAGTCTAGAGCAAATCGTCAACTGTTTATCAGTATGCCTAAAAAGAAAAATGAAAAGGGTGAAGAAAAAGAATCTTTTTCATTTGGTTCAATTGTTGATTTATTATTTTGGATGTTGACATTTACTGTTGGTTCAGTATTAGTTGGAGTTTCAAATCTTGGAAAAATTATTAGTGAAGCGTTTTCTTCCCTTGAAGTTAAAGCAATAGATTTTTGGGCTGGTGCGGAAGATGGTTTCAAAAAAATTGATTGGGCTGCACCTTTCAGAAAAGCATCAAGAGTTTTCTTTGATACACTTTCTTCTCTAGGTATAGCCGATGAGGAAACTGTCAAAGGAATTTTCTCAACCATTTCAAATTTACCATCTGTAGTAATTGGGTACATTCGTTCATTTTTAGTCTCAACTAAAGATTTATTAATTACTAATACCAAATCTTTTGCGAGTTGGTTGGCACTAGATGTTTTTGGAATAGATGTAAAGGAAGTTGAAACAAGAAGTGATAGAAAAGCAAGAGATGAGTATATCAATTCTTTGGCAACAGAAGGTGTAAAATTACAAAGTGATATTGATGTACTAAAAAAAGTAAAAGAAACTTCTATTAAAAGAAACATTGATTGGGTTGAAAAATTAAAAGACCTAATCAATAACCCACCTAAACTAGAAGAAAAAGTTCCTTCGGAAAAACAACCAAAACTAAAACCAGAAGTTGATAAAAACCTTGAACCGGTATTAAAAGAAAAACCTGTTATTGCACCAACAAGACCAGATGCACAATCACCTTCATCCACAACTGGTATTTCTGCACCCTCTAGTGTGCCAACTACTCCAACACCAGAAACACCTAAAGATTTTGGTAAAGTAGTTAACCCATATGAAGGACAACAAGCAACTCCAATAACCAAAGAAGATGTTAAAAACGAAAAAACAAATAAGACTAAAAAAGTTGAAGGTAGTGGTGATGATGGAGTAGATTACCCAGCAACAGCAGGACAAGCAGTAGTAACTTCTTTATATGGCATGAGATTTCATCCAGTAAAGAAAGAATTGAAACCACATACTGGTGTTGATTACGCCGGTGTTCCTGTTAATAGTCCAATTCAAACACTTGCAGATGCTGAAGTTGTTGATGCAAGTGAACATAGTGGTTATGGTAATATGATTGATTTGAAAGTCAATGGAGAAATATTACGATTTGCTCACTTGAATAAAATGTTTGTTAAAAAAGGTGACAAAATAAAAGCAGGCACTGTAATAGGTTTGTTGGGTAATACAGGTATCGGAAGTGGTCCACACTTACACTTTGAACACAGAACCAAATCTTCCTTCCAAGATTACATGACTGCAACTTATGACCCATTGAAAACTGGTGCGCCATCATTAATTGCAATCGGTAACAAACCTGTTAGATTAATAGCTGACCAAAAATATGAGGGATTCAAAGGTACATTTGAAGGTGCTAAATTGAATTCAGAGTCTTCAAGTATAAGTGCTGGTTATAGAGAGCAAATGAAACAAGGTAATCCAGCAATGATTAATTATGCTAAAGTGAATAACACACAAGTGGTTACTAAGAACGCATAAAAAACCCCGCACAAGGCGGGGTCAAACTAAGTTCTGAGAAAGGAGCGTTAGTTTATTGTGCAAGTGATTTGAAATAATCCAAATCTTCATCTACTGCAACTGGTTTGTCAATCACAGAAATATCATCATCATTAAACTTGCTTACTACGGCAGTATCTGCCTTAGATACAGGTGCAGCACCTTCAAAGCCTAGAACTTTATCAAGGCGAGACTTGAGTTGGTCATAAGGTTTGAATTGTTTCTTCTCTGTGAATTCTTTCAGAGAGTATTCTTTCTTCCACAATTCTTCAAGTTTGGCATCATCACCATCAAGCAATGCACTTGGTGTGGCAAATTCTGATTTATCGTAATTGCGATAACCTTCAACATTACGAATCTTCAACTTGAAGTTTGCACCTTCCCACAAGTCAAATGGGTTAACAGGTGTTTCATCCGCAAACTCAGGATTCATTGCTTCAGTAATCTTATCAAAGATTTTCTTACCGAATTTGTACAAACGAATTTCACCTTCGTTGGATGGATTAGTTGGGTCTGATACGACCAAGATGTTTGCAACATAACTCAACTTGCGTTTTTGTTTACGAGCAATTTCTTTGTTGGCTTCAATGCCAGAGTTCCATAGTGTATTGTTGTGTTCACAAACTGGGCACTTCTCATTAAGAGTTGTGAGACAGTTATCAATGAACCAACCACCAGGTCCCTGAAAACCGTGACTGAATGTACGAACCCAAGGTAGAGCATCGTCACCATCAATCGCAGGAGCGGGGAGAAAACGAATAACAGCCATGCCGTTACCTGCTTTGTCTACTTCTGGTTGCCAGAAACGTGTGTCATCTTTGGATCCTGCTTCAGCAGGTTGGGAGGTTGCTTCAATCGCTTTGGTTAGTGTTTTGATATCACTACGATTGCGCTTAAGATTTGCAAATGAACTCATATGTATTTCCTTGTATAAATTGTATGTTAATATATTTTCTTATCCACATTATGCATTATATAATAGTATATATGTCTTCTGTAACCAGAGATTTCAACAACAGCAAAGTATTGCCAATCTCTTTATGCAGAATACCTATACCACCTGCCGCATTAAATGATTGAATAACATCAGGTGTATCATCAATAAGGATTGTGTCTGCCTTTGCATATTCGGCTTTTGTTTTCCGACCTGCAACGACATTCGCCTTGTAAATGATTCCTTTAGAATCCAACCATACTTGCTTCTGCTCTGCTACTACCTTATGGTGTTTTTGTCCACCAGAAGAAGTTAGCATTTCGACCTCTATCTTATATTCGTTATGTAGAAAACTAACATAAGTCAGCAGTTCTTGACCACCGGGCCACCAGTCTAATGTTTCAAACTGGCGTGTTTCAATAAAATCATCCCAATGTACATTGAAGTCTTTCCGGTCACGCATTGAACCGGGCAACTCATTGTACCTCTCAAAATAACGGCGTTCAAAGTTACAGAGAACACCATCCATATCCAAATAAATCTTAGAGATTTTCATTTAACACCTTTTTCAAAATCAACTTGTATTTTACACTATCTTGTGGTAGAAATGCGGTATACTTGATACACTTTCGCCTATATTCTGGCCACCTAATTGTGTCGTTGATTTTATCTGTCCACATCGGGAAAAATCCAAGAATCTGATTCAACATACACAAGGTTTCAACTTGTACATCTTTCTGTAGAGTCTTGGTAAGTAACAAAGGATAATCACCATCAGTCATCAATACTTCATTGGGATTAAGTATACAATCTTGAAAAATAAGTTTACAATCATTTTCAAAGGTGTATGATAGTGACTGTATTACCTTTTGTCGTTTACGGAAATTCATATCGGCCTCTTCTTGCAACAGAACACCGACCCATGACTTTTCATCCTCTACAAGATTAGCAACAATGAAATTAATTAAATCTTCTTTGTTGGTGTACTTACGAGACAATTTGTAGAAGTGATATTTGTCTTTACGATTTTCAAATGCGGTGACTGTGACATTAGTCTTGCCATTGTATTTGAAGTAATCATATGAGTCGGTTGTGAAGTGAAGTTTTAGAGACTGATATAGCCCAAAAGCTTCATAACCTGATATCATATTGGTAACCGAGCACCCTTTTCTTTTAACATGTTATTATCCAATGCCACATTTTCAATCTTCGATTTTAGATTAGAGTTGATTAATGTGGCCGCCACTTCGATTTCAAGCCCAGTAGTTTTGCAATATTCCACAATTGCTTCAATGTAATTGTAGTTTGTATTTGCAACGTATTCTTCTATAGACTTAGCAAATTTTGCCATTTCATCTTTAGTCGGCATCTTTTCCTTTTGGACAATTATCGTCCCAGCATTCATGTTGTGCCATGGTTTCATTATCAATCTTACAAACTGGGCAAACTGATTTTTCTTTTGTTAATTGTTCCACAGTCCATTGCATTGCAACCGATGGTGCAGTACCTTGCCATGGGCTTGTCCATTTATCTGAAGCACCTGCACTAGGTGAATTCAAATCACCATCATAGATTGATTCTGGTTGTTTTTCTTTTGCGAAAGGCCACTCAGCATCTTCTCTTAATGTTTGAGTCCATGGATGAACAGGTTCTTCTTCCGTTTCTGGTTCACCATAATATTCTTCTTCATCAACAAATTCTAAAGCTCCTGGTGGATAAAATCCGCATCCACGAATAAACATTTCAAATTGGTTCACGATATCAGAAAGAGAATCGGCACTAAATTCAACAGTAGTCTCTGCACAACGGCCAGAGATATTGTCTATTTGCTTAAAGATATATTTCATTTCACAATCGTTTCATAAAGAGTTTCAAATTGGTCTTGAACAGCAACTTCTTCATCATAGTTCTGTTTGAAATAGACCTTCGCCATTTTCGCAACAATCTTTTTAGGTAGTTGCAACTGTTTACTGATATCTGCAATTGCTTCACGGATATATTCTTTCTCACCCTGAGCCCGTGCCATTGAATCAGACACCTCACGGATAACCTTCAACAACTTCTCACGGTCTGCTGGGTTTGAAATTTGATTAACACTCACTTGCTGTACTGCCATAATATACTCCTAAAAATTATTTCTTGGTTGTAGCGGCGTATGTTATGCAAATCGGATTAGAATTTGTTTCATATGCACACTTCACGGATAATGGGTCAACACCTCGACTGATTGCAGCCTCAATGTTTTTCGCCATGTTGTTTCTATCATTAATATTATACACGATTAGACCGACTATTGCGGTACATAATACGATGATTACCGATACACAGATTGTGATTAAATCTTTATTCATGTTAAATGATTCCTTTACTTCGGTCAATGGTGTCTTTTTTACTTTTGTAGAAAATATGCCTGCCAATTTGAGTTTCCTTTTTAAGTTTTGTCCAACCTGGATTAACATAATCAGCATGATAATAAGTAGCTCCGTTTGTCATATCTTTCATTCTATCAAAATTCAAAAACACATTTGTTGCCAATTCTAAAATCTCATTATACAATGGAGTCTGCTTCATTGTCAAGCTTCTGGAGGTAAATGTGCGGTCACAATACCATGAAAATTGACATAGATTGCCTGTCTTTTGTTTCACTACACCGCATATATCATCGGCGTAGCCAGATTGTACACGATTCAAAGTGACAAAAGCAACAGCTTTCTTACCTTCAAGTGGTTCATGCCCTGCTTCAAAATAAATGTTCTCTGCCAAACAAGTAACTTGTTTCTTGGCATCCTCAGTTAAGGCATTATAGGTTGCTTTGATGGGTAGAATATTATAGGTGTCTACACTCACTAATGATAAAAATAAAATCAATGACGAAAAAATTATGCTTAAAAGTATAGGTTTACTTTGCATTTTACTCCTTGTGTGTGT
>Ga0214919_10002534_pt1 | contig 28608 bp, 23 predicted proteins | sample LL1503_MetaG_FD_177994 | JGI IMG/M metagenome (GOLD analysis project Ga0214919, IMG submission 177994) | Freshwater microbial communities from Lake Lanier, Atlanta, Georgia, United States - LL-1503 | ecosystem: Environmental > Aquatic > Freshwater > Lake | place: USA: Georgia | collected... | reverse complement strand
TATTTAAAAATCATCAAAATTCTGGCATTATGATTAATATTGGCGTTGGTTATTTGCAACATAAAATTAATATCTATGATGCTGAGCAAAAAATTGCAGCTTTACAAGGTGATTTAATATTTGGATACGATCGTTTATCATCAGGTTTTTCTTTTTCACAATTTATTGGCTATTTACATTTAAGCAAAAATCGACTTTCAAATTTTTATTTTGGATTTTCTATGTATGAAGCATATACAATAAGTGTTAGAAAGGTTAATTATGATACCGGCTTATCTGATACAAAACAAAATTTAGATTTAATTAATGGGTTTAGATTTGGGTGGATTTTGCCTTTATATAACAAAAAACCAAACGATTTTTATTATAATTAATATATGGTAATGTTTTTTTATAATTTAATTATTTATTCCTATAGTTTTCTTATAAAATTAGCCTCCTTTAATAATGTTAAAGCTAAACAATGGGTTGAAGGAAGAAAAAAATGGAAAAAAAAACTCCAGTCAGAATTATTAATTCATTCAGACAAATATAAAGTATGGGTACATTGCGCCTCTTATGGTGAATTTGAGCAAGGTAAACCACTTATTGAAGCAATTAAAAAGCAAAACCCCAATTATGTTATTATTTTAAGTTTTTTTTCGCCAAGTGGTTACGAAACATTCAAATTATGGGATGGGGCAGAGGTAGTGTGTTATTTGCCTTTAGATACTAAAAAAAATGCTCGTAATTTTTTAGAAATTATTAAACCAAATAAAGTATTTTTTATTAAGTATGAATTTTGGATTAACATGTTAACCGAACTTAAAAAACAACACATTTCAACCTATTTAATTTCGGCTGTTTTTAAAACTCATCATCCTTTTTTTAAATGGTACGGTTCTATTTTTAGAAAATCTTTATTAAGCTTTGATCAATTATTTATTCAAGATATTAATTCGGGTGATTTATTAAATAAAATAGGTGTTTTGAATTATTCAGTTTGCGGCGATAGTCGATTTGATAGAGTTATTGAAATTAAAAATAATTTTAAATCAATTTTATTTTTTGATGAGTTTTGTGATAAAAATAAAATTTTAATTGCAGGAAGCACTTGGCCAAAAGACGACGAATTATTAATTAATAGTTTTATGGCTCTTAATGAACCAAATCTAAAATTAATTTTAGTTCCACATGAGGTAAATCCAACTAGAATATCAAATTTAAAAGTGTTTTTACAAAAACACAAATTGGAATATCAGCTTTATACTGAACAAAAATCTAGTATAGAATCTAATATTTTAATAGTTGACACCATTGGCTTACTCTCTAAATTATATCATTATGCAGATTTAGCATATATTGGAGGCGGATTTAATTCTGGAATTCATAACTGTTTAGAAGCAGCAGTTTATTTTAAACCCATTCTTTTTTACGGGAACGATTTTAATAAGTATAATGAAGCTGTTGATTTAATTAATTTAAACGCCGCCTATAATGTTAATAGTATAATAGATTTAACTCAAATTATTAAAAGATTGCTATCTGATAAAACACAACTTGAAAAAATAAAACATAATTTAAAATTATACATCGATAATAACTCAGGAGCTACTGAAAAAGTTATGTCTAATATTAAATGGTAATTGATGAATTTTATTTTGCCGAATCTATGGATAGTAATATGCTATCCCAAAGTAAATTAGCACTTTTATCCCACGAAAATTTTTGTTTTTGAAGAATACCTTTTGTAATTAAATCTTTACATATAGATTCATTGTTATAAATCTTCATCATTGCATTTTTAATTTCTTGAATCTCTAATGGATTAACAAGTATTGCAGCATCACCAGCTATTTCTGGTAAACTTGTAACATTACTTGTAATTATTGGAATTTGAACTTCCATAGCTTCAATTAATGGTATTCCAAACCCCTCGTAATATGGTACATAGGTTAAAGCTATGGCGCTCCCTAATACATTATTTAATTCATCATCATTTAATCGTCCAGTTAATATAACTTCATTTTCTAGTTGATTATCTTTAATCGCGAGATTAATATCAGAAAATCCCCAAAAAATTTGGCCAGCTAAAATTAATTTTATTTCTGATTGGCTTTCTTTTTTAAACAAGGCAAAAGCACGAATTAAATTTGGTATATTTTTACGAGGATGAAGGGATCCTATAGTGATAAAATATTTTTTCCCGTCTGTATATTTTTTTTTAATACTATGTTTTGTTTTTTCATCTACTGGTTTAAAAAAAGAATTTATACCATTATAAATTACATCAATTTTATTTGGATTAACATTATAATTTGTAACAAGATCATTTTTACTAAATTCAGATACAGTTGCTATTCTAGATGCTTCTATAGCAAATTTTGGAAAAAAATAATTATAATATTTAGCACTTAACCATTTAGAATCTTTAGGATGATGATGAAAATTGATGTCATGAATAACTGGTAATTGCAAACAGCTAGCTCCTAATGATAAAAAACCATCAGGAGATAAAAATAAATCAGGTTTTATATTATTAAGGATTTTTTTTACAGACAATTGAAACCATGCATAATATAAAATTGGATGTCGAGCTTTTGGAGCTAAAATTAAAGGGGTAATATTGTCGCCAAATATAAAATCTGGATCAAATTCTCTATCAAATAAAAATATAAAATGCACATTCGGATTATTTTGAGTAATCCTTTTTAAGGTTTGATAGCTAAACCATCCTATGCCATCTAATCTATCTTTTAATAATAAACGTGTATTTACAACAATTTGCATCATACAAATCTATGAAATTTGAATAGCTTAACACATTAAAAAAGCTATATTTGTGACCTTAAAATGCAGAAAAAGAAATTTATATTTGATTTAGCTATTTTATTGATTCTTAATCTTTTGATTAAACCATTTTGGATATTAGGAATTGAGCCTAATGTTCAAATAAAAGTTGGTGATATAAGTTATGGCGAATTTGCTGCACTTTTCAATTTTTCATTGTTGATGAATATTTTATTAGACTTTGGCTTAACTAATTTTAATAATAAAAATATATCTCAAAATACCCATTTACTAAGTAAACATTTTAGTAAAATGTTGAGTGTAAAATTTGCACTTGCTTTAGTATACATTTCTGTTACTTTATTGGTCGGTTTTTTTATTTTAAATTATGAATTCAGGTACATGAAGTTGCTCATTATTTTATGTATAAATAATTTCTTTTTAAGTTTTATTTTATTCTTGCGTTCTAATTTATTGGCCTTACATCTTTTTAGAATCGATAGTGTTCTTTCGGTTTTGGATAGAGTAATTATGATTATTATCGTTTTAGCATTATTATTTAATGTTTTTGGTGTAAATGTTAATATTATGAACTTTGTTTATGCCCAAACTGCAGGGTATGCATTAACAGCTTTGATTGGTTTTTTAATTGTTCTTAATAAAACACACACCTTTAAATTAAATTGGGATTGGGCCTTTAATCGAATGATATTAAAAAAGAGCTTTCCGTTTGCAATATTAGTTTTACTCATGACGTTTTATAATCGATTAGATAGTGTTATGATTGAAAGGATTTTACCTGGTGATTTAGGTAAAAAAGAAACTGGCATTTATGCTAAAGCTTTTCGTTTGTTAGATGCTGCTAATATGATAGCATATCTTTTCTCAATTCAATTATTACCACTTTTTAGCCGAATGCTTAAAAACAAAGAAAATATCGAAAAAATTGTGAAATTATCTTTTACAATATTAATTACCCCAGCCTTAATTATTTCTATTAGTAGTATTTTTTATTCAGCACATTTTTATGAATATATTTACAAAGGAGAAACTGAAGGACATGAAATATTATCTCTATTGATGTGTTGTTTTACAGCTATATCTACTACTTATATTTTTGGTACTCTTTTGACGGCCAATGGGAATCTAAAATATTTAAATTTAATGGCTTTAAGTGGCATATTTATTAATTTGATTTTAAATTTTATTTTAATTCCAATATATCATGCCAAAGGAAGTGCCATTTCTAGTGTAATTACTCAATTTATTACCTGTTTAATTCAAGTTTTTATTTCTTATAAAATTTTTAAATTTCATTATAATAAACAATTACTTATTTCGTTAATATTGTTTATTGCCGGCTTATTTTTTATTAACTTTATTACAATTAATTATACAACGCAGTGGACAGTAAATTTTTTAATAATGCTCGTTCTAAGTTCTTTATTAGCTTTTTTAACGGGTCTAATCAATCCAAAATCAGTATTTCGTTTCATTAAAATTAAATAATTATGTTAGAAAATATATCCTCTAAAGAACTTTTTATAAAAATATATAAATGGAGAAAGACATTTATAAAAATCACATTAATTTCTACTTTATTAATTGGCACAATAGTTTATTTTATGCCTAAACAATATAAATCTACAACTATTCTATTTGCTGCTAGACAGTTTTCTGTTTCTAAATTAGTTATAGAAGCTAATGCAGGTAATCAAGAAGATTATATGCAAATTGGAGATGAAGATGATTGTGAAAAATTAATTCAATTACTTACTTCAGATGCTCTAAAGATTAAAGTAGCTGATGCCTTCAATTTATGGGAACGTTGGGATATTAAGGATACTAATTTTTCATATCATTATTTAAAACTTAAATGGGATGATCAAGTATCAATTAAGCGGACTGAATTTAACAGTATCAAAGTTGAAGTTTACGATTATACTGCAAATGGTTCGGCTCAAATAGCAAATGGAATATCTGATTATTGTGATTCTGTTCGTCGGGATATGACCAAATCAATTGCCTCTGAAGTTCTCAAAATTGTTAAAGAAGAATATAACAATACACTTACAAGAATGAAAATACTTGAGGATAGTCTTCAGGTATTAAGAAATTTAGGAGTTCTTCATTACAAAGAACAAGTAAAAGCTTACTCGAAGAGTTATGCTAAAGCGATAGAAAAAAATGATATAGAAGCGATGAAACGATTAAATATTACCCTAGACATTTTAAAAAAATATGGTGGTGCTTATGAAAATATTCATGATAATTTAGAAAAGTATGGTGCTAAATATCCTGATATTAAAATGAAATATGATGAAGCCCTAGTTAATTACAATAAAATAATACCTGCTAAATTTGTTGTCGAAAAAGCTAGACCTAATGAGTTTAAAGCTAAACCTAAACGGTTAATAATTATTGCTATATCTGTTATTGCATGTAATCTCATCGGTTTATTTGTTTTGCTTTTAAAAGACTCAATCACAAAAATTACAATAAAATAATTTTTTATAAGAGTACAGGTTTGATAAAACAAATAAAACAATACTTAGCTCCTTTTATAATATTAGCTTATATTTTAGGCGATGCTTATGTTTTAGTTTACGAAAAGTATTATTTCTATCCCTATAATTTATTACCCGTCGTTTTTTTTATTACTTATTCTGCTATTTTTCATTTACAACAATTGGTGTTTTTTTTATCTTTTTGTACTCCTTTAGCAATTTCTTTAAAAGAAATGGGTTTATCTCAAGGCCCAGATTTAAGTATTCCTACCGAACCAATTATGGCAGGCCTTATGTTGATTTATATATTAAACCAATTAAGTAAAAATCAAAGCGATAAAAAATTTATTTATCATCCTATTTCTATTATAATTATTTTACAATTATTTTGGATGTTTGTTACTACTATAGCTAGCATAGATATTATTGTTTCTTTTAAGTATTTTATTTCTCGTTTGTGGTTTATTTTTAGTTGTTACATTATTATTCCTCATTTATTTCAAAATAAAAAAAACATCATCACTTTTGTTTTTGCTTATGCATGGGCTTTAGCAATTGTTGTTTTTTATACTATTTTACAACATGCTAAATATAATTTTAATGACAAAGCAGCTGATTGGGTAGTTTCTCCTTTTTATAATGACCATACAGCTTATGGAGCAGCATTAGCAATGTTTATCCCTGTATTATTGTCTATTTTTTTTATTAAAACTTTATCTAAAAAAGTTAAAATAATGGCACTTGGGCTTTTTTTATTATTTGTTTTAGCTATTATTTTATCTTTTGCTAGAGCTGGATGGTTGAGTTTAATTGTTGCTCTTGCGATTTTTATTTCATTTTTATTACGTATTAAATTTAAAACTATATTTCTATCGCTGATTATTTTGGGGTCATTGTTTTTAGTTTTTAAAACTGATGTGTTAATGTCTTTAGGACAAAATAATACTGATGCTGAAGGTGGTTTTTCTAATAATGTAGAGTCTGTGTCAAATATTTCTACCGATGCAAGCAATTTGGAGAGATTAAACAGATGGAGTTGTGCTATTCGAATGTGGCAAGATAAACCATTTTTAGGTTGGGGTCCAGGAACTTATATGTTTCATTATGCGCCATATCAATTAAGTAAAGATCATACTATTATAAGCACCAATTTTGGCACCAATGGAAATGCACACAGCGAATATTTAGGTCCTCTTTCTGAACAAGGGGTGTTTGGTTTTTTAATGGTAGTTATTTTATTAATATATACGAGCTTTTTGGGTTATAAATTGGTATATAGTTTAGCTGATCATGAGGACCGTATTTTATGTATAGGTTTGTTTTTAGGCTTAATGACTTACTTTGTTCATGGGTTTTTTAATAATTTTTTAGATTCAGATAAATTATCATTGCCTTTTTGGTCTTTTTTAGCAGGTTTGGTTACATTTGATATATATTATAAAAAGTCTGAAATTAAAAAACAGCAATAATTTATCAAATTTAATTTGAACATTTTTTAATAACAATCAGTTTAATGCTAAATTTGTAAAAGTTAATTATTAAAATTTATATCTATGCCTTTCGAATTACCAAAATTAAATTATGCTTTTGATGCATTAGAGCCAAATATTGATGCAAAAACCATGGAAATTCATCATGGTAAACATCATCAAGCATACATTAATAACTTAAATGCCGCTGCTGTCGGTTCCGAAATTGAAAATATGTCTATTGAAGATATTTGTAAATCTATTTCAAAATATCCTATGTCGGTAAGAAATAATGGCGGTGGTCATTTTAATCATAGTTTGTTTTGGTCTATTATGTCTCCTAATGCTGGTGGAATTCCAAATAACGAAGTTGCTAAAGCAATTGATACTGATTTAGGAGGATTTGAAAAATTTAAAGCTGATTTTTCTCAGGCAGGCGCTACTCGTTTTGGCAGTGGTTGGGCTTGGCTTTGTCTCAAAACGGATGGAAAATTATGTGTTTGTAGTACTCCAAATCAAGATAATCCCTTGATGGATATTTCAGAATGTAAAGGTATTCCAATTTTAGCAATGGATGTTTGGGAACATGCTTATTATTTAAATTATCAAAATCGAAGACCTGATTATATGACTGCTTTTTTTAATGTTATAAATTGGAATAAGGTAAACGAACTATATTTAATTGCTAAACATTAATTTTATTTAATATTTTTTAATGCGATTTTAACTAATTTAATTTAAACACATTATGGGTTTAGATAAAATAAACACTTTTAACATAAAGTATTTCTCTATCATTTTAATAATTTTATCTATTTCATTTTTTCAGTGCGATAAATTTTCATCTTCTACTTGGTTATATTATAATCAAACTTCCTGTTCTGATAAATGGGGGCTTTATACAAACTTTGATGATTTAAAACAAAAAGTTGAAAATTATATACTTACAAAAAAAAGTATAAAAGTTTATGATGTGGAGGTTTTATCAAATGGCCCTGAACAAAATTGTTTAGCTTGCTCATGCACAACCGGAAATATAATCAAACTAAAAGTTATGACTGGTGATGTTGCTGAATTAAAAACAGAAGGTTTTTACGAATAAAAATTACAGTGAATCTATTTATCGCCTCAGTAGTTAACAATAATGGTATTCTTACAAAAGATGAAAGTTGGCATTGCACAAAAGTTCTAAGAAAAAAAAAAGGCGACCACATCCGATTAATTGATGGCAATGGCAATTTTTTTAATGGTGTATTGGATTTTGTTTCTGAAAAACAATGCTTGGTGATTATTACAGAAGGTCCTTTTTCTCAAATCAAACACAATTATTATCTTCATTTGGCTATTGCTCCAACAAAGCAAATAGATCGAATTGAATGGATGATCGAGAAAGGTGTAGAAATTGGTGTTGATGAAATTAGTTTTATTCAATCTAATAATTCAGAACGAACAACGATAAAAATTGATAGAATTATTAAAATTGTTGAAAGTGCGGTTAAACAGAGTCTTCAATCCTTTATACCTAAAGTAAACGAAATAATTAATTTGAATAATTTTCTAATTAAATCAAATGCTGATCAAAAATTTATAGCTCATTGTCATGAAAATTCAAAGTTAAACATTCGTCAAATTGATTTTAAACAAAAAAACACGATTGTATTAATTGGACCAGAAGGAGATTTTTCGAAACTTGAAATTGAATTAGCTAATCAACATAATTATCAATCTCTATCTTTAGGCACTAATCGATTAAGAACCGAAACTGCAGCTTTGTCCGTTTGTCAAGCAGCATCTTTGTTAACCTAAAATTATAAAAGAGAAATAATATCCTTACTTAATGGATCAGTTTTACTACTAAAAAATTTTATTATTTTACCATTCTCATCAATTAAGTATTTACAAAAATTCCAAGTTGGAGCATCAGAACACACACCGTTTTTTGATTTATTACTTAACCATTCGAATAAAGGATGAATATCGGTTCCTTTCACATTAATTTTATCCATCATTAAAAAGGTAACTCCATAGTTTTTTGAGCAAAATGTTTTGATTTCTGAATTAGTTCCTGGTTCTTGGCCACCAAAATTATTTGCAGGGATGCCAATGACAATTACTTTATTACCATATTTTTCATGTAAATTTTGAAGGTTTTTATATTGTGGGGTATAACCACATTCACTTGCAACATTTACTAATAATATTTTTTTTCCTTTATATTTTGATAAACTAATTTCTTGCCCATCAATAGTTTTTAATTTAAAGTCATAAATGGTTTTATTATTAGGCTTTTTTAATGTAAAAGAAAGTAAAAACACTGCGATAAGGAGTGTTAAAATTAAAAATGTTAAAGAAAATAATTTCATATTTATTTGTTTTAATAACATACAATAATAATAATAAATTGTTTAGTTTAAAATGTCTTTTAATATAATAATTATGAAAATTTAATCAATTAGGTTCGATTTTTTTTATTTAATAGAGAAATTGAGGATAAAATTGTCTTTTAATAGTTTTCTTTTATTGTTTATTTAATAATTTATCTATTTGTATTTGTAAATCAGTAAGCCTCAATTTTTTTTCAAGCAAAACGGTTTCTTTTCCTTTTTTAAATAAGGTTGCAGGAATTGAGCCGCTCCAATTTTTAGATATTTTAGTTATAAAATCATTGCCATTTATTTCATCTAATAAAACTACTGTAGATTTTATCTTGTTCTTTATTAAAAATGGATTTACTTTATCAGAAATGTTTTCAGCAAAATCTAAACTAACTAATATAATTTTTACTTTTTGGTTTTGAGTTCGAATATAAAGGCTGTCAAATGCTGGTAATTCTGCTATACAGGGTTTACACCAGGTAGCCCAAAAATTCACTACATATAAAGTGTCTTTTGATTTTATACTATATAATAAATCATCTATTTTAAAAACATGATTAACAGTTTGACATTTTAAATCGAATATTGTAATTAAAAAGCTAAATAGTAATATTTTTATTTTTACGTTCATTGTTGTTCTATAAAAGTTTAAAGATAGAAGATTTTAATTTATTTAAATCTGTTTCGGTAAGTAGAATATTATAATTAAAAAAGAATCATAGTCAATTAACCAAAAGAATTAATTTAAATGGTTATACCGCTATTTTTTTTTAAAATATCTTTTATATCAGATATGATTTTTTCAGATAAACTATTTGCTGTAGAAATTGATTGGCTCTCGCTATATATTCTTATAATTGGTTCTGTATTGCTTTTTCGAAGATGAACCCACTCTTTATCAAATTCTATTTTAACTCCATCTAAAGTATTAATTGGTTGTTTTTTGTATTTTTTGGTTATTTCTTTTAAAATATAATTTACGTCTATTTCTGGTGTTAATTCGATCTTGTTTTTTGAAATATAATAATTTGGATAAGATTTTCTTAGCATTGATGCCGATTTGCCATATTTAGCTAAATGAGTTAAAAAAATAGCTATTCCAACTAATGCATCGCGTCCATAATGTAACTCTGGTAAAATAATACCCCCATTGCCTTCACCCCCAATAATAGCCTTTGTACTTTTCATCATCTCCACAACGTTTACTTCCCCTACAGCTGAAGCTGAATATATACCTCCATTCATTTCAGTAACATCTCTTAGTGCTCTAGTACTAGAAAGATTGCTAACCGTATTTGCATTTTTATGTTTTTTTAATACAAAGTCTGCTACTGCTACCAGTGTATATTCTTCTCCAAACATTTCGCCATCTTCGCAAACAAATGCAAGGCGGTCTACGTCCGGATCTACACTAATTCCTAACTGAGCTTTATGTTTTAAAACAGCTTTACTCAAGTCATTTAAATGTTCAGGTAATGGTTCAGGATTGTGAGCAAAATCTCCATGAGTTTCGCCGTGAATGAGTTCAAAATTATCTACACCAAGCAAAGTTAAAAGTTTTGGCACTACTAGTGCACCGCTTGAATTTATTGCATCAATAACTACAGTGAAATTTGCTTTTTTTATTGCTTCACAATCTACATATGGTAAATTAATTATTTTATTCAAATGAGTCAATAAATAATCTGAATTAATAATGTATTTACCTAAATTTTGAACTTCAGCATAATTAAAATTTTCGCTTTCAGCAAGTCCTAAAATTTCTAATCCTATAGCTTCGCTAATAAACTCTCCTGAGGCATTTAAAAGCTTTAACGCATTCCATTGTTTAGGATTATGACTTGCCGTTAAAATTATTCCTCCTTGAGCATTTAAATCGCAAACAGCCATTTCAACAGTTGGTGTTGTACTTAGTTCTAAATCTATCACATCTATTCCTAAACCCATTAGCGTTCCACTAACAATATTTGAAATCATTGTTCCACTAATTCTGGCATCTCGACCAATAATTACTGAAATTTTTTTATTAGGATTTTGATTAATAACCCATGTGCCGTATGCCGACACAAACTTGACCGTATCAATTGGTGTTAAACCTTGATTTGGTTTGCCTCCTATAGTGCCCCTAATTCCTGAAATGCTTTTTATTAAAGTCACAATTTTATTTGTTTTTACAAAGATAAAAATCTCCTATTAAAATAAACTATGTTTATTGATTAATATATTAATTTAAAATGGCGATATTGCATTTTGTTAATGGTTTAATATTTTTGAATTAATGAATATAGGTTGTTTTTCGAAAAAAATAAAAATGTCGAAAAAGTTAATTTCTATACTTTTTGGCTTATTGGCTCTTAATTTATCTTCAAGTTCAACAGTTTGTCTTTACATTGATTCCAATTATTCAGCAATTAATGATTGTTATTCTCAACATATAGAATTAAAAAGTACTAATTTTAATAGGCCTAATCCTATTTTTCAATTATTTAGATTTAAGCAAAAACGAAATAAAAGAATAACTGCAGCAGCTTTAGCTTTTCCTTTCCCTTTTGGTATAGTCGCATTACATAGAATTTATCTCGGGTGCCAACCTCATGTTCCTGTCGTTTATATTGGAAGTTTTGGTGGGGTTTTTGGTGTTTTACCTTTTATCGATTTTGTTTTTTTACTATCTGACAAAGACATTGAAAAGTACAATAACAAACCTGGTGTATTTATGTGGGCTGATTAGATATTGAAATTAATATGTGTGGTATTGCCGGTATAATTTTAAAAAAACAAAATACGATTGATTTATCTCAATCAATTATTTTAATGTCTGATGCCCTTAATCATCGTGGCCCAGATGGTGAAGGTTTTATTCTTTCTTCCAAAAATGAAACGGTTCCATTTTTTAATAAACCTAATAAAGATTTTTTAAGAACAGATTTAAATTATATTCCTCAATCTCATATTTCAAAAGCCACCAATCATAATTTTTTAGCTTTTGCCCATCGTCGATTATCCATTATTGATTTGACTGAAGCTGGCCATCAGCCTATGAAGTCTTCTATTGGTGATGTTTGGATTACTTTTAATGGAGAAATTTATAATTATATTGAATTAAAAGCCGATCTTAAAAAATTAGGACATGTTTTTGTATCAGAAACAGATACCGAAGTCGTATTAAATGCCTACAAACAATGGGGACATAAATGTGTTGAAAAATTTAATGGAATGTGGGCATTTTGTATTTATGATGCTGATAAAAATACATGTTTTGCTTCACGAGATAGATTTGGAGTAAAACCCTTTTATTATATAAATAATCCTCATTTTTTTTCATTTGCAAGCGAACAAAAAGCTTTTATTAAATCTGGATTAATTAAATCTAAAATAAATAATCATGCCCTTCAAAATTATTTATTTAATGATTTACTCGAATCAAATACAGAAAACTTTTTTGAGGAAATAACAGAATTATGGCCCGGCACCAATTTGTTTTATGATATTTCATCTTGTAAAATTATTACAGAATCATATTATCATTTAAGTCAACATGTCAATTTAAAAAACGATTATTTAAATGAAAATGAATTGATTGAAAAAATAAGCTTCGTTTTTGAAAATGCCGTGAAAATAAGACTGAGAAGTGATGTTGAAGTTGGGACCTGTTTAAGTGGAGGAATAGATAGTAGCGCATTAGCACTAACAATTGCTCAATTTTCAAAACAACCAATTTCTTGTTTTACCTCTGTTTTTAAAAATGAAAAATTTAACGAAGAGTATTTTGCAGATTGTGTGGTGAAAAAAATAAATGCAAAACATTATAAGACCGAACCAAGCTTAAATGGCTTCCTAGATGACTTAGACTCTTTAATTTATTCACAAGATGTTCCTATTTGGGATACTAGTACATATGCTCAGTTTAAAGTGATGGAACTAGCTAAAAAAAATAATATTAAAGTGGTTTTAGATGGGCAAGGAGCTGATGAATTATTTGCTGGCTACCATCATCATTTTTTAGCCAAATGGAATGATTCTTTTTCAAAAAGACATTTTATTTCTGGATTAAACGAAATTTTAAATAGTCGCAAAACAATTACAAATCCTTTTCAATTTTATTTTAAAGAAAAGTTAAAGCAAAATTATTATTTTAATAAAAATAATTTCTCTGTTTTTTTTAACGATTCTTTTATTAATAAATCTCAAATTAAAAATCCTTCTGTTTATTTTAATGATATAAATCAACAATTACTGAGTGATATTTATCAAACACGCTTGAAATCGTTTTTAAAATGCGAAGATCGTTGCTCTATGTTTCACAGTGTTGAAAGCCGTACTCCATTTTCAGACGATGTTGATTTAATTAATCTAATGTTTTCTTTTAACGGAAATAAAAAAATAAAAAATGGTGTGTCGAAATTTTTATTACGAGAAGCCTTAAAATCTAAATTACCTAATGAAATATATTATAGATACGATAAAAAAGGTTTTGAAACTCCAATGCAAAGTTGGATGCAAACAATTAGACCACAATTATTGTCTGAAATAAAGTCTGCTGATTTTGAATTTGTTAATTATAATAAAATTCAAAACGCTGATCCTAACAATTCTTTTCATAATAAATTATTATTTAAACTTTTTGTTTTGAATCGCTGGCAAAAAATGTTTTTGTAAATTTATTTTGAAGTCACTTTAAACTCAATTCTTCTGTTTAGTGCCTTATTTTGAGGTGTATCGTTTGCAACTTTTGGCTGCGAGTCTCCATAACCCTTATAAGTTAATCGACTTAAGTCTATTTTACCAACATTGTTTAAGTAATCGTAAACTGATTTTGAACGGTTAGTTGATAAACTAATATTACTTTTTTTATCACCGTCAGTATCTGTATGCCCACTAATTTCAATTTTAATGTTTACATTTTTCGTTAAAAGTTGAATTAATTTAGTTAATTCAGCTTTACTTTCAGGCTTAATATCCCATTTATTTACATCAAAAAATATATTTTTTAGCTCTACTTTACCATCCACATCAATTGGTTCTAATGGTATATTTAATTGAAAAGGTTTATTGAAATTGGCTTGAATTTCTTTTAAGCTAAAGTTATCGCTGTAAAATAAAAAACCTGTTTTATTTACATTTATTAAATAATTTTTATTCGCAGTTAAGGTAACGAGAAACTCTCCATTTTTTTGAGAATATAATTCAGCAATAGATAATTGAGAAGATAAATCAAAAACTTCAAAGCTTGCTTCTAAAGGTTCTTTTGTTTTAGCATTATATACCTTACCTTTTACATATGTAATTTTTTCAGGCCTCATGTTATCAGGCATTTCAAACTGATATAAATCTAATCCACCAAATCCACCAGTTCTATCTGATGCAAAGTATCCGATTTGTCCGCTTGGAGAAACTAATAAACTATTTTCGTCTTTAGAAGTATTTATGGGATAACCTAAATTAATGGGCGCACCCCAATTACCATCTGCTTTTCGTTTAGACATAAAAATATCTGCACCACCCATTCCAATATGCCCCTCGCTTGAAAAATAGAGCGTCTGATTGTCTGGATGAATAAATACGGACTGTTCGTCTTTTTCGGTATTAATAATTGAAGGTAATTTAACTGCTTGCGAAAATTTACCATTTGCATCCAGTACTGAGTAGTATATGTCTATTCCTTTTATAGTTCCATTTCTAGCAGGCGTGCCTCTAACAAAATATAATGTTTTTCCATCGCTGCTAAAACTAGGCTGACTTTCCCACATACTCGAATTAATTTTAGTGCCCAAATTAATTGGTTTCATCCATCTACCATTTATTTTTTGTGTATAAAAAATATCGCAACTCCCTAATCCACTAGATTGCCCTCCCATATATTTTCCATCCATTTCTTGTGAAATTGTCATGAACATATAATTTCCATCAGCAGATATTGATGGAGCACCTTCATTACCATCACCACTTAATTCATTTATTTGTCTTGATTCAGCCCAAGTTGATGCAGCATCTTTTTTTGAAATAAATAAATCTTCTTGAGATTTACTTAAACAATTTTGGCACAAAATTTTTCTTGTATATACAAAATAATTTTCATCAGCAGTAATTGTTGGAAAATATTCGTTATCGGCAGTATTAATTGAAGGTCCTGCATTATAGAAATTTATTTTTTTTGGATTTTTTTTAGCTTCTATGGCAAAATCAACACATTTATTTTTAAAAATAGCTTCTTCTTTATCATTTGGATTTATTCTTGTAAATTTTAAAAATTCAGAATAATGTTGTTTTGATTTTTCGTATTCTTCTATACTAAATTCAGTTTCTGCAAGGTTAAAATAATTTTCTACATAAATTCCTGGCCCTTTTTTTATTGCTTCTTCTAAATGATAAATTCTTTCTTTAAGTCTATCTTGTTCTAAACATAATATCGAAATTATAACATGTGGCTCTATAAATGTTTTATCCACTTCAATTGCTTTTAAAAAATACTCTTCTGCTTGTTTATCTTTTCGGGCGTCATAATAGCGCTTTCCTTCATCAAAGTATTTAAGTGCTTTTTTATTTGTACTAGAATATTGAAAGTGTTTAGTATGATCTTGTGAAAAAATGCAAAGTGAGATAAACAAAAAAGTATAAATTAGAGTATAAGGCTTTATGATAAAGGAAGTCATTTATGAATAGTTTAAATTTAAATAATTATTACATTAATTTCCAATTTCTAAACCTGTCCATGCTTTTAATGTTTGAGTTTGTTTGGCAGTTAAATTTTTAATTAAATTTATTTGATTTTCATGCATTACTTTTACCTTTTTTGCTTTAGCAGTTAATTCGATTGTTTTATAATTTTTATTGTTTTTTTCTGGCCTTAATATTTCTATAATTACTTTATCTCCCTCTTTTATTGATGCATAATAATCTGTTAGAGTCTCTTTGATTTTTGGTAGTTCAAGACTTTTTCCATTTATTTTTACTAATTCATCTCCAATCATATAATTTAATTCTATTCCAAACTCATCAATATTATAAAGACTCTCAACATAAAGTCTTTTAGTTTTTTTTGTAAAATTGAAGTCAGGATTACCTATTGAAAATTCGTAATTAAAGCTTTCATTCGAAAATTCTATTCCAATTTTATTAAGTATTTCAGACATAGGAAGTGGAATAGTCCCACCTACATGTTTTTTTAAAAATTCTCCAATTTCAGGAAAAGTTAAAGTCTCTATGTCTTTAAACAAATCAGAATCATTAAATGATTTGTTGTTACCATATTTTAATGATAAATCTTTCATTAAATTTTGTGTGCCATATTTGCCATCACTTAAGTCTCTTAAAAGAATATCCAAACACATACCAATTACGGCTCCCTTTTCGTAAACGTTATTATATTGTTTGTGTATTTTTTCTTCTAATACATGTTTACTCATATAAGTAAAGCTCATGGTATCATTATATTCTTTTATACTTGTTTGATATTTTTGCATCATAGTATTTAATAATTGATCAATATCAATTATTTTACTTTTTGCTTGAGCATGATGTGCTGCATATTCAGTCATTCCTTCATAGAGCCATAAATGCTCGCTCATTTGAGGATTATTAAAATCAAAATCACCTATTTCTTTGGCATGAATATTAAGGGGGGTTACAATATGAAAAAATTCATGTGCTGCTACATCTCGAAGTTGTTGTTGCATACTCAAACTATCAAATTCTGGCAATACATAAAAAGACGAGTATGAATGTTCTAATGCTCCGCTTGAACCAGATAGACTTGAACCTGACATAAAATAAAATAAAAAAGCATATTTTTCTACAGGAAGCTCTCCACCTAAATAATCTTTTTGTGCAATTAACAATTCTTTTAGTGTTTCGCTAATGAATTTAGCTGTAATTTTTTTATTAGGAGAATAGCATGAAACTAAAACATTTGTTTTAGCAATTTTTATGGTTGCAGTATCTGGAATAAAATACATAATTGGAGAATCCACTAAATCATGATAATCAAAAACGCTTATTACATCTTTGTTAATTCCAATATTTATATTATTTAATCCTGTAGATGGAAAGAAGTCTTTTGGTTTTTCAAATTCTAAAATAAATTCACGATTGCTATATCCTTTAAAGTATCCAAACATGCTATGTGTATTTATCGAAAAGTTTTTCCCTTTTTCAAAATTTGTTCCCCCTGGTTCAAAAATTGTTCTATCTTTAGTATCCTTTAAATTACATTCATCCCAAGTATCATCAACATCGTAGGTTATTTTTTCAATTTGTGAAGCTGGCGAAAGTCGATAAGTATTTTTATCAATTTTTACTATTTTTATTTTTGTTTTATTTTTACCCAACACTTTTAAATTAGATATAAAACGTCCGAAATCATAAATTTCATAAGTACCAGGAACCATCGATGGAAAACAAAAATCAACCACTTCTTGATTAATATTTGGAGTTATTAATAAAACCGAAACCTTATCGTTTATTACTTTATTTAGATTTACAAAATATCGATACGACTCGTCAGCACTTAATTTAGTTAAACTAAAATAAATTAGTAATATAAATGATGTTTTTCTCATGTTTTTATTTTATTAGTAAATTAAAGTTGTTCCATTTGTATTTTTTTACAAAAACTAAAAAAGTTAAACCTGCCATAAAAAACCAACAAATCAATTCAAGATATGGGTTTTCGTTTTTAGTTTCTAAAATCGAGTAAGGTTTTAAAACTGAATCTGGCGTAGAAACAAGTAATCCACTTATCATATTATTAGCAAAATGTATTCCAATTGCTAACTCTAATCCTTCGTCTAAAAAAGTAATACATCCCATAAATAAAGCAAAAATTACATAATATGATAACATAATACTCCATCCAAATTTTTGAACTTCAGGATTACTCATATGAGCTAAACCAAAAAGTAAGGAGCTTATCATTAATGGAATAATTCCGTTTTTAAATATCTGTGATAAGCCTTGTATCAAATACCCCCTAAAAAATAATTCTTCTATACCCGTTTGAATAGGCATAAATAATAGTAAAATAACTGTTGAAAAAATAAATCCTTGCAAATTAAATTGAAAGGTGAAATCTGCTGGCTTTAATATATAATTAATAATGACAGAAATTAACAATAAGAGGCCCCAAATTAAAAATGCAAAGCCAACTCGATTAATCCTGAATTTTTGAAAACCTGTTAATACACTAGTCAGAGATTTATGGTGTATTTTTTTTAAACCGAATAAGAAACCAATAAATGCAAAAACAAACATACCAAGCTCTATTAATATTACCCAGTTTTTGTCTAGTTTTAATGCCTCACTATCAAATAATAAATGAGCATTACTTAAAATTTCCGTTTCAGAGTATCCATTTTGTTTTAAAATATTTATTAATGGATAAAATATAATAGATTGAAATAATAAGTAGCCAATTATTAAAAGCAAGACCGTTGTTAAATACATCCAACCTTTATTTAATCCGTTTACTAATCCACTAATGAGGTATAAATTATTGAATGGAAGTACTGGCTTTTCAGTATTATTGTTCGAAAGTTCCATTAAATTATATATTAATTAATAATTCAATTCTAATTTTTTCATATGCTCAATAAATATACTTAATATTTTAAAACGTACAATTAATTAAACATGTATTTTATGTTAAAAGAGCTAATAAAAACAAGTATAAAATTATATTTGTTAGTTATAAACTATTATTTTTGTTTATGAAAACACACATCTGTTTTTTATGCATTATTTTATTTTTTTTATCATGCTCTAATTTATCTGAACAAAAAATTATTTATTCAGAGGTTGATTTAGGTGAAAGTTTATTTTTTGATACCATTTTATCTCGCGATTATAAATTAAGTTGTGCCAGTTGCCACAAACCTGAATTTGCTTTTGCTGATAATGTCCCATTTAGTAAAGGTATTAATGCGCAATTAGGTAACAGAAATACTCCAAGTGCAATGAATCAAACTAATCGTAATTTTTACTTTTGGGATGGCAGAGCAGAATCATTAGAAGAACAGGCGTTAATGCCTATCGAAAATCCATTTGAAATGGACTTACCATTGTCAATTGCAATTAAAAGGCTTTTAAAAAGTAAAAAATATAATGAAGCATTTATAACTGTTTATGGTAAAGCGCCTTCTCGAGAATTATTAGCTAATGCCATTTCTAGTTTTGAAAAAACATTAGAAACCAGTAAATCTATTTTTGATAAATATTTAAATGAAGAAGATACGATTTTGATGAACGAGAGTGCTAAGAGAGGATTGACTATTTTTAATGGCAAAGCAAAATGTTTTGATTGTCATTTTGGTGTTGATTTTACTGGAAGTGATAAGTTTAAAAACATAGGTATTTACAATGCTAAAGAGTTTAATGATGAAGGAAGATTTAAAATTACTGCTAACCCAAAAGATTTAGGTTCGTTTAAGATTCCGGGTTTAAGAAACGTTTCACAAACAGCCCCATATATGCATAACGGTATGCACAAAACACTAAGACAAGTAATTGATTATTATAATGAGCCTGATAAATTTATTTCAAATTCAATAAATCGAGATTCTTTATTAAATAAACCTTTAGGTTTGAATGAAAGAGAGAAAAAAGATCTTGAATTCTTTTTATTAAGTTTGAGCGATGAAAGATTTAGTAAAAAATAAATTAATATACTTTATATAAAATTGGTTTGCTCGGACTAGCGTCATTTTCAAAAGGAGCAATCTGTAAATTAAGAATATAAGTCCCATCATTAATTTCATTAGGCACATATATCATTTCTGTAATTGTTTTTTCAAGTTCAACTTTGTTTGGGTAATTCCAAAAAGCGTGATGCGCTTCTAGTTTCCCTCCATCTTGCTCTTTATCTATACTTGGCATATCTATTAGTAAATGCCTAACGCCCAATTCATTTAAGTATTCTATTGCATCTTTTAAAATAAAGGGTGGATTTGTGTTGCTATAATTTGTATGCAACTTATTTGAGCCATTACTTAAAGTTCTTATTATAATAGCTTCTGGCTTGGGTATATCATTTAAAGCTATTTCAAATTGTTTGCGAGTAATAGCAAAATCTCCATTTTCTAGTTTTGTTGGAAGCACAGTAATTAATTCTGCAACAAAAACAAATCTTTTAAGAGATTTATTAATGGTATAAAACTCTTTGCTAATATGTCCAACACATTCTGTATGAGTTCCGTTTCCATGAGGGTTAAACATAATATTTCTAAAATTTACTGATCCGCCTTGTGTTACATCACCAATCCAATCGCCCATAACAACCGGTTCTAATTTCATTGGGTCAACATACCAAGCACTAGTAGCATTTATATTAGTGCTCAATGGCATCGAAATATCAATCGGTTTAAAAAAATCAATTTTATATTCTTTTCCCAAATGAAAAATTGTTGCTATCATTTTTTATACTAATAATTAAATTAAACAGCTACTGTAGCTTTAATGTGAGGATGTGGGTTGTAATTTTCTAATTCAAAATCTTTAAATTCAAAATCAAAAATAGAGTTAATTTCTTTATTAATTTTCATAGTAGGTAATGGTAAAATAGATCTTGATAGTTGAAGATTTGCTTGTTCAATGTGATTTGAATAAAGATGAGCGTCTCCTAATGTATGAATAAATTCGCCTAATTTTAAACCACAAACTTGAGCTACCATCATAGTTAATAAAGCATATGAGGCTATGTTAAAAGGCACTCCCAAAAACACATCCGCACTTCTTTGGTATAATTGGCAACTTAATTTGCCTTCAGCCACATAAAATTGAAAAAAGGCATGACAGGGAGGAAGTTTCATTTGATTGATATCAGCTACATTCCATGCACTAACAATTAATCTACGTGAATCATGATTTTTTTTAATCATTTCAATAACCTGAGTTATTTGATCTATATGCCCACCATTTGGTAGCGGCCAATTTCGCCATTGATATCCATAAACTGGACCTAGATTTCCGTTTTCATCTGCCCAATCATCCCAAATTTTTACATTGTTTTCTTTTAAGTATTTAATATTAGTGTCGCCTTTTAAAAACCAAAGTAATTCATGGATAATACTTTTTGTATGTAGTTTTTTTGTTGTTAATAATGGAAATCCTTCTTCAAGATTATATCTCATTTGATAACCAAAAACACTGATTGTTCCCGTACCTGTTCTATCTGTTTTTTTACAACCAACATTTAAAACATGTTGCATTAAGTCATGGTATTGTTTCATCTAATTAATTATAAAATAACTATTTTAAGTAAAAATAAAAATCCCTCCTTTAATATGGGGAGGGATTTATTAAAAGTTATAAAAATCAATTTATTTTGTAAGAGTTATTTGTCCGTTAAATTCTTTTCGACCTTCACCATGTGAACCAACTATTTTAACTTTATAAATATAAATACCATCACCAACTTTATTGTCGTTAACTTTTCCATCCCATGAGCTATTTATATCTTTGCTTGTATAGATAATTTTCCCCCATCGATCATAAATATTAATTAGAAACCCATCTTCGCTTAATCCGCTGCCTTTGATTTGAAAAACATCGTTTATTCCATCATCATTTGGAGTAAAACTATTGGGTATAAATATATTATAATCGTCTCTTATATTTATATATTTCATAACAGTATCCGTACATTCATTTTCTGTTTTACAAATTAATATAACAGGATATTGCCCCGTATTATTGTATAATAATTGTGGATTTTTAATGTTTAAGGTGTCGCTGCTTGTCCCAGATGCTAATCCTGAAAAAAACCAAGTATAGCTAGTTGGTTCGTAAGAAAATGTTGGGTTAAATGAAACGTCCTCGGTAATAGTTGGAGACTCTGGGTTCCAATTAATTTTTGTGCCTGGTTTAGGATAAACCACAATTGGTTGCGGATATTGATATATGCCTGAGCAACCATTTTTACCTTTAGATAAAATTTTCAAATTAAAAGTTCCAGGTTTATCAATGCAGTAGTTAAAACTATCTTTTTGAATTTTATCAGTTCCTCCAAAATCGTATGTAGTAATTGCAGCTTGACTTTGAGTTCGAGAATTCAAAAATAAACATAAAGGCTGGCAACTAGTGGTTTTATCTAGTTTTAAATCTGGTAATGGCGGTTGATTTACAATAACAGAAAAAGTGTGTGCAATTGTGTAATTTGGACAAGCTATGTCATAGGCAATAAAATTATAAATTGTAGTTCCTAATGGGCTACATTTTTGATTATTACCGTTAGGACCTATTAAATATACTGATGGATTCCATGTATATGCATAGTTTTCACTTCCGCCTGAAACTCCTCCAAATAATATAGTTGTATCATTTTTACAAACCGTTCTGTTAAAAGGAGTTAGAGTAAACTGAATTGGTGTTAAAACATCTATTTCGGTTGATTTACCGGTTATACAAGGTCCTAGAGAAACATTTAATGTATATGTACCAGAATTATTTGGTTGAATAGATGAAAAATAGATGTTTTGGGAGTTGGAAGTAAATCCGGTTGAACTTGTCCAAGTATATGAAGTGGCACCATTTGGGCCGCTAATAGATATTGGACTATTATAACAAGCTTGTTGGCGCGGAACTAGCGTGAAATTTAAAAGAGGGTTTATGGTTAAAGCAACTGTATTGGTACTATAACAATATACTATTCCATTATAAAAAGTAGCTGTTACGGTATAAATTCCAGATGCAGACGTTGTTGGATAATAAACTGGTGGATTAGGAAGTGAAGATGAAAACCCATTTGGTCCAGCCCAAGAAAATTGATATGCTCCAACTGCACTTGCTTGTAAATAGGCATTATTTGGTTCGCAAACTGAACCCGGAGGAATTACTGTAATAGTATTTACAGGAACAACATTTACTTGAACTGATTTTGATGTGGTACATTGTGTTGAACCGATAGCAAACTTAGCATAAACATAATAAATACCAGATTGATTTGCTTGTATGCCAGTAATTACAGGAAATGCGCCTATTGAAGTCCATAGTTGAGGCCCAGTCCAACTATATGTTAATGCTGCTGGCGAAGTGGTTGCCGAAAAATTAACTACCCCATCCTTACAAACATTTGAGGTTGCATAAATAATGGGTTGAGCTGTTGATACAATTGATACGGTAACTGCAGCACCTGTTGTACAGGTAATCACACCATTAGTAAATAAGGCTGTTACCGAATAGGTACCGGCCATTATTGGAGTAATATTAGTAAGAAATGGATTTTGTATTGATGACAAATAAGATTGTGGTCCGACCCAAGAAAAACCTATAGCTCCACTTGCACCTGCCGATAAATTTAAATTAGCACCTTGGCATAAAGTGTAAGCGGGCGACGCAGCAACAGAAACCGGAACTGTTTGAACTACATTTACAGAAGTTGATGCAGATCGAGGGCAAGTTATGTTTCCAAAAACAATATTAGAATAAACAGTATAAACCCCACCTTGATTAACCGAATTAAAAGAAATACAAGGATTTTGACTTGGATCTAAAAATCCATTCGGCCCAGTCCAATTATAACCATTATTAGTAGTAGGTAAATTTGATGATAAACAATAATTAGTACCTAAACAAATGTTTGTAGGGCTACTGATAGTTATTGCCGTATTAGGTGCTACACTGATATTTGTTACCCCAGTATTTGTGCAACCAGAAAACAAAGTGGTTATAGTATATTGCCCCGTGTTAGGTTGTGGCAAAACATTGTTTATTGAAATAATATTTGAGTTTGAAACAAAATTTGCAGTGCCTGGTGGGCCTGATACACTGTATGATATACCACCAATAGGAGCAGTAAACGTAGCAGTACTATTAAAACAAAATTGACCAGGATTGGTAAATGTTAATGGAGGAGGAGCAGAAATGCTTAAATTAAAAGTTGCCGAGGATACTGCTGGAAGCCCATTAACTACTCCGTTTCCAGTTATTGTGTATTGAGTAGATGTATTGCTAAAAATCGTGAAATTTGGATTTGCTTGAACTACATTTGGTGGGGTTCCTGAGTTAAGAATATAAGTTACATTAGCGGCATTATTCCAGTTGGCAGTAACAATAATTGATTGGCCTGGACATGCATTGTAGTTAGAAACAGTAACTTGAGCTTGAATTAGTTGAGAACAAACTAAAACAAATAAACTTAATAAAAATTGAAATGTTATGGTAAATTTAGATCGCATATTAAAAAACAAATTAAAATGATATAATCGTAAATTGGAATAGTTAAACAACCTACTCATTTTTTATTTCAAGTTTTAAAATTATTTCAAAAGCTTTAAATCAAAGCAATCTTTACAAATTTATAAAAAAAAGTCAATTTAAACCAATTTTTCCCTAAGTAATTAGTTCTATTTACTCATTAAATTAATCATTATTCGATATATTTCGATTTTTATTAGTGTTTTGAAATTGATAATAATCCATTTTTAGTAATATTACTTAACATATTTTTATAATTTTGCTAGTAAATTATAACTAACCAATGAAAGGAATTATTTTAGCCGGAGGCTCAGGTACACGTTTACATCCATTAACTTTTGCTATGAGTAAACAAATGATGCCTATTTTTGATAAACCAATGATTTATTATCCGCTTTCGGTATTGATGATGGCAGGAATTAATGAAATCTTAATTATTTCTACTCCCCATGATTTACCTCAATTTGAACGATTGTTGGGTAATGGTGAAAATTTAGGCTGTAAATTCACCTATGCTGTTCAAGAAATTCCAAATGGCTTAGCTCAAGCGTTTGTTATTGGCGAGAAGTTTATTGGAAATGAAAAAGTTGCTTTAATTTTAGGTGATAATATATTTTATGGTGTTGGTTTAGGGGGTTCCTTAAAACAAATTAATAATCCCGAAGGAGGAGTTGTTTTTGCATACCATGTTAGCGATCCAGAAAGATATGGTGTTGTTGAGTTTGACGAAAATCATCGAGTGCTTTCAATTGAAGAAAAACCACAGGTTCCTAAATCGAATTATGCAGTTCCTGGACTTTATTTTTATGATAATGATGTAGTTGAAATTGCTAAAAATTTAAAACCTAGTCCTAGAGGTGAATTTGAAATTACAGATATAAATAAAGAATATTTAAAACAGGGGAAATTGAAAGTATCAATTATGGATCGAGGAACCGCATGGTTAGATACTGGTACATTTTCATCATTAATGCAAGCGGGACAATTCGTTCAGGTAATTGAAGAACGACAAGGTTTAAAAATTGGTTGTATCGAAGAAGTCGCATTTAATATGGGTTATATCAATAAAGAAAAGTTAATCAAATTAGCAACCCCATTAACCAAAAGCGGCTATGGTAATTATTTATTAGAACTAGCAAATCATTCTTAAGTCTGTGCTTAATCAATATCAAAATTTAATGGATTTGTTTTTAAGACATTTAAAGTCTTATCAAATTAATTTAATTGGAAAAAAACCTAAAGAATTATATGAGCCAGAGGATTATATTTTATCATTAGGAGGTAAACGATTACGTCCCTTATTGGCATTAATTGCTTGTGATTTATTTGATAAAGACCCTAACTTATCTTTACATTCTGCTTTATCCGTTGAGTTATTTCATAATTTCTCATTAATTCATGATGATATTTTAGATGCTGCGCCGATTAGAAGAAATATGCCAACAGTTCATAAAAAATGGAACAACAATATTGCTATTTTAAGTGGCGATGTAATGCTCGTGAAATCATTTCAATCTCTCGAAAACTATGGATTTAAAGAATATAAAAAGTTATCTAAGATTTTTAATGAAACTGCAATAGAAGTATGTGAAGGACAACAGATGGATATGAATTTTGAAATTTCTGACAATGTTAGTGTTGAAGATTATATTCAAATGATTACATTAAAAACAGCTGTTTTGTTGGGTTGTAGCTTGAAAATGGGAGGCGTTAATGCATATACAAGCGAAGAGAATTTGAATAATATTTACGAATTCGGTAAACATTTGGGTATTGCTTTCCAATTGTTAGATGATAAGCTAGATACATTTTCTGAGAATTTAGAAAAATTTGGAAAACAAATTGGCGGTGATATTTTGGCTTCAAAAAAAACATTTTTATTAATTAAAGCTTTGGAATTATCTGACGACAAACAAAAAAAAGAGTTAATAAACTATTTAGGATTACAACCAATTGAGGCTGATAAAAAAATTGAAGGTGTTTTAAATATTTATAATCAATTAAACATTAAAAAACTTTGTGAGCAAGAGGCTGATAAGCACACTAATATTGCAATAGATTTTTTAGATAAAGTAGAGGCGAATTCTTCGAAAAAAGACCAGCTTAAAATGTTTGCTCTCGAATTATTAAAAAGACAAGTATAATGATTCTATTAGATTATATTCATGAGCTGCCAATTCAAATTCGATTTAACGATATTGATAAACTTAGCCATCTTAATAATGCTTGTTACTTAACTTTTTTCGAATTAGGTCGGGTTAATTATTTTAATAAAATTTTAAAAACACCTGTTAATTGGGATGAACAGGGTTTTGTTTTAGCTCATACCGAAATTAATCATCTTCAACCCATTTATTTAAATGATGAGGTTTATTGTTATACAAAAGTAATTAGATTGGGATCAAAAAGTTTAACTGTTAAAAATGCCCTTGTAAAAAAACAAAATAATGAATTAATTATTTGCGCCGAGGGAACAGGAGTATTAGTAGCAATGGACTATAAAAAAAAGCTAAGTATTTTAATACCTGAAGCTTGGAGAAAATTAATTAAAGAAGAAGAAAAAATTTAATTTCGAATTCTATAAATTATTTATTTGACTTAATTTCTTTGATGTTTTATAAATAGTTTAATAGTAAAATAAAAAGCTTATTATAACTTGTTATTTGATTATTATACTCTAACTCCAATTAGTGTAACGTCATCAATTTGTTCTAAATCTCCTACCCAAGATGTAAAAGTGTTCTCGAGTATTGTTCTTTGCTCTTCCATTGGTAAATTAGCATTTTTTGACAATAGTTCACGTAATTTTTTGCTCATAAATTTTTTACCTAATGAACCACCAAATTGGTCAGGAAATCCATCTGTTAATGTATATATAACATCTCCTTTTTTGATATCAATTGTTTGTTGAGTGAAAGAAACATCTTGTTTGTCGTGTTTCCCTACAGGCATTTTGTCTGGTTTTATTTCAATAGTTTCAGAACCTCTTACTATCCATACAGGGTTATTTGCAGCAGAGACAATTATTTTTTTCTTCTTAAAATCAAAACATATAACACTACAATCCATACCGTCTTTGCCTCCTTCAGCACTTCCGTCATTCTTTAAACGTTCAATAATTATTTTACGAGTTGTGTTTAAAATGTCTGAGGGTTGGTCTTGATTTTCAATAGCTTTTTCTAAACTAGTGATATTCAATAAGCTCATAATAGCTCCTGGAACCCCATGACCTGTACTATCTGCTGTTGCTAATAAAAAACTTCCATTATTTAATTTTTCAGCAAAATAAAAATCCCCACTTACTACATCTTTTGGTTTAAAGAAAACAAAATGATCTTTTAAATTTTCATCTAATAAATCTTTTGATGCCAAGAAACTTCTTTGGATTCTTTCGGCGTAATTTATGCTATCGGTTATTTCTTTATGTTTTTCTTCAACAATATGCCTTTGACGAACGACTTCTTCTGTTCTTTCAATTACTTTTTGTTCTAAAATCCTTTCGCTTTCAGCTAAACCTTCACGCATTTTTAACAAAGCTTGACCAAGTGAGTCGTCTTTACTTAATGGAATATATGTTGCTTCAAAATTACCTTTTCCAGTTTCGTAAGCAAAATCAGTAGTGTGTTGCATGGATTGAATTAAGTCATTAAGCGCTTTTCCCATTTCACCAATTTCATCCCGTGATTCAGTAATTCTTTCTTTTGGCAAAATACCTAAGCCCATAGATAATAGCATTTTTTTTAGTATTTGTATCGGTTTAGTAATAGATCGAGTAGTAAATAAAGCAATTAGAACACCTCCGATTACAAGAGTAATACCAAGAAGTTGAACAAATCGTTTTAAAAAGTCTAATGAAGAAAACATTGTTTTTATTTCTAATTCGGCAAATTTTTGTTTTATTGAAATTAGATCATTTAAATTTTTATAGATGGCTTGAATACTAGTTTCAGAGTCTTCAAAAGGAAGCCTCGCCATCATATAAATGTTTGGGTCTTCATAAGCATCGGCGGTACTTAATTGCTGCATTATATCTTCTTCATAAACAACAAATAAAGCTTCGATTTGATTAAAAAGAACTTTTAGTTTTTGATTTTCATTAGGTGCCCAAATTGCTGATAAAACTATTAAATGATTTTTTTTAGTGGGGTAGTCTTTTTTAATAATTCTTTTTAATTCAGTTCTAAATTCAACATCATTAAAAGATTTATTGTAAAACCATTTAGAAATATCAGTATGAGAACGTTGAAGAAGTAAGTTGATTTCTTTTAAATCGGCAACACTTGGAGTAATTTGACCAACTAC
>Ga0214919_10002533_pt1 | contig 28616 bp, 26 predicted proteins | sample LL1503_MetaG_FD_177994 | JGI IMG/M metagenome (GOLD analysis project Ga0214919, IMG submission 177994) | Freshwater microbial communities from Lake Lanier, Atlanta, Georgia, United States - LL-1503 | ecosystem: Environmental > Aquatic > Freshwater > Lake | place: USA: Georgia | collected... | reverse complement strand
CATCCTTTATCGCCCTTATCGCCCTTATCGCCCTTATCGCCCTTATCGCCCTTATCTCCTATACATCCTTTATCGCCCTTATCGCCCTTATCGCCCTTATCGCCCTTATCTCCCTTATCTCCTTTATCACCCTTATCACTTTTAACATTAATAATTGTTACTTTACATTTACAATTATTATTTGAATCACAAGATGACTTGCTTAATTTTCTAGAATGTTTTTTATGAGAATGTTTTTTAGAACTTTTTTTTGAAGACTTTCTAGAAGACTTTCTAGAAGACTTTCTAGAACTATCACTATCAGTTGAAGATGAATTAAAATATTCATATTCTTTTTTATAGGATTTATTTTTACTATCCATTATATTAGTATATTTTATAAAAAAATTATGTTTTTATTTTAAAATAAATATATTAATATTATATATTTATTTTAATAATTGTTTGAATTAATATATTTAATTATTTTATACATTATAATAATATAATGTATAAATTTATAACAGTAGCTCGTAATATGGATAGTGAATCAACTCCTATGCCTATGTATATTTATCAAGATGAACAAACAAATAAATATTTTATAAGTAGAATGTATCCAACAAAAGCAGTATTTCAAGGAAGTAAATTAATAAATGAAAGCAAATTTTATGCAATTGAATATCCTCAAGAAATACCAGAAGCTGATATTAAAAATGGTAAAACAACATATTGGAAAACAGTCTGGTCATTTAAATTACCTTAATATTATATAGAAATATTAAAGCAGATTAATGGATTATCATTATCAAATAAATCAGGTTTAGATTACGTAGATTCAATCTCAGGTTCAACAAATTCATCATAATACTCTTTAGCTATATTAAATAGCATATTAATAATATTATCAACCATATTTAAATATATTTGATTTTTTATTAATAATCTTTTAAGAATATTATATTGTGATATTTTATAAATTTCTCTATTTACAATTTTGGATATCATATTTAATATTTCTATTTTATTATTTAATAACAAGTCTTGTGCCATATTATTAATAAAGTATTCTGCATCTTTCGATTCAATAGGTTTACGATGAATTGGAGTTTTCCAAAAATCATTATTATTCAACATTTCAAATAGGGATTCCATAAAGTATATCTATATAAGTATTATAAATAATATATTTCAATATTTCTATATAAAATCTTTGATTTTATATAGAAAAGTTAATTAAGAGTCATATTAATCTATGATGATTCTTACGCCCTATCAATATTATTTATAATTATTTATATATTATTATATATCAATGACAATATATGATTATATTACTATAGGAGGTGGGATATCTGGATTGTATGCTAATTATAAATTATATAAAAAATACAATTGTTTATTACTTGAAAAAAATGCTCATTTTGGAGGTAGAGCATATGAGATAATGTTTCATGGTTCATTAATTAAATTAGGTGCTGGAATTATGGCAGATCATAATAAACATTTAATAAAATTATTAAATAAATTAAAAATAAAAATAAATAAATTTCCTTCATATATTGCAACAAGTGGACTCAATGATTTTAATATGGGAGATGCTATATGTAAAATAAATACAAAATATAATGAATTAAAAAATAATGATATTATTTATAAATTAACAATGAAACAATTTTTAATAAAATATTTCAATAAAGCTTTCGCTAAAGAGTTTATTATTAATAGTGAATATTATGATTTTGTAAATTCAAGTGTAGAATATTTTATAAAATATTATGATATTAATGATATGAATCATGAGAGTTATAATGTCTTAATAATAAATTGGACTGATTTAGTAAATAAATTAGTTAAGAAGAATTGTTTAAATAATTCAGAAGTTCTAAAAGTAGAAAAAGAGGATGATTTATATAAAATTACAACTAATAATGATAATTATTATTGTAAGAAAATTATATATTGCACCACATTAAAACCTTTGATAAAATTATCAAAGAATATAATTAATATTGATTATAATAAATATATAGGCACAGTTCCTTTTATAAGAATATATTGTTATTATAAAAATGGTTATAAGATGGACTTGTCTCATTTTACTATTGTAAATAATAAATTACAAAAAATAGTTAGAATAAATGATAAAATATTAATGGCATCTTATAGTGATAGTAGTAATGCTACTTTTTGGCATAAAGTAAGTCGTTTAAATAAAGCACAGCAAATTAAAATAATAAATAAATATTTGAAAGAATATAATGTTATTGGTCATATTAATGATATAATTATTGCATTTTGGGATGAAGGTGTTCATTATTATAAACCAACTAAATACTTAGATAAAACAATTAAAAAATTATCACATCCAGAGAAAAACATTTATGTTGTAGGTGAAATGCTTTCATATAAACAAGGATGGGTTGAAGGCTGTATAGAAAGTGTTGATAGAATATTAAATAGAATATTATAAAGAAATTGAAGATATAAAGAAATTGAAGATATAAAGAAATTGAACACAACACATTTTTTTGTTTTACTTAGGCATTGACTGTGCCGCAAGGAACTTCGCAATGAACTCACAACGTTTTTCAAGGTGACCGAAGTAGCAAGTAGGGTTGTTGCAACGCTTCTTGTTCCAGGGGCGTTCATGCATGCAGAAGAATGGAGGGAGAACAGTTCCCTTCGCAATCACTGTTCCAAAATGGTGATGATTCTTGGCACACTTGCTTGGATCCTTGAAGTTTGGACACTGACGACCAGCAGGGCACTCCTCTTCGAGAGTCAAGTCAAAAGGAGTAATGACTGGAGCAAGTGCAGGACGAGGAGCATGTGCAGAACGAGGAGCAGCAGCAGATTGCTGAGCAGCAGATGCTGCAGCTGCAGATTGCTGAGCAGCAGATTGCTGAGCAGCAGATTGCTGAGCAGCAGATTGCTGAGCAGCTTGCTGAGCAGCTTGCTGAGCAGCTTGCTGAGCAGCTTGCTGAGCAGCTTGCTGAGCTGTAGATGCTGCAGCTGCAGAGGGCTGAACAGAAGGACCACGTGGAGGAGGTTTAGCAGTAACTACTGCAGATAGAGGAGGATTCTCAGTATGCAGAGGCGGTGGCGGGTAGTTAATGCGCTGATGCGGATTAACTTGCATCTGCAACAGCTGAGTGATCATCTGCTGCTGCTGCTGAATCTGCAGCTGCTGTTGCTGCATCATGGCTTGAAACATGCGTGTGGTATCAGAGTCAACAGGTGCTGCGGGTGCGACAGGTTCAGTAACAGCAACAGTAGCTGCAGTAGCAGTCTCTGTAGTCTCTGCAGTCTCTGCAGTCGCAGTCTCAGTAGTCTCTGCAGTCGCAGTCTCAGCAGATGCTACAGGTTCAGTAACAGTAGCTGCAGTAGCCACAGTAGCCGCAATAGCAGCAGCCGTCGGTTTTTTGCCGAACTTAGCATTCATAGCCTGATTAGTTTTAGAGTTAGAGTTAGAGTTAGAATTAGAATTATTATTGTTGCTCATAGAAGACATATATTAAGTTATATAAATGACTATTAATGATAATTTATTTCAATTTTTATTAAACTATATTTTCTTCGAAAATATAGTTTAATAACTGTTAATCCGTTAGCTATGAAACGCATCAATTTTTATTATATTGAGCTCAATAAAAGAAATAGTTTATAATCATACATAAAACAAATAAATAAAGTAATTAATATTTAAGCCTCAATTGTTGGTTGAGCTGGCTGTTCAAGAGTAGCCATCGCAAGCTGAGCAAGCTGAGCAGCCTGAGCAAGCTGAGCAGCCTGAGCAAGCTGAGCAGCCTTAGCAAGCTTAGCCTGTTGTTTGGCAAATGGGACATGTGACACTTGAACCCAGTCATCTTCATATGAATCACCTGCCTGGTGTCCACATTCATCTATAGTTTCTTTAATAGCTTGTGCTGTTTCTGTAGAGAATTCTTGTTCTTTTCCGTTTACAACTAGACGTGTAGTTCCATTAGTTGGTTCTGCTTCTGTAGGAACACTAGCTGTAATTAAAGATGCAAACGAGATACCTTCATTATTATTTGATGATTGAGTTACCAACTTCTGCACTGTATCTTTAATATCTTTCATTTGTTGTTGAGATAATACAACTTTAGTTTCATTTTCATTTACAGATACAGATGAGGTGTCTTGACCATTTGATGGTTGTTTATTTTCATAATAAGCTTTCTTCTTCTTCTCAATAAATTCAACACGACCTTCCAAATGAATCTTTGTGCAATGTCCATTATAACAACGCTTAAAACCCGGGCGTTCATAAGGACAAAGAATATCTTCAGTTAGAATTGTTCCTATCTTAATAATATCTCCAAGACCATCATGATTCATAGCACATTTAAACGGAGAGTCTTTCTTTGAGCATGTAGTTCCATAAGAACATTGTTTTTCTTTACGCATATCTTCCTGTGCATAATGAATAATAATTTCATCAGCACAATTAATTGATTCAGTTGATTCATGTGTTTGTTCATCAATAATTTCATCGAGAGAAGTAAAACTAGATTGTGTATGACTCCATCCCTTCTGTTTAATTTGAGTAGTTTGTTCAGATTGTGAAACAGTTTGTTGTTTAATTACATCACTGAGAGGAACAGCAATTGGTTGAACTATCCGACCCCAACCCTTTGCATTTGAATAATTATAAGGTGTTGGAGATGGATTAGGAGAAGGAGATGCTACAACACGCTTAGGATGCTGCATTTTAATAATTCCTTGAGTATTAGCTGACTTGCTAAGCATAGCAGCTACTTGTTCAATAGGAGATTTGTTATCAGTATCTGGAGTAAAAATATTATGTGACTTTGGCTTATTCAGCGTGTAGCTATTATTAGGATAATCAGGAGTAATCCATGACTTTTTAGGGTCAAGACCTTCCTTCTCAAGCTTGCGCATGATTTCCGAATGATAATCATTAACATGGCGCATAATAGACCCACGTTCCTCGCATATATGAAAAGAGCAGCCAGCAGGGCATTTAAAAGCCTTCATATTACGATGCTCAAGTAGCTCCTCAGCGGTAGCAAATAATATACCTCCATCGCCCGTAGAACTCTTTTTCTTGCATTCAATGCAATAGCACGTATACCCAATCACCTCCTTAGTAGCATAATCCTTCTCCGCACGGGCACCGCCCATCACCCACAGAGCATCAATAGTATCATTAATAGTAGAGTTGTTATTAGTGTTAATTTTAGACATATAGGTTATCAATTAGATGTTTAGGCACTCAAATTTTCAACTTTTATTATATCTTAGACAAGTCTAAGATATAATAAAAATAACTGTTAATCAGTTGTTTATGAAAAAACCAATACTAAATAATATATTATTGTGTTTTTTTATCATCATTATTAGTATTTGATTCATATATATAATAAGTATTATTCCATGCATTAATATAAATTATTCCATTGAGATAATCTTCTGAATAATTTGTTATTTCATTTACTAATTTCATTGTAGGAGTATTAGTTGTTAAATCAACTCTGATTATATATTGTTCTCCTTCTAATTCATCTGATTCATCTGAATCAGATGATTTATCTGATTTATCTGATTTATCTGAATCAAAATAAGATGTTTCAGAAGATAATGATGATGATGATTCTGATGATTCTGATGATTCTGATGATTCAGATGATTCAGATGATTCAGATGATTCACGTATACTTTGTTCTATATCTTCAAATGATGATTGAGATTGTTTTTCAAGAAGCTCCTCAACTAATATATCTAAATCAGTTTTATCTAAATATTTAGTAAAATTATTAATTTTATTTTGATATTCTTTTGAAATAAAAAACATTTCATCATCATCATTATTATAATATTCTTCTAAATCATCATTATTAAATTCATATTCATTAAATATTTTATTAAGAGATTTTGAGAAAGAATAGTAAGATATAGTATTTAAATCAATTGATAACTTGAATCCATTCTTACCACGTAATATAGTTAAATCTTTATTAAAATCAATATTGTCAAAATGTTCAATGATATTCATTCTCCAGTTAGGATAATAATTAGAAATAATTAATTCAACATCTTCAAATACAGTTTTATATTGCAATCTAGTATGTTCTAAATGTGTAAATTCATTATCAATTTTAATATCATATGTTGAATAGAATTTAAAAAATGTAGTAGTATCTATATTTATAAATGGTTTATATGTACTTATTGAATATCCTTCTTTCTTAGAATTACTAAAGATAGAATTTAATATTTCATTGCTATGATTAATTATACTATGACCTTCGAAAACATATGATATATCATTATCTTTGCATAATGTTTGAATTCTATTATAACGATTTATTCTAGAATCATTATTATTTTCTATACAATGAAAAGTCAAATCATTATGACAACATATTTCCATTAATAAATGTTGTATTCTAAATGTTTCATCATAATTATGAAAAAATACATGAATATTTTCTTTTTCAAATATATGAGTTGCAATTGTTAATAATGCCATTGATTGATAATCACCTGTGCAACATACCAATATTTTTTTAGTTTTATCTAATTCATTTTTATCAACAACTGATAAAAATTCTTGATATAAAATATTATCTGTTTCAACATCAAGATTTAAATCAATCTTAGAATTTTCATATTCATCAAGACATTCTTCAAATATAGATTCTTTTTCTAATCTCTTTGCTGTTCTTATCATTCCTTCAATCAAGTAATAAGCCATACCGAAATATGCAGCTAAAACCAGTATCATTATAAATAAAAAATAGATGCCTTTAAATTAATTAAATTATTCATAAAAATTAATTTTATTAATATTTTCAATATAATCATTTTCATAATTACTCATAACAATAACATATGTATTTTGAATTGTTTTATTTTTGAATAAATAAAAATTATGATCCATATAAGTAAAATTATCTTTTGAAATCATTCTTAATCCTCTAAAATATGGACTTTTTTTAATAGTATTCATAATTTCAAATTCATTATATTTTATTATATTATTATTATTTTCCATATTATTATCCAACATTATTTGTTTGCCTTCATTATCCCAAATAGGAATAGTTATAATAAATGCTAATTTTTCTTGTGTTGATTCCATATGATTAATAATTTTTAATATTCCATTTGATATAACATCAAATTGATATGGAGGATTAAATGAATAAACACCTTTTTTAGGAATTATATTAAAAAAATTACCAAGTGAACCAAAATACTTTTCAACATCATAATATATTGAACAAAAATAATCAAGAGATGTATTAATAGCAGATGCAAAACATTCAACAGATAAACCAAAATCAGTTATCATTTTATTATATACTTTTGGAATAACAGCCAATTGATTATTATTAGAACTTAATAATTGATATCTAAATAAAATAATCCAAATTATCTTATCCATAAAATCATTAGTTGAATTATCTATTTGATCTGTTGAATATTTGAATCTATTTTTCATTTCATTATATTGTTCAACAGGTATCATTATATTATTAATAATATTTGTTAATTTATTACAGATTTTATTAGTATTATTACTAATATGAAAATTGTAAAATAAAATATTTTTATTATTTCTATCACATGTTGTTTCAGTTTTATATATATTAATATTATTAATAATTGTATTTTTTTTATATTCAGCTAGTTTATTTAAAAGAATTTCATATGATACATATAAATCTCCTATAATATTATTTATTTTAGTATCAATATTTTCAATTTTATATAATGAACAATAATCTATTAATATTCTTTTAATAATATCATTGTTATTTTTATAATCTGATGGGAAGAAAGGATCTAATTTAAAATCACACTGTTGATATAAAGTAAAAAACCAACTAGCTAATAGATTTGTTATAGTTCTTGTATAGTTTTTTTTATGAGAAAATACATCTTCATTTAAATTGGTTAAACATGATTTAGTAAAATTTTTCAATAGAGAACAATATAATTCTCCTCTATATATTTCTTTATTTATATCTACACTAATTATATGATGATTATCATGATTATCATGATTAGTATAAAATAATTCAAATGAACTATTATTAATATGTTTCATTATTATTAATAATAATTCTATTTCTTTAAAATTAAAAAAATGATTTGGCGTAAGAATTGAAAATTTAATTAACCAATTCTTTGACAATTAAATTTGATATTTTTAGTGATTTTAAATAATCACCTGTTTTAATAACAAAATTACCTTGAAGATTAATTGATTGTGTTTGTTTACCTTCATGAACAATCATTTTAATAGCACCACCGCATCCAAACGTTTTTTTCATTTTCTCAAGTGAATTTTTAATCTCATCTTCTGTAGTATTCCATCCTACAATATATGTATTATAACGTCTACCAGAACGTTCACAAAATACAACTACTTTATCATCATTAAAAATATGATTATTTGATTCATTAAAAAACAGGTCCATATAATATATTAGATATATATTTATGTTTATATAATATCAATTTTTCTAATAATTAAATCAAAGATTTAATTATTAGAAAGTTAATAGGGAATGCCAGATATTTTAACATAGTTAAAATATCTTGCGCCCTATCAATTTTTATGGGGATAGAAAATCTAAAAGATTTTCTATACATCTGACCTATGGTCTTAACACGATTTGGAATAGATAGAAAAGTTTTACTTTTCTATCTCTAAATCAATTTTTCTAATAATTAAATCAAAGATTAATAATAATAAAGAAATGGGTAAATTACTTAAATTACCTAAATTACACAATTATTATCAATAAATATATCATGTGAATTAATAATTGTATTAATATTTTCAGAAAAATCATATGCAAACTTTTGATTAATAAAACATATTTCATTAAGATATTTATAATTATTAACAACTATTTGAGAAAGTGTTGAGTTTTGTTTTTTAACAACATTAATAATATTTGATTCAATAATTTGATTATGAGGAACCCATAGAACTTTTCTAATTTTAATAACTTTAGTTTTACGATTAACAGAATAAATAATTAATATAATATCTAATCCTTGATGCTGTCTATTAATATAATCATTATAATTACCATGATTAAAAACTAAATCGACTGGAATAATCTCAGCACTCATACATTTAGATTTAATCTCATATTTTGTTTTACATGATTTGCAAATCAAATCAAGAGACGGAGCGTGTGTGCCAAGAGATTCCAAGGTTTTGTTATTACACCGTGGACAATAAACCTCATTAGCTACAAAGAACTCCATATACATTCCAACAAGCTTACGCATAATAGGGGCTAACTGCTTTTCTAATAAACACTCCTTAGACACATGATAATTATTACAATAATCGCATTTGATAGATGATGGCATTAATATATATACTATAATTGGTTAGTTATATTTAATTTCAATTTTTCCCATAATAAATATGAAGACTAGTCTTCATATTTATTATTAGAAAAATTAGATGAAGGATCGTAAGCGACTGAATATAATTAATATCCAAAATAAAAATTGATAGGGCGCAAGATATTTTAACTATGTTAAAATATCTGGCATTCCCTATTAACTTTATAAAACATATAATCCTTAAGGATTATATGTTTTATAAAAATTGATTTGGAGATAGAAAAGTAAAACTTTTCTATCTATTCCAAATCGTGTTTATGGGTAGGATAGAAAAGTTAAAACTTTTCTATCCCCATAAAAATTGATAGGGCGCAAGATATTTTAACATAGTTAAAATATCTGGCATTCCCTATTAACTTTATAAAACATATAATCCTTAAGGATTATATGTTTTATAAAAATTGATATATTATGTATATATTATAAATAACATTCTTATAATGAGTCTCAATATTAATAATAAAACAACTGATGCTTTCTATCGTTATAAAATGGATAAAATTAAAATTAATCTAACTGGTCGTGGTGGTAATTGTCATACTATTTTAGATAATCTAGATAGTATTTCTGCACAAATTAATAGTATGCCAGAATTACTATTACAATATATTGGATGGCAATTAGGATGTAATACTAATCAAAAATTATTAAAAGAAGATAATTATGTATTAAAAGGTCATTATGAACAAAATAAAATACAAGATGCAATTTATAATTTTATTAATTTTGCAACATTATGTAAAAAATGCACAATTCCTGAATTATCGCCTAAAGTTATTAAAGATGGTAAAAAACAACAATTAAATATGAAATGTTCTGCATGTGGTGAAAGCTATGAATTAATTGGAAATAATAAACATAATGATAAATTAGTTGATAGTATGATTAAATATTATACTAATAACGAATTTGTTGCTAATAAAGGTAATATGGTTATAATAAAAGATGTATTTAATCCATTTTAATCATCATGATTATAATTATGTTATGTGAGTTTAAAAATTAACAAAGTTAATTTTTAAACTTCGCTAATATCTTTGGGTAATGTATTACCCAATTATGCTACCATTTCTGCTTTAATTGATGGATGACAAAAATAATCTTCTAATATAAATTGTTTATAATTAGATTGTTCAACATCGTCTATACAATTAAATTCTGGAATTACTAATTTTGGAAATATAAATGGTTTTCTTTTAATTTGTTCACGGACTGCATCAATATGACAATCATAAATATGACAATCCCCTAAACTAATATGAACATTATCTGGTTGCATTCCAACTAGTTTAGCAACAATATATAATAATAAAGTGGTTGATGCAATATTAAATGGCAAACCTAAAAATAAATCTGCACTACGTTGATACATTTTAATTGATAGTTTATTATTAATAACATAAAATTGTATAATTAATGAATGGCATGGATATAATACACCTTTATCAACCATTATTGGATTAAAATCAGTCATTATTAATCTGCGACTATTAGGATCTTTCTTTAAAGTTTCTATAATATTTTTAAATTGATCAACGTATTCATCATTACAATCATCTAAATGATAATTATTATTATAATATTTTTTACCAAAAAATCTCCATTGATAACCATACATTGGACCCATCATACCTTCTTTATAATTTAATCCTAATTTATCTAAAAATTCTTTAGTTGTGTTGCCTTTCCAAATATTAATTCCTTGTTCCATTAATTTATTAGTATCAGTATCACCTCTAATAAAAAATAATAATTCTTCAATAATACCTTTCATAAACATTTTTTTAGTTGTTAATAATGGAAAATTATTTGAAACATTAAATGATAATTCTTTTCCAAATAATGAATGAACTATTCCATTACGTGTTTGTCTTTCGTCGCCATATTGAAGAACTTCATTTAATAATTTTAAATATTGATGTTCAGCTGTATCTTTAATAGAACAAATATTTAATGTAAAATTATTTAATTTATTTGTTGATATAATATTAACTTCAGGTAAGACAAATTTAACATCACAATCATAATTATTATCAATAAGACTATGATATATTAAATGTAAATCTGGATGATTAATAGCAGTTGCATATAGTATAGCACCACCTATAACCCAAACACGAGATGAATCTTTGCCAACTAAAGAATAAGCAGTTGATAATGCTTCATTAAAATTTGACACATAATAAATAGATTCATTTTCTAAATTTTTTTGAATCACTTTAGATGTAATAATAATATTAATTCTATTTTTTAAATAACCATTTTTTAAACTCTTCATAGTATTATATCCCATAATAACTACTTTATTGATTCCACATACTGATGATGTGAGAGATTTAAATAATTCTATATCCTCTGGAATATTCCATGGAATACTATTATTTTTACCAATTCCACTATTATTGTCTGTCGCTAAAATTATATTGAACATTTATAATAATATTAATAATAATTATTAATATTATTTTAAACTAAATTATAAATATATTTATAATTTTTTACTATTTTGTAATACTAAAACAATAACTAATATAAATATAGTAATAACTACACCAAATATTAAATAATTTTTTTTATCAGTACATTTTAATTTATTAGTGAAATATTCAACTGCACTAGCAGCATCTGTTGATGATGAAGTTAATATATCATTAGAAGTACTAGTTATAGCATTAGGTGTAGCTATAGATGATGATGATGTAGTAAGAGGAGGAACTAACATAGATGTAGTAATATCAACTGGTGGAACTGATGTAGTTGTTGATGGTAAAGTTATAGGAGCAGGAGATACTCCAGGAACAACAGGAACTAAAGGTGTTTCTGTTGGTTCAGCATCTTCATCATAAACAGTTGATTCATCAGCAATACTATCATTAACTGGAATTTCCATCATTCTTAACATATCACCAACTAAATTATTCTCATCATATCTGGAAGGCATTTTAATACCAGATGAATTTACATCATATACAACAACTACTGGATTATTTATTCCGCAAGACATTTAATATATTATATACTAGATATTATATTATAATGTTGGAAAATCTTTTAAATTTAAATTAAATCTATTATCATTTTTTTTATTATATTTATTCGGTGGCGGTAATCTTGGATTAAATTTTCTTTTAATAAGTGGTTTATTTGTAATAATAGGTGATACCGGTAATACCGGTATTACCGATGTTACCAATTTATCAATAACTTTTACTTCTTCTTTTATAAAAAAATCATCAGTCATATTATTTGTTGTTTTTTTAGCTAATTCATACATATCAAATTCTTCATCTTCATATTCTTCTTCGGAATTATCTTCATCGCTAATTGGAAAATCTCTATTAGGTTGAACTAATTCAACTTCTTCATCACTTGATTCAGTATCTGACCATTCTTGATTCATTAGTATTATATATAATCTTATATTTATATATATACTTAGAATCTATAATCAATACCTTCCTTTTTAGCCCAATCAAATCTTGTTATTAATGCTTTATTAAATAATTTATCTTCTGGTATTTTATATTTAGCAATAAATGCAAATATAATTCTAGGATCAATATAATTATTCTTTGATGTTCCTAATGATACATTTTTCATTTTGACTTTTGTATCTTTTTTCATCTTCAATGTTATAATTTTAGCTTCAATTAATTTAATCTTTTCTTTATCCTTTGTTTTTTGTTTACGTTTCTTATATTTCTTAAGATTATCATCTATTACTTTTACTGCTTTTTCAATATCAGTTGATACATTCTTTTGATGATTACATAATAAAGCAACTGCTGTATTGGCTTGATTAAATATACTCATAAGATAATTAATACGCTCGCTTTCTGGCATCTTTTCTAAAATATTAGGATTAACTCTATCTAATTCTTTTTGAAATAACATTGATGCATTATATGTTCTCCATACTTTAGCAGTTAATCCTTCCATCATATTATTTAAATAATTATTCAAACTAGCAGATGAAATTTTATCAAATAATTCATCTTTTTTATTTTTATTAGCAACAAATAATTTCATATTATTATAAACCAATTCATCAACTTTAACTTTTCTGCAATATCTAACAGAATCTTTACCTAAGAAATCTAATTTAATAATACTATTATCAAAGAGTATCATATGTTCTACTCTTAATGAAGTAACACCTACAGTATCAGCTTGTTCTTTAGTATCTTTAGAACCACCTACTCTAAGCGCTAAATTATCAATTAAATATAAAGCAGTTGATAATTGTTTATTAATATCATTCCCATCTTTCATATCTTCATAATAAGCAGCTCTAATTTGATTAACTTTCTTTTTTAATTTTCTAGCTAAATCAAATTTATCCATATCACTTTTAGATTTAAATATACTTTCCATAGATGTAAATACATATTTATTTTTACCACTAATATTATCATTCCATGTTGCTAACCAAACAACTTCATTATTATGAATAACTTTACCCCAATTATGATTTCCAGTAGGATTAGATACATTTGGTTTAGGTACTGGAGAAGTTTTGCTTAAATTAATAATAACATCTTCTGGGTTAATTCTTTTTTTAATACACCCTAATTTAGGATGATCACCTCGACCTAAAAATATCCCAGGTGGTTCTATTTTATAATTTCCAACTTTCATACGACCTCCGTTAACCATACAATATTTATATGGTTCTTCTTGTTCATCATTTTTCAATTTAATTTTTTCTTTTTCTTCTTTAGTCATATTAGCTTTTTGGTCTTTAATTTTATCTAAATGTTTTTTTATATCAGATACATCTATTTCATTCATATTAGAAACAATAATATTTTTTGGTAAAACTTTTTTCCAATCATGTAAAAAATTTCTATTAAATCTATTTGATATTTTAGGATTTGTTAAATATTCAGTATTAACATATCTAGCATACATTGTTATATATTCTTCAGCTAATCCAGATAATTGATATTTTTTATTATTAATAATTATAGGTATATGATGAGATTCATACAAAGGAGCAAACATTGGACCATTATGTATTAATTCATTCCATTGTATACCACCGCCATTCATAAAAAATCTATTAATTTTACTCATTATAATATATTATAATATATAATATAATATATATGGATAATATAATACAAAAATGTTTAAATAATAAAAAAACATGTGGTGCAATAATATTAGCTATAATAATAGTCATAGTATTAAGTATAGTTTTAACTAAAAAATCATCATCAACGCCTGAACCAACTACAAGTGCTTCTTATAATAAATCAGCAGTTGATGCAGCTATTGCATCTTCAGGTATTAAAACAACAACTGAAAATTTTCAAAATAATTTACAAAATAATTTAGTATATGATTCAGTTGATAAAATTAAACAAAATTTTACAGCTTTTATGAATACATATTACCCTGTTCTTGATATAAATAAAATGAATCAAATGTTAAAAGAAGACTATGGTATTAATAAAACAATGCAAGAAATTATAAATGATCATCCAGATGTTTATTTTACACAATATTTAATGCAGCTTACAGGTTTATCTGGATTTTTAAATATGACATTAGATAATCCAACTGATACTATATTAAGTGGATTAGGTTATATTACCATTATGAAACTGACTATGTCTGAAGATACATATGATTTGTATTATTTGAATGACTATGATCAAGTTAAAGATTTTGTTGTTTATTATATACCATCTTCTTTTGATAAAACTAAAATAACTAATACAAATACTGAAATAGAATTTATAGAAACACGTGCTAGAAGTTCATCTTTAAATAAGCCATATAAATTTGGATTTAATAATAAAAATAGAGATACGATCATGAAATCTATAGTAAAAGCAAATGAAAAAATGGGTAAAACAGTAAGTTCAATAACAGAACCAGATATTAATAATTATATTAATATATTTAAAGCAAATAAAGATGCTATATTAAGATATGTTAGATTAATGTTAATTGCTCCATTTATTAAGCTTCATACTACTACTCCTGTAACTCCTTCATCTAAAGTAATATCTGATATAGTAGATTTATTTACTCCAAATAAATATTTTAATAATGATATTACTCCTTATTTACCATCATCACAAGAAATTAGTTTTTTTTATATAATGGCAAATTATATATTTAGTACACCACAACAAAACCCATTTGTTCCACAGTCAATATCAATACGTAATGCACCTACTGCTCCAGTAGATACTACAAATACTAATATAATTAAATTATATAGTGATGAAAATTTTGCAGGTTCAGTTAAAAATTTTAATATAAGACCTGCTACTAATAAAAATGATAATACTTATAAATTATCAGTTTATGATTCATCTAGTGGATCACCTCCACCTAAATCATATAAACTTATTCAACCATTAAATAATGATACAAATATTTCTAATTATAGATATACTGTAACTTTAAGTTATATTCATACTGATAATTCACAATTAAATATAAATATGCGTTCTGTCGAGGATGTCAGCACAATACCATCAACAATGGATGGTAATTTATTAGATGGAACACCAATTACAAGAACACTTAAAAATATATTTGTTTATATAGAAGATTTACCTACACCATCATCATCTTAACCCAATTATGCCTATGTAAATATAATATATATAATAATAATTTATATATATTATAATATATATACAATGGATATAAGTTATAATAAACATACATCTTTTATTAATTGTTTGAGTCCGCTTGAATTATTAATAATTGGAATTACAATAATAATAATAATATTTTTAATAAAAAAAATATTTTATAAAAAGAAAGAAACCAGTCCTCTTAGAAGAGTTTTAATGTCAAATAGAAATAGAGTATACAATGCATTATCCTCTGCAGGAATTGAATTATATAAAGAAACATTTAATAATAATATTAAATTTGATTCTGTTGATAAAATAAATAGTAATTTTGAAAAATTTATGGATATATATATGCCATTAATAGATATAGAAACAATAAATCAAATATTTAAAGAATATAATGTAAACACAACTATACAGACAGAAATTAATGAAAAATTATTAAATGCAACAATATTATTTAATGATCCATTTGGATTTATAACACAAGGAATTCTTCTTGCATATTCAAGTAAAAATCAAACTAATTTAATATTATTAGGTATATGTAGTGCTTTATTAATGAAAGTTCAAAATAGTTTACTAAAAAATCATAAAATTATATATTTTGATGATTATAATCAAGAGACAACTGATTTTGTTTTATATTTTATCCCTCCTGATTATAATGGAAAGGTGTCTGCATTAAAAGATGATAATAGTATATTAGATATGAATGAGTTTGAGATTAATGAAAAGACGCCATTCAAATTATCATTATTTAATCAATTAGATAAATTATTAAAAGTTCAAATAAATAAATATAAATTAGCATTAGAAGAACCAGATACTTCTATATATGATACTGATAAGATTAAATTTATAGATGATTTATATGCAAATAGAGAAATAATATTAACTAATTCTAGATATTCTTTAGTATCATTATTTTCATTTTTATATGATCCAAATACACTGATCATATTAGATATGTATTTAAGTCCAAAACCTACTAAATTATCATTGTATATAATTGATAAAATGTATAATTCAAATTATTATACCCCATCTTATTATAAATATATAACATTAAATTTAGATATTTCTAAATTGAATACTACTAATAAATTTGGATCGGTATTAATGAATGCCTCTATGCTTTCAACAGGTATGACAGGTATTGCTTTATCTACTAGTAATATTATAGTATCACCACTTCCAACATTATCTACAACATCAACATCAACAACAATAAGTATACCAACAACTACATTACGAACGGAAACTACTACATCAACTATGTATGAAACTAGTACATTACCAACATCGACAACAACCTCAACTACTGAAGTACCAACATCAACCTCAACTACTGAAGTACCATCATCAACCTCAACTACTGAAGTACCATCATCAACCTCGACTACTGAAGTACCATCATCAACATCAACAACATCACCTATGTTGACATCATCATCATTAATAACAACGACATCTTCATCCTAACCAATTTATCTTGTGAGGACTTTATTAAATAGTTTATCAACTGGTCTGCCGCCTTTTAATTCACAATCAATACAATTTGATGGATGTTTAAATGAACTACTAGCATCACAGTCGAAACATTTAGAACGAACTTCAGATGGAGCATAATTATACCAATAAGAAGGAACAATATTTGATTTATCAAAACCATTTTCATCTAATTCTGTTGATGAGGTTGTATTATTTTGAAATGTACTAAATATATTATATTTATTAATCAATAAAATTATTGCTATAAATAAAACAAATATAGAAAATATAGTTAATTCAGTTTCTGTAAACATATAATATAACATATAAAATAATTATTAAATTAAATTAATTATATTATGATAACCTTCTATTAAGTTCAAAATTTAGGCTTTACAACTTTTGTTGTTTTCTTTACTTGAATTTCTTCAGGTTTTGTAGGATTATTTTGGATCTTATTTAGAATACGAACACTAAGTGGAATGAATCCATTATCAGTAAGATGCACCATTCTAGTTAAGCTATTTAATTCTTTATTTTTTACCAATAATAAAGAATTAAGTTCATCCTTTTTCTTTTTAGTAATATTAATAATAAATCCATCTTCTTCTTCTGGATTTAATTGATTATTAATTAGTTCAATTTCTTTCATTATTTTCATTTTACTAGAATTATAATTATCAATTGAAACACATGAACATGAACCATTCATTAAATTATCAATACAAATTAAATCATTCACATTATGAGCACCTTCTTTACAATTAATATCGCCAATACAAATATTTTTAACTGACATTTTAGTAGATTTATCTAATGATTTAAATTTGTCACACAAATGCAGCATTCTTTCAATTGACCATAAATCATCATTCTCAATATAGAAACTAGGAACATCGTCTTTAAAATTATAACCTTCAATTGGCTGTGGCTTACTTTTATGATTAGTCCAAGCTTTTTTTGATGGTAATTCTTTAGCTATGCGATGATGATAATAAAAAATATCATACCAAAATATAAATAATTCATCAATACGCATTTTATTAATTGTTAATAGTTTGCATCGATATTTAGTATTTTGAACTAATTCTTTATTTTTCTCTAAAATAGTAATTACCTTTTCCATTAAATCTAAAATATCAATATGGCTCTTATCACACTTCTTCCATTTTTTAATACACTGTTTTTCAATAACTTCATCAGAAGTATGTGCTCCTCTACATGTTTCACCAAATTTACAAGGATAAATATCTGATATTTTATATCCTTGTTTGTTTAATTCCATACCATAATAAGACCGACACCATATAGTTTTATTGCTTTCATCATTAAAAGTAGTCATACATTAATAGTATTTCATTATAATATTATAAAATATCAATTTTTATAAAACTAACCAAATGTTAGTTTTATAACTGTTAATAGGGAGAGATGTGAAAAACTTTGTTTTTCATATCGCCCTATCAATTTTTATGGGGATAGAAAAGTAAAACTTTTCTATTCTACTGACCTATGGTCTGAACACAATTTGGAGAGTCAGATTAATCTATGATGATTCTTACGCCAAATCAATTTTTATTAACTGTTAATCCACTGTTAATCTGCAAATCAATTTTTATAGATTACTATTATGATTTAAATAAATTTTATTATCTAATATAATGAACGAAATTATTAAAAAATTTAATGATATTTCAATTGATTTCTTGTCTCAAACATCTAAAATAGTAGGAACTAAATATTTATTTAAATTTAAATTTGTTACTAAAATTAATAGTGTTTATGCGATTGATATATTTATTAGAAGAATTTTGCCCCATAAAGAACAAATTCATGATCGTGATGATACATTTTTCTTAGAGAAAACAAATGATAAAGAATTTAATGAATATATGAATGATATTAGTGGTATTAAAACTATATATCATACACTTGATGATAAATCAAAAGAAAATATCTGGGAAATATTATTAGCTTTAGTTTATTTAGCAGAAGAAAGATTTAAATATATTAATAATAAATCAAAAGCATATAATTAACAATATTTTTGTATATATTCTTTTACTTTCTCGTTATATTTTTCTTTATTAGTTAAATATAAATTCGAAGCTTCACCATTTAATGCACTATTTGGATTTGGATCATTTAATAATGAACATATTGAAATTAGAACTTTACTAACAGATAATGCTGGACTCCAATTATATTTTAATATATCTAAACAAATTGAACTACCACTAAAATTACAATGAAAAATTTTAGTTTTAACTTCTATTTGAGGTGGATTAATTGGATATGTTGGAGGAAATATTATATTAAATTTAAATACACCACCAGCATAAGGCGTGTCTTCTGGACCAATTATAGTTGCACTCCATTTACTAATATCATTATTTATAGGAGATGCTGTACAATTTGTAATTGGATTTTCAATTAGTTCTTTTAATTCTTTAGTTAGTCTTTTAGCTAGCATTAATATTAATATATAAATAGTCTTTATAATATTAATATTATAATTATATTAATATTATAATTATTTCTGTAATATATTATATGGACAATATACTTTCAAATGCTCAAAAAATGGCTAAAAATGCTCAATCAAATATGTTATCACTTCGTAAAAAAATGAATGAATATTTCAATGATTCTGAAGATTCAAAAGATTCAAATAAAAATATAAAAATATTTGGTTATTTATTATTAATGTTAATTATTATTATAGTTTTAGTAATGTCATATTATGATAATGATATTGAATTATCATCTACCTCAAGTTGTGTATTTATGGGACCACATAGACGGTTCTAAATAATGCATCACATAAATGGATTATGTGCAATTTTACATAATAAAAATTATAATATATATAATTTTTATTAATATTAGTTTTAATTAATCAACTTCTTGTGCTTCTTCTGAAGCTTTGGGTTCTTCAGCTGTTGCTGATGGTGCTCCTTGTGCTCCTTGGTAAGCTTTTTGAATAATTGGCATTAATTTACCTTCTACTTCTTTTTGTTTCTCTTCATATTCTTCCTTAGTATGATCTTCCTTCTCAATCCAAGTAAGCGCTTCTTTAATTGTTTCATCAATAAAAGTATAATCATCACCAAGAGCTGTTTTCATTTTTTCTTCCTTAAGCATTGAAGATTGAACAGAAAAGCAATAGCCTTCTAATTTATTCTTAGCTTCAACTTTCTCTTTAATCTTATTATCTTCATCCTTGAATTTCTCAGCTTCAGCAACCATCTTTTCAATATCATCCTTGCTTAATCTGTTTGATTCATTCTTAATAGTAATCTTTTCTGACTTACCTGAGCTCTTCTCAACTGCTGATACTGAAAGAATACCATTGGTATCTAATTCATAGGAGATCTCAATTTGTGGCATACCACGAGGCATTGGTGGTAATCCAGACATTGTAAATTCACCTAATTTATTATTATGGCATGTTTGAGTGCGCTCACCTTCATAAACTTGAATTGTAACGCCTGGTTGATTATCACTGGCAGTACTGAATGTTTGTGTTTTCTTAGTTGGAATAGTTGTGCCACGTGGAATAATGTTTGTCATCATACCACCTGCTGTTTCAACACCAAGTGATAATGGAGTGACATCAAGAAGAATCATGCTGTTAGTTGTTTCATCTTGAACACCAGAAAGAATAGCAGCTTGAACAGCAGCACCATATGCAACTGCTTCATCTGGGTTAATATTCTTGCATAATTCTTTACCATTAAAATAGTTTGAAAGCATTTCTTGAAGTTTAGGAATACGAGTTGTGCCTCCAACTAAAACTACATCATGAATATCACCCTTACTCATCTTGGCATCCTTAAGAACAGTATCAAGTGGATCTAGACACCGTTTAAAGAAAGCTGAACAAATATTTTCAAGCTTAGCACGAGTAATATTCATATAGAAATCAATACCATCCATTAATGCATCAATCTCAATAGAAGCAGTTGCAGATGATGAAAGAGTCCGCTTAGCTCTTTCTGCAGATGCTTTAAGACGACTAACTGCTTTCTTATTTTCAAACACATTTTTCTTATTCTTTTTATTAAATTCTTCACCTAAATATTGAACAAGTGCATTATCAATATCTGAACCACCAAGATGAGTATCACCACCTGTTCCCTTAACCTCAAATACACCATCATCTATTGTTAGCACTGATATATCTGCAGTGCCTCCGCCTATGTCTGCTATTAATACATGTGTTTCTGTTTTATGATTTTTATCTAATCCATAAGCAATAGCTGCAGCAGTTGGTTCATTAATAATACGAAGAACATTAAGACCTGCAATAATACCAGCATCCTTAGTTGCTTGACGTTGAGCATCATTAAAATAAGCAGGAACTGTAATAACTGCATCACGAACTGGTTTACCTGTATAAGCTTCAGCAATATCTTTCATCTTAGTTAAAATCATAGCTGAGATTTCTTCTGGTGTAAATTGTTTAACTTCACCTTTGAATTCAACTTCAACTTTAGGCTTACCATTGCAATTAACAATTTTGTATGGAAGACTCTTCATATCTTCTTGGAGATTCTTATCATTAAAATCACGACCAACTAAACGCTTAATATCATAAATAGTATTAGTCGGGTTAAGTGATGATACTGATTTAGCAGCATCTCCAATTAAACGCTCTGATTCATTAAAACTAACATAGCTAGGAGTTGTACGATTACCTTGCTCATTAGCAATAATTTCTACTTTACCATTTTGGTAAATACCAACACATGAATAGGTTGTTCCAAGATCGATACCGATTGCGACTGACATTATTATTATAATAATAATTAAAAAACTTTAAATCAATATAATTTATTTAAATTTATTAATAAATTTGGTTATACCAAATACATCAATATAATTTTTAATAATTTTTTTATTATCAGGAGATATTTTATTAATAATTTCTAATAAGTTTTTCTCTAATAATAGTTCACGTGCTTTCTTTTCATCAGCTGCTTTCTTTTCAGCTGCTTTCTTTTCAATTGCTGCTTTTTCATCAGCTGCTCTCTTTTCAGCCGCTTTCTGTTCAGCTACTTTCTTTTCAGCCTCTAATTGTTCGGCTGTTTTCTGTTGTACAACTTGTTGTTCAGCTGCTTTCTTTTCAACCTCTAGTTGTTCAGGAGTTTTCTGTTCTACAACTGGTTGTTCATCTTTAACTGGGTTCAGTTCTGCTTTTAATACTTCTTTTTTAATTGAAATAATACATTCTTTAAAAATAGGACATTCTTCTTGGAATTTAACCTTTGTAGTACATGGAGTAGGTAATTTAACAAAACCATTAGTGTTATCTACTGCTGTAAAATTAATAAAAATCATAATTCCATTTTCGCTATTATGAATTTCTTTACTTTTAAATATATTTAATGGCATTGCTTCAATATAACGTCCATTTAATGCAATATGAACACGAGATGCTTTTATATTTTTAGTGCCATATAATGGAAAATTATTTAATTTAAAACTTCTACCATCAGAAATAATTTTATACATATCAATTTGAATACTAATATCATTAATATTATATTTAGTACATAACATTTTCATAACATTCCTTTTTTCTTTTAACAATGATTCCTTTAATAATGTTTCTTTTAATGTAAGCCATTTAGATGAATCTTCTTTAATAATAGTGCCATTGTGAATAATTTCAATTTTAATAATAAATTCTTTATAAAATTCTTTTTCATAACGAGTGCAAATAATTTCTCTTAATTTTTTCATTAAATCATTTGCTGGAAAAGAATTATCTAATTTTAGAATTTTTTTATAAAAATTAATATTCCATTGAGTTCCAGAAACCATTAAATCAGTTTCATTCTTTTCATCTTCTTGGTGATCTGTTTGATTACCGAGAAATGGACTTTTAATAGTATTTAATGATCCACTAACACCTCTTTTATCTACTTTACGCCACATGACTGACCATTTTGCATCATCATAATCAGGCATAAATTTAGTTAAACATTTTTTTGATCCATGTCCATAAACATGTTCAATTGATGCTGATTGTGTTGCAGCCCAATCTAAAAGTCTTTTAGTACTAGTAATACCAATTCCATTATCCTTAAGAATTAATTCTGATTTATTTTTAGAATCATTTGATAGTTTAATAATAATATTAATTTCAGTTGCTTTACCATCTCCTAATGATCCATCTATTAATTCAGGTAATACTAACAATGCTTCCGGGAAATCATCTGAATAAGCGACAGCCTCATTTGCAGAAGATCTCCATAATGATTTAAAATGATTATAAGTTGAATCCATTAAATATTAAAACTAATTTAATATTTAATAAAATAATCAATTTTTATAATTAAACACATTTGTTGAATAATTCTTCATTAAAATAAAAATATATTATATTATAATTATTTTTATATATATTTTCATAAAAACATTTCATTTTAATTTTAACTTGTCTTATACTATATTTATTTTTTTTCATTTTATTTATTGCTGATTGATAATAAGTTTGAAATATTGTTTTTTTATCAGATGATGTTTGAGTAGAAGGACCATGAATTAACATTAAATATATAAATCTATTTTCATCTTCCGTTAAAAATAAAAAATTTTTAAATATATTGTATTTAAAATTAGTATTATTTAATATTGTCTTAAGCTCTTGTATTACAAACTTATTATTATCATTATTTATATACTCAATCAAGCTAGCTCTCATTTCTTTACATAACTCGTACATATTTGTTATATATTCATCCTTTGTTATTTTATTACTTTGTATTTGTTCATAATATATTTGAATACTTTCTAACCAGGTTTTAATTTCATAATTTATATTAATGTAATTATCTAGTTCTTGATTAGATTTATTGTTATTTTTATCAAATTTGTTGGTTAATAATCCAACTATAGGGTCTATATCTTTATTATAATGATTTCTAACTTTTATTTTACTTACTAATTTTTGTAGTTCTTTAAATATTTTTGCTTTCATTTCATCATTATATTCTTTATCAATTCTATCAATATCCGCATCAGTAGCAGTGGACCATTTTATATAATCTAATAAACCACCACCACTCATATTATTCTTATTATTATTTTTCAAATTAATATATTTAACTTTATATTTTAAATAAAGTTCTTTATATTCTTCTTCTGACATTATTATATAAATTTAGATTTAATTTTATTGTTAATTATGTTCTAGTATCTTTTACCAGTTTTTACACCTCTTCCCGCTGCATCTGCTCTACCTTTTCTAGGGTTGTCTCTAGGTTTATTTAGTATAACACCTATACTAGCATATTTTTCTTTTAATTCAGTTAAATAAGTATCTCTATCATTTAAATATGATTTAAAATTTTCGAGTGTTATATCACTTTCTTTAGTTTCTTTCAAAAATTCATATAATTGATCTAGTGTAAATGTATATTTTGTTTTAGTAAATGAAAATTTACTATTTGCAGATTCAATTAATTTTATTAAATTTGTATTATTATACATAAATCTAATTCTTAAATCATTCACGATTTGATATTTATTAATATTATATATTTTTTGTTGTTTTTCTTCTAAAATTTTATAAATATTATATACATATTTTTCTATATCTGGTTTATCAATATTTAATTTATTATTTATTTGTTCATCAATTAATATAAACTGAGCATGTTTAAATAATCCACCACCAGATTGATTATTATTTTTCAAATTATTTTCAGATTTTAAATTAATATATTTAACTTTATATTTTAAATAAAGTTCTTTATATTCATCTTCTGACATTATAATAATCAATAGATTTATTTTATATTTTGGATTATTAATTATTACAACTATTAAGTAGTTTAACATCATGCTCCTCAAAATAGTCATCATAATTATATATATTTTTATAAAAACATTTAAGTTTTGTTTTAACATTTTTAATAGTATCTACATTACTCTCATAAATTACATGTGGTTTCATAAAAATTATTTTAAAAAATGGGGAATCATCCTCATTATTTAAATAAAAAATATCATATATGTTTTTTAAATAGATTCTAAAATTGTTATAAAATTCATCTATTTCTTTGTCTTTTTCTTTGTCTTTTTTAAAAACAATATCTATAAAATTAATTATATTATCTGATACTAATTTTTTTATTTTAGTTTGTTCAGCTGGAAGTTTTATACAACTTAAATAATAATTAAACATTAATTTCATATATTTTTTTTGATTTAATTTAGGTCCAGTTGGATGCATAATTTTATTAATATTTAGTGTGAGTGATGATTTACCACTACCGTAAAGTTCTTCAAATATAAATTTATGTTCTTCTGCTTCTGTTATATTAGGTGGGCCATAAATTAAAATCAAATTAAATAATTTAAGTTGATTTACTGTTAAAAATAGATGTTTTTTAAATAAATTACCTTTATCTAATTCTGTTTTTAATTTTGTTGATGTGTCATAATCTATAACTCTAATATTTTTTATTATTTTATATATTTTATTAAATATATAATACATATCCTTATAAGTATTAAAATTTGTTAATAATATTAAATTATTTAATTCAGTATCTAACATAATACGATTATCATTATATTTAGGGTTATTTATAATACTATTTATAATACTATTTATTTTATCTAAATCAGTCAAGTATTTTTTATTATATATTGTTTTTACATCGGATTGGCCAAGCGTTTTAACTGCTTTTAAATCATTTATTATTTCATTATTATACATTTCAGTTTTAACTATTTCTAATAATTTAGGTATATCTGATGCTATTTTTTTTCTTATTTCTTCATGATATTCTTTATTAATTCTTTCAACATCCTCATCTGTTGCTTTTTTAAAATAATCTAATAAACCACCACCTGTCTGATTATTATTATTATTCAAATTATTTTCAGATTTTAAATTAATATATTTAACTTTATATTTTAAATAAAGTTCTTTATATTCATCTTCTGACATTATATATAATCCATAGATTTAATCCATAGATTTAATCCATAGATTTAATCCATAGATTTAATTAATATATTTATTATTATAAATTTCTTCTTCAATTGTATCCTTACATAATATTCTAACAACTTCAATTTGTTGTTTTTGTCCTAATCTAACAGCTCTTCCGATTGCTTGAGATTCAATTGCTTTAATTGATTCTTTAGTATCATCAATTGGTTCAACAATTATAATATGTGTTGCTTCTGTTAAATTAGTTCCAGATGCAGATTTTTCTAATGATAATAAGATTACACCATTATTTTCACCTCCCATTTTAAATCTACTAATTGCTTTATTTCTTTTATAAACATTTCCAGAAATAAAAGATGAATCAATCCCATTTTCTAACATACTTTTACTAATTAATAATAGCATTTCATCCCATTGAGAAAAAATAATAATTCTAGCATCTTGACTTAATAAAGTTCTTGTTGTTTGAATTAATTTACCTAATTTAGCACCATACTTAATAATTAATGGATTAATATTAATATTACTATTAATATTACTTTCTTCTATTTGTTTCTTTTTAATACCTACTAATGAGGATGGTTCAACAACATGTTTACAAATAGGACATTCTTTTTTACTATTTAAACATAATTGAATACAATTTCTACAAAACATATGACCACATGGTGTCATAGTTGGTTCATTCATAGAATCATAGCAAATAATACAATTTTCATTTTCATTAAAATCAATATTATTTGTAATTTTTTGTAATGTATCCAAAACATATTTTGATTCAGTTAATTTAGATTTATAGTTAGCTAATAACATATGATAAGCTTGATTTTTTTTATCTAAATTTTCTATTTTATCAGTATAATCTTTAATAACTTTTGTATGATGTTCAATTAATTTATCTTGAACATTTTCTAATGATACAGTATCTCCACCAACAATTTTTTTATATGATTCTGCAATTAATGGATGACAACAAATTTGTTGTAAAATTCTTCTTTCAGATAATAATAATTTACTTTTATTTGGAAATTTACTATCATAAATAGTTCTTTCAGATTTAGTTAATTCAACCCATTCAATAGTTTCTTTATATCCTGGTAATTTAATACAATTAATAACATCATCTTTCAAATGTCTAACCATTATTGTTTTTAATATTTTTTCAATAATAGTATTACAACTCATATAATTATATAATTGACTATATTGAATATTATTACAAATAAAACTGTTTAAACAATCACTATAAAATTGTCTGCTATTATGCATAATTTCCATAATATCATTATCAATTTTAAATGATACATTTAAAAATTTAAGAACATTTTTAAATCCCTTAAATGTAGTAAATGGTGTTCCTGATATATACCATCTATAAGTGCAATCAATATTTTCAATAAAATTTTCAAAGAATATACCTATATTTGCAGTTATATTTGTTTGTTCCATAATTTCATGTCCTTCATCGATAATTAATCTATTAAAATTAAAAAATTCAAATAATGGTCTATTATTATAAATATATGTAGGGTCTTCAATCATTTTATAAAAATAGTCCATAATATATTTATCTCTATCTAAAATAGATAATGATGATTGAGTAACTTCTCTATAATTAATAGAACAATAATTTTTAATATTTAGTAAGAATTGAATAGTAACAATAACAACATCTGCTTCAGCAATCTCTGTATATGTTGTTTTATCATGATGTGTTTTTGTTAATATAACAACTACTTTCTTTGTTGTTTTATGTGCTTTAATATATTCATCAACCCATTGTTTAGCAATATGAGATGGGACTATAACTAATGTAGCTCTACTATAAATTTTAGGAGATGTGCTTTGATGTTCTTCTAATGTTTTACCATAATGCATCAATCCAATAGCAGTAATAGTTTTACCTAATCCCATCATATCTGATAAAATACCTCCTCTAGATATAACTTTAGTCATTTTTTTTTCATCAACAACACTATCAATATGTGGATCCCAATATATATTATTAATATTATTAATATTAATATTAAATGTTCTTTCAAATTCCATATTAATATTATTTTCAATTTCAATCATTCTCATAATTGTTCTCTTTTGATAATCAAATAGTTTAATATTAAAATTATTATTTTTAATCTTTGTAA
>Ga0214919_10002532_pt1 | contig 28622 bp, 17 predicted proteins | sample LL1503_MetaG_FD_177994 | JGI IMG/M metagenome (GOLD analysis project Ga0214919, IMG submission 177994) | Freshwater microbial communities from Lake Lanier, Atlanta, Georgia, United States - LL-1503 | ecosystem: Environmental > Aquatic > Freshwater > Lake | place: USA: Georgia | collected... | reverse complement strand
CCGTCTTGCGCCTTGATCTTGAGGAAATGCAGCGCCGCAAAATAAAATTTAAAGCCGCAGAATTTGGTGACTCGAGTGAGCTTTACGCGGGCCAGACCGTGTATGCGGTGGGCACGCCCTACGGTCTCGAGCGCACCCTGACCCGAGGAATTATTTCGAACACGAATCGGCCCTTTTCCGACACCCGTGGTGTGCGCGGTTACGAGACGGGGCTCTTTAATAATTGGCTGCAGACGGATGCCGCCATCAATCCCGGCAATAGCGGCGGCCCGCTCGTCACCGAAAACGGTAAATTGGTGGGCATTAATTCTCGGGCTTACATTGGAGCGGAGAATTTGGGTTTCGCCATTCCCGCCAATGTGGCGCGGCGCGTCGCTGAGTCGTTGGCGCGCGAGGGCGGCATCGTCCGTAGTTACTTGGGTCTCGTGCCTGGGGTCTTACAGGATTTGGAAAATTTTTATGCGCTCGCCGCTAATAATGGATTATTAATTAACGGCGTGGACCCGGGGTCACCCGCGGCGCGGGCTGGTCTGCGCGCGGGTGATGTCGTTTTGGCGCTTAATGGGCAAAAACTTGACGGGCGTTTTCCGGAACAGCTTCCGCCGATCCAGCTAACTATCGCCAGCTTTCCGGTGGGTACAGCGGTCGTGTTGACGGTCAAACGCGGCGCGCAACTGCTCGCCTTAACGATGGTGACAGAAAAGCTCGAGAGCCGCGTGGGCGAGGAATGGGCTTTTGAAAAATGGGGCCTGAGTGTGCGCAAGGTGACGCGCGCCTTTGCTCGCGAGAATCAGTTAACTGACGAATCAGGAGTGGTGGTGCTCGGGGTGCAGCCTGGTTATCCGGCCGCGGAGGCGGGGCTCGCGCGGGGGGACATTATCACTAAAATTGGCACCGCGCCCGTGGCCGAGCTGGGGCAACTCAAAGCGATTTATGCGCGTTATGAAACTAAACCAAGCCCGCAGCTCGTCGAGGCACAGCGCAATCGGCAGATTTCGCTCTACGTGATTAAGCCATGAGATTCTGGCGGCATTTATTTCTGCAGACCTGGGTCATGGCTTTGACGCTCAGCGGCGCGGGCCTCTCTGAACTCTTTAATGAGCGAATCAAATCAGTGGTGGCCGTAGAATTTTTTGTGCAGTCAGAGATCGAACGTCAGCCGGTGTTCGTTTTAGGCACGGTCATCGATGGGCAGGGCACGATTATCGTACCCGCGGCGGCGATTTTGCCCAACGTGGCACCTGATCAGCTCAAGGATTTCAAGGTTTACCGCCCGGGTAGCACGGAGGCCGCGCGGGCGGAATATTTGGGGCAAGATGCTTTCACCGGTTGGCATTATTTGCGCGTCGAAGCCAAGCTCCGACCGGCCTTAGTGCCCATCACGCATTTCCCCGCGGTGACAACTGATCCGGCGATGAGCGATGAGTTGTGGGGCATTGGGCTACGAAATAAGGATGAAGATTTTTTACCTTATTTTTTAAGCGCGCGGGTTGCCACGGTCATGAAGCTGCCGCAGAAAACCGCGATTCTCGGCACCGAGGTCGCGGGTCCTGGTCTGCCAGTATTTGATCAGGCCGGGCGTTTTGCGGGTTTAGCCCAAACTTCATTTGGACAAAACTACTTACTCTTTTCCCGCAATCAGCACGGCAATCCGATTTTGCTGATCAATGTTGAGGAAAGTAGCGTTGTCCTACTGGCGGCGGAAGTTTTGCCCTATCTTGGCCGAGTCCCGCGTTCGATTACGGGCCGCCCTATTGCTTGGCTCGGCGTTTATGGTCTGCAGGCGATGGATCCTGAAGTAGCCAAGCTCCTCCAGCTTGAAAATAAATCGGGAGTCGTCGTGAGCGATATTCTGGCGGGCAGTCCCGCCGCGCGCGCGGGCCTGCAAGAACGTGATATCGTGCTCGCGATTGATGGCCAGCCGTTGCCTCGCCTTAAACCCGATCGCGTCGTGGTGGGTTACTTTAGTCAGGCGATGCTGCAGCGGCAGCCAGGTGATGCGATTATTTTAGACATCTTTCGCGGGACGGAGCACCAGGCGATCACAGTTCGTTTGGGCGAGGAGCCCAAGCTGAGCCGCGAGGCCGATCGGCATTATTTTGAGCGGTTGGGTTTTACGATTCGAGAATTTCTCAACGCAGACTGTATCTTGCAGCGCACTAAACCCACTGAATCACTAGGGGTGGTCGTGCATTTTGTGAAGCCAGGGAGTCAAGTAGCCACCGTCGGTTTGCGCCCTGACGATTGGATCCGTGAAATCGATGGGGATGAAATCAAGAGTTATGCTCAAGCCGTGGCTAAGTTTAAAAGTATCGAAGCGGAAAAAAATCGCGCCGAATTCATTTTGCTTGTCAGCCGCGCCGGCGAAACTTCCGTGCTGCGCGTTAAACTTAATTAATCGTGAGTGCCTTGCCTCAAAATGATGCGCCAGCTTGCTCCGGGGGACGGGTTGGGGTTAATTAAATTCTTATGTTTACCGGAATCATTGAAGAAGTCGGTCAGGTGGGGGCTTTCACCCTCGGGGCGGATGCTTGGAAGCTCCAGGTCGCGGCGGTTAAAATTTCCGAGCAGGTCGCCCTCGGGGATAGCGTCGCGGTCAACGGGTGCTGTCTGACCGTAACCCGATTTGCGGCCGGCCAGTTGTGGTTTGACGTGCTCGCCGAAACGCGGCGGTTGACTAATTTTGCTGAACTCCAGTCGGGGGCGGCGGTGAATCTCGAGCTGAGTTTGCGGCCGACGAGTCGCCTCGGCGGGCATTTTGTGACCGGTCATATCGACGTGCTTGGGCGCATTGCGGTGCTCGAGTCGCGCGGCCAAGATTATTATTTGCGCGTAACTATACCCGTAGGCTTTGACCGCTATTTGGTTGTCAAAGGTTCAGTCGCGATTGACGGAATTTCGCTGACGGTGGCGGAGGTAACGCCGGATGCTTTTGCCGTGTGGTTAATACCCACCACGCTCGCCGCGACTAATATTAAGCATAAAAAAATAGGGGACGCGGTTAATTTGGAATTCGATCTTTTGGCCAAGTACGTGGAAAAACTGACCGCACCGCGCGCGGTTTAATTCAGCCGTGACTCCTCGCGATCAACTCTTAGCGCTCAATGATGAACTCCGTCGCCTGAAGGCGAGCGGTCAACGGACCGTGCCCGTGACCCTGGAGAGTTTAGCCCAGTTGCAAGCCGCGGTCCGGGCCAATCAAGGGGGCGGGGAGACTGTCGCAGCGGTTGCGGCGGTGCCCGCGATGGCCGCCGTTGAACGGGGCAATGCGGTACGACCATCTGCTCCGATTGCCCCCGTAAAAATCTTGCGAACGCCGCCACCGATTCAGTTGCCCGCGGGGGACAAGGCCACGCGGTGGACGGCGCTGCGTGAAATCATTTCACATGATCCGGTGGGGCGAACCCAGCTATCTTCTGAGGGAAAAATCGTTTTTGGGGTGGGTGATCTTAATGCCGCCATCTTTTTCTGCGCGGAGGCGCCGGGGCCGGAAGAGGAAACTGCGGGCGAGCCCTTTGTCGGGCCTTCTGGTCAGTTGCTCACTAAAATGATTCAGGGGATGGGCTTGAAACGGGAGGAGGTCTATCTCAGTTATATCATGAATTGGCGGCCAGCCGTTCCGGCCGGCGCCAGTCTTGGCGCCACCGATAATCGGACACCGACAACCGAAGAACTGCATTACGGTCTGCCTTATTTAAAAGCCCAGCTCGAGATTGTGCAACCTCGGATGATTGTGGCTTTGGGCAAAACGGCCGCGGGTGGCTTATTGGGCACCGGCAGTTTCAAAACTTTGGGCGAAGTTAAAGGACGCTGGCATGAATTCGCCGGCATTCCGGTGATGGTCACGTATCATCCTTCCTATATCTTGCGCGACAATAGCAAGCGGTCAAAACGGGCGATCTGGGAAGATTTTCTGCAGGTTATGGAGCGGGCTAGTTTACCCGTCTCAGCCAAAGTTAAGGCTTATTATCTCTAGCCGCATCGGTCGGTGGCGATCGGCGGGAGAAAAGCCAGGAGGCAAGGCAGGCAGCGCAGATCCATAATTAGCGAGAAAAGCTAAAAATTAGTGGCTGGCGATGCTGGCCGTCAAAGCTTCGGCCACGCGCGCATATTCCGCTAGCAGTGCTTTGACCTTAGCTACCGTGGCACCGCCTGAGGGCGCGGCTAACTCCAGCTCGTGCGCTAGCTGAGCAAGCTGGGTGGCCCCAAAATTGCCGGAGCTCCCCTTAATTGAGTGGGCAAGCCGGCTCACGGTCAGCCCATCGCCCGCGGCTAAGGCTTGCTCCAGTTGGGCCAATAGAAGCGGAGTGTCTTGGAGGTAGAGGGTAATGATTTCGCGTAAAAAATCATCGCTGTCGGCCATACTTAATTCTTGCAGCGCCGCAATGGCTCGCTGGTCGATGGCGGAATGGTCTGGCATAAGTGCTATTTGCTATCGGCGCATTTGACCGATCGTTTAATTTTTTCGCCGGTGGTTTGCCCGAGGCAGCTGGCGCAGGGTCGGTGAGCGCGATTTTCCCCACTATTTACATACATATCATATAATCCAGATACGTTGATATTCTACTTGCAGTGCAGACCGCGGCGGCTTTTTTTAGCGGCTACCTCTATGGCAAACACATTCGTATTTTCATCTGAATCAGTAGGCGAAGGTCATCCCGACAAAGTGGCTGACCTTATTTCCGATAGCGTCCTAGACGCTTGCTTGGCGCAGGACCGCACCAGTCGCGTCGCGTGCGAAACGATGGTTAAATCAAATATGGTCATCTTGGCCGGTGAGATCACGACTAAGGCTCACCTCAATTACGAGGCGATCGTTCGGGCCGCGATTCGCGATATCGGCTACGTCAATAGCGACGATGTGTTCCACGCGGATACCGTTTTCATCAATAACTACCTCACGCGTCAGTCCCCCGATATTTCTCAGGGTGTCGACGCCAAGAAGGCGAAAGGCAAGAAAACCGCCGAGCAAGGTGCGGGCGATCAAGGTCTGATGTTTGGCTATGCCTGCACCGAGACCCCTGAGCTGATGCCGACGCCAGTGATGTTTGCGCATCGCTTGGGCCGCAAGCTCACGCAAATCCGCAAGAGCGGCAAGGTTGACTGGTTGCGCCCTGACGCCAAGTCGCAGGTTTCAATTCGCTACGAAAATGATAAGCCGGTCGCGGTTGAGAACGTTGTCATTTCCACGCAGCACACGGCGGATGTCTCTCATAGCAAAATTGAAAGTTACCTGATCGACCATGTGGTCAAAAAAGTTATCCCCGCTCGATTACTTACCAAAAAAACTCAATTTTTGATTAACCCCACCGGTCGCTTCGTAGTCGGTGGCCCGCAGGGTGATTCTGGTCTTACGGGTCGCAAGATCATCGTCGATACCTACGGCGGTTGGGGTCGCCATGGTGGCGGTGCTTTCTCCGGCAAGGATCCCTCGAAGGTCGATCGCTCGGCGGCCTACATGTGCCGTTGGGTGGCCAAGAATATCGTCGCCGCGGGCCTCGCTGATCTGGCTGAATTGCAAGTCGCCTATGCCATTGGCTATCCCGATCCGGTGAGCGTCTACGTTGACACCATGGGAACGGGCAAAGTCTCGGATGAGAAAATAGCGCGGGCCGTCACGAAGGTCTTCGGTTTTAAACCAGCTGAAATTATCCAGCAGCTCAATTTATTGCGGCCGATTTATCGGCAGACGACCAACTACGGTCACTTCGGCAAGGCGGGCTTGCCGTGGGAACAAACCAATAAAATCGCCGCTCTCCGCGCCGCCCTCCGTTAATCTGTTAAATATTATCCTTATGTCTACTACCACCGTGCGCTCCGCCCACGATTTTCACGTCAAAGATATAACGCTCGCCGATTGGGGGCGCAAAGAAATCTCAGTGGCCGAGCATGAAATGCCCGGCCTGATTTCCTGTCGCAAAAAATTCGGACCGGCTAAACCGCTCCAAGGCGTTCGCATTACTGGTTCATTGCACATGACGATCCAGACTGCCGTACTCATTGAGACGCTCAAGGAGCTCGGGGCTGATGTGCGTTGGGCTTCCTGTAATATCTTCTCCACCCAGGATCATGCTGCCGCCGCAATTGCTAAAACGGGCACGCCGGTTTTCGCTTGGAAGGGTGAAACACTCGAAGAGTACTGGGATTTGACGCTCCGCGCCATTTTCTTCCCCGGCGGGAAAGGTCCGCAGCTCGTGGTGGATGATGGTGGCGATGTTACCTTGCTGATTCACAAAGGCTGCGAGCTCGAAGAGGGGAGCGATTGGGTCAACACCACTTCCGGTTCACACGAAGAGCAGGTCATTAAAAATGTGCTTAAGCGGGTGCATAAAGAAGATCCCCTCCGCTGGACCACCATGGCTAAGGAGTGGCGCGGCGTTTCTGAGGAAACCACGACGGGGGTTCACCGCCTCTACCAGATGATGGAGAAGGGTAAGCTTCGCGTGCCGGCCATTAACGTGAACGACTCGGTCACCAAATCGAAATTTGATAATCTTTACGGCTGCCGCGAGTCGCTGGGTGACGGCCTCAAGCGCGCTACGGACGTCATGATCGCCGGCAAGGTCGCTTGTGTTTGCGGTTACGGCGACGTGGGCAAGGGCTCGGCCTTTTCCCTGAAGGGCTTCGGCGCCCGCGTGATCGTCACTGAAATTGATCCCATCAATGCTCTGCAGGCCGCGATGGAAGGCTTCGAGGTCAACACCTTGGAATCCACCCTCGGCACGGCGGATATTTACGTCACGACCACGGGTAACAAGGACATCATCACGCTCGAGCACATGCGGAAGATGAAGGATCAAGCTATCGTTTGTAACATTGGCCATTTCGATAACGAAATTCAAATTGATCGGCTGAACACTTCGGATGCGAAACGTACGACCATTAAGCCGCAATACGATCTCTATACCTTCCCGACCGGTAACAGTATTTATATGTTAGCCGAGGGTCGTTTAGTGAATCTCGGTTGCGCCACTGGGCATCCGTCCTTCGTGATGTCAGCGAGCTTCACCAACCAAACGCTCGCGCAGCTCGATCTCTGGAAGAATAAAGACACTTACAAGACCGGCGTGTACCGCCTGCCGAAGTATCTCGACGAGGAGGTCGCCCGGTTGCATCTCGATAAAATTGGAGCGAAACTCACCAAGCTCTCCAAGGAGCAAGCGGAGTATCTCGGCGTTCCCTTGGAGGGACCTTACAAGCCCGAGCATTATCGTTATTAATTAATGATCCAACGCCGCGGATTATTCCGCGGCGTTTTTTTATGCCGCGAACTTGGCGGCTGGTCATGACGTGTGACATGTTTCCGCGATTGCGTTGCCGTGACGGTGCGGCCCTGATGCGAACCTACCCCCCCCGTAGTTTAACGCTTTTTAAAAAATGAATGCGACCGCCGAACGTCAGGTTTATCTTTCCGGTGAATGGGTGCGCGAAGCCGACGCCAAGATTTCAATTTTCGATAGCGCCATCATGCTGGGTGATTGCGTCACTGAATCTACCCGCACCTTTCGGCATCAGCCGTTTCGTTTAGATGATCACCTGAAGCGCCTCTATCAGTCATTAAAGGTCTGCCGCATTGATCCTGGTGTCACCCAAGCCGAAATGCGAGCCGTGACCCTAAAACTATTGGCGATCAATCAGCCTCTGCTCGGGCCCGCCGATGATTACTGGATCGTCCACAATATCTCGCGGGGCTTAAGCAAGCCCGGACCTAATCCCGCGCAGAAAAACCCGGCGACGATCATGATTTTTAATAGTCCGATGGATTTGCGCGGGTGGAAAAAATATTACACCCAAGGCTGTCACGCGGTGACCTCCTTTAGTCGAGCGATTCCGGCCCAATCTTTGGATGCCCGGATCAAAAACCGCAGCCGGCTTTCCTATACGCTGGTTGATCAAGAGGCGCGCTTGGTGGATCCGGAGGCGCAAGTGGTCATTCTCGATATCCACGGTCACGTTTCAGAAAATAAAGGCGGAAATATTTTTGCCGTTACCGATGGTCAATTGCGTACGCCGACGGCGGATAATTGTTTGGCGGGGATTAGCCGCCAGACCGTCTTAGAATTAGCGCGTTCCCTGCAGCTCCCTATCTCGGAATGCTGCTTGCAGCCTTATGATTTGGCGACTGCCGATGAGGTGTTTTTCACGAGTACCCCGTACTGCATCATGCCGGCCACGCGTTTCAATGGCCTGACTATTGGCAATGGTACGGTGGGGCCGGTGACCCGCCAATTGCTCGGGGCTTGGAGCAAATTAGTCGGGATGGATATTGTCGCTCAAGCTGAAGCTCAGTAGCTACGCGCTTAATCAGCCAAGAAAATTACGTCGGGTGAGCTGAGTTTAATCGCGGCCGGATACACTGAAGCCGGAAAGCGGAACACCAAAGTATTTACCCCTACGTTCGTTTCGATGGTGAATTGAGCGCCGGGCTTAATCGGCTGACCATTAAGCCAGATACTATCAACCGCGCCGCCGAGGGTGAAGGTTATGGCGCCCTTTTTAAGTGTTTGGAAGCGCGTGGCAGCGAAGAGGCCGCGGGCTTGCTCATGCTTAAGATAAACGGTTGCGAGTACCTCGCTCGGTAGGGTGCCATTGACCAGCGAGTTAGTGGGGACCCAATCGGGCAGGGTAAAGTCGCCCTTCGCCACGCGGTCGACCCCGAGATGACTATTTTTCCAGGTCGCCTGATAGAGGCGCCAGAAACGGGCGACATCGCGTTTGGCGGCATCGTAATTCCCGGGCTTCCCGAGTTGGGCGAGGAATTTGATGAGGTCGAGTCGTTCGTCGGGAAGTAACGAGTCGAGCAAGCCCGCTGGCATCAGCGAGCCCACCGCTACTCGACTAGTAATATCTTGGGCCGGAAGGGAGGTTTCTTGGTTTGCGATATTGCGAATGACGAGTTCACGGTCGCTTTCTTTGATAATAATTCCGCTGACGATTTGCTGGTTCTGGGTGGTGATCGCGACTGCGTGATAGCCTTCTTTGATCTTAGAATTTGGATAGAGCAGTGATTCCCATAAATAGTCGGTGGGGGCGCTGGCGCCAATACTGGTGAGATCGGGGCCGATCTTGCCGCCCACGCCGCCGATGGCGTGGCAGGCGCTGCAGGCGAGATCCGCGCGCCGGTAGATCTGTTCGCCACGGACCGCGTCGCCATGGGCGAGCGCCGTAGTGGCGAGAGTTTGCAGTTCAGCGGACGTCAGGGAAACGGTGGAGACGGTGAGTCCGGCGATTTGAGTTAACGCTTCGACGAGGGCGGGGTGCTGATTGCCTTCCCGCGCAAAGCGCAAACCCTCCCGCGCGGCTTCGACGGATAACGTTGTTTTGGGTAGCTCTTGAGCGAGTAAATTGCCGGCGCCATTGATCCCAAGCAAACCGCGCCAGAGGAGTTGCGCTTCCGTAGGTGCGGTGGCCTTTTGCAGTACGGCGAGGATCTCAGGCAGGGCCGCGGGTAAATTTAAGAGAGCGAGTGTCACCACCGCTTCACGCCGAATCGCGGGGGAAGCGGCTTGCCCGATCAGGTACTTCAGACCCGTCGTGACTTGTTCTCCGCCGATTTCGCGCAACGCGGTCAAGGCGCCGGTGCGTTCGGCGGGCGAGGTGGTCGCGCGGCCGGCGATTTCAAGTAAAGTGGGGTTAAAAGCCGAGAGTTTCCATATCCCGATAATTTGCGCGGCCTTAATTCGAATGAGCTCATGGTCCGACTGGAGTAACGCAGGGGCGAGGGTGAGTTCTCCGGCCGGAACTTTTTTCCTTAAACGGGCGGCTTGATTGAGGGCCGCGAGTGCTTGAACCGTGGCGGCATCAGTGAAGCCACCCGCATTAATTTGGACGAGTAGTTGCTGCAGTTCCGCCCTCTCGCCGGCTGAGCCAATCAGTTCAATCCATGGGCCCGAACCATCGGCCGAAATTGGTTGGCGCGCGAGGAGCGGTCCCAGCACTTCCGCCGCGCGCGCTGGCGCTAGCGCTTTGAGCGCAAAGCTTAAATAATGTTCGCGGCCGGCGATTTTCCAATTTCCTGATTTCACCGCCGCTAGCCAAGGATCGGCTAGTTCATTGACGGTTAGCCACAGGGCATGGTCGATAAAAACATCCATGGGATAATTCAGTACCGTGAGGGCCTGATCCATGGCGGCGACCGAGGAGATTTTTCCTAAGGCGCGGACGGCTTCTAAACGAACGCGAGGATTTTGATCGGCAACGAGCTGAGTCAGTTGCGCCAGGGCGTTCGGCATTTCTGGCGGTAGGGCCCGAACCGCCGCCGCTCGGATACCGGGATCATGGGCCGACAATAACGCGGTAAATATATTTTGCGGTGGCTGATTGAAGCTTTGGTACAGCCAGAGCGCTTGGAGCAACGCGGGCTCGGTGGCATGAGTCAGCGTCCAGCGGGCGAGTTCAGGTAATACGCTTTCAGCCCCACGCTCAATAAGCACACGGCGTGCACTGGCCAGATGGTAATTATTGGGGGAGAGCAGCTGATCAAGCAGGGCGGGCACGGTCAGCTGGGTGAAATCAGTTATGGGGAGAGCAGCCCGGCCCTTGGCGGTTACGCGCCAAATGCGACCGTGGACTTTGTCCCGCCGGGGATCACGGAAGTCGACCTCGCCGTGTTGAATAATCGGATTGCTCCAGTCTGCGATATAGAGCGCGCCGTCAGGTCCGAGTTTTACATCGATGGGCCGAAATGAATCAGCCGTGGTGCGCAAGATATCAGGCATCTGCTGAGTTACATAGCCGGCGCCTTGATCGGAGATTTTAAAGCGGACGACGCGGTTGGCCCGAAAATCATTCGTGATGAGGTCGCCTTGCCAGTCGCTAGGAAATTGGGCGCTGTGCACAATCTCGAGTCCGCAAAATTTGGAATAGCTGCCTACGCTGACGCTCTGCAGCACCCGGCGAGCCGGGCCGAGGGTGAAATAGGTGGCCCCGGGAACGCCCCAGCTGATGCCAAAACTCCCCGCTCCATCGGTGAAGAAGGATTGGCCGTAGCGATCAAATTGGTGACCCCATGAATTAACCCAGCCGCGGTAGACGATTTCCATTTTTTGATCGCGGGGATCAAAGCGGAAAACACCACCCGCGTTGAGGCGTACAAGGCCGGAGGGCGTTTCGGTGTTGGTTCGCGTGTACACGGACTGATTCATGTAAAGGCGCCCATCGGGACCCCAGTGCAGCGTGTGGAGATTTTGATGAGAATCTTCGGTGCCAAATCCACTGAGTACGACCCGTCGTTCGTCAGCTTTGCCGTCACCATCCGTATCTTTAAGAAAAAGCAGATCAGTGCTTTGGGCCACATAGACGCCGCCGTTGCCGGGCTCCAGGCCGGTCGGTATGAGGAGGTCTTGAGCGAAGAGGGTAACTTTATCGGCGCGACCCTGACCAGTGCTGTCCTCGAGGATAACAATTTTATCGGTGGGCGCTTGGCCGGGTTCGATTTGGGGGTAGACGGGCGAGCAGGCGACCCACAGCCGCCCGCGGGGGTCGAAATTCATATGGATCGGTTTATCGAGCAGAGGATTCTCGGCCCAAAGCGTGACTTCGAGGCCCTCGGCGACCTCGAATTGAGGGTGGGCTTGGGTCACGCGGTTTGAAATTACATTCCCCTCACGCCGCGGAATGACGGGGACCTCGACTGGTTGAAGCGGGCGGAGTTTCGCGATGCGGGTTTCTTCCGCTAAAATGTTTTCATCAAATTTGGGAATCTCTACCGCGTTGGCGCCTTGTTCCTTTTTTCGAAAGCCGAAGATGTAGGCCATATTGCCTGGTCGGGACCGATGGAAATACCATTCGTCTTTGCGTAAGATAGCTTGGCGGAGGTTTTCGGTCTGGGGACTGGTGCGCCAAGCGCCGGGGCTCGCGAAAAGCTGCTGCTCGATTAATTCAGCCAGTGCGCGATAACCCTGATCATTGAGGTGAATGCCGTTGTCGGTCAGCTTAGTCGTCGACGAGCTGGCCTGAAGGTTAGTGAGCGGAATAAATACGGCGGGGGTTGTTTTTTTAGTCGTCGGGTAGAAAAGAGACGGGGCAGGCGCTTGCTGCGATTGGGCGATTTCACCGATCGCCTCAGTATAAAGCCTCAGTTGCTCATTATGTTTAGCCGCGTCGCCCCAAGGCGCGCCGAGTGCTTCATGGGGAACGGGTCCGAGCAGGACGAATCGCACGGTCGGTGAGACGCGTTGGATGACCTCAAGCAGTCGGGTATATTTTTTTTTAAAATCCTTTAAACCCGCTTCCCCGGCGAAGGAGCTCGCCATGCCGTAGCCGAGAAAAACGACATTGGGTTTGGCTGCTTCAAGCTGCTTAACCAGTTGCTGCCAACTTTCGCCCGCGGGTTCATGACCCGCTTGCAGCAGGCTTAACCCTAACCGAGAATCACCGTCAGGCGTGTCAGCGCTCCAGCCAAGGTTGCGAAAAGTAATGTTACGATCGGCAAAGCGCGTCGTGAGCATCAGCTCAATCCAGCCATGATACTGGGCGCGTTCGATTAAGGTATCGCCCAGGAAAACTACGCGCTCGCCGTCGTGTAGCTCGAAAGGGGCTGATCGTTTATAGAAACTGAAGGCTAACAGGCCAATGAGAGCTAAAGCCGTTGTGGCTAAGAGTAATTTAATAAGAGAGCGCATGGGGAGAGGAGCAGCGCAACCGCGTGAGGCCGCCTAAACTGATTTAACTTATGGAGAGAGAGTCTTGAGCGAAATATCCTTAAACTGTACGGTCATAGGCAAGCCGGCGTGAAGCTGGAGCGCCAGTAGCCCTGTGCCGGCACTTTTGGTGCTGTCAGTGTCGATGGCTTCGGCGGTGAGTTTCCCGTTTACAAAATGACGGAGGTGGTTGCCTTCGGCGATAATGACGAGGTCGTTCCACTCACTAGCATGAATGGCTGCTTTTATTTCAGTGGGCGCGAGACGGACGCCGAGCGGTGAGAGTTGGGGCTTCCCGGTCGGCCCGAACCCGCTGATGCGGATACGTTCGCCTGGTTGTACGAGAATGCCCCGGCCTTTCTCCTCATAGAGCATTCCGGTGTAAGTATTGCCTGCATCCATATCGGCTTGGTAGCCGCCGACGACCCAGTGGGCTGGATCAACCAGGCGACTGCGATATTGCACACCGGAGTTGGCGAAATTTTTATCGTTGTTAGCGACTAACTTAAATTTCGCATGGAATTCGAAATTGGTAACCTGACCACCTTGCCAGACAATAAATGTATTACCCTTGAGCGGAGTTGCGACTGAGCTGCGTCCGGTAATAGCGCCATCTTGGACCGACCAAAAATCAGGATTGCCAGACCAACCAGCGAGATCTTGGCCGTTGAAAAGTGAGCTAAAGCCAGGTTCGGCAGCTTGGGCTAAACTGGCCACAAGGCTGAGCAAGGTGCAGCGGGCGACTAAGCGGAGGGATGATTTCATATATGAGCGGAGCTAGGAGACGGAAAGGTCCCAGGTAAAAAACCTGAGCTTAAGTGAACGAGGGCGTTGACGAAAAAATCAGGGCTGCGGGGCAAACATCGCATCAGCGGGATTGCCGCCGGAAAGAATATAAGCGAGCAGGTCTTTCAGCTCATCGGGATTGAGGGCATTGATGAGCCCGGGTGGCATCATCGAAACGGGGTAAGGTTTGCGTTCGATGATCTTGGCGATTTCCACGCCCATGGCCTCATCTGGCGCAAATGGATTAGTCATTACTTTAATCCAGCCATCCTCTTCGCCGAGCACGCGACCGACGATGGAGTTGCCCTCGGGCATGGTGAACTCCTCGCTGCCGTATTGATCGCTGATCACGAGGGAAGGCTCGATAATGTTTTCCAGCAAATCACGCACACTGTAGCGCCGGCCGGCGTCGGAAATATCGGGGGCAATGCCGATGCCTTCACCGTTGAAGCGATGGCAAGCCGTGCACGCGGTGGCGGTAAACATGGCTTTGCCTTGGGCAAAATCACGGCCGGTGAGCTTCGCGGGAAAAAGTGGCAGCGTGTCTTTCAGGGTGTAGGCCCGACCGGGACCACGCGGAACTACTGCTCCCGTGACGATCGCATGCACGGGAGCATTGGAAAGTTCATCGAGCGCGGTGCGTTCGGCTAGATTAGAAACTTTGGCGAGAGATTCGCTTCGGATATTTTTAAGAAATCCAGTGAAGCTGGCGCCTCCCATCCAATGATGGGTGCGCGGGAACCAAGCGAAGAATTTCTCGCGCAGTGCTGGGGTCCAACCGGCTGTGGCATTCCGAAGGGTATAGGCGATGGCGATTTGCTGACGATCAGGCCGGCTCGCGGCTACGTTCGCTACGGTCTGGCCGTACCCATCGTTACGCGCGAGCAGTGCGTGACTCGCGAGTTCTTCAGCGGAGGTTCCCTTGGGTTCAGTTACGGTGAGAAGCGGAACCGCTCTTCCCACGATGGTTGGTGAATCAAGATAAACGAGCAGCGCCAAAAGCTCCCGATTCATCAAGGCGTCGGTTTGCGGGAAGAGTGGATCCAGTTTACTTAAGAGGCGGGCGCAGGTGGCGGCGTCCGGTTTTCCCATGCGGGTGAACGCGAGTTGCCAAGCGCGCAGAAGGCGGAAGCGGAACTCGGTGGGTTGCTGGACGAAGTCGAATTTAATGAGAGCGTCGATCAGTCGTGCCTGATAAGAATGTTCACCCACCCGGGCGAGGGCGGTTAATGCCTCGAGGGCGGTTGAGGGATTTTTTTCCTGTAAAGCGCGCTTCGCCCAATTTTGGGGGAGTTGCCGCTCTAGGGCGGCGCGGGCGGCGAAACGAACAAAACGATCGGAATGCCCAAGGTGTGGCCAAATGGTATCGATGGCCTCTGGACCAACTCCCTCAATATGCAGCGCTTCGAGCGAATGGCGAAGTTTCGCTTCTGGGGTAGGGGCCGGCGGCGCGACGGGCTTAGTATTTTCTGTTCCGACGTAAGTAACGCGATAAAGTGCCGATTGGGTCTTGCGGCCGCCAACGATGAAGTAGAGCGCGCCGTCATGAGGGTTAACCACGAGATCAGTGAGCGGGAGAGGTTTGCCGGCAACAAATTCTTCCTTGGTTCCGCGAAAGGTGGCGCCATCCGGTGTGAGGTGGATGGCGTAGAGAGTCCCGTAGGTCCAGTCGCAGGCAAAGAGGGCTGTCTGATAGGCAGCCGGAAATTTTGCGCCAGTGCCAAAGACGGTGCCCGTCGGGCACCCGGGACCGATGTCGAGGGCGGCCGGCAAGCTGTCACTATAATAGGCGGGCCAGCGACCGGCGCCACTGCGCCAGCCGTAATCACCGGCGTCCACCACGTGATTAATCCGTGTCGGCATATACCACGGCGCACCTTGATCCCATTCCATGTCGGAATCGTAAGTGAAGAGCTCGCCATTTTGGTCGAAGGCCAGATCGAACTGGTTGCGAAAGCCGAGCGCAAAAAGCTCCACCGATTTTCCATCAGGATCAGTCCGTCCGATATAACCACCGGGAGCATATTTATTTTTGGCATGGCCGCGGGCATCCCACATGCGGGGCAGGAGGTGGTCTTCATCCCAGCGGACCGCGCGAGATTTTTCCATATGCGCCGGCAGGTCGGTGTGATTGCCATTGGCAAAGTAGATGGACTTTCCATCGGGTGACAGGGCGAGCGAATGCGGACCGTGCTCGCCGCCGCCCTTCATTTCCCGCAGGTAGGTCATTTCCTCAAATTGATCATCACCATTGGTGTCGCGCAGACGCCAGAGGCCGCGCTTATTGGGAGCCTCGCCGACCATCACGTACAGGCTATTGAAAGCGTAAAGCAGGCCGTGCGCACCGACGGCCGGTACACCTCCTTCAGCGTCGCGCATTCGCTTGGGGATCGCCTCAAAATCAGGCGTCATCGGAACCGCGGGTAAGGTAACTTTAAGGCGTTCCACCTGCGTTCCCTTGGCCGTGTTAATCGGCGGCAAGCTGATACGATAGAGACTCCCGTATTGGTCGGCCGTGAGGAGCCGGCCTTGGGGATCCAAGGCAATACTGACCCATGAGCCTTGTTCTGCTTTGGGTACACTGTAGAGCAAGTCCACCTTGAAGCCTGGCGCCACTTGCAATGCGGCCGGAGTACTGGCCTCAGGCAGATCGCTCGGTTTTTCGTTGGGGATTGGTTCAGCGGAAAGCGTCAGCGCGGCGCAACTGAGCAGAAACCAAGTCCGCGTCAGGGCGGCGGCCGCGGTAAGGCTTGGGTGGGTGGGGAAAAAGCAGGCTGAGCGAAATGATGCAGAAATGATCATGGGGTGAGGCGCGGGTTGCCGGATGTGTTAGCCAGCGCTTGATTAAGGCGGGGGTTGCAAAGTTCGATCGTAGTCACCAACGGCTGTTTGGGCGGCAAGGGGTGATCCTTAAGATATGCTGAAACATTTTTAGTTACAACCAATTGGCCGTACATCATCGCCCAATGGCCGGGGAAGGTGCAGATAAATTCGTAGATTCCTTCGTTTGTTAGCTCCGAAATTTTAAGCGTCGCCAGTTGATCCGTCTCGAGGATTTTGGTGGCCGCGATTACGTCGGAGGAATCGGGAACGTAGGCTCGGCCATTCCAATCCAGTTGTTCCGGCAGTAGCGTCATCGCCGCTAGCCCGACGCGTTCGCGGGTGCCGGGTTTAACCACGACTAAATTATGGGGGAGGCCGTCGATATTTTCGAAAATGATTTCGAAGGGTTTGCCTGCTTCAACGACGAGGCGCGCGGTATCAAAACGCATCTCTTCGGGCACGGTGGTGATGGTGAAAACCGCCACGCGCAAGCCGGCCAGGGTGGCGCGGAGCGTTTCGGCTTCAGCCGCTGGCAGGGTTCCCAGCAGATCATCGGCGACTTGCACGGTTTCGCTATAGTCGCGCCGCAAGTGGCCAAAAATATCGCGCTCGGTGCGTTCGCTCGGGTGAGTGTTCGCCGCCCAAGCTACGAGGATGCGGGCGGTGGCGGCGGCGCTGTCCAACGGCCAACTAGCACGGGGTAGGACACGGAGACCTTGGGCCGCCGCGGGGATTTGGTCGCCGCGCGCAATCAGGTCGGCTAGTGCCTTGAAAACCGCCGTCGGTTCGCGCCGAGTGCTGACCGCCGTTCGAATCGCTTCGCGCTGGATCGCCGTGACCGTGGCGGGCGGTCCCGGAAGATCGGCTGCTTTGGTCGCTAAGATTGGCATCACGATATCATAGGCGGTCGCGCGAAGGGCGGCATCGGGAATTAAGGAAAGTCCGCCGAGGAAACTGGCCTCGGTGAGCGAAGATTTGAGGGCTTCCGTCCAAAGAGCCGTGAGCGAACCGTCGGCGAGGGCCAGCGCAGCCCAAGCGAAGGAGCGACCCTCCGCGTTGTCGGTTAAGGCTAATTTATGAATGGCCGGGCGTTGGGCGCGGAGGTCGGCGGCCGGTTGGGCAAGGAGGAGGCGGCCGACGCTTTTAACATCGATCTCGGCTGGTGAATCAATGGTGGTGAGCAGCAGTGCCACGCGATTGATCTGACGAGCCGAGGCCACGGCGGCCAGAGCTTCGGCGCGCACGCTATCGTGGATGCCTTTACGGCCCAAGATATTTTCCTGCACCTCGACGGTGCGCGGTAATTTAAGGAGATCGGCTACAGCCAAGGTGCGGAGCAAGTAACGAAAGCTAGCCTCATCACCGCCGGCAATGGCGGCACCCTCGCTGATGCTCTTGGCCCAAAAAGGCCGCAGTTGGCGGAGGGTTTCGCCGATGGTGTAATCGAGATAATAATCAATCGGCCACTTGGTTGCCGCTAAAGCGACTTCGGTGGCCCCCATCCCCGATAAAAAGCTAGCGGCCCGAACCGCGTGCAGCCGCACGCGCGCATTTTCATCGGTGGCTTTCTTTTGGAGCATCGTGAGTGCGGTGGGTAAGCGGTCGCGCCAGTAGCCGAGCACACGAACGGCCGCGGCCCGAGCATCGGCGTTGGAGGAATTCAAGACTCGTTGGAGGAGATCCTGATCGACGACATTGTGCCACTGGTGGAGCCAGAGCGCTTCGGTGAGGTGATGGGCGTAGTCCGGCGTCGTGGGATCAAGTGCAGCGAGCCAAACTTTTGCCGCCGCGATAACTTTCGCGGTGTCGTGCCGGCCGAGTTCAATTTTAGCTAAGTTGCGGATTTGATTCTCGGGGCGCTCGAGGAGTTTCAGCAATGCCGGGATGGGTTGACCAGCGATGGCGGGCGGGGTGGCCAGCGGGCGACCTTCGTAAGTGAGGCGATAGATGCGGCCGTGGACGTGGTCACGGTTGGAGTCGCGCAGGTGGCTCTGGAGATGGCCGATCAGAGGCGTGCACCAATCGATGACGTAGATCGCGCCATCGGGGCCCACGGAAGTATCAATCGGCCGAAAATCTCGATCACTCGAGGACATGAGATCAGTCTGACGCTCACCTTTAATACCGGCGCCATCATCAACGAGTTTAAGGCGATAGATACCCTGGAAGCCGATGACATTAGGATTGAGATAATTCCCCCAATACTCCGGCGGGAAATGCGTGCTGGTGATAATGCTACTCCCAGCCGAAGGCCGCGAAGGCCGGTCCCAGATCGTTTTTAATTTGGGATGTTTTTTAGGATAATCGATCTTCCCGCTGATGGCGGCGCCGAAATAAGTGTGGTTGCCGGTAGCGTCGGTGATAAAATCATTGCCCCAATAGTCGAAGGCGCGGCCGTGTGGGTTCATGAAATTGTACGAGGCGTAAGTCTCGAATTTCCCCGTGCGCGGCTCAAAGCGGTAGATGGCTCCGTCGATGTTGCGCACTGGTCCGAGGGCGGTCTCGATCTGCGAACGGTGGAAGACGCCGTCGCTTAAGAGAATCGCGCCACCGGGTTCGTAAACGAACGAGTTGGCCGTGTGGTGAGAGTCGGCGGAGTCGAGGCCCATCAGGACGCGCTCCTTGGTGTCTGCTTTGCCGTCTCCATCGGTATCGCGGGCAAACCAGAGATCCGGGGCCTGCATAACGAGGAGGCCATCTTTATAAAATTGAAACCCCGTCGGACAATTTAGGTTGTCGAGAAAATGAATGCACTTATCGGCGCGACCATCGTGATTGGTATCTTCGAGGATAATAATACTATCCCCCAGATTAGACGTTGGCGTGCGTTCAGGATAATTAGGCCAGACTGAGACCCAAAGCCGGCCTTGCGGGTCCCACGCCATCTGCACTGCGTTAGCCAATTCCGGAAATTCTTTTTCGCTGGCGAAAACATTTACTTTCACGCCGGGCGCCAAAGTCATTTTGGCGAGCGCTTCATCTGCGCTGAGAAAATCGTAGGTGCCGTCGGGGTTTGGGCCCGGCTTATTCGTGCCGAAAGGCGTGACCGGCGGCAGTGGGATCACTTCCGGTGGGAAGTTCTCACCCCGCGCGAGCGCCCAAAGCTGGCGATCGCGATTTGCCGTCAGCACATCGCGTTGCGCCATTTCTTCCTGCATAATCTGATTATTGGTCAGCTTAGGTTTATCCTTCGCGGATTCATAGGCCAACTTGGAGCGATCACCGTAAACATTGAATCCGTCCATCGTCCGATAACGCGCATGCCATTCTTGATTTTTAGCCGTTACCGCGGTTTGCAGCGCGGTGAAATTACCGGGTGGGACCGCTTCACCGAAGAGCGCCTTGAAAATGACAGGCGCGAGCGCGGCATCGCCCGCGGCGCTGAGATGCAGGCCGTTGATAGTAAGGGAACGACCTTGGGCTGCCGCTTCGGCATAAAGTTTTTGGGAAGGAGCAAAAAGATCGATAAACGTCACGCCGGCTCGGTCGCCGGCAACTTCTGCCATCGCCGCGGCATAAAGCGCGAGGTTGCGATTATTCGCAGCGGGAATTGCGTAATTGCTATCCGACAAAATTTCATTGGCGATCGGCGAAAACAGCACGATGTGCGGAGCCCCGTGAGTACCATAATTTTTGCTCCGCGTTTCGCTGAGGAAGGCGGCGAGATCGGCCTTAAATTTGGGCAAGCCATCGGGCCCCGCAAAAGATTCATTGAAGCCGAAAAAAGCAAAAATTACGTCAGTGCTCGTGCGGGTAAGCCATTCATCGGGTGTCCCGAAATCTTTAGAGCGTGCGCGGGTGACGAGTTCATCACCCGTCACCGCTAGGTTGCGGAATACCAGTTCATGTTTCGGGTACTTGGCATGGATGAGCGTCTCAAGCATGCTCGCGTGCTGCATGCGATCAGCCAGACCGTTACCGATAAACGAAATGTGCGCTCCTAAATTAAGCGCGATCGGTGTATTGATCGCCGCTGGGGTGGGGCGGGGCCGAGCGGCGGGGACGGTGCCACCGGCCGGCAAAATTTTGCCCAAGGCATGATCGGCCGGTGTGAGTCCCGTCCGATGGCCGTCGAAACCGTAAGGACGCGGGGCGTAATGATCGAAAGGCGTGACGTCGGCCTTGTTCGGTACTGCTAATCCAGCCGCCCAATAAGTGGCGTTAACAATCAGCCGGCGCAGCGACTCTTGCTCGAAATCAGTGGCCGCGCCGAGCGTAGTGGTGAAAATTTTAGCGATCGCACCGGTAGTCGTTTGATGGTTCCGCGTCCAAACGATGGGCATCGCGGGGGCATTGACCGCCTGTTCAATTTTCGCGGCCGTTGATTTGCGGTAGGTCGCGGGAGCGTCGGTCGGGTGCATCCCTTGGAGGACGAGTCCGCGCGCAAGGATTTTCGCATCGCTTGGTGGGGCGGCTTCATAGACATCCGTCGTACCAAAGAGACTAGTAACTCCGTTAAAGAGTGGATCCGCCGCGCTGGCCGGTTCGATGGCGCCCCGCGTCGCTTCAAATTTATGTTTACCCCAGTGGCTAACCCAGGTCTCGCCTAATACACGTTTGCCGAAACCGCCTGGGCTGGTCGTTTTATTATTCCACGTGTAGTCGAACCATGGGCTGCCGGCGGGGAAATTAAAAGCGTGGGTGGAAGTGCGGAGCGCAATAATGGGCACCCCGCGCTGGTGAGCCGCGACGAAATGTTTCATCGCCTCATCGGACCAAGCGCGGAAGCGCAGGGACATGATGATGACGTCTGCGGAGTCGAGGGCTTCCGCTCCAGGCAGCGAGTGCGGGTTGTTTGGGTTGATCGTGCCGTCCGCATCTAGGGCGAAGAGCACGGTCGTCTTGAAACCGTGACTTTGGCTCAATATTTTCGCCAACATAGGCAGCGCTTCTTCGCTGCGATATTCTTCATCGCCGGACAAGAGCACGACGTGTTTTCCCTTCGCGGGGGAACTGCGGGCTGGCTCTAGCTCGAGCCGCGTGTTGTCAGCAGCACCCAGCACCACCGCGGTTAGGAAAGGGAGCAAGAGACGAATCGAACGACGTAAATTGATCATGCGCGGTAGCCGGCTGAGGCAATTTCACGACGGAGAAAAGTGTGGCCAGATTCGGCGATGTCCCAAGCCGGCGAGTACTCGCGCCAGACGTTGATCGCGTTGGCAAAGGCTGGATCAGAGCGGCTAAAGGCTTCGATGGCCATCCAGCCGTCGTAGCCGACTTCACGCAGGGCAACCAGGTTCTCCCGGAAATTAATGTGTCCAGAGCCAGGGGTGCCGCGGTCATTTTCGCTGAGGTGAACATGCTTGAGAACCGGCGCGATGGTGCGGATGGCATCAGGAAAAGTTTTTTCCTCCATGTTGGCGTGGTGCGTATCATACATCCCGCGCACGTTGGGATGATCGGTCAGCTCAACCAGCATGCGCAGCTGGGCCATGGTGTTGCACAGATAACACTCAAACCGGTTGAGTGCTTCCGGGCAGAGCGTGACGCCGGCCTGCTTAGCGTAGTCGCCAGCGGCGCGCAGGGTGTCTGCGCTGCGCTGGTATTCATCAGGGTGAATATCGGTCCGCGTAAACGTTGCAAAGGCTGAGTGAAATGGCCCGCACAGTAGGCTGGACCCGCAATCCACGGTGCGGTCGATATTCCATTTCAGTAAATCGAGGCCTTTGCCGCGGATCGCGGCGTCGGGGCTGGCGGGATTAGCGTCGGCTCCGAGGATGGTGACGCATGTCACGCCGAGGTTGAGATCCGTGAGCAATTTTTTCAGCCGCTTGTACGCGGCGGGATCTTGTTGGCCGTTGCAGATCTCGATGCCGTCATAGCCGATTTTTTTAAGACGTTCGATGTGCGGAAAAAACTCGTCGGAGATCGAGGCAGTCCAAGCGAGAAGATTGAAGCTGAGTTTAGGCATGGGAGTTAAGGGCAATGGTAAGCGAGGGAGCGAGGCAGAGGGGGGCAGGCTGATGACCGCGGCTAGGTAAGTAGCCGCGGGTCAGCCCAAGGGGCAGCAAAGCAGGGTTAGGCTTTTTTTACATTGGTCCAGCGACCGGAGGCGGCTGATTTAAGGACGGCATCAGTGACGTAGTCGGTGGCGAGACCATCGCGGAAGGTAGGGGCCGCTGGCCGGCCCGACTCGATACCCTGAAGGAAATCGGCGACTTGGTGCACGAAGCTGTGCTCGTAGCCAATTGCGAGACCCGGCACCCACCAATTTTTCATGTAAGGCTGATCTCCGTCGGTGACGTGAATGCTCCGCCAGCCGCGGGTGAGTCCACCGTCCTTGTGATCAAACCATTGGAGGCGGTGCAAATCATGGAGGTCCCAGAAAATGGAACCGTTCTCGCCATTGATCTCGAACGTGTAGAGCGCCTTGTGACCGCGCGCATAGCGGGTGGACTCAAACGTGGCGAGGGAGCCGTTGCTGAAGCGCGCTAAAAAAGCGGAGGCATCGTCGATGAGGACTTTTTGCTTTTTGCCAGTGAGCGAGTGTTGGCGCTCTTTGACGAAGGTCTCCGTCATGGCGGTGACGGAATCGATCCCGCCGTTGAGCCACAGGGCGGTATCAATACAGTGCGCCAGCAGATCACCGGTGACGCCGCTGCCGGCGATGGAGGCGTCGAGGCGCCAAGTGCCGGGTCCGCCTTGGGGAACGTCGGCATTGATCGTCCAATCTTGCAGAAATTTGGCGCGGTAGTGGAAAATTTTCCCCAGGCGGCCTTCATCGATCAGTTGTTTGGCCAGCGTGACGGCCGGAATTCGGCGATAGTTATACCAGACCATGTTAGCAATTTTAGCCTTCTCGACGGCCTTGGTCATGGCGAGTGCCTCGGCGGGATTCATGGCCAGAGGCTTTTCACACAGAATCATCTTGCCCGCTTTAGCCGCGGCGACCGCGATCTCGTAGTGGACGTTGTTAGGGGCGGCGATGTCGATGAGGTCGATATCTTTGCGCGCGATGAGGGCGCGCCAGTCGGTTTCCACGGACTCGTAGCCCCAGTTGGCGGCAAACTCGGCGGCTTTGACGCCATCGCGGCCGCACACGGCTTTGAGGACCGGTTGAATTTTTCCGGGAAAGAAATTACGAACTTTGCGGAAGGCGTTGGAGTGCGCGCGACCCATAAAGCCGTAGCCGATCAGACCAATGTTGAGTGATTTCATAAGAGGAGAAGTAAAAGAACCGTGAGTTGAGATTAAATAAAACGAGCGCCGTGGGGGAGGGGAATTAGTCTGAAGCCGGCTAACCACACCGGGTAGTTAGCGAGCGCTTATTCCTGCCCCCGCTGGCCTTAGCCGACCCAGCCGTGATTTTTCCGCACCTCGATCATCGCGGCGAGAATGTCGTTCCACGTCTGCTGCTTCAGCATCACTTCATTGGGGAACATGCAACCATCCCAGCAGATGTGTTTAATTTTCTTGGTTACTTTACCTTGGGCGTCGCGGAGCCAGTAGCCAGAGTCGCGCGGAATATTTAATTTACCCTTGGGATCGGTCGCGAGGCAGTGGCGGCCGGTCTTTTCATGGGAGCCAGAGCCAAAAACGGTGCCATCGTTCTGCGCGACGTGAAAATCGATCGTCCAGGGGCGCAGAGCCGCCGTGAGCTTCACCATCGCCTTGTGGAATTCGGCTGGTTCCCAGCGAAAATTTTTCGGCACGATGCGGTGGGCTTCAGCATTTTCCCCGAGCGTGTAGAGCAGCGTGTGCGACATATCGGCTTGGAAGCCGACAATTTTCGGCATGTTCACCGCCTCGAGTAGATTCACCATATTTTTCCAGCTATGCATCCCACCCCAGCAAATCTCACCTTCGGCTGCCAAGCGCTCGCCGGCGTCTTTGGCAATTTTGCCCGCCTCACGAAATGATTGCGCGATGAGTTTGGTGACGCCCTTAGGATCGGCATCCCACGTCTTGACGCTGGTCGCGCTGTCGATGCGCACGATGCCGTGAGGCCGTACTCCGAGTTCGCGCAGTTTTTGCGCAATGCGAATGGCTTTGCGGACATGATTAACCCAATTCGCGCGGGCGGTGGCGTCACCACCAGCGGCCGCGTCGAACCATACGGGGGCGACGACAGAGCCGACGACCAATCCCTTGGCCTTAATTTTAGCGGCGAGGGCTTTGATGCCATCGTCTGAAATATCGATGTCCGTGTGCGGATTATAGAGGAAGAGATCGATGCCATCAAATTTCACTCCGCCAACATCTGCTTTAGCGGTTAGCTCAAGCATGGTATCGAGGGAGATGAACGGTTCTGCGCCAGGGCTGCCTTTGCCGACGAGGCCGGGCCAAGCTGCGTTGTGGAGTTTTGGGAAGTTATTTTCAGGCATCGGGAGTGGGGGTTGAGGTGAAGATAAGGGAGAGATCAGAATTTGTTTTGACGGTAGGCGCCCATCTTAGGCGCGGTGGGATTTACTTCCGGTCCGAAGTAGCGCAGGCAAACCAGCGGTTCGGTGCTGCTGGTATTTTCAAAAGTGACGCCCGCCTTGGCGCCGTCTTCCGTACAGAAATATTCATCCTCGGTGAGTTCGTGAAAGCGGATCAACTTGGGGCTCACGAGGGGTTCGCCGTTAATTTTACCTGAACCCTGCACGCAGATGAGTCCATAGGCGCCGGTATCTTTGACGGTGCACTTGGTGCCTGGGTCGATCGTGATTTCCTTGGCGGTAAAACGCTGCTCGCCGTCAACTTTGCCGTAAACGATCCAGCGATCCACGTAACCCTCGCGGCGGGTGTCAGCGACGGGGACCGGTTCGAGGTAGTGGTTGTCCTTAAAGTTGGGGTCGACGTTTTTATCCCAATCGAGCTGATCGACAATGTAATCGATGTCTTGGTGTTGGGCTTTGGGGACATCTTTGACGAGCAAAGACCACGGGACCTCGCGGCCCTCGACGAGATTTTGATACATGCCAAACACATCGCTGCCCCACTGCGGTTCGTAGGTGCAGAGCGAGCCGGGCGCGTGGAGAATGCAGGGATCGATCAGCCAGCCCGTGCCCGGCTTGAGGCGATAGGCTTTGGAGAGATCAAGAATACCGTTATCGCCTTGGTTCCATTTGGCGATGCAGGCCCGCACCTGCGCTTTGGTGGTGCCGGGCTCGAGGCCCATAAAGGTGTAGGGGAAATTGTTGCCTACGTTATTGTGCTGCGGGGGGAAATAATAGGACTCGGGCTTGCCCTCTTGGCCAACGAGTTTTGCCTGCGCGGCATTCTGGTGCATGTGGTGCGGGATGGGCCCCATGTTGTCGAAAAATTTCGAGTAGACGGGCCATTTGCTATATTTTTTCCAAATGGTTTTGCCCACGAGGGTCGCGCCGGTGTCGGCGACAGCTTGGGCGAGGGTGAGGCGTTCTTTGCCAATCACCACGTAGCTGAGCCCCTCGTCAGCGGCTCGGCCTTCATTGGCGGTAACGGTGGTGGACGCAAACCAGCGTTCATCGATCCCTCCTCGATTAAGCCCGTAGGCGTAGGTGTCATCCGGATGAAGCTTAATCCGCAATCCCGGTTGCAGGAAAGAGCGGGGCACCCAAGCGGGGGCCAACCGGAGTAAGCCGCCGGTGCGGGAGATCTCGGCTTCGACGAGGCTCTGCGTTGATTTTTTGACGATCTTCAGATCGAGGACGGAAGGAATGGCCATAAAGGGGATGAAAAAACTAAAAATTAAACAAGCGAGGTGCTGGTGAAATTACGAAAATAAAAAATGAATGGGGCCGCCTCGGTACGGGGGAGGTGCGCGCAAGGTAATGGCGACACGAATCAGGGGTGGGAAGCAAGCGAAGGGGGTGAGCTTTGGGACCAAACAATCTGAGCAAATTTACGATAAGCTAATTGACGATTTTTCTCTATAAGACTGACGACAATATTTAGGAAGAAAACGTCGAGAAAAAACTCAGGCCAGGGCGCTTTACTCAGTGGTATGGCTGGCGTAGCGGAGTCGATAGGCCCGAGGGGTTTCTCCCATGAGGCGGCCAAATTCTTTGGTGAAATGACTTTGATCAGCAAAGCCCGACTCCGCCGCAATTTCTGCTAATAATTTTCGTGAAAAAACGAGGGCGCTGCAGCTCATGCGCACCCGTAGGTTGCGCACATAATGATGCGGGGACACATGATAGGCGGCCTGAAATTGGCGTTCAAAAGCACGCAGGGAGAGACCGCAAATTTTAGCTAACCGGCTATTCGTAATCGACTCACTGTAATTCTGGCTAACAAACCGAATGGCTGCACTGAGCGGTGAATCACCAGGGGCCACGGGGGCGCGTTGGTCTATTGGGCGCGTGACCCCAGCCGTTCCCACAATGCGCCCTTGGGCATTATGCAGGGGAATTTTCGAGGTGATGCACCAGCGCGCGGTGTGATTGAAGCGGCCGATCAGTTCCACGCGGGATAGAATGCGTTCACCTTGGAGCACGCGCTCGTCGTCGACGCGATACTGGTTAGCCATGACCGGCCCGCAAAAATCAAAATCAGTGCAGCCGATGATATCAGCGCGGCTGGCGACACCAAAATTGAGCAGAAAGGCCATGTTGACCCATTGGTAGTGACCCTCGGCGTCTTTCACCCATACCAGCAAATTTTCGACGTAATCTAACAGCTCAATAATCTCGGGTGGTTTAGCCCCGATCCGGCGCAGTGAGGCTAGGAGATGGGGATCGGTTGATGGCGTTTTCATGACGCCATAGCCGCCGCCGGAGTGAGCCATGCTAGGTCAAGCGCGGTGTGCGTTTGCCGGCCATTGGCCGCGACCAGGTCAACGCCATCGCCGCGGGCGGTAATCGAGGCCACGCGATCGAAGCTTTCTGGAATCACGGCCATGGCCATGATGGTGCTGATCGAGGTGGGACGCTGCGCGTGTAATTTAAGCGTGGTCGGAATTCCCCGGCGGTTGAGCAAATTGGGTCGGGCTGATTCGGCGAGTCCCAGATGGAAATAACCAGTGATATCCTCCAAGCCCATGACATCCGTATGCCGGCCGTTCCAAGGGGCATAATGCCGGCCGCCGTTGGAGATCCACATGACCGTGTGCCGCAGTACCCGTGGATCACGCAGGGCAAACCAAACATAGCCTTCAGCGGGGAAAGTTACGGCCGTCCAAGCAAAAGGAAGTCGGGGGTCCGCCGTCAACATGGCGAGATCCTCATAACCGCGGCGGGCAGGATAAAGACTGAGATCAGCCTGACCGCCATCGAGCCGGGGGACGCGCTGTAACGAACGAAAGCCTGCGCCCGGCCGCAGGCTTTGATAGCCGCCATTTTCTGGTAATTCGAACGGCTCGGGCAGGACTTGACCGTGGATGAAACGACTCGTGCTGATGACCCCACTGCCGGGTGAGGCGGGAAATTTCAGCGTAGCGTGATGACCAACATTCATGGGCCCGGTCATGCCGGTGAGAATATGCCGCGAGTAGATCGCGGTGTGGCCGTCAATGAGGCTGATGAATTTATCCACGCGCCCCTTCCTCACCGTAGTATTGAGGTGGGTCTGTAGTGTCGTTCGCGCGCCGTCGCGCGTCGCGGTAGCTGGGCGCCAGCTGGCGTTAGCGGTTTCACCATGTGGCGGGTGTTGTTCGCCGCGCCAGGGGGTGGCGTTACCGCCGAATGGGCAGCAGAAAAAATCACCCCGCAAGGCGCGGAGGATGGCCGGTGAGCCTGCGGCGAGGGGTTCCTCAGCCCAAGGGGCCACGGAATAAGGCTGGACGATTTTCCGGCCTAACTGGAATTGCACGGGGCCGAGGTGGCCGCCTAATTTGGTTAGCCAGCCCTTAACCAAGCTCGATTTAATCGGCCAAGAAGGTTGGCCCTGGATGGTCGTCAGCGGCAAGGAGGACATGGCAAGTCAGGAACGCTTTACGGAAAAGAAAGTGGCGGAGAGAGAGGGATTCGAACCCTCGATAGAGTTTCCCCTATGCAGCTTTAGCAAAGCTGTGCCTTCAGCCACTCGGCCATCTCTCCGGGGTGAGCGGCTAGCAAAGGCCCGCGAGGAGTGAGTGCAAGGCATTTTGCGGCTCATTTTCCACCATAGTACTTTGGCTTGAGTACTCCAATACAGGGCAAATGACGGTAACGCTCGTTAAAATCGAGTCCGTACCCCACGACGAACTCATTCGGGATGCCGAAGCCGACATAATCGGCCTCAAAAGGCACCTCGCGCCGAGCCGTTTTGTCGAGCAGCACGCACGTTTTCACCGAAGTAGCGCCTTTGCTCTTAATGAGCCGAGCCACCGCGGCGAGGGTCTTCCCCGTATCTAGAATATCATCGACGAGCAGCACATGCTGATCGCGCACATCTAGTTTCATTTGATCAACAATCCGCGGTTCGCCGACGGCCTTAGTGCCATCATGGTAGCTGGAAGCGCGCAGGCAATCGAGGCGCAGTGGGATG
>Ga0214919_10002531_pt1 | contig 28624 bp, 30 predicted proteins | sample LL1503_MetaG_FD_177994 | JGI IMG/M metagenome (GOLD analysis project Ga0214919, IMG submission 177994) | Freshwater microbial communities from Lake Lanier, Atlanta, Georgia, United States - LL-1503 | ecosystem: Environmental > Aquatic > Freshwater > Lake | place: USA: Georgia | collected... | reverse complement strand
TTTGGAGCAGTCAAGCAGGGAGAACCAAAGTACCACCGATCAGGACTGGAGGCAGGGGGGCAAGCTGAGACTCAAGTTTTAATTCGTGAAGTCTCTTTTCTAGGCGACCTTGCAAGTTATCCGCTCGTTTTCTTGCTTCGCCGGAATTAACTTTTGCATTTATTTTACCAGACTTTTCCTGGTCTTTCAGGGTTTGGGATCGGTGGTCCCAATAAGCGATTTCTTTAGTGAGGCGCTCCTTCACGGCGGCTTCGGTTTTTGCGATCAATTCCAGTCTCGGTTTTCGGACATCTTCGAGATGATTTGGGACAACTTTTGAAATGGCGTGACTTAATGCAAGTTTCTCCAGATCCTTGGTGATCCATGCCAAATTGGGGTGTGCGAGTATTTTTTCTGCGTTAGGCTCGTCTGATTTGAGCGGACGATAATCCAAATAGGGCGCATATTGGATGTGACGGCATTCGCCAGCCGGACTTACTTCTACGTGGAGCATGCGTTTTGAGATGACGCGGCGCTCCCCAGAACGTGTTAAGCTGGCGTCTTGAATTGCATGTTCCAGATAAAAAAGTACTTTTGGCGTGTCGCCCAGATCTCTTTCGTCAACTAATATTGCGCCGCGTCTTAGTAGATCCCTATTCCTCTCTAGAGTTAGGTCAAGCACGGAATCAAGTAGTGGATGACCTGGGCAAATAAATGCCGCCATCGATTGGCCGGAAGGCTGAACCAACCCCTTCTCAAACGCAATTCGATCATATTTATTTAGTACAGGCGCTGAAATCCCAATTTGCCGATCGCGACTTCGAATGATACTGGGCACGTTTGTAATTTCGTAGCGTCTGGATTCTCGCTGTTTGAGGCTGCCGCCTAGTCGATGGAATGCTTCTAGGAAAAAAGATTCTATATAGTGTGGCTGCAAACGCCGAGCATCGGCGCGTTCCATTGACTCGCGAATTTTATGGATACTGCGTGTATCCATTGTTGTGCGGGAAATGGCCCGTTCCTCGAGTAGCTCGCTGAAATGATCCTTGTTTAAGGATTTGTCTACTACGGTTGTTAAGTAAGCTTTGACGTCTGGTTTTTCGCCATATCTGATAGCTTCCAAAAGTAATTCTCTCAGGGACTTGCCTTCGAACTGCAGTTTTCCCAGTACATCAAAAACTTGCCCGCCGAGAGCGTTTCTCGCCTCCTCTAGTTTTTCCAAAAGACGGCGATAAACATCGCCCTCCCTTGTTTCTACTGCGAGTAGATTCCAGAGATGGCAGGGTTCTTTCTGTCCGATTCGATGAATCCGTCCAAATCGTTGTTCTAACCGATTTGGATTCCACGGCAGGTCGTAATTCACCATAAGATGGGCGCGCTGAAGGTTGATTCCTTCACCTGCCGCGTCCGTGGCAATCAACACAAGCACGTCAGGATTATGCCTAAAAGCTTCTTGAATCTTGAGACGATCTTCTCGGCCAGTTCCGCCGTGGATAGTCATCACGGATCCAGGACGACCCAACACTCTTGTTATATTCCGCTCTAAGTAGTCGAGGGTGTCACGATGTTCTGTGAAAACGACCAGCTTTTGATGAGGCGATGGTTTAGGTGATGGCACGTCAGAGGGAGATTGAAGGGCAGGGTCTAACTCGGATTCTGTTGACGTGCTCGAATAAATTGCGCTTATGAGATTTGCCAGCTCTCTCCATTTGGCGTCTAATCCCGAATTAAATATCTTCTGAGCCAAGTCCTCTAAGCTTTTGAGAGTTCCTATTTCCTGCTTTAGTTCGCCAATCGTTCGTGCTGCGGTGGCGCGATCAAAAACCTGCTCTTCAAGTTGAGCATATTCCGCTTCAGGAGACTCATCGATGTCGTCAAAGTCGTCTTCATCTAAAGGCTTTACGTCAAACGAATTTGCGGTAACTAGTTCGCCTCCGCGCTGCAAAACCTCGAGCTCTCGGAGCTTATTTTCTAATCTCTCTCTGCGTCGACGTAATGACTGATAGATTGCCTGCGGGGACGAAGCTAAACGCCGTTGCAGAATAGTAAGAGCAAAGCCGACCGTGCCGGCTTGCTTATTATTTTCTAGGGCGTCTGCGCGATTGAATTCTTCTTTAACGTATTCGGTAACTTCTTTGTAAAGAATGGCTTCATCATCAGAAAGTTTGTACGGAACAGTGTGGGCGATTCTTTTCGGAAACAAAGGTGTGCCGTCAAACTTCAGCAGGCTTTCCTTTACCATACGACGCATCAGGTCACTGGTATCGCTTGTGTGAATCCCGTCACGGTAGCGCCCTTCGAATCTATCGCCATCCAAAAGCGCCATGAATTGCTGAAAATCTGCCTCTTTCCCGTTGTGAGGTGTAGCTGTCATAAGCAAGAAATGGCGCGTCAGAGAGGAGAGCAGCTGTCCTAGCCGGTATCTTTTTGTGTATTTAATTTCGTTATTGAATTGAGTTGCTGACATTTTATGAGCCTCATCACAAACGACTAGGTCCCACTGGCAGTCAGGTGCTTTAAGCTTTTGCTGCACGTTTTCATCGCGAGAAAGCTTGTCCAGCCGAGCAATAACCAAGTCATTTTCGATAAACCAGTTCCCAGTTCGCGCGGCTTCAAAGCTGTCGTTGGTCATAATCTCAAACGGAAGGTCAAATTTGAGCGCCAACTCCTCTTGCCATTGTTCGGCTAGACTTCCAGGGCACACGATCAAGCATCTTTGTAGATCGCCGCGGGCGATGAGTTCTTTGATGAGGAGGCCTGCCATGACGGTCTTGCCGGCTCCTGGGTCATCAGCCAAGAGGAACCGCAACGGTTGACGGGGTAGCATCGATTCGTAGACGGCAGAAATCTGATGCGGCAGAGGATCGATTATTGATGTGTGCACTGCAAGCACTGGGTCAAAAAGGTGAGCAAGGCGAATCCTATTAGCCTCAGAAACTAGCCTGAAAGTTCCGCCATCAGCATCGAAGCTCCAAGGGCGCCCCTTCTCGGCAACTTCAAGCCGTGGTTCGTCATGGCGATAGAGCAGTTCGTTTGCCACTCGTCCGGTAGGGGTTTTGTATGTCAACTCTAATGCTTCAGAGCCGTGCCACTGAACACTTACAACCGTTACATGAGAGTCTGGGACGACCCCTTTTATAACGGCGTTTGGAAGAATCTCTTCGAGTTTCAGCATCTTGGCCTACCCTTGGAACTGATCGCAGAGTTAGAAAAGGCGCATCTGCGGGCTGTTTTTTTTAAATCTAGGTCGATAATTGTTTTAAAATTTTAGTCGAGTTCTACTGACACTTCAATGTAAACACCCGATTTATTGAATAAATTAAAGGGAATTGGGATTTTCAATCAGCCGATAGTGAAAAACCACTGCTTGGGTCGACTCAGTAGTTATTGCGCACAATCTCTTTATCTATTCTCGTTCGCCATATGTTGGTGTGTAGCAGGAATTCATATTTAGACAATTCCAGTCCGTGAATCTGGACAGTGGTGAAATTCCACTTTTCTGAGACTCAAGTATCAAAAGTATTTTCAAAAGACTTATTAAAACCAAGCGAATAAAGGGTTTGACACTATATAAGTCTCACGGGTATGAATCATGTGCAACTCAAAAGGAGGTCGGCGCATGAATTCATTCTATTGCGGCACATGGGCGCTTGAGGCCTTCACGATTGAGCATCCTGAGAAGGGAAAACGCGAGTGGGGAACCAATCTCCGCGGTCTGCTCATTTATTCCTCAACTGGTCATGTAAGTGTTGCCATCAACAAGGACATCAAAGAATCCGGGAATCCGGACAAGGACACTCTGGATGCCATGCTGTTCTACGCAGGCACTTTTGAAGTGTCGGGCACGACCATCAGCCACAACGTGACGATTGCTTCGAGTCCGGCTCGCGTCGGTCGAGAGATGATTCGTTACGCACGCCTGGACGGTGATTTGCTGACTCTAACGACCCCACAAGAATCTTACGGCACCGCCAAGCTGGTGTGGCGTCGTATAGGAGGTGCCTGATGGTTCGGTCTAGTTTGGTTTTGATACTCGCTGCCACTTCGACTTCTGGTCTTGCCGAAACCCCAAATCTAACAAACGTAAAAATTTCATTCATCGAGGCCCTGGATCCGAAGGACACAACCTCGTCACAAAGATATCAAGAAGAGTTTGAACGCGCGATTGAAGTAGGGCGAGCTTTGACAAAAGAGCGTCTGGCTTCATGCGGATATTCATTAACGACTGAAACGTCGTTTTACGGTGCCAGTGATCCAATTAAAGCCAAGGAGCGAGGAGAGGAAGCATCCAAAGCCAACTCGTGGCTGATAATTGGGCCGCGTCGAAGTAATCACTATGTACTACTATCCAAGGGGACTCCCGACACCCCGACAGTTAGTCTAATGGCTAGCTCGGATTCACTGAGCGAGCTTGGGCCACTGCATATCTCGGTCGCCCCCACGAATTCTGTGATGGCTGAGGCGGCAGCACGTGAAGCAAAAAAACAGGCAAAAGGAAAATCCTCCTACGTTTCATTCATTTCTCGCGAATGTTTGAACTGTCGGGATTTCTCTGCTGCATTTGAGAAGTCTGCTCAGGCCATGGGCCTCAAGAAAAAAGCGGAGGTCATGATCTCGGGAGAGCAGCCAAACGTCACTGAGTTGGAAGAAGTTATTAAAAACCAAAAACCAGCGTTTGTGCTTCTTCCCAATTATTCAATCGTTTCGAGCTACGTCGTTTCGAAGCTAGCCCCAAACAATCGGGGAGTTTTCTTCGTTGGGTCTGACGGTTGGGGTGATACAAAGTTTGGTTTTGTTCAAAATGGCCCTGATATTTCGGCGGCGCATGGATTTTCGGTTCGGGGTAATCCCCCTGTGGCCGAAGGTCTTAAAGGGTTTAGTCTTGGAAAAAAATTGATAGCCGCAGGGGATGAGTCCAAATTTGGGAGCAGTTCGTCTCTGTCGATTCTTCGAGTATTTGATGGTCTTGAGGCGAGCCTTTGCCGGGCGAAGCCTAAGACGCGCGAAGCATTCGCCAAAGAATTTATTCGCAATGGCGCTCGTGATTTCGCCAATCCCTGGGGCGTCAGTATCTATGAAATTCGTTCGGGGGAAATGACCTTTGCCAGGACAAGTAAGGTTGGCAATAGGAGCTCATCCAAGCAATGAAACGAAGTCCAAAGACAAGAACGCTGCGCCAGTTGGTGACCCTTTCCTGGGTCGTGCCGGCGGTTTTTGCGTTTTTTGCCAGTGGTCTCGTTTTTGGTCTTTTGGCTTATGTTGACTATAGAGCTGATCAGGATGCGGTCATTCAGAATCTTTCCAAGTCTTGCGAAATGGTTTCCCGTCGCGTAGCTGCCGAGGTCCTGCTTGGGCCTAACGGTCGCGTTTCCGAAGTGCTTGAAAATCTTCGCGGGGAGCTAAAGCTTGAAAAGGCTTGGCTGTCCGAATCCCGGCCAAACTGCAATACGGCGTCCCAAAATCGGACGTGTGTGGTGACTAATGGCAGACGGGTAGTGGTTTTTCATCAGATGAATCACGTCGATCGGCCAATGTGGGTCGGGGTTCAGGCTAGTGCTAGGCATCTGTCGGATTTCTTTAATTGGACCATTTTCGCATGGAGTGCTGTTCCAGTTTTTGCGGCCTTTGGTCTTGGTCTTTATTTCCAGCAACGGCTCATTACCAAGTTTGTAACGACGCCCATTTACTCTCTTGTCAACCTTGCGGAGTCTAAGGGCGAGATACCTGGTGATTGGCCATCCGAGATGCAAACTATTGCTAAGTCCCTTGGAGATTCATTCCAGGCCCGCGAAGATGCCGTCTTTGCCATGCTTGCTCGCGGTGTGATCCATGACATCAAGACATGGATCCATAGCCTTATGACGGCAACGGAACTGGCCAATGAAGCCGAAAGTCTTCCGACTGAGCAGAGACAGGCGCGACTCGAAAAGCTACTCAAGGCGAGTAACATCCAGCTTCCAAAAGTTAGGACGACCATTGAGCGAGCTCTCGAAAGTGGCCGAGATCTGGACGTTTCGCCCAATTCGTTAAATCTCGCCCAGACGATCGAACACTCTCTCGATGCTCTTGAAGCCGTTGCTTCAGAGAAGGGGGTCATGATTAAAAGACCAGCATCCCTGGGGAATCAGCAGTTAGAACATGACGCGGAGCACCTTGAACGAGCGATTTCAAACGTCCTAAAAAACGCTATAGAGGCCGCTAGTATCGCAGATAACAAATCCAAGGATCATCCGACCGTCTCGGTATCGACTGAAATTGGGCCGCGCAATGTCGAGATTTGCATTGAAGATTCGGGAAAGGGCATATCAGTCTCTCCTCAGGAGTTGCTGAAGCCTTCTCGCTCCACCAAAAAAGACGGTTCAGGGCTAGGTCTTTATCTGGCCAACAAGATTGTCCGTAGTCACCGTGGGGCAATTTTAATCGGCAAATCCGAATCCCTTGGTGGTGCAAAGTTTACGATTTCCATACCAAAATCTTCGAGCAACCTCGGGGGTGCCCGATGCTGAACGCAAGGAAGCCAAAAATCCTCGTTTTGGATGACGATCAAGTATGGCTGGAGCAAATCCCAGAGGTTTTGGGCGCTGAGCTGGATTGCGATTGCTACGAAACGATCGACCAGGGGATAGAAGCCATAGAAAAGCATTTCTACGATGTGGTTTTGCTCGACCTTAATTTCGCTGGCGATGAACGCACGGGGCTAGACGTTTTCCGTCGAATCCATGCTGCCGATGTACAGGCTGACGTGATCGTTATTAGTGGAGAGACTGACCACAGGCGCATCATTGAAATATTTAATGCTGGCGTGACCAGGTTCATTCCAAAGATGTCGCCCTTGTCTGAAATTCGTCAGGCCGTTTCAGATACGCTTCATGAGCGCGAGACAAGATTTCGCGCCTCAAAGCATCTGTTGGAAAGTGCTAGGGTTCCGCTAATTGGCAACTCACCCAAGATGCAAATTTTGCGCGAAGAAATTGCGTCGCTAGTCAATTCAGGGATCAGAGACGTATTGGTACAGGGCGAGACCGGCACGGGTAAGGAGCTTGTCGCCAAGGCAATCGCATATCAAGCCGATCCAGCCAAGAGGCTTGTGGTCGTTCATTGCGGTGCGATTAGCGAAGGGCTGGCTGAGTCGGAATTCTTTGGTCATGTAAAAGGCGCATTTACTGGCGCGGACCGGGATAAGGTCGGAGCATTCGAAGCAGCTGCCGGCGGATTTGTTTTCCTTGATGAGATTGGTGAATTACCACTATCACAGCAGCCAAAACTACTGAGGGTTTTACAAGAGAGAACGCTACAGCGCGTAGGCACTCACGACGAAAGAAAGGTCAACTTCCGATGCGTCGCCGCCACACACGTAAACCTCGAGGAAGCGGTGAAGGCTGGAAAGTTTCGGGAAGACCTTTATTACCGTATCGCAAAGACGGTGGTTCGGATTCCTGCCCTGCGTGAACGCCCTGAGGACATCCCAGAGCTCGTTTACTACTTCCTTGGTCAAATCTCGGGCGGAAAAAAGAAGTCTCTGACCCCGGAAGCAATGTCGATTCTTCAAACCTATAACTGGCCAGGCAACGTCAGACAGCTTAAGGCCGTCATAGAGGGTGTGGTTGCCAAGTGCGAAGAGAATACAATCCGCGAAAAAGACATCTGCCGCGCACTACCCGAGGCCGCAGTGTTCAATACTTCGGTAGCTCGTTCAGTTGTCGGTGCCTACGGTACTTCGCTAATCATGAGCGAGCGCCAACGGTTTGAGAAGGCACTCATCAAATGCCGAGGCAACCGCGATGAGGCGGCCAAGGCTCTTGGATTGTCTAGAGCCACGTTCTTTAGGCGGGCGAAGGATTTGGGGTTGGTGAAAACGAGAGCGTCTGAAATCCTTTGAAAACAGGCTCGGAGTGCCAATGTAAAGCATTGGAATCATTGTGTGTATTGAAGTTTGTTCTTGATATATTCCTTGAATTACCGAACACCCACTGAGGACGGAGGGTGGTATGGCAAAGCGGGATTCAGCAGAGGTTTCAAAAGTTTTAGAGTTAATCAAGCCAACTCGTATCAGCTTGCGCAGTCACCCAAACCTGGATGAACGATGGCTGCAAAAACAAATATCTGAGGATCCATCAATTCTTGGATTAGGCGAACTGACCCTTCTTCAGCGTGAACGTATTCAACCATCTGGCGGCCGTCTTGATCTGTTGCTTGAAGACGACAATAGCAGAAGATTTGAAGTTGAAATCCAGTTGGGCGCTACAGATCCTTCTCACGTAATTAGAACGATCGAGTATTGGGATAACGAACGTAGGCGCTATCCTTCGTACGAGCATTATGCGGTTTTAATTGCTGAAGACATAACATCACGGTTTCTCAATGTTGTTGGTCTATTTTCTGGCTCAATTCCGATTATTGCGATTCAGATGAACGCAATGGAGTATGAGGGATCAATCATTCTTAATTTCACGAAAGTGATCGACTATTCGAATTCACTCCGGGTGGATGATGTGCAAGAACGTGACTCCGAGCCGAAAGATCGGAATTACTGGCTGAGCCGTGCTTCGGAGGATAGTTTGCGCATCTGTGACGGATTCTTGGAAATGGTTAACCAATTTGTCAAAAATAAGCGTGAATTGAATTATCAGGTTCATCACATCGGCCTGAAAGATGGCAATCGATCTGCATTATTTATTCATTTTAATCCACGCAAAAAATGGACAACGGTAAAAGGCCGAACTGCAGATTTGGATAAATGGATCAAAGAATTTGAAGATGCTGGACTTGATTCAAAGCCAGACCGAGGGAACTTTCTTCAAGTAAATGTTCGACCACATGATCTCAAAAAGCACGAGGAATTATTCCGCCGCTTTGTTGAAGCAATGGTTAATGAAGATGAAGGCCGGTAATTTGTTGAGATTGTGAGACTCACCTGTGAGACTCCGTGAGACTGAGTCTCAAATTGAGACTCGACCTACCAGACATATTGTCCACAAAAATAACTAGTTAGAAAAATCGCCTCTTTTCGTGCAAGTTGGCACGGCCTTGCAACTACCTCTTTAAGATCTCAAATCGTGAGACTCAACTTCAGAGGAGGTGGAACATGGCATTTCTATCGTGCCCACGCTGCACAGAATCCGGCTACCAGATATTTGTAACTCACGCTTACTGCGTGGGCTGCAATTATAGCCCGGACTTCGACCCAGGGACGAAACCCAAACGTCTCAGAACAAACAAACTTAACACACTACCCACTTGGGCAAGGAGGGATCGATGCGTCGGATCTGTAATGCCATTGTGACGTGGCTAAGCCGTGAACGGCGACGCAACTGGTGGGATCACATCGAAGAACGCGCGTATCGTAATGAATTCGGAAATCGAATTCTCTTTATGAGACAGGGACTGTTTTGAAAACGAGAGCTGGGAGGCGCTATGAAGCAGGTGCTGGTACAAATCAAAGAAGACTTAATGAAGCTTAGGGCCATGCTGCCTATGAACGATCATCGATCCAAGGGGATGATCAAGCGTATCAACTGGGCCGTCGCGGAGATTCTCAAGGAAGAGGATTCAGAAAATCGGGTGGAGGTCATCTGGTGAACAAGGATGGTTTAACCTCGGTGGACCGCGTCTGCGAAGAAGTTGCAGCAGATATTGACCTTTTTGGCCCGGGTGCAGGCCTTGTACTGGGGAGAATCATGCGAAATGTCGGACCATTGCGCGACATGGCATCTGATGCTTTCAGGGCAAGGATCGTAAAAGCTCTGGCTAATACCGTCCCAGAACCAGACATGGTGAATGAATATGCCGAGCGATTGATGGCACAGCTATAAGAGGTGGTTAATGAATACAGCAAGTAATCCGAAGCAAAATGATCCTCGTCACGACATTGTTGTTGGAACGATCCGCGATGGAAAAATTGAGTTTGCAAAACAGGCGGGCGCTGCGATGTGGAGGGATGACTGCGGCTTCTTTACTGTCCGGCTAAATATGTTTCCAAACGTGACGTACTTTCTTTGTAAGAATCATGGGGACAATCCGAACTATACGATCTTTAGTCGGTGCGTTCATAGAGACGACGGTGTTCGGTTGCAAAACCCCGTTGGGTTCGCGCGCCTGCCGGACGAGGTCAAGACGCATCTGGAGATGACTTTCAATCTCTTAAATCGCAAGTTGTTCATGAGTCTATTTCCGGCCTGATCGGGCCACGAATCGATTGTAAAAACCTTTATTTAAATTCTTGGAGGTTCCAAATGGAACAAGCTCTAAAACGTTATGTATTGCCAATTTTTGTAGTCAGCCTTGTGATGGGATCGTCGGTTGCCCTTGGAAGCGTCGAGGGAAGCCTGATGGCCATGCAAACAAAGCTCATTAACGTCATTCTGCCGCTGGTCGGTATTTTGGGGCTTGTATTTGCCGCGTTTTCGTTTTTCCTCGGAAATCCGAACGCCAGGTCTCACTTGATCCTAGCCATTTTTGGGGCGGTTATCGGATTTGGTGCGCCAAGCATCATTGCGTTTATTCGTGGCATTGTGAACTAAGCTAACTGAGTGCCTGCGGCGCCGTTACGGCGTCGCGGGCCGTCTTTTCTCTATAGGAGGGTTCATGCCTCTTAGAACTGTTCCGGTAAGTCGATGTCTGGACAAAAAACTCCAAATCGCGGGTTTTGAAATTCCAGACCTATTGGCGGTTTTTTTCTTGCTCTCAATTTTGAATTTCATGTTCGGCAAAACGGATCAAAAGCTCCTGCTTATTTGGTTCCCGTCCCTTTTTGTTGCCGTTGTATTGCGACTCGCCAAGCGTGGTAAGCCCGAAAGATATCTGGTCCATTTTGCTCGGTATCATCTTCGATCGCGTTCATTGTTTGCGTTTTATGAGCCAACTAAAAATCTATCTACCCCGAAAACGTGAGGTAAAAATAATATGAGAAGTGATCGCTTAAGTGATTATTTGGATGTTTGGGGCATTGAAAATGACTCTGTAATCTTCCTGGATGGCAGTATTGGGACGGGATTTGAATTGGTTCCTATGGATCCATCCGCATTGTCGGATGATGCCTTGAATCAGACAGCGCACGACCTGACCAGTTTCCTTAATGGTTTGCCAAGTGGCATCCGCATTCAATTTGTCAGGGATGTGGTCCCAGCAAAAGGTGACGAGATTGCGCGGCACAAATGGTTGATTCACGAAAAAGCCGATCCTGTGGCGTGTACACTGACAGATACCCGAGTTCGTGTCCTTCAGAGCCAGATTTCTGATGGCACTCTAAGGTCCCACCGCGTGTTCGTCTTTCTGAGAGTCCCTATGCCAAAGCCCGCAGGGTTCTCTCTGATCAGTAGCATTCGTGGGTCTAGGGCTGATGATATTACCCGCGAGTCTGTTGATCGTCATGTTGCGGAGACCGGGCGAGTCGCTGATGGAGTCGAAGCAGGCCTTCGCCAGCTTGGAATGAAACCAAGAAAGCTTGGCGCAAGGGAAATCATGGAGCTGACCTACAGGCAGTGGAATCCCGATCGGCCATCTGAACTTCCGCAGTTTGATCCTGACAATGTCCGTGATTCCCTGGTGATGTCAGATGTAGAGATTGGGCGATCAGGATTTACCATCGGCGAGAGCTATTTTCGTGTTTTAAGCCTGAAACTACTTCCTGACCAGTCCTATAGCGCAATGGCGTCGGCTCTTGGGCGATTGCCATTTAATTCTCGAACATTTGTTTCCATCTACGTCCCCGATCAAATAAAGGAGCTAGAAAGCCTACAAACTCAACGCCGGGTGGCCTATTCGATGGCGCACGGTAAGCGGTCCGGTGTCTCGGACATAGATAGCACGGCCAAGTTCAACGACCTAGAAAGGCTCCTTGATCAAATGATTGCCAGCGGTGAACGGGTGTATCACTTTGGCATCAATGTTCTCCTTAAGGGTCGGAGCGAAGACGATCTCCGCCAGCAGGTGGCAGAAACGCTCTCATTATTTCGCGAAATGGCAGGGTCGGAAGCCATGGAAGAATCCCTGGCGGCGTTTGACTTGTTTTCGCAGATGGCTATCCCAAATGCCCGGGTGACAGATCGTGTGAAGCGGGTAAAGACATCAAATTTGGCTGATCTCTTGCCTGTCTATGGTCCTTGGCATGGACATGAGATGCCCCGTGTACTGCTTAAGACACGCGACGGAACAAGTCTATCAATTGACCCATTTGATCCCAATATGACTAATGCGAACCAACTGATTAGTGGCGCATCGGGCGCGGGAAAGTCGTTTCTAACAAACGTCCTTTTACTCAACATGTTGAAGGAGATGCCGCGAGTTTTCTTCGTTGATATTGGTGGTTCATATCGGCGGCTTTGTGAAAACCTTGGTGGTCAATACATCAGCTTAACAGCCGGGGCTGGAATTGCGTTAAATCCTTTTGACCTTCCCCCGAGTGAAAAAGTTCCATCGCCATCAAAAATCAAATTCTTGCTTGGATTGATCGAGCTTATGACTAAAGAGCACGACCAGTCCCAACTCCCGAGGCTTGCTCGGGCAGAAATTGAAAATGCCATTATCGAAACTTACCGTGTGAATCCAAGGCCGGTCTTATCCGATCTGCAGCGCATTTTGCTCAAAAACGAGGATCCCCAAGTTAAGGCCTTTGGCCGGATCTTGGCTCCTTGGTGCGGTGACACGCCATTTGGGCAAATGATTGATCGGCCAACAACAGTAGATGTCCATCATGGGGCAATCGCTTTTGATTTGAAGGGCATGGAGTCCTATCCAGATCTTCAGGCGGTGTGTCTATTCATCATCACAGACCTGGTGTGGCGCGAGATTCAGAAAGATCGCGGTACCATGAAGTTCTTGGTTTTTGATGAGTGTTGGAAACTTCTGAAGTCAGACTCTGGTTTGGCTTTCATCGAGGAAGTGTTTCGCACGTTCCGGAAATACTACGCATCGGCGATCGCGATTTCTCAGGATATCGACGATTTTGCAAAAAGTAAAATAGCCAGTGCGATTCTCCCAAACTGTTCCCTTAAGTGGCTACTTCTTCAACCGCAGGGCGATAAATCAAGGCTTAGAGATGTATTGGCCCTAAACGACAATGAGCTTGAACTTGTTTCGAGCCTGACCCAGGACAAGGGGCGTTACTCAGAAGCGTTTTTGATGGCTGGAGAGAACAGAATAGTGGCTGTGGTCGAGGCCACACCTATGGAGCATTGGATCGCTACGACCGACCCACGAGACCTAACAAAAATCGACGAGTTGATAACGGAGAATCCCAATAAATCGAGACTGGAAATCCTACAGGCACTCGCCAATCAATATCCAAATGGCGTTACTGCCAGTTTAAGGGGGTAAGGGGTGAGAAAGTCCATTATTGCATTCGCGTTGGTTATTTCCCTGATCATACCAGGGCGGGCGGCGATGGCTGACATTTGGGGAGGTGATGTGGTGGTCCTTACCCAGATACTTATGAACGCCGTTCAGCAGTTGATTCAGCTTCGTCAAATTCTGTCGACTGGAGAAGATAATCTGGCTCTTCTTCAAGAAATTAATCGTGGTCTGAATGACATCTTGGGGATCGCAAAGACCAGCGGCGTCATTCGGGACAGCGGGGTCTATGGTGAGATCTCCTCGGTTCATGACGGGAAAGAGATGCTGCGAGAGATCTATGGCCAGATACCAGATAGCAGTGAGTCGAAGGTTCAAGACCATTCGGATCAAGTCATTTCGGAAGCCCTGACGCTGAATAATAGCATCTATCAGTACGCCAATGACATTGACGCCATTGGGGAGGAGATCAAACAGGCAAGTGCTGTTGCATCTCCTAAGGGTGCGCAGCGACTGACAGTTGAATCTCTAGGAATCATGCTGACGGTAATGAATCAGTCTCTTAGAGCTCAGGCTAGCGGGTTGAAGCTTCATGCTCAGGCAATGGCTGCGCAGAATCACAAAGACAAGCGGTATTCGGACAACGTTCGATCATCAGTCTTTGAGCTGAGATCAGCAATACAACGCAGTGACACGAAGTTCCAAATCCCGCAGTTGTAAATTTCTATTTAATTACAGCAGTTACTTCGAGCTCAATTTCGTGAGGTATGGCAAAAACAATTGTCCCATCCTTAGTTATCTTCTGGGAACCCAAAACCAGTTCGCCGTCTTCAATTGTAAATTTAAATGTTGGCCACAATCCTTTTCCATGCGCAGATTCAGGAATGCTTATTGTTTTGAGTCCATTAATGATTGGGTAATCGTCTTTAGTATTAAATTGGAAAACGATTGATGTCGATTTGATCACCGCGCGTATACCTGCGAACGTCGTTAATATTGTCGCGAGTATGCTTATAGTTCTGAACAAGGTCGATGGTAGGGATGGCGTCAGTGCAAGATTAGCTAATGCTCCAGCTAGTAACAGGTACAAATCCCTTTCTGACATCCAATTATGGCTGACCACTTTCATCGATTTTATCCTCTCAAGTTTCGCCAATTTTACCATGATATAGCAGGAGAAAGTACCTTTATGGATATGACGTGGATTACTCAAGAATCAAAGGCGTTACACGACGTTTTTATGTCGCTGTATTACGCCGTCGCCGGCCTGATGCTGGCTATTGGCGTAGTCACAGAGTACTTCAAGGCTCCAATTGGAGGCGTGCCAGCGTTTGGACAGCTCTTGGGCCGAACTATTGTCGCCACAGTTCTACTCGTCAGTTACCCTGAGATCGCGAATGCGATTGCTGACGTTGCAAATTCCCTCGCATCAAAGCTCGGAGACTTAAATCAATATAAGGAGGTTTTAGATAAGGCTGGTTCGTCGCTAGAAAAGGTCTCGTGGTCATGGGGATCTGTGGGGGATGCGTTTGTCTTTGTGATTTCGTATCTTGCGTTCTTCATTTTACACGTCACGGTCTATTTCTTCGATGCCGCAATCATCTATGCCTGGATGCTGCTATATATTTTTTCGCCTCTTCTCATTGTTTTATTTATACATCCGGTTACAGCTCCGGCCACGGGTGCGCTATTCCGGTCATTGTTTGAGGTGTCAGCGTGGAAGGTTGTTTGGTCAGTCCTCGGGACGCTCCTATGGAGTTCCGCGGTCCACAATTTCGACCCGCAAAATGACAATCAGAATTTCATCACTCAGCTAACGTTTACCATTATTCTTTCACTATCGGTTCTTTGCGCCCCGATTGTAGTCAGATCTCTACTAACTAAGGGTGTGGCTGGTTTGTCCGGGACACTCACCGGCGCCGCGGGCACGGCGCTCGTCGCTAGTGCTGCGGGTCCCGCGTCGATGTCCGCACTCGCCACGGCACCAACAACTGTGGCCTTAACCGGTGCGCGTAAGGTAGCGACAATGCCCATTCAACGAGCCAAAGCTTACATTAAGGAGCGGCGCAAAGAAGAGAGCCAATCCGGAGTCCCGCAAACGGTCGCACAACATAAGCGCCGGCGTCTCAAAGGAACCAAATCGAACAAGGTTCTCTGATAAATTCCTAGGAGATCTATGAAATTTGCAGCAGTGTGGGCAGAGATTGCCAATCAAAATGTATTACTTCGCCTCGTAATCGCATGCCTCAGTCTCGTTCTTATCACGCTCTCTATCGTCACGACAAAACTAGCCATGAAAGATCCTTTAGTTATCGAGAGGGAATGTCAGACGCATGTAAGGCCGCAAGCCGGTTCCATGCAGTCACCCGAGGAGATTAAAGCCTTCGTTCGTGAGGTTGTTGAAAGCAGGTTCACATCTGGTGTCGCCCCAAGGTCCGAATGGATGGTTCCCGATCAGGTGCGGCAGAGGAAGATGGAACAAGAAGAGCTGGAGAAGAAACGGCTTTCTCAAAAAGTAATCATAGACACGGTCGAGGTGTCGAAGTCAGGTATTCGTGTCACTGGGGATCGAATGCTATCGGTTGGTAGGATTAGGTCAGCGTTTCCATTTCTTATGGATGTGACGATTGAAACGACATCCAGATCAGCTGCAAACCCCTACGGTCTTGTCTTGGCAAGAATTCAGCCTGTTATGGATGCTCAGAAGTCCGGAGGTGCCAATGAATAGGTGGCTTAAAATACTCTTTTTCGTTTTGTGTGGATGGTTTAGTCAGTCCAGTTTAGCGGACAGCGTCAAGACCGTTTATATGTCTGATAATTCAGTGGCGCAGATTGCAGTATCGCCAAAAGGAATGGTTCTAAGTTTTCCAACAAAGCCTTCAAAAGTCATTCTAGGCAATGGATCGGCATTTGGTGTCGAGTACGTGGAAAACGATATTGCATTGACCCCGGTGTCCGTCAGGTCTCGCGCAAATTTATTCGTCTATATGCTAGGGCGAAGATTTTCGTTTGATTTGGTGGCTTCGCCAAGTGCAGGGCATGCGGTTGTGATGGTTCGGGATCAGATAGAAAATCCTCCGACTCCTAAGCCTGAAAAGGTTTTGCAAAAGTCTGGGGGGAGAAATGGTCGAACAAAGTCCTGAGGCCAAGGTTGTTCATCGCGCATTCCTGACTATACCTGCCCGTATCAACGAATATCTATCGAATCCCTACTGTAAATGGAGCATTGGGATTCTATTTGTCGGTCTTTTTATTTACGTTCTGGTGTCTGATAGCGGTGAGACTATTCCCCAGAGCGATGTGAAATCAATTCCGCTTTCTAATGAAATAAATTCCCTACAAATTGACGGCATTCCAGAAATGGTTGCATACGGCCGCGAGACTGATCCCATACAGAAAGCGGCCCCGGCTAGCGGTATTCAAACAAAAGGGTCTGGAAAAATCGCAGGACCAAGGCTAGTTCGGCGAATGCTTAATCTTAGTGTACCTGACGGAGCAATGGCAGAAGCCAATTTGGTCACAGGGGCTCGATCGGGGCCGGTCAAGGCGGTGCTGTCGACTGAGCTAAAAAGCCGTTTTGGAGAGCATCTTTTACCGGCGGATACCACGTTAATTGGTTCCGCGCAGGCATCTGGTGACCGACTTCTAATTCGCTTTGTGAAGGCGATCTTGCCAGACGGGGACGTGGTCAACGTATCGGCGGATGCTCTGGATAGTGGGGACAAGACCCCAGGCATCAAAGGATCATTTGTGGCGCGTCAAGGGATGGTCCTAGCGGGAAGCATTGCCTTAAATGCGCTATCTGGAGTGGCAGATGGTCTTCAGGAAAACGAGGCCGTCGGCGTAGGACTCGCAAAGAAAGCCAATACCCGTAATGCTCTATTAAACGGCGCAAGTCGAGCGTCCCTTGATCAAGCAAAAGAACTGACTCAAGACTTTCGTGAATCCAGCAAATCTATATCAGTCGCCTCAGGAACAAAAATTATCGTCTTATTCGGAGAAGAATCCCAAGGGGGTGGGTGAGTGGCTATTGATATTTCCTCAAATTTTCAGCGCATGGATCGGCGTGCAAGGCAGTTAGAGCAGGCTTTTAGGCTTCTCTTGCGTCCTATTCAGGAAATCTATTTTGGGCTTAATGCCGGAAGTGTCCCTCTCACAGTCTGTCTTCTGGGGGGATGTGTCTTCTTATTAATGGCTCGTTTTGGTTTGGATCGTGCAGTCTTTAAAGTAATGCGGATGGCCGTTTTATATCCGAGTAAAGGTTGGCTTCGATGGGGCTATTTGTCGATAGGTTCGCTTTCGGGTTTTCTTTTTTGGGGCGTGGCACGAGCCGGTATCCATATTCGTTTCCTTGTGAAACTCGGGAGGGCTTTGGAGACCGCTGGACTCAAAAACCGCCTGGGCAATTTGCCCCGATTTATTGGCGATTGGGCCCTCGATGCGACCACTCGTAAGATGAGACTATCCAATGCAAGCTTACCGCAATGTGATTTTGTTCGAGCCAAACCTGGGCTAGAGTCTGGGCTTAACATTTACATTGATGACATGAAGGAAAATCGGGAATACGGGACGCTAGATCTCATCTATTCTCATTCACCAATGCCATCAGAGGTGGAGTGGAGTAGTGACTGGCTCAAGTCGAATGATTTGGTCATAGGGCTGACTCGCTCAAAACTTGTCAAAACCAGATTCTCGGATGTCCCTCATCTCCTGATTGCTGGCCAGACAGGTGGCGGGAAATCAACATTTCTTCGACAACTGATTACGGCTCAGTTCTTATCTGATCCAAGTACCGAATTCATTCTAGTGGATTTGAAAGGTGGATTGGAGTTTCAGATGTTCCAAGACCTAGCCCGCGTAGACGTCAAGCCAGATATAAATTCAGCAGTAGCGACTCTAGAAAAGTTTGAATCCATCTTGAACGCAAGAATGTCAATTTTAAAGGATAATAAATGTAAAGATCGGGATGCGTACTTGCAATGGTGTGCATCCAAGGACCAAAAGCCCCATGTGAATATTGCGAGCCGCTACGTCATCGTGATTGATGAAGCTGCCGAGATGTTCTTAGCTGGTAGCCATGCGTCGGCTGCTGAGATCCAAAAGGCTCGCTATGTCATAAGTAAAATTGCGCGACAGGGTCGCGCGGTTGGCGTGCAGCTTATCATCGCAACCCAGCGTCCTGACGGAAGGTCACTTGACCCACAGGTTAAAGCTAACCTCACTGGTGTAGTGTGCTTTCAGATGGCAAACGATGCTTCAAGTATTGTGGTTCTAGGTTGTGGTCGAGCCAGCGATCTACCTGCTATTCCTGGTCGAGCCATCTGGAAATCCGGTGCTGTGCTTGTAGAAGTCCAGATACCTTATATGTCACCAAACTTGGTCGAAGAGCTATTGGCCAATCACCGTATCGTCACTGAACAAAAACCTTCTGTTCAACAACAAGCGAATGCGACGGTGGCCGTATGATGAAGCGAAGTGGCGTGCGATTGACCATTGAGCGTGACTTTGAAATCCTGCGGTTCATTTGGCGTTGGAAAGTCGTGCCTACAGACATCATTCGAAATCGGTTCTTTACAGGCTGTCGAATCAGAACCTGCTTCAATCGGCTGTCATTGCTGCGAAGGGAGAACTACATTGACAGTGTGGCCGTGCGGGATATTCCGCAAAACGTTTGGACGCTTAATCGTCGGGGGTTTAATGCGATCAAAGAATTTCTGCCACCAGATTGTGACAAGGGGTGGCGATCTGAGGCTCCCGCGCATGATGTACTCGCATTGAAACTTAGCCTCGGCGATTATTTAGCGGATTCTTCGGCTGACGACGCGGTGTTTTCTGAGCAGGAGTTGCGCACGTACTCGGCCAATGTGTTCCCACCTTGGGTTCCAACAGCCTTCAGGAGACGGCCAGATGGATACATCAAATCTGTTGTTGGAGATCAAGCGAGGGCCATGGCGATAGAAATCGAATTAACCCCCAAAGGCGTCACTGATTATGAGTCGATTGGATTAGATTACGCACACTATCGCGGCATTGACCACGTCATTTGGGCTGTCGTCTCGTTGAAAATGGCCCGACGACTAAAGGCCATCTTTGAAAAGAGTCCACGGGATGCTCAACAAATTCATTCTTTCTTGATCGCTGGTGACATTCATAAATTGGGTTGGGACAGTCGCATCGTTCTGGGTGGCTACCAAGGACATACAGTACGGCAGATGATTATGGCTCAATGGACAAAGCCTGATATCGATCTGCCACAGTACCCTCCCAGTAGCCCCCTCGATAAAGTGGGATACTAGTACTGGTCTAGTATTGGTCTGTTGAATTAAAACTTTCAGTTATTTCGATGTTCTAGCTGCGTCAATCCTGACGCGAAGTTTGTTTGACCCCCTTTTTCGGGGGTCTAGCCATATACAGAAAAAAATATGACATCTTTTGGAGGCAACCTAATGCGTACGTTGTTTTGTCTTGTGACCATGTGCCTAAGTGTGTGCGCCTGCTCCACGTTGAGTAGTGTCGCGGAACCCGAACGACCCGCACCGCCAAAATTAACGCAAGCACGTTATCGAACGATATGGGTGCCGGACAAAATTGAGGGTGATCGGTACATAGAAGGCCATCGCGTTCATATTATTGAGGAGGCTGGTAGATGGATGAGCAAGTAGCACATAAGTCAGACAACGCTGGTGGTAAAGGTAAACGAACCGTCGCTGACCGCATTTCAATCAAAGCAGAGCATCTTCGCAAGCTTGATGCATGGGTAGAACAAGTCACCACAAAAAATCGGGGTGTACGGCTTGCTAGAAATGATGTTTTGGCATGGCTAATTGAGACTCAGAACGACGTCTTGTCGCCGCCACAAGAAACGACCATCGCGCGCATGTTCTACGATGAGGAGCGATTTTTACGAGAAACACTTGAGCAATTTCGAAAATGCAAAGGTCAGGGAGTTGCGTTTGATTGGTACGCAGAGCTTGTAAAAAGCAAACCAAAGAAGTCGCGCAAGCCTCGTAAAAACAAGGGTCAAAAAGATGAACGGATCTCCGAAAGAAATTAAAAAATGTGTGACGGTTCTTGTTTTTTGAATCGTCGCACTATGATAGATTGGAGGTCACATGGAATCTGTGAAAGCAGATCATGAGCTCTTTGACAGGCGAATATTGATTCAACCTCTTTATCTAACTTCGGTGGAGTTAGCGCGATCTCTTAACGTGTCTGAACACACGATAAGAGCTTGGCGCAAATTCCGTGTCATCACGCCAAAGAAATTTGGGCGCTCGGTGCGTTGGTCTCTTGAAGACGTTCTTCAAGAGCTCAGCAAACGGAGCTAAAAAATGAAAAGTCGTGATGGAATAGTGAAGTGCTACAGTACAAGATACGGCACTTATAAGGTTAGATTTTACGATGAGGAAGGTAGACCCACCGATAGGTCGTGCAAGACAAAGACCGAACGAGATGCTTTGGTTAGAGCGATTAAAAAGCGCGAAAGGTTAGATTTTTGGTTTCCACCAGAAGAGAGTGAGGTTTCAAAGCTGGAAGTTGGCTCATTCAAGGGGCTAGCAGATTTGTGGCTTGAGCACTCTTCTAAAGTTCGCGAGATTTCTCTTTCTTGTCTGAATAACTATCGTTGTCATTTGCGGTATCATATTTTACCGATACTCGGTGATTTTCGTTTGCAGGATCTGGATCTCAAATCGATTGAGAAAGTTGCGACGGAGATAAAAGATAAAAAACCGCAAACACGATCTTATGTGGCCGTCCGACGCAATCGAATGGAAGAAGAGTTTTTCCACGATGACGATTTTCTGTCGCCGTCGTACAGGAGAGAAATTCTAACAGTTGCGTGTATGGTTACAAAATTTGGATTTGAGCGCGGTTACATGTTGGCGAATCCATTCCGGGAGTTCAAACTTCCGGAATGTCCTGAGCAACCGTATGACTACTGGCGACTCGAAGAAGAAGACAAGTTTCTGCAATGGCTTGAAGGCGGTGGGTTGGTCGAGAAAATGGTTTGCAAGCCGCATAGCAAGCGGCTCGGAAAGCCTGAAATGTTTCTCAAACGGTTTCGGACACGGAATACGGAGGAGTTACATGACATTGTGCTTTTCGCGCTGCGATCTGGAATGCGTAAGGGTGAAATTGGTGCCCTTACAGCCAGGGATGTAAATTTTGAGAAAAATTGCATCGTAGTGCGGCGGGCCTACAGCGAAAAAGAAAAAAAGGTGCGGAATACGACCAAAGGTAAGACGTTTCGTCTCATTGAGATGAACGAGGATATGCGAACTATCCTCCGGAAACGTATGACCAAGGTTAAGACGGATACGGACCTTTTATTCAGCACGACGACTTGGGCTATTAAAAATTTTTCCAAGTATTGTGCAAAGGCTGGAGTAAGGCAGATCCATTTTCACAGTCTGAGGCATACTTGCCTCACGAACCTGGCTAACGGTTACGGGATGGATAAGCCCTTGCCGTTACCCCAGGTTCAGAAGATTGCCGGCCACAAGGATATATCGACGACCATGCGCTACGTTCATTCCCATGGAATAGAGCAGACAACGTCGATCCAGTGGTCTAGAGAGCAAAGACGGGGCTTAAACGAGCCTCGCCTTGCCGACAGGGTCCTGAGCCTTCCAACGTCCCTTAATCCGTCCCAGAAGGTTGAAAGCCCCAAGACTGCCGTGACCCCATTCAGAGTCATTGCTGGCGGGCGAGCTTAAGATTTGGACATTTAGAATTCAGTTTTACTGAAAAGGAAAAACCCAAAGCCGAGGCTCGCACCTCGTCTTTGGGTTTTCGTTTTGGGGCACTTTCAAGACACCAATTCCGAAATCGTGTCGGAAATTCGTGTCGTTTTGGATTTCGGAGTTGTAAAGCTCCGAAATCACAAGCTTAAATTACATCATGCCGCCCATGCCGCCCATTCCACCCATACCGCCCATGCCGCCGCCCATGCCAGCACCGGCGCCTGCAGATTCCGAAGCATCCTTCGGCTTGTCGGCAATCATGGCTTCGGTGGTCAGGAGCAAGCTGGCAACAGATGCAGCATTGATCAGGGCCGTTTTCGTTACTTTCGTCGGGTCAATGACGCCAGCAGCGAACAGGTCTTCGAACTTCTCGGTCAGGGCGTTGAAACCGTCGCCGCCTTTGGCGTTACGGATCTTCTCAACAACAACAGCTGGTTCCCAGCCGGCGTTGAAAGCGATCTGGCGAAGTGGTTCTTCAACGGCGCGGCGAACGATCTGGACGCCGAACATTTGCTCTGCCGACAAGGTCAACTTGTCGAGTGCATGTTGAGCACGGATAAGGGCCGTGCCGCCGCCTGCGACGATACCGTCTTCAACCGCTGCGCGGGTGGAGTTCAGTGCGTCTTCAACGCGGGCTTTTTTCTCTTTCATTTCAGTTTCGGTAGCAGCACCGACTTTAACAACGGCCACGCCGCCGACCATTTTCGCCAGACGCTCTTGGAGCTTCTCGCGGTCGTAGTCAGAGGTGGTGTTTTCCATTTCGCCGCGAACTTGCTTCACGCGTGCGTCGATGTCGGCCTTTTTGCCTTTGCCATCAACGATGGTGGAGTTGTCTTTGCTGATGGTGATGCGCTTGGCTTGGCCAAGTTGGTTCACCGTCATGTTTTCGAGTTTGAAGCCGAGGTCTTCGCTGATCATCGTGCCGCCCGTGAGGACTGCGATGTCTTGCAGCATAGCTTTGCGGCGGTCGCCAAATCCAGGCGCCTTCACTGCACAGCACTTCAGCGTGCCACGCAGGCGGTTCACCACGAGGGTGGCCAAGGCTTCGCCGTCGATGTCTTCAGCGATGATCAAGAACGGACGGCCAGTCTGAGCGATTTTCTCGAGGATCGGCAGCATTTCTTTCATGCTGGAGATCTTCTTCTCGTTGATAAGGATGTAAGCGTCTTCAAGGACGACTTCCATGCGCTCAGCATCGGTCACGAAGTATGGGGACAAGTAACCGCGGTCAAACTGCATGCCATCAACGGTCTCAAGCACGGTTTCCATGCTCTTGGCTTCGTCAACGGTGATAACGCCGTCACGGCCGACTTTGTCCATGGCTTCGGCGATGATCTTGCCGATTTCAGCATCGTTGTTTGCCGAGATCGTGCCGACTTGGGCAATCTCTTCGCGCTTGCTGCATGGGCGCTTCATCTTGTCGAGTTCAGCTACAATGGCCTGAACAGCGGCGTCGATGCCTTTTTTCAGTTCCATTGGATTGTGCGCTGCGGAAACCAGTTTGGCACCTTCGCGGTAGATGGCTTGAGCCAAAACCGTTGCGGTGGTGGTTCCGTCACCGGCGATGTCAGAAGTCTTCGAGGCGACTTCCTTCACCATCTGGGCGCCCATGTTCTCGAACTTGTCTTCGAGTTCGATTTCCTTGGCAACGCTCACGCCGTCTTTCGTGATCGTCGGCGAGCCGAATGATTTTTCGATGACAACGTTGCGGCCTTTAGGACCGAGGGTAACTTTGACGGCGTCAGCAAGGGTGTTTACGCCGCGAAGGATCTTGCGGCGCGCTTCTTCGCCGAAAAAAATAACTTTTGCAGACATGCTTATTTATCTCCTGAAATGAACATTATTTACTACGTTGAGATTCTTCGGCCTTCGGCCTCAGAATGACGACCCCGTCATCCTGAGCAGAGCGAAGGATCGTTTCTTATTCAAGAACGCCAAGAATGTCGTCTTCGCGAAGGATCAGGTGCTCGGTACCGTCAATCTTCACTTCGGATCCCGAGTACTTGCTGAACAGGATCTTGTCGCCGACTTTGATGTCCGGCTTGCGCAGGGAGCCGTTGTCCAGGACCTTGCCGTTGCCGACAGCGATCACTTTGCCTTCCATCGGCTTCTCTTTTGCGTTGTCCGGGATGATGATCCCGCCAACGGTCTTCTCTTCGCCTTCCAGGCGCTTCACCAGGATACGATCTTGCAAGGGTCTAATTTTCATGAATATTTCCTCCATTCATGGTTCAAATAGCGGATCAAATTCGGACTTCCAGACACAACAGGATGTAAAACCCTGATATCTTTGCCGACTGCAAGGTAATGCCGCTGCGGGGATTGTCAAGGGTGGCTGGGCCAAAAAAATTCAAAATAGCCAAATAAAGCAGAAAAAAAGCCGCCCCGGATGGGACGGCCTGTTTTTTAAGCATCTGAAATCGGTCTATCTGGGGCCTTTTAGGCGAATTTCACTGCATCGAGCATTGCAAATACTCGGTTGTGGTCATCTCGTTGACCAGCAATGACGGGTCAGAATTGGAGTTTGCAATAGTACCCGACTTTGCGGTGCACTCATTAAGATCGGTTATGGATGAGAACGCTTGGCGGACTGGGACTGAACATTCTCCAGCAGTGCATACCGTGACCATACAGGAACAAACTTTGCGGGTTGAGCTGCCGCCGTAGGCCGCAATCAACGCTTTAGCAACGCTGTACGCATCCGTGACCCGGACGTCCGCAGCAAGGATTGTATTAGTCACTTCTTCTGTCGCACCAGCTGCGTGTTCCCCGTAGCGACCTACGATGGCCTTTACCTTCGGTTCAAGGGCCTCCCACCGTGCGGTGCTTGCCTTTGACATTGATCGGCCGTTGACCATCAAGGCAACGCTGATTGTAACAGTGTTTTCAGAGATATACTGGCCCATCGTTTTGTCAGATTCGGCATCATACCCGGATTCAGGGGTCGACGGACCGCCGTTGGGCGATGCGTTGAAGTTGCTGTTGCATTTGATGAAGGTCTTCTCGACGGAATAGTTAAGCGGGGCCGCATAACTTGTTTCGCAAAGAACGGGGGTGCCGCCATCCTTGGAAACATTGAACTGAAACGTGTAGTTCATGTTGGCGGTAAAACTCATGGCACCCGAGGTTTGGGCGCCTTCCGAGATCCCCGGCATTTTGGTGGCTGAGGTTACATATGAGGTTTCGCTGACGGTAAGGCCAGTGATGTCGCTGTCGCCGATCTGTACAGACCATCCACTCGGGCTGGCGGAAAGGGTCGCCGAAAATGGTGCGTTGAACCGGTCGTTGGCGCGCAGCATGCTTATGCCTGTGCTCTTTTGCTTGCAGGCGCCAGCTGACAGAATCACTGCGCAAATCGCCGTCGCAGTGGCAGCTTTCGTGGCCATTTGGCGGGTGATCGTTATGGATTTGTTTGCGTTCGGAATCACAGTTCGGATCTCGCTTTCAGGTTCAATTATTTACAGGGCACTGACACGGACTGTGGTTCAATCCGCACCGATACCTTTTCAATGACGCATGTTTTGGTCCCGCTTTTAAACGTCAGGGAAACATCGACGGTAGTACCTTCAATCATCCCCGCGACGCTGAGGTACTGCAAATTTACGACGCTGGCTCCAGCTGGCAGCGTTGCCTTTACTTTCGGGCCGCCCACGCTCATTTCGACCTGCATCGGAACGTTGACTTGAGTGGTGTTACGGTCTGAGGCACCGCCGCCACCGCCGCCACCGCCGGTAGGGCCGTTGGGAATCACGTTTGGCCGGCTGCCGCCACCACCGCTACCGCTGGGGCCAATTGGGTTGTTGGGAACGATGGGTCTGCTGCCGCCGCCACCGGGGATACTCGGGTTGCCCGGTATGCTCGGTATGTTTGGTACGCTCGGAATTGTCGGTCGCCCGCTTCCTCCGCCTGGTGGTGGAATGACGGTGCTGTTGCCTGATCCAGTGGTTCTGCTGCCACCTCCGGTAGTTGAGGTGCCGCGGCCACCGGAGCTTGATGTCGACTGACCGATGCCTGGTGCAGCCGTATCGATTTTAGGGTCGCGCTTGCTGCAGCTGACGACGCCCAGGACCAGACCGGTGGCGACAATCGATGACGCCGCGGCGCTTGCTGCCTTCAAGGCTGTTTTCGTGATCGTGCTAAAACCTGCAGGCATTTCTGGACCCCTGATTTACCAATTTGATGTGAGGTGTATCGGCAAAATCCGGGAAAAACTTTAGAAGCATGAATTTTAGGCTGTGGTTGCGCCATGTTGGGGGGCTTAAACGGAAAGTATGTCCCTACCTTTGAGATGCTTTTCGAAGACCTCTGCAAGGCGGACGGTGGCGATTTCTTTAATGTGTTTCTCAACATCGCGTAAAAAGTGGCTGCGGGCTCGAATTGCCGTGGTTTCTTGCATGAGGTCGATGGAAATGGCTTTGGCGGTTGCGCTGCGTGGCACTAGAACCAACGCCAATTGCGGATTTTTAGGGCCAAACTGGTGAACAACCCAGGCGTTGGAAATGTCGCCCCAATCCAGAGAGACATCTCGAAAACGCAGCGCGATTTGAATTCCGGTGCTGCTGACGCTGACAGAGCGGATGGATTTAAGGTAGGCGACGCCAATGGCAACCCATGGTGCCATGACGCAGAGGGCGAAGATGCTCAGGGTTAAGGCCTGGTTTTTCGCCTCGGCCGCCCCGGCCGTACGGGCGTAAACCAGAAAAAACACACATCCAAGTAGTGCGGCCATTGCCGAGTAAACAACGTTTCTCGGGTAGGCCAGAAAACGGCGGCCTCCGTCAGGCAAGTCATCGGTAAAGTAGAAACGCTCGCGCTCTTCCGATTGCCGGCGTTCCAGATAGGCAAGGTAGTCCTGATCGTCGTCTGCAATGCGACCGACCCGTTCCCACATCTTTGACTCTTGCATGAAACGTCCGCTGCGCTCATAAAGCATGGCACGGAGTTTCATGGCCTCCGTGTTCTTGGGGCCCAGCTCCAAGAGGTTGTCGAGAGCCTGCTCGGCTTGCTCGGCGAGGCCCTGGGAGACGAAGTCTTGGATTTGTTTCAAGTGAATCATGTGGGGGAAATCGGAAGATCCCCGATTTCCTTGAGTTTTTTTAACTCATAGAATCAGTTAAAAACTATAATGAAATGTTGATTTAAATATATAATATGATAGTAACTATTCACTATGTTTGACCCCAGAGACCACCAGAGCCGGACCCCCGAGATCCTCGCCCCTGCCGGCGGTCGTGAGCAATTTATGGCCGCGCTGAATGCCGGGGCCGATGCCGTCTACTTGGGCCTCAAACAATTCAATGCCCGCGCCCGGGCCGAGAATTTTTCCATCGAAGATCTAAAAGAACTCGTCCCCCTGGCCCATGCCTTCAGGATGAAGGTTCTTGTTGCAGTAAATATCCTGATCAAAGACCACGAAATTGAGAGTCTCATCGAAACCCTTTCTGGACTCGAAGAAGTTGGCGTCGATGCAGTGATTGTGCAGGATTTGGCGGTTGCCAAGATTGTCCGCGAGTATTTCCCGGGTCTTCGCCTTCATGCGTCGACCCAATTGGCGGTGCACAATGCCGCCGGTGTCGAGCAAGCCATTGCGTGGGGCTTTAAGCGTGTGGTTCTTGCTCGGGAACTGACGTCTCTGGAAATGAAAAAAATTCGCGAAAAGTTTCCGCGTGATGTGGTCGAGCTGGAAGCCTTCTGTCACGGCAGTTTGTGCTACAGCTACAGTGGCCTTTGTTTTTTCTCTGGCGCAAATGATGCCCGGTCGGGAAATCGCGGGGAATGCTCTTACACCTGCCGTCAGCCTTATAAAATCATCAGCGAGCCCGGCGCCGGATTTCTTTTCAGCATGCGCGATCTGGATACGGCAGACAGTTTAAAGGCGTTTGTTGATGCTGGAATTGACACGCTAAAAATCGAAGGGCGTAAAAAAGATGCCCAATACGTCAGTTCTGTCGTTCGCCTTTATCGCCAGAAGCTCGGCGAAGTGGCTGGTGCAGGCGCACTGCGGCCAGAGGCGCCTGAGCGCGCGCGGGAACTGCTCGCTGCTGGATCGGAAGAGGCGATTCGTGAAGATCTGAATTTTTCGTTCCAAAGGCTTTCCACTTCTTTTTTCTTTAATGGTCGTTATCACGAAAATGTCATCGACTTGGCAAATCCGACCCATAAGGGCGTCAAGATCGGGCAGGTTATTTCAGTGCGGCAGACGCGCGACGGGCGCAATGCTGGAGATACCTGGATCCGGTTCCTGGCGCGCAGAAAACTGGAGCGTTTTGACGGCTTGCGGATCGATCCGGCAGAGGACAGCGGCGGCCCTGGAAACGTAGGAATTGTTGGCGTTGCAGGTCAAAACCTTCAAGCGCTTTATGAAAACGACACGTGTGCGTTCCCCTTGAGGGAATTTACGATTGATGGCGTTCCGTCAACCCAGGCCGAGGCGGGCGACATTGTTGAAGCCCGTATTCCAGCCGGACTTTTGGGCGCTGACGTTTTGCGTGGGATCCAAGTGGGCCACGCCGTTTATAAGACGCGCAGCAATGATTTGAAACGTCGCGTTGAATCCATGACGCAGGCCCCTGCCGACTCGCGACTCCGGTCCATGATCCCGATTGATATCCGGG
>Ga0214919_10002530_pt1 | contig 28629 bp, 26 predicted proteins | sample LL1503_MetaG_FD_177994 | JGI IMG/M metagenome (GOLD analysis project Ga0214919, IMG submission 177994) | Freshwater microbial communities from Lake Lanier, Atlanta, Georgia, United States - LL-1503 | ecosystem: Environmental > Aquatic > Freshwater > Lake | place: USA: Georgia | collected... | reverse complement strand
CCGGTTCGATTCCGGCCCGGGGCACCATTGACTAAATAGACCGACATGACATCCTTCAGCGCACCCTTTGAAATTCATGTTCATGGTGAAATCCTGTTGCGTGATGACGTGGACTTCAAGGCACTTCAAGAAGCCGCCAAGCCCCTTTGGAAATACGCAGGCGCTAAATCTCTCACAGAAGGTGCACAAAGCCTTTACGAAGAAGAGCCCGGCATTCGCTTTGAGGCAGCCGATCACAAACTCCAACTGTGTTGGACCGTCCGCGGCGACGAAGATTTTCGCCAAGTACTTGACGATCTCTGCATGAACATCAACGAAATTTCGGCAGCGGGCGCACAGCTGGAAATCACCTTTTACGACACTGAGTTTGAAGATGAAGATGAATCGCGCGGCGCTGAGTCACGCGACGATTTCCTCATTCTCTTTGTGGGCCCCGATCCTGCTTCCATCATGCAGGCTCAACGAGATTTGCTGGTGCAAGATGTGATAGGCCTCATGGAGCGCCATTTTGATGGCTCAGAACTCAGCGGTGTGGTCCAAGAAATTGACAAGCTGTTCTCTGAGCGCTTCAGCGATTTGGTCAGCTCCCTCGAATTAGGCAAGCCGCCTAGGGGCAGCGGTGGCGGCGGACCCCAAGGCGGTGGTCATGGCGGGGGCCGTCGGCCACGCCATTTGCACTGAATTCAAATTTAAATTCAAATTTAAATGCCATTAGGCCTTGGCTCACTTGCCATGCTCAATCCAGGTGTCAAGCGCAGAGAAGTTTTTGGCTGGGCCATGTATGACTTTGCCAATTCTGGCTACACCACGGTGGTCATCACGGCGGTCTTTGCGGCTTACTTTGTGGGCGCTGTGGCCAACCAAGCAGAGTGGGCCACTTTGGCTTGGACCAGTGCCCTCAGTGTGTCCTATGCCATTGTCATGCTCACCATGCCAGCCTTGGGAGAATGGGCCGACCGACACGCCGCTAAGAAAAAAATGCTCATGGCTTTTACGGCCGCCTGCGTGGTCAGTACTGCAGCCTTGGCTTGGGTGGGGCCGGGTCAAGTGGCTTTGGCTGTTGTTTGCATGGTGATCTCCAACACTTTTTTCTCTTATGGCGAATCCTTAACAGCTGCGTTTTTGCCTGAACTGGCCACACCCGAAGCCATGGGACGAGTCAGTGCATGGGGATGGGCCTGGGGTTATTTGGGCGGCATGCTGACTCTGGGAATATGTTTGGCCTATGTGCTGTGGGCACAAGGGCAAGGACAAACGGCTGGACAGTTCGTGCCAGTCACCATGCTTGTCACAGCCCTCATTTATGCGCTGGCTGCGTGCGTCACCTTTGCACTCATGAAAGAGCACGCCCAACCACAACTCACACGTGTGCGATCGAGTAGTCGGTGGCAACAACTGCGTCAAACATTTGAAGAAGCCAAAGCCTACAAAGATTTCATGCAACTCATGGCGTGTGCAGTGGCCTATCAAGGCGGTGTGGCTGTGGCCATTACTTTGGCTGCCATTTACGCCGAACAGGTCATTGGATTTCAGCCGCAAGAAACCATGGTCCTTATTTTTGTACTGAACATTGCGGCCTTGCTTGGCGCCCTGGTGTTTGGGTATGTGCAAGATCGCATGGGTCACAAATTGGCGCTGGCGATCACTTTGGTGGGGTGGAGTATCACCTGTGTGTTGGCAGCGCTGACCACCAGCAAAGAAGTTTTTTGGTGGGCGGCTGCCTTGGCGGGTGTTTGCATGGGTTCCAGCCAATCCACTGGCAGGGCCATGGCGGGCTTGTTCATTCCAAGCCACCGGTTGGCTGAGTTTTTTGGCCTGTGGACATTTGCCATTCGACTGGCCAGCATTGTGGGCCCATTGGGCTATGGATTGATCACTTGGTTCACGTCCGGCAATCAGCGCTTGGCCATTGGGGCCACCGCTGTTTTGTTTCTTGTCGGGTTGGTTTTGTTGTGGCCCATCAATGTTCAGCGTGGTCAAAGCAAGGCCCAAGCGCAAGCCTTAACGCCAGGCTCAACGCCAGCCTCAACGCCAGCCTAATGTCTGCATTTCGCTACCTTCAGGCCTACCCTGACAAGCTGCAGTTGCAGGTGCAGAAAATCATCGATGGTCCTGGCTTGGGTGAATGGTTAAAGTCCAGGCATTCAGAGCCGCACACCATTCGCACAGACAGCGCGCTTTACACCTACGTCATAGAACTCAAAAACGAATTTTTGAGGCAGGCCGATCCCATTAACAAGGTCAGTTATGACAGCAAGCTGCAAATCATTCAACATGCTTTGGGTTTGCACACCACCACCTCACGCATTCAAGGCAGCAAACTGAAATCAAAGCGCGACATCAAAGTGGCCGCCTTGTTCAAAGAAACGCCCATTGCATTTTTGCAAATGATTGCTGTGCATGAATTGGCACATCTCAAAGTGCGCGAGCACGACAAAGCTTTTTACAAACTGTGCCATCACATGGCGCCAGATTATGCGCAGTGGGAATTTGAGCTGCGGGTCTACCTCACGCACCTAGATCAGGGCGGAGAAAAGCTTTGGGTTGCCGCTTGATGGCAGTACTCAGGCGGCAGGTCTAACCACCGAAGGGCAGCAGACTGAAGTGAGCTTAAGGCGCCTGTGGTCCAAAGCTCAATGTGTTCAGGCTTGCTTGAACTCGCCTGAGTGCGTGGCGCTTCAGGGGCAGGTGAAATCAAGCGTTTGGTTTGTTTCGCCACGGCTTCGCTGGTTGAAATAAGCTGCACATCAGCGCCCACTAATTTTTGCAAAATTGTTTGTACAAAAATGTAGTGCGTACAGCCTAAAACCAAGGTGTCTATTTGGCCACTTGCCTGGCCAAACAAGCCCATGCCTTGTATGTATTTTGCGCAAAGTTTTTCTATCTCTGCCGTATCACTTGAAGACTTCTCTGTTTGCTGTTCAATGGCCAGCGCCAAACCTTGGCAGGCTTGCAAAACAAAATGCCCCTGCTTGGGCAAAGCATCCGTTTGAACAGTCTTGAGCAACTTGTCGAAACGCGTGCTGTTCAAGGTGCCTTGTGTGCCTATCACGCCCACGCAGCCAGTTTGCGTTTGTGCAAGCGCGGGTTTGAGTGCGGGTTCAACGCCAATGAAAGGCAGGCCAGAGTAATGGGTGCGCAAACTCTCAATGGCCACAGCCGTGGCGGTATTGCATGCCACAACCACGGCCTTCATGGGGCCTTTGGCCAAAAGCTGTTCAGTGATGTCGTGGCTTCGTGCAATCACAAAGTCGTCGCTGCGTTCGCCATAGGGCGCATAGCCGCTGTCGGCCCAGTAAATGAAGCGCTCTTGCGGCATTTCGGCACGCAAGGCTTTCAAAACACTCAGGCCGCCAATGCCGCTGTCAAAAACGCCGATAGCCCCTTCTAGGCTATCCACACTTTGAGTGGCAGGCTCAATTGGCGCCAACTTTGATGCCTTTGAACTCACCCGTGGCAATGCGTTTCTGCCATTCAGCAGGGCCAGTGGTGTGGGCGCTGGTGCCTCCAGAATCTACCGCCACAGTGACAGGCATGTCGACCACATCAAATTCGTAAATGGCTTCCATACCCAAGTCGGCAAAGCCCACCACTTGGGCGTGCTTGATGGCTTTGGACACCAGGTAAGCCGCACCGCCCACCGCCATGAGGTAGGCCGATTTGTGTTTTTGGATGGCCGCGATGGCCTCGGGCCCACGCTCGGCTTTGCCCACCATGGCAATCAGGCCGGTTTGGGCCAACATCATCTCGGTGAATTTGTCCATGCGGGTGGAGGTGGTGGGGCCTGCAGGTCCAACGGCTTCGCCCTTCATGGGGTCGACCGGGCCCACGTAGTAAATGACGCGGTTGGTGAAGTCAACGGGCAGTTTTTCACCCTTGGCCAACATGTCTTGAATGCGTTTGTGAGCCGCATCGCGCCCCGTCAGCATTTTGCCGTTGAGCAGCAAAGTTTGACCCGGTTTCCAACTGGCCACTTCAGCAGGGGTCAGGGCGTTTAAATCAACACGCTTGCTTTTTTCTGTATCGGGTGTCCAGTTCACATCGGGCCACAAATCGAGGGATGGCACGTCCAAGTAAACGGGGCCTGAACCGTCCATCACAAAGTGCGCATGTCGGGTGGCGGCGCAGTTGGGAATCATGGCTACAGGCTTGCTGGCGGCGTGCGTGGGGTACATCTTGATTTTGATATCAAGCACCGTGGTCAGGCCACCCAAACCTTGTGCGCCAATGCCCAGGGCGTTGACCTTGTGGTAAATTTCCAATCGCATGTTTTCAACTTGCGTGAGCTTCTCGCCCTTGCTTGATTTCTCAAGCAACTGGTACATGTCCAGGTCGTCCATCAAACTTTCTTTGGCCATCAGCACGGCTTTTTCGGCAGTCCCTCCAATGCCAATGCCCAACATGCCGGGAGGGCACCAACCTGCGCCCATGGTGGGCACTGTTTTCAATACCCAGTCAATCACGCTGTCGCTGGGGTTGAGCATGACCAATTTGGATTTGTTTTCACTGCCGCCGCCTTTGGCCGCCACAGTGATGTCCAACTTATTGCCTGGAACAAGTTGCGTAAAGATCACGGCTGGGGAGTTGTCTTGTGTGTTTTTGCGCGCAAATTCTGGATCGTCGACGATGGAGGCGCGCAACATGTTGTCGGCGTAGTTGTAACCCCGGCGCACGCCTTCATTGATGGCGTCTTCTAGGCCGCCTGTGAAGTTATCAAACCTAAGGTCCATGCCAACCTTCAAGAACACATTGACGATGCCGGTGTCTTGGCACATGGGGCGGTGGCCCATGGCGCTCATTTTGCTGTTGGTCAAAATTTGAGCAATGGCATCTTTGGCGGCTGGGCTCTGCTCGCGGTGGTAGGCGGTGGCCAAGTGCGAGATGAAATCGGCAGGGTGGTAGTAACTGATGTATTGCAAGGCGGCTGCTACGGATTCAATCAGGTCTTCTTGTTTGATCAGGGTGGTCATGTTGTACTTTCGCGAGGTCTTCTATAAATTTAAAATACAGGTGCTGAAAGCTGCCTGTTCAATGCTTTCAATGCTTGTTGTGGTGTGACATCAGCTTGTCAGTGTAGGCAATGGCCAAAGCGCTGAGGAGGAAGGTGAGGTGGATGATGGTTTGCCACATCAGCACTTGCTCTGTGTAATTGGCTGCATTGATAAATGTTTTGAGCAAGTGAATGGAACTGATGCCGATGATGGCGGTGCCCAATTTCACTTTCAAAACAGACGCATTCACATGACTCAGCCATTCTGGTTGATCAGGGTGATTTTCCAAATCCATGCGCGACACAAATGTTTCGTAGCCACCCACAATGACCATGATGAGCAGGTTTGAGATCATGACCACGTCAATGAGAGCCAAGACCACCAGCATGATGATGGTCTCGTTCAATTGCGTGATGGGGGCGTCGACTTTGTAACCAATGCCAGAGATCAAAGCTTGAAGGGCTGTTTGACTGCCAAATACGGCTTCCAAAAGATGCACCAACTCCACCCAAAAATGGAACACATAAACACCCTGCGCCAAAATCAAGCCGAGGTAAAGGGGAAGTTGCAGCCAACGGCTGGCGAAAATCAGCTTGGGCAGGGGGCGGAGGTCCGTTTTTTGGGGATGGGGTTGAGGGTTCGAAGCCATGGATGGTCTTTAAGAGTTTGCTTGATTTTAAAGCCGTGCCTTTGCATAAATGTGTCGGTTTTGACAAGATATGAAAGAATACTGTCAGTCAGGGCTTTGTAAGAGCCAAGCACGACATTCAGCACCTGTCACTCGAATAAGTTCCCTAGGAGACACAGAATGAGCGCCACCCTTTATCAGCCAAGTGCTGACTTCGTTAAAAATGCCCACATCTCAGGCATGCCCGCTTACCAGGCCCTTTGCAAAGAGGCCGAAACTGATTACGAGGGCTACTGGGCTCGGCTGGCCAAAGAGTTCATTTCTTGGAAAACGCCTTTCACCAAGGTTTTGGACGAATCCAAGGCACCTTTCTTCAAATGGTTTGAAGACGGCACCCTGAATGCCTCGTACAACTGCCTAGACCGCAATGTGGAAAAAGGACTCGGCAAAAAAACCGCCCTCATTTTTGAAGCCGACGGCGGTGAAATTACACGCATCACTTACAGCGAATTGCTGGCCAAAACATGTCAAATGGCCAACGGCCTCAAATCCCTCGGCATCCAAAAAGGCGATCGCGTCATCATCTACATTTCCATGTCCATTGATGGCGTGGCGGCCATGCAAGCTTGCGCCCGCATTGGCGCCACACACTCCGTGGTGTTCGGTGGTTTCTCAGCCCAGTCATTGCGCGATCGCATTGAAGATACGGGCGCCAAAGCTGTGATCACGGCCGACCATCAAATTCGCGGTGGCAAGCAGTTGCCTTTGAAATCCATTGTGGACGATGCGCTGGCCTTGGGCGGTTGCGACAGTATCAAGAGCGTATTGGTGGTGAAGCGCAGCGGCGCCGATGTGGCCATCACTGCAGGTCGCGACATTTGGATGCACGACTTGGTGGCCAAGCAAGCCAGCACTTGCGAGCCAGAGTGGGTGGGCGCTGAGCATCCCTTGTTCTTGCTCTACACATCAGGCTCCACAGGAAAGCCCAAAGGCGTTCAACACGCTACAGGCGGTTACTTGTTGCACGCAGCCCTGACCACCAAGTGGACCTTCGACTTGAAACAAGACGACGTGTTTTGGTGCACGGCCGACATCGGTTGGGTCACAGGCCACACCTACATCAACTACGGCCCCTTGGCTTTGGGCGGCACGGAAATTGTGTTTGAGGGCGTGCCTACATTTCCTGACGCTGGTCGTTTCTGGAAAATGATTCAAGACCACAAGGTCTCTATTTTCTACACGGCGCCTACCGCCATTCGTTCTTTGATCAAGGCGGCTGAAGCCAAAGATGAGGTGCATCCAAAGAGTTACGATCTGACAAGTTTGCGCTTGCTAGGTTCTGTGGGCGAGCCCATCAATCCTGCAGCTTGGGAGTGGTATCACAAGCATGTGGGCGGCGGCAATTGCCCCATTGTCGATACCTTCTGGCAAACCGAAACCGGTGGTCACATGATTACGCCACTGCCTGGCGTCACACCCATGGTGCCCGGTTCTTGCACGCTGCCTTTCCCAGGCATTCAAGCCGCCATCGTGGACGAAACGGGCAAAGACATGCCCAACGGCCAAGGCGGTATCTTGGTGGTCAAGCGTCCATGGCCTTCCATGATTCGCACCATCTGGGGTGACCCTGACCGCTTCATCAAGAGCTACTACCCAGCCGATTTTCAAGGAAAGTATTACTTGGCCGGCGACGGTGCCATTCGCGATGCTGAGTCTGGTTATTTCACCATCACGGGTCGCATCGACGACGTACTGAATGTGTCAGGCCACCGCATGGGCACCATGGAAATTGAATCGGCTTTGGTCAGTTGCACCGAGCTGGTTGCGGAAGCCGCTGTGGTGGGTCGTCCCGATGAAACCACCGGCGAGGCCATTTGTGCGTTTGTGGTGCTCAAGCGCCCCTTGCCCACAGGTGACGAAGGCAAGGCCATCGCCAAACAATTGCGCGATCACATTGCCAAAGAAATTGGCCCCATTGCCAAGCCCAAGGACATTCGCTTTGGCGAGAACTTGCCCAAAACACGCTCAGGCAAAATCATGCGCCGTTTGCTGCGCAGCTTGGCCAAAGGCGAAGAGATCACGCAAGACATCAGCACCTTGGAAAACCCAGCCATCTTGGGGCAACTGGGTCAAACGTATTGAGCGGAATTCTTTTTTCTAGGGCCTGGGGCCCATCACCACGCCTTCGCGTCGAGGATCGGCGCCACCAAAGAAGCCTGTGGGTGTCACTTCAATCGCCTGAGTCCCACTGGGAAAAGGCGTTTCACGGACCTCATGCCCCTTAGCCTGAAGCGCTTTGAGGGTGCTTTCTGGAAACCGCTTCTGTTCCAAAATGGTGGGCCCATTGAGCGAGCTGAAGTTGGGTAAATTGATCGCTTGCTGCGTGTTCAAACCCCATTGCAATGTGCCGATCAGAAGCTTGCCGGTGTAATGAATGATGACGGCCCCGCCAGGACTGCCGCCTGTCATTTTCAATTTGCCTGTGTCTTTCTCAAACACCAAAGTAGGAGACATAGAGGAGCGCGGCCGTTTGCCACCTTCAACCCGATTGGCAATGGGCATCCCTTTAGCATCTGCAGGTGCAAAACTAAAATCGGTCAGCTCATTGTTCAGCAAGAAACCACCTCGTCTGCCCTGACCTGAATTAACCATGTTTCTGGAACCAAACACTGCCTCAATGGTGGTGGACATGGCTACTGCATTGCCTTGCTTGTCAATCACGCTGATGTGGCTGGTGCCGTATTCTTCTTGAACCGGCATGGGTGCATAGGCCGTCTTGGTTCCTGCGGGATTGCCGGGTTGTGCCACCTTCATGCTTTGCGCGCCAATGAGACTGCTGCGTTCTTTGAGATAGTGGGTGTTCCAAAGCGTTCGCCAATCACCGCCAGGGGCTTGAACAAAGTCGGGGTCCGCCACAAATTGGCCTCGGTCTGCAAAAGCCAACCGAGCTGCTTCTGTGTAAAAGTGCAGCCAATCGGCTGAAGGCAGACCTTGTTCGAGTTGCATTTTCCCGGACTCGGTGTTGTTCAAGATGCCCAACATTTGCCCGATGGCCAAAGTGCCTGAACTGGGCGGCGGAAAACCGCAAAGTTGATAGGTTTTGCCATAAGTTTGCACCGTATGGTCAAAGCACAAAGGCTCACGTTTTTTGGCTTTGTAATTGGCCAAATCTTGTAGCGTCATGCTGCCCGGGCGTGTGGGATGTTGCCTAACTTTTTGAACTACAGCTTCTGCGACTGGGCCATCCTTTAGAGCTTGAGCGCCGCGTTTTGCAATGTCTCGCATGGTCGCTGCCAACTCGGGATTTTTCAGGATGTGACCGATAGGATGTGGTTTGCCCTTCACATCGTAAAAATAGCTTGCAGCGACAGGATCATTGATTAAATAATTTTCAGCTAACAACGCGCTATGTAAGCGCGGGCTGAGCTTGAAGCCTTCCTCTGCCAGCTGAATGACAGGCTGTATCAATGTGGCCCAAGGCAATTTGCCGTGTTCTTTGTGTGCCATTTCAAGTACCGTCAGAGTGCCAGGAACACCTACCGACAAGCCGCTGACAACGCCGTCTATAAACGGCAGAGGCTTGCCTTGTGTATCTAAAAAAAGTTTCTCTGTAGCAGCCGAGGGAGCTGTTTCACGACCATCGTAGGCTTCCACTTTTTTGCCATCGTGGTGAAGCACAAAAGCGCCACCACCTATGCCACTGGACTGGGGTTCAACCAAAGTTAAAACCATTTGAACCGCGATGGCCGCGTCAATGGCAGAGCCACCTGCTAAAAGAATTTGGTAACCCGCATCGGTGGCTAAAGGGTTGGCGGCAGCCACCGCAAAACCTTGGGTGGCCCAGCCTGGTTTTTCTTGATAACCCACTGGGTCGTTAGGTTGATCGGGTGTGGCGTAATTGAAGTTCTTGGGCTGTAATGCGCAAGCGCTTAAGCCGCAAGCCAAAACGCCGACTGCAATCCATGGGGTGCAGCTTAACTTCAAAAACTTCATGATGCCCTCTGGTTTTGGATGGCAGACAGTATGACTTACTTTGGAGCGAGCCGAATGGCACCATCCAAACGAATCACTTCGCCATTGAGCATGTCGTTTTCCAAAATGTGCTTGACCAATTTGGCGTAGTCGTTGGGTGTACCAAGTCGGCTAGGGAAGGGGACAGCCGCAGCCAATGCGTCTTGCACTTCTTGCGGCATGCCAAAGACCATAGGCGTGCCAAAAATGCCTGGCGCAATGGTCATGTTGCGAATGCCATTTCGGGCCAAGTCTCGTGCAATTGGCAAAGTCATGCCTACCACACCGCCCTTGGAAGCAGAGTAAGCTGCCTGCCCAATTTGACCGTCATAAGCCGCAACAGAGGCCGTGGAAATCATCACGCCGCGTTCGCCTGTGGCCTCGGGTTCGTTCTTGCACATCGCCTCGGAGGCCAGACGAATCATGTTGAAACTGCCAATCAAATTGACGGTGATGGTCTTGCTGAACACAGCCAAAGTGTGGGCGCCATTTTTACCCACTGTTTTTTCGGCAGGTGCGATGCCAGCACAGTTCACCAAGCCTACCAATTTGCCAAGCGATACAGCCTTGGCAACCACTGTTTGACCGTCGTGCTCGTTGCTAACATCGCACTTGACGAAAGCCCCGCCCAATTCTTTGGCGACGGCTTCGCCTTTTTCAGCCTGCATGTCTGCAATGACCACTTTGCCACCATGGGCCGCCAGCATGCGGGCTGTCCCTTCGCCCAGTCCTGATGCGCCGCCCGTCACAATGAAAACCTTGCCTTGGATGTCCATGAATGCCCCTTGATGAGTTGACGTTACGTTAACGTCAATTATGCATGGGTCATCTAAATGAAAACTATCGCACTCATAAATAAACTTCATCAGGGTTGTCACTATTAGGGTTTACGATAGGTCTCAATGAGTTTTCTCATTAAGCATTTTTAAACCATCCTCAAGGTAACACCATGACCCTCATCAACACGCAAGTTCAGCCTTTCAAAACACAAGCTTTCCACAATGGCAAGTTCATTGAAGTTTCAGACGCCAGCCTCAAAGGCAAGTGGTCTGTTTTGATTTTCATGCCTGCCGCATTTACCTTCAACTGCCCCACAGAAATTGAAGACGCTGCTGACAACTACCCAGCCTTCCAAAAGGCCGGTGCCGAGGTTTACATTGTGACAACCGACACCCACTTTTCCCACAAAGTGTGGCACGAGACTTCACCTGCAGTGGGCAAAGCCAAGTTCCCATTGGTGGGCGATCCAACACACACGCTGACCAACGCGTTTGGCGTGCACATTGCTGAAGAAGGTCTGGCTTTGCGCGGTACCTTCATCATCAACCCAGAAGGCACCATCAAGACCATGGAAGTGCACTCCAACGAAATCGCCCGTGATGTGTCAGAAACATTGCGCAAGTTGACGGCCGCTCAGTACACAGCAGCCAACCCTGGTCAAGTTTGCCCTGCTAAGTGGAAAGAAGGCGCTAAGACTTTGACACCTTCACTCGACTTGGTCGGCAAGATCTAAGTTCCGACACATTGCTGAAAAGATCAACGCCCTGAATCTCAGGGCGTTGAGCGCAAGCCCGTGCAGCGCACCGACTTGAATTTGAAATTGCATTAGAAATAAACCCATGTTAGACGACACCCTCAAATCGCAATTGCAAACCTACTTGGGCATGCTGAGAAACCCCATCCGCTTGATCGCTACATTGGACGACAGCGAGACCGGCCTTGAGATGCGCAGCTTGTTAGAGACCATCGTGAGTTTGTCAGACAAAGTGATGCTGGACACATCGGGTTCGGATCCCCGCACACCTTCATTTCTTGTGGTCCGAGAAGGCGAAACGCAAGGCGTTCGATTTGCAGGCTTGCCACTGGGCCATGAGTTCACATCCTTGGTCTTGGCATTGTTGTGGACGGGTGGCCATCCGCCCAAAGTAGAACAAGACGTGCTCGAGTCGATCAGGGCGCTTGACGGCGATTTCAATTTCGAGGTTTACATGTCATTGTCATGCCACAACTGCCCTGACGTGGTTCAGGCTTTGTCGCTCATGGCCATTTTCAATCCCAAAGTGAAGACCGTGGTCATTGAAGGCGGCGCCTTCCAAAAAGAAGTGACCGAGCGCGAAATCATGGCCGTGCCCATGGTATTTTTAAATGGCAAGGTGTTTGGTTCAGGCCGCATGTTGGTGGAAGAAATAGTGGCCAAAATTGACACGGGTTCTGCAAGCCGGGAAGCCGCCAAAATCAATGCCAAAGAAAATTTCGATCTGCTGATTGTGGGCGGTGGTCCTGCTGGCGCTGCAGCCGCCGTTTATGCCGCACGCAAAGGCATTCGCGTGGGTGTGGCGGCAGAACGTTTTGGCGGTCAGGTGAACGACACCTTGGCCATTGAAAACTACATCTCAGTTTTGGAAACCGATGGTCCTACATTCGGCGCAGACATGGAAGCCCAAGTGCGTCACTACGGTGCTGACATCATGAACTTGCAGCGTGCGGCAAAAATTATTCCGGCTGAAGAAGAGGGCGGCCTGATTCACGTGCAAATGGAAAACGGTGGCGTCTTGAAAGCCCGCACAGTCATTTTGTCGACCGGCGCGCGTTGGCGCAATGTCAATGTACCTGGCGAGCAAGAATACAAAAACAAAGGCGTGGCCTATTGCCCGCATTGCGATGGCCCTTTGTTCAAAGGCAAACGCACTGCCGTCATTGGCGGGGGTAACTCTGGCATTGAGGCGGCCATCGATTTGGCAGGCATCGTGGCGCATGTCACCGTCATTGAGTTTGCCGATCAGCTCAAAGCCGATGCCGTGTTGGTCAACAAACTCAACAGCTTGTCCAACGTGTCCGTGCACACCAACGCTCAAACCACCGAAATCACAGGAGATGGCAGTGTGGTCAATGGCATTCGCTTTAAAGAACGTGCCACTGGCCAAGAGCAGCACATTGCCCTGGAAGGTGTGTTTGTGCAAATTGGTTTGATTCCCAATACCGAGTTCTTGAAAGACACGCTAGAGCTGTCCAAGTTCGGCGAAATTGTGGTCGATGCCAAAGGCCACACCAATGTGCCAGGCGTGTTTGCAGCTGGCGATTGCACCACAGTGCCTTTCAAACAAATAGTGATTGCAGCGGGCGACGGTGCCAAGGCGGCACTCAGTGCGTTTGATCACCTGATTCGGACGCCGGTGGCGGCCTAATTTGCGGACTAAGTTGCGAACTTTTGCGCACAGAGGTCAGGGCAAACGCCAACCATCCAAGGATGAAACAGGTGCCGCCCCATGGCACCAAGCTCCTGAAAGTTTGGACGTCGTACCATGCGCGTATCAGAATGTTGATCGAAAACATCAAGCAACCTAGCAAGAACAGAACGCCTGCAGTGAGCAGGCGTTTTTCGCTCGGCCTAGATTGTCCCAAGATGCCCACCAAAATAAGCCCTATTGAATGAAATTGCAGCAAGTTCAAGCTGGCTTGGACCATGGCGGGTGAACTGCCGATTAAACTGTTGCCATGCGAAGCGTAAGCCGACGCAATGACCGACAGGGCTGCCATGAGAGCACCCATCGCAATGAACCCCTTTGGCCAACGCGGCAAAGTTGTTTGTTGAAGGTGTTCCATTCAAACCAATGCATTTCAAAATTAGATTCGACATTATGCAAGTGAAGTCATGGCCTTTATGGTCGATCCCTGATGGGTCAGATGCGCTCAAAATCATAACGTGCCGCATAAGTTTGATCGGTTTACTTATTCTGACAGGCTGCGCAAGTGTCAAAGCACCAGAGACAAACGTGGTCAAAACGCCGGGTTCTAGTGAGACATCCATGTCTGGCACAACGCCCGTCGTACCCATCGCGATTGAACCTGTTGTACCCCTTAAAGTTCTGCATTTGGGCTTGGCCCTAGGTGGGGGCGCTGCCAGAGGATTTGCACACGTAGGTGTCATTCAAGTATTGGAAGAGGCTGGCATTCAGCCCGAATTGGTTGTCGGCACGTCGGCTGGCAGCTTGGTTGCCGCTTTGTATGCGAGTGGCAAAAACAGCGCCCAGCTGAGGCGTGTGGCGGAGACCATGGAAGAAGCGGAAATTACAGATTGGATGATGCCCATTCTGAATCGAGGCGCGTTAAGAGGCGAAGCCTTGGCGCGATACGTGAATACACAAGTGGGAGGGCGCCTGATTGAACAAATGAAAATACCCTTGGGCATTGTGGCCACTGACCTGCACAACGGGGAGCCGATGCTGTTTAGAAGAGGCAACACCGGCTCAGCTGTGAGGGCCTCGAGCGCAGTGCCGGCTGTATTTCAACCGGTCAAAATTGGCACCAGAGAATATGTGGATGGTGGTTTGGTTTCTCCTGTTCCAGTTCGGCAGGCGCGGGAAATGGGAGCCAATGTGGTCATTGCCGTTGATATTTCCACTGACCCCGAAGGCAGCCCCGCATCGGATACGTTTCAAATATTGATGCAGACCTTCAACATCATGGGAAAAAGCTTGAACACCGTTTTGTTGAAAGATGCCGATGTGGTGGTCAAACCAGCATTGATGGGTGTGAAGAGTGCTGACTTTGCGGCCAGACGCAAGTCCATCGAGGCGGGCAGGGAGGCGATGCTCAAAGCCATGCCAAAGCTGAAAGAAATCTTGAGTGGCTATGCAGCGAAGCCGTGAACATGCCTTGAAAGTCAGAAACAAAAAAGCCGGTTTTAAAACCGGCTTTTTTGTCAGGGAAAGGCCAGAGAGACTCGGGCCTTTTTCAGAGGGCGTTGATTAACGCTTTTTAGCAGCTGTCTTAGCTGTTGCAACGGCTGTGTTGGTCACAGCAGCCATGTTGGCTTCAGCCATGTCAGTGGCTTGTTTCACAGCTTTTTGAACTGATTCGTAAGCATTGTTAGCGGCGTTCACGGCGCTTTTCATCATGGCAACAGCTGTCTCAGAGCCAGCAGGGGCGTTTGAAGTTGTAGAGTCAACCAAGTTAGCGAACTGCTTTTGCGCAGCAGCTGTTTGGGCTTCCAAAGCTTTTGTGAATTCGTTAGAAGTGCCAGAAGCGATGTCATAAAGGTGACGGCTGTAAGCAGCTGTTTTCTCAGCCAAAGGCTGGAACAGGTTGGCTTGCAGAGCCATCAATTCTTGGGCGTCTTTCACGCTCAATGCAGCTTTGGTGCTGTGAGCTGATTCGCTCATGGCGGCTTTGGTGGCTGTCAAGTTCAACTCGACCAATTTTTCCATGCCTTCGAAGGCTTTGGATGTCAAACCGAAAAGGGTTTCGACATTGGCTTTGTGTGAAGCAAGGATTTGTTCTGTGGTCATCATGATTTCTCCGTTAATTTAAAAAAGTTAAAAGTCTAAAAAGTCTCAAGGGGACTGCTCTGAACCGGCTTTGCATATCGCTTGGCCTAACATCTTGTTGCAGTGCAGCATGGGTCGGATTTTAAGGACTTTGAAACCAATTACAAGGGGTTTTTGTTGCAATGCAGCATTTTAGAGTCGGCGTTCTAGAAATTGAATTCCTGCGGAAAGGTCACAATTCAGCCATGAAAGCTTTCTATTCAGACCATTTTGTTTTGCCTTTGCCAGAGGGGCATCGCTTTCCCATGGCCAAGTACAGCATGCTGCGCAACAGAATGGCCGCTGCCATTCAAGAGACCCAAATGCTGGAGGCACCTGCCGCCTCGGATGGCGAGTTGGCCCTGGCGCATGCCCCTGAATACGTTCAGGCTGTCAAGTCTGGTAGCCTGAGCCCGAAAGCCCAAAGGGAGATCGGGTTTCCTTGGACGCCAGCCATGGCGGAGCGATCGGTTCGGTCTGTTGGTGCTTCTGTGGCCGCAGCCAGGGTGGCCATGAAAGAGGGCATTGCGGGCAACTTGGCCGGTGGCACACACCATGCCAGTGTGGCGCAAGGGGGTGGATTTTGTGTTTTCAACGACATTGCCGTTGCGGCCAGGGTGCTGCAGATGGAGCATTTTCGGGTTTCAAAACAGACTCTCAAGGTCATGGTGGTCGATTTGGATGTCCACCAAGGCAATGGCACAGCCAGTATCTTCGCAGAAGATGCCAGTGTTTTTACCTTGTCCTTGCATGGCGAAAAGAACTTTCCATTTAGAAAAGTCAACAGCGACCTGGATGTGGGTTTGCCTGATGGTTGTCAAGATCTCGCTTATTTAGAAGCTTTAGAGCAAGCCCTTGTGCAGGCATCAAGTCGCTTTTCGCCCGACTTTTTAATCTATTTGGCGGGCGCTGATGCGCATGAGGGAGATCGACTTGGCAGGCTCAAACTGACGGAGGCTGGCATGGCGGCCAGGGACCAAAGGGTGTTGGATTGGGCCCAAGCCAAAAAAGTACCCATGATCATTTGCATGGGGGGTGGCTATGGCCATGACTTAGAGACCACCGTGGCGGTGCAAATGAACACATGGCGCTTGGCGCATTTGCACTGGCTTCACTGGCAAAATCGAGGCTTCTGACAAAGCATCACACAATTTCAAAATGGACAGCACCAAACCGCAAGCGAAGCCCCGAAGTGAGTACCGCGCTTTTCGCCCCATTACGACCCGATGGATGGACAACGACGTGTATGGCCATGTGAACAATGTTGTCTACTACAGCTGGTTTGACACGGCGGTCAATGCGCACCTGATTGAGCAGGGTGTGTTGGACATTCACCAAGGCGAAACCATTGGTTTGGTGGTAGAAACGCAATGCAATTACTTTACGCCGCTTGCTTTCCCCCAGACCATCGAGGCTGGCATCAGGGTGGCGCATCGCGGCACATCTAGCGTGAAATATGAAGTGGGCTTGTTTGCAAAAGATGCACCGCTCACTGCGGCACGCGGGCACTTTGTTCATGTCTATGTGAACAAACTAACTCGCAGGCCTCAAGCCCTGTCTGAATCATTTATCAAAGTCTTGGAGCAACTCTCATGAAAGAACTGACAACAACTCAAGTGAGCACAGTAATCGCTGACCCTGGCAGCGTCGATGCCGCGATCTTGAGCCGATTTGCTACGCGAGCCTATCTGAACAAGCCTGTAGAAAAGTCTGTGTTGGAGGATTTGCTGCAAGTAGCGGCTCGCTCGCCAAGCGGGACCAACACACAGCCTTGGAAAGTGTATGTGTTGCAGGGCGCAGCCAAGGACAAACTGGTCCATGAGGTGTGTGAAGCGCACAACGCCATGGCTGCCAATCCTGCATTGGCCGCTGAGCATGCAGAAGAATACGATTACTACCCCAGCAAGTGGGTGAGCCCCTATATCGACAGGCGCCGTGAGTGCGGCTTTGGCTTGTATGGTGTGTTGGGAATAGGCAAGGGCGACAAAGACAAAATGCATTTGCAGCACCAACAAAACTACCGATTTTTTGGGGCACCTGTGGGCCTGATCTTCACACTTGACAAGGTCATGGGCCGCGGCAGTTTGCTCGATTACGGCATGTTCTTGCAAAGTCTGATGCTGGCAGCCAGAGCCCGTGGCTTGCACACTTGCCCGCAAGCCGCTTGGAATGGTTTTGCAAAAATTATTTACAAACATGTGGGTGCTGGCGAGAACGAAATGATGGTCTGTTGCTTGTCATTGGGCTACGCCGATGAGGCTGCGCTTGTCAATACTTTCAAGACCACGCGCGTAGACGCCAGCACCTTCACGCATTGGATTGAATGAGTTTTTGGGTCATCCAGTGTTTGAATGGCTTAAGCCATGCAAGCACACTTTTCATCATGGCTGCTGGTTTGACGCTGGTGTTTGGCGTCACCCGCATTGTCAATTTTGCGCACGGTAGTTTTTACATGCTGGGCGCATTGGTCGCAGGCACCTTAGTCACCCAATGGCTACCTGCTTGGTCTGAGCATGGCAGCACTTACTTGTTGGCCATGTTAGTAGGTGCAACGGTCGCAGCATTGCTTGGGGGCTTCACAGAGATTTTTCTTTTTAGACCTTTGCGCCATTCGCCGCCGCTGTATCCCTTGGTGGCCACCTTTGGTTTGAGTTTGGTCATTCACGATGTCTTACTTTGGGCCTTAGGGCCCGGTGAAGTTTTTGCGCCGCGCTTTCCGGGTTTGAAGGGCGCTGTTCAAGTGGGGGAAGATTTTTTTCCTCAATGGCAAATCGTGACGCTCTGTTTGGGTCCTGTTGTATGGGTTTTGCTGCATGGCTTGCTCACTCGAACCAAATGGGGGCAACGCGTTCGCGCTGCCACGCAAGACAGCGACATGCTGGATGCCTTGGGTGTCAATCCAGCACCGCTGTTGTTGAGTGTGGTGGTTCTGGGTTGTGGCTTGGCGGGTTTGGCGGGTGCTTTGCAATTGCCAAGAGAGCCAGCCAATTTGCAAATGGACTTGCAAATGGTGGTAGAGACTTTTGTGGTGGTGGTAATGGGTGGGCTAGGCAGCATTGCTGGCGCTTTTGTTGCAGCCATCTTGATTGGCTGTGTGCATGCCTTTGGCATTCATTTTTTTCCACAGGCCACACTGATCTTGGTTTTTTTAACCATGGCCTTGGTGCTGGCGGTCAGGCCCCAAGGCTTGATGGGAGAACTGCCAGGTGCAGCGCCCCGAGAAAAGGTCACGGCATTTCAATTGGGTGGTGACAATCAATTTTTCAAATGGATCGGCTGGATGGTGTTGGCCGCTAGCGGCATCGTCCTGATCACTGCTGGTGAATACACGCAAAGTATCTTGGAAAATGTGCTGATCATGATGCTCTTTGGTCTGAGTTTGCAGTGGATGATGGCCTTGTCAGGGTGGGTCAGTTTTGGCCACGCAGCTTATTTTGGCCTTGGTGCATATGCTGCGGCATTAAGTCATTTGCAATGGCACTTCAATGCGGTCATGGCTGCTCTGGCGGGTGTAGTGGCTGCCTTCTTGGCGGCGCTTTGTATGGGCAAATTACTACAGCGCAGTACGGGCGTTTATTTGGCCATGTTGTCATTGGCCTTTGCCCAAATGGTGTGGGCCAGTGCCAGTCAATGGGTGTCGTTCACGGGAGGCGACAACGGCCTAATTGGCTTGCTATTTTTTGAGGGCATGCCGCGTTGGATTTTTCAAGCTGTCCTTATTTTGTTGTGTTTTGTCTCCTTGTTCGGTTTCTCTCGATTGATCCGTTCTAGTTTTGGCGCAGCCTTGCAGGCTGGGCGCGATGCACCTCAAAGGGCGCAAGCCAGTGCATTGGATGTTGCAAAGTTGAATCAGCGTGTATTTTTAATGAGCGCTGGCTTGGCGGGTTTGTCGGGCGCGTTGTGGGCCATCAGCAAAGGCGCTGTCTTCCCTTCCGTGGCTTCTGTTTCCAATTCAGTAGATGCCTTGATGGTCGTTTTATTGGGAGGGGTGCATCAGCTTTGGGGTGCATTTGCAGGCAGTTTGTTTTTAGTGGGAGTGGGCTCAGAAATAGGGCGACATTTTGAATACTGGAAAGGCAGTTTGGGACTCCTTATCATGCTGTTGATGGTCTTTGCGCCCGAGGGAATTTTGGGTCTCAGAAAATTTGAAAAACACACTGGCGTTCAAACTCTGTGAATACCGTATTGAGCGTCAAGGAACTGCGGCAAAGCTATGGCGGTGTACAAGCGCTCAGGGGCGTGAGCTTTGATCTACAAGCGGGTGAATGTGTGGCCCTGATCGGACCCAATGGCGCGGGCAAGTCAACCTGCTTTGCATGTTTGGCCGGCCAACAAAAAGCGCTAGGAGGAAGCCTTGTGTGGCGCGGTCATGATTTACAGCAGTCGACGGTTGAGATGCGAACGCGTTTGGGTATAGCTCGAACTTTTCAAGTGGCACAAGTGTTTGAAGCGCTCACAGTTCTTCAAAATTTGCAATTGGTCTTGCAGGCTTCGCACGGCGTTTCAATGCGAGATCTCTTAGACGAATGTTTGCTTGACGAAGCAAGGCATTGGACATCTCAAGCTGGATTGAACGATCTGGGTGAAGAGATGCTCCGATCGCCTGCAGTACGTCTTTCGTATGGTGGCAAAAAACGTTTGGAATTGGCCATGGCCATGGCAGGATTGCCCGACGCCAGTCAGGGCCTGTTGTTGCTTGACGAACCTGCTGCAGGACTTGCACCTGAAGAGCGAGCCGACATGATGGACCGCGTCAAACGCATGACCCATTTGGGCACGACGGTTTTGTATACTGAGCACAACATGGATGCTGTGTTTGGTGTGGCCGATCGTGTTTTGGTCTTGATCGATGGCCAACTGGTGGCGCAAGGATCGCCGCAAGAAGTGGCTGCCAATCAAGTGGTTCGTGAAAGATATTTAGGTCAAAATTTTTCTCTGAACAAGGAGCCTGTTCGTGCTTGAGATTCAAAACCTCAATGCCAGTTATGGACAAGCCCAAGTCTTGTTCAATGTGTCCTTTGTGGTGCTTCGCGGCAACATGTTGTTGATTCGAGGTTTGAATGGGGCTGGAAAATCGAGCTTGCTCAAAGCCATCATGGGCCTGATGCCGCAGTCGACGGGCAACTTGCTCTGGCAAGGCCAAGCTTTGCATCCATTGAACCCGCATGAGCGATCCCTCAAGGGCTTGGGCTATGTTCCTGAAGACCGCCGACTGTTTGCTGCTCTGACAGTTCGTCAAAATTTGGAAATTGCCATTCCCAAGCTGCCTAAACTCAGACCTGATGGACAGCCTGGTTTGAAGCTTCAAGAAGTCTTGGATTTGTTTCCAAGCTTGGCAAGCATGCTTGCGCGCCCGGCGGCGCAAATGAGTGGGGGAGAGCAGCAAATGCTGGCCATTGGCAGAACCTTGATGACGCAGGCCGATGTGTTGATTTTGGATGAGCCTTGTGAGGGCATTGCACCCGTTTTGGTTCAGGCCATAGCGCGGGCTTTGGCAGCGCTGAAGGCGCAGGGTTATACATTCTTAATTGCTGAGCAAAACCAGACCCTGACTGGCATGGCGGACAAGGTGATGACCTTGTCAGGGGGCGTGATTCAGGACTGAGGATTCACAAGAGGCATTTAGCGCCTGGTATGTGCTCTCAAATTAGCCTTATCACCACGTTTATCCCGATGCATCTATGGCCCTAAATCGGCCTGCTTCACGTACACTCATTGCACCCCTACAAAGAAGCCATTCTTGACATGATCATTACCAGTTTGCTGGACACAGACCTCTACAAGTTCACCATGATGCAGGTGGTGCTGCATCAGTTTCCAGGTGCGCAAGTGGAATATCGCTTCAAGTGCCGCAATCCAGGGGTGGATTTGGCCCCCTATGTCGATGAGATTCGAAGTGAAATCAAATCGCTTTGCAGTTTGCACTTCAAAGAAGATGAGTTGGCTTATTTGCGTACTTTCAGATTCATCAAAAGTGACTTCGTCGACTTTTTAGGCTTGTTCCGGTTGAATGAAAAATACATTCAAGTCACGCCCAATTTAACGGGTGAAATTGAAATCGTCATCCAGGGCCCGTGGCTCCACACTATTTTGTTTGAAATCCCCGTGTTGGCCATTGTCAATGAGGTCTACTTTAGAAACACTCAGCGCTTGCCCGATTTGATGGAAGGCCGGTCTCGGCTTGACACCAAAATCAAGCAATTGCAAGCTGATGATTTGAAATCTTTGAAGATTGCCGATTACGGTACGCGAAGACGCTTTTCAAGAGCATGGCATGAAGAGGTTTTGCGTGTGCTCATTGGCCGCTTGGGATCAGGGCCGACAGAGCAATTTGCTGGCACCAGCAATGTGCATTTTGCGCACATGCTGGGGCTCACGCCCCTAGGTACCATGGCGCATGAATATCTTCAGGCATGTCAGGCTTTAGGGCCCAGGTTGCGTGACAGTCAAGTGTTTGCCTTTGAGTCTTGGGCGCGTGAATATCGGGGAGATTTGGGCATCGCCTTGAGTGATGTCTATGGCTTCAATGCCTTTTTGCGCGATTTCGACATGTACTTCTGCAAGCTTTTCGACGGTGCTCGGCATGACAGCGGCGATCCCTTCATCTGGGGTGAGCGCATGATTGCGCATTACCGCGCCAATCGTGTCGACCCACTCACCAAAACGCTCATTTTCAGTGATGGTCTCACGGTCCCTAAAACCATTGAGTTGTTCCGACAATTCAGCGGGCGCTGTCAGTTGGCATTTGGTATCGGAACCAACCTGACCAATGACCTTGGCTATGAGCCTTTGCAAATTGTCATCAAGATGGTGCAATGTAACGGGCAGCCAGTCGCCAAGTTATCAGATTCACCTGGTAAGGGCATGTGCGAGGACCAAAATTATTTGGCCTATTTGCGACAGGTCTTTGAGATCGAGGAAATTGAATGAACACCCTATTGATTGTCGTCTTTGTGATGACCTATGCGGCCATTGCATTCGAACACCCCATTAAAATCAACAAGTCTGCGACGGCACTCATTGGCGCTGGTTTACTCTGGACCATTTATGCCATTGCGGGTCCTGAAGCCAAAGTTGTCGAGGCAGCCATGGGTGAGTCGCTCACGTCAACCGCTCAAATTGTGTTCTTCCTCATGGGGGCCATGACCATTGTGGAGGTGGTGGATGCGCACAATGGATTCGAAGTAATTACTTCCCGAATACGCACCACACAGCTTTCAAGCTTAATGTGGCTTGTAGGCTTCGTGACATTTTTTCTTAGCGCCATTTTGGACAACCTCACCACAGCCATCGTCATGGTGTCTCTCATGAAGAAGTTGTTGGACAAACGTGAGGACCGACTCTTTTTTGCGGGCATGATTGTGATTGCTGCCAATGCGGGAGGTGCATGGACGCCTATTGGTGATGTGACCACCACCATGTTGTGGATTGGTGGTCAAGTGACTACCGTGGAAATCATGAAGGGCTTGTTCATTCCCTCCATGATCAACCTGTTGGTGCCTTTGGCTGTCACAGCTTTGATGTTGCGTGGTCGCTTGGTTGAAGCCCCGCCACGGGAAGTCAATACAGGTCAAATTGACACTACCGCCTTTGAGCGACAACTCATGTTTTTCATGGGCCTGGGTATTTTGGTGGCCGTGCCTGCGTTTAAAACAATCACACACTTGCCACCGTTTTTAGGCATCTTGTTTGGCTTGGGCCTGCTTTGGTTGGTGGGTGATTTAATGCACCGTCAAAAATCTGATGAAGACAAAGAGCGTCTCACTTTGGTCAGTGCCTTAACGCGCATTGACATGAGTTCAATATTGTTTTTCGTCGGTATTTTGCTGGCAGTGGCAAGTTTGGAGCATGCTCACATCCTGACGGCAGTGGCGCAGTGGTTAAACGATGTGGTCGGTCGCTTGGATGTCATTGTGATATTGATCGGATTGGTCAGTGCCGTGGTGGACAACGTGCCTTTGGTGGCTGCATCCATGGGCATGTACAGCTTGGCTCAATACCCTACAGACAGCTTCTTGTGGGAGTTCATGGCTTACTGTGCTGGCACAGGCGGTTCTATTTTGATCATTGGTTCAGCTGCAGGTGTGGCGGCCATGGGATTGGAGAAAATTGATTTTCTCTGGTACATGAAGAAGATCAGTTTGTTGGCGTTGTTGGGATATTTTGGCGGCGCTTTTTTCTACATCTTTCAATATCAATTGACCCACTGAATTTGCGTCTAAGTTTGAATTTTTTTTCAATGTTTAACCCTTCCATCATTCATTTGAAAGTTTGCGCATGAAGCCTAAGTTGTTAGTGGCCAGACCCATTTTTCAATCGGTCATTGATTCACTGTCTGAAAAATTTGAGGTCACCAGCAATCAAGCAGATCAACCCTGGACGCCCGATGCATGGCAACAAGCCATAGCCAGTCATGATGCAGCTTTAACCACAGGCTCTGATCCCATCAACACACTCGTGTTGGGCGCACAACCAAGGCTCAAGATAGCAGCCAACATGGCGGTAGGTTTCAATAACTTTGATGTCCCTGCCATGACCAGCCTGGGAGTGATTGCAAGCAATACACCTGATGTTCTTACTGAAACAACCGCTGATTTTGGCTTCGCACTCATGATGGCCACTGCGCGTCGAATGACGGAAAGCGAACATTATTTGCGCGCAGGTCTTTGGAAACAATGGCGCTACGACATGTTTGCCGGCGCAGAAGTTCACGGTAGCACCTTGGGTATTTTGGGCATGGGCCGCATCGGCCAGGCCATTGCACGTCGCGGTGCCTTGGGTTTTGGCATGAAGGTCATTTATCACAACAGAAGCCCACTCGATGCTGCTACCGAGAATGAATGCAAAGCCACTTATGTAGACAAAGAGACGCTTCTCAAAACTGCCGACCACTTGATCTTGGTTCTGCCCTACAGCGCTGCATCACATCACAGCATAGGCGCTACAGAAATTGCCCAAATGAAGCCAACAGCCACGTTGGTGAACATTGCGCGCGGTGGCATTGTGGATGATGCGGCCTTGGCATTGGCGCTGAAAAATAAGCAAATTGCTGCAGCTGGTTTGGATGTCTTTGAGGGGGAGCCTTCAGTACATCCTGATTTGCTAACCCTGCCCAACGTGGTGCTCACGCCTCACATCGCAAGCGCCACTGTCAAAACTCGCTTGGCCATGGCGCAACTGGCTGCCGATAATTTGGTTTCTTTCTTTGCCACCGGCAAGGCGCTGACACCCCTTAACCAAGTTACTTCCAAATAAGTAACCTGCTTGATCAAACACTGAATCAAACGGCATTCACACATGGACAGCAGCATGCTAATTTGGATTCTCATCGCGATCAGTTTTTTGACGCTAGGTTTGCTGTTTTCGTTATGGCGACAACGTCGAGAAGGCTCCCAAGCTTCTGAAGAGTTGGTGCAATTGACCTCTTCTCTCCAACTGGCCAATGAGAGATTGGAGCGAGAACTGCGCAACGCCATCAACGAGTCTGCCAGAGGCGGGCGCCAAGAGCTGATTCAAACTTTAGGCACTTTTCAGCAAAGTTTGGTTCAACAAAGTGCAGAAGCCACGCGCACCCAAAACGGCCAGATGGATGCGTTTGCCCAGCAGTTGGCATTGTTGCAAAAAACACTCTCAGACACGCTCACCTTTCAAGTGCAACAATTATCGGAGACCAATGCCAGACGCCTCACTGAAATGCGCGGCACTCTGGAAACGCAATTGGCGCAGCTTCAACAAAGCAACACCGCCAAGCTCGATGAGATGCGACAAACAGTCGATGAAAAGTTGCAAAACACCTTGCAAACACGCTTGGGCGAAAGTTTCAAGCAAGTGGCCGACCGTTTGGAGCAAGTGCACAAAGGGCTGGGTGAAATGAACACCTTGGCGCAGGGTGTGGGCGACCTCAAACATTTGCTCACCAATGTCAAAACCCGAGGCATGTTTGGCGAAGCCCAGTTGGCTTCCTTGCTAGAGCAAGTGATGGCCCCTGATCAGTATGCAACGCAACACGCCACGCGGCCGGGTAGCAAGAACCGTGTGGACTTTGCCATTCGCTTGCCAGGCAGATCCGACGATGGCGAACCCGTTTGGTTGCCCATTGATGCCAAGTTTCCCAACGAAGACTACGAGCGCCTGCTAGATGCGCAATCGCGGGCCGATGTCATTCAGGCAGATCTGTGCAGCAAGGCTCTAGAAGCGCGGGTTCGTTTAGAAGCCAAGTCCATGACTGAGAAATATGTCGAGCCGCCTTACACCACAGACTTCGCCATCATGTTCTTGCCCACTGAAGGTTTGTACGCCGAAGTGCTCCGCAGACCCGGCCTGATTGAATCTTTGCAACGTGATTTCCGAGTCACCCTGGCCGGCCCTACAACCCTCATGGCCATGTTGAACTCTTTGCAAATGGGCTTCCGAACCTTGGCGCTTGAAAAACGTTCGAGCGAAGTTTGGCAAGTTTTGGGCGCCGTCAAAACAGAGTTTGGCAAGTTTGGCGATGTGTTGGCCAAAGTCAAAGAACAAACTCAAACTGTCTTGAACACACTGGACAAAGCGCAAACGCGAAGCAATGTGATGCACCGTGCATTGCGCCAAGTGGAAGCCTTGCCTGAAGGCCAAGCGGCGGGCTTGCTGCCCCATGAAGCCGATGTCATTGACGGCGAAAACCCGTGAAGCGTGAACTCGCCAAACTGATCACCGGTCAGATTTTTTTACACGCCTGTATGACAGGCATGCGCTTGGCAACACCGCTGCTGGCCCTTCAACAAGGCTACAGCACCATGGCCGTGGGTGTTTTGCTGGCCCTGTTCTCGCTCACGCAAGTTTTCATGGCCATTCCTGCGGGCCGATTCACAGATCGGCATGGTTTAAAGCGGCCCGTGCAAATCGGTGTGGTCATGGCTTGCTTTGGCGCAGGACTGGCCGTCATTTGGCCCATATTTCCTGTTCTGTGCATAGGCGCCCTTGCCACTGGAGGGGCCACGGGTATCACGGTCATTGCTTTGCAAAGGCACGTAGGCCGTATTTCTGCCGATGCCAATCAGCTGAAAGAAACCTTCAGCTGGTTGGCCATTGGACCTGCTGTCTCTAATTTCATGGGTCCTTTTTTTGCGGGTTTGATGATTGACTACGCAGGCGCCTTGCCTGCCGACGCCGATGGCTTTCGCGCCACCTTTGTGATGCTCACCATTTTTCCTTTGTTGGCTTGGTTATGGATTCGCAACATTGAAGAAAAACCCATCGAGCCGCAACTTCCAGAACATGCCAATGCCCGCGTCTGGGATTTGCTGCATGAGCCTCTCATGCGGCGCTTGCTGTTTGTCAATTGGTTGCTGTCATCTTGTTGGGACGTGCATACTTTTGTGGTGCCCGTCTTGGGGCATGAGCGTGGCTTCAGTGCCTCGGTGGTGGGCACCATTTTGGGCTCATTCGCTGTGGCGTCGGCCATGATCCGTGTCATCTTGCCTTGGATTGCGCGGCACCTTCAAGAATACCGATTGTTGACCGGCGCCATGGTTTGCGCGGGCCTCATCTTTGCTGTTTACCCCTTGTTTGACTCTGCACTGGCCATGGGGATTTGTTCGGTGTGTTTGGGTCTGGCTTTGGGCGTGGTTCAACCCATGGTGATGAGTACCTTGCACCAAATTACGCCAGCCCATCGTCAAGGGGAAGCCCTTGGCTTGCGCATCATGACCGTGAATGCATCCAGCGTGGTGATGCCTCTGATTTTTGGCGCGGCCGGTGCTGTGGTGGGCGTCTCGGTGGTGTTTTGGGTAGTGGGCTCTGCTGTTGCTAGCGGCGCGCCACAAGCTTGGCGCTTGCGACCCAAAGTGAAGATGCCTGCTGCCTCTTAAAAAAAAAGACCTCCTAGGAGGTCTTGGTGCGCAGCAGCCGAGGCCACTGAAACAAGTTGATTAAACGCGCTTGCGGTATTCGCCTGTGCGTGTGTCAATTTCAATTTTGTCGCCTTGATTGACAAACAAAGGCACAGGCACTTCAAAGCCGGTGGCAATTTTGGCGGGCTTAAGCACTTTGCCGGAGGTGTCGCCTTTAACGGCTGGCTCGGTCCAAGTGATTTCGCGTTCAACGCTGGTGGGCAGTTCAACAGAGATGGCCTTGCCGTCGTAGAACACCACTTCAACGGACATGCCGTCTTCGAGGTAGTGCAAGGCATCGCCCATGTTTTCTGATTCAACTTCGTATTGGTTGAATTCGGTGTCCATGAACACATACATGGGGTCGGCAAAGTAAGAGTAAGTGCACTCTTTTTGTTCCAAGATGACTTGGTCCATTTTGTCGTCGGCCTTGAAAACAGATTCGGTGCCCATGTTGCTTAGCAAGGCTTTGAGCTTCATGCGCACGGTGGCCGCACCGCGTCCGCCGCGGCTGTATTCTGTGCGCAAAACGATCATGGGGTCTTTGCCCTGCATGATGACGTTACCAACGCGAATTTCTTGAGCTACTTTCATATTCTGTCCAATGTTGTCCCAAAGCCCACGAGTTTAGCGCTTTTCTTCAACAAATTGGAGCAATTGGCTGACCAAATCCATTTGTTGCATCAAACGCGCTTGAGCCGCCATGGCGCAAGCTTGCCAAGCTGGCAGGTCCACCTCAGGCAATGGTTCTGGTGAGAGTCCATTCCAGCTAAGGTGAAAGCGTCGAAGGCTGTCTGGGGCTTGTAGCCAGTCTAAAAAAGCATTCAGCTTGGGGCCGTGAGCGCCATCATCTTGCGGGTAAATTTGCCAAACAAAGGCCTTGCCAGCCCAGAGCGCCCTGACCAAAGAGTCTTCGCCCCTGACGAAATTCAAGTCACTTGACTCTAAAAGTTGGTCAAATTTTGTTTGAGAAAGAGCTGGGATGAACTGATGTGAAGGCCGCTCAACATGGCTTGGCAAAGTGCGCAATGCGTTCTCGAAGGCCAAAGCGCCTCGCCCATGCGCCACTTGCCATTGGTGTTCAGCTGAATTCAATGAAGCCAATTGAATGGCCTTAGCCAAGGCTGCTGGCTCGTAACAAAAAAGAGTGCTTTTTTGAGGGTAGGGCTTGCTGCCAGATTGATCGAACTCTGGCCTTGTCGTGGCATCCAATTTTTCGAGAACCCGTGCCTCTCGAATCAAGCCACCTGTTTTGTCATTGAACCCAGGATAAAAAAACCATTTGGTTCGGCCTTTCAGGAGGCCGCTCATCACGGGGGAGGGCAGTTTGTGGCTTCTTTCCACATAGGTCTCTGCGCTTAAATATTCCAAATTCATCCAAACCGGGCATGAAGGGCTCTTTGCATGGATCTGGCTTTGATGTGCCCAATTGACAAAGTGCTCCGGTAGTTCGCAGCCGAAGGCTTCTACCCACACGTTGGAGGGCTGGTCAATGCCATGAAGGGCATCATGCCAAGACCGCACCACCACGGTTCCCGTTGTCGTGTTGAACTGGGATCGGCCCTCGGCATTGGGCGTTGCATCGGGGGCCATCCAAACAAGTGCACTTGCATCGTCTACCCAAAGCCTGACGCTGTGACCGCGCGAGGCCAAATCGGCACTCAGGCGCCAACAGACCCCCAGATCTCCGTGGTTGTCGATGACGCGGCAAAAAATGTCCCATTGCATGCGTGATATTGTCGCGCGCTTCGAGACACAATAGCCCCCATGTCCAGTGTTCACCCAGAATCTTTGTTGGCCGAAGTGGCCGCACTTCCCAGCTT
>Ga0214919_10002529_pt1 | contig 28640 bp, 28 predicted proteins | sample LL1503_MetaG_FD_177994 | JGI IMG/M metagenome (GOLD analysis project Ga0214919, IMG submission 177994) | Freshwater microbial communities from Lake Lanier, Atlanta, Georgia, United States - LL-1503 | ecosystem: Environmental > Aquatic > Freshwater > Lake | place: USA: Georgia | collected... | reverse complement strand
TTAAAGAATTTAAGAGAAGGTTTTGTGTTATTTATCTCTTTTTTAACTTCTTTAATTATCAGTTCGAAATTCAGAAAAAAATCTTGGCAGAAATTTAAAATATATCTCAATAATTCTTACCGAATTATACCATTTTAACCTGAAAACACCCATTTTCTTCAAAAAAATTATGAGCAGAAATTGCGACAAAAAGCATAAGCTGTATCAGGTGATACAGCTTATGCTTGCCGAGCAATTTATGCCAGAATTTTGCAGAAGAAAATGGGTGTTTTCAGGTTAAAATGGTATAAAAACTAAATTAACCGATATATTGCTTTTTGGCAACTTGGTTTAGTTTTTTTAGAGACACATGATTTTTGGAACAGCCCCCTAAACTTCACCAATATCACCAACGATACCACTTCAATTGACGATTCAGTTCTAACTTATTATTATGACGCAACAAACAACCAAACTATTATTAAAAATGAAAGCCATACATTTAAAGTTAAACTTACTGGGAATGTTGGGTTGGATGGTGGGGATTTTGATTTTGGGTAGAATTTAATTTAATAAATGACATTTGATATTTTATGAAAAAATTGTTATGTAAATTAAGTCAACGCAACTTACTAACTACCAAACTCTTTCTACTAACGCTTCTTTTTGTAATTTTTTTCTCCCAAAATTCTCAAGCGCAAATTGTTGATAGCTCTTTTTATCGCTGGAAAGTTTATGAAATACAAGAAGACGAACTTAGCCCAAAGCAATGCTACATAGTTTCCCACCCCATTAAATCTGAATCTGACCAAGTATCTAGAAAAAAACCTTATTTTATGATTGCGCGTTTTCAAAGACAAAGAAACGAAGAAGTTAGTGTTTACGGTGGTTTTGAGTATAAATTAAATAGCAAAATATTTGTGGCAATTGATGACAATCAGTTTCAATTTTTAGCAGGCAAAGACATGGCTTGGACTAAAAATACTGGTGAAGATATTGCGGTGATCAAGGCAATTTTGAATAGTGCTAATATTAAGATAAGAGGTGATTCAGCAATTGGAAATTTTGCTATTGATGAATATTCTTTACAGGGAATTACTAAGGCTTATGCAAGAATGAGGGAGATTTGTAAGTAATGAAAATTCTAGGAATTGAAACCTCTTGTGACGAAACAGCTGTTGCAATTGTTGATGATCAAAAAAACATTTTAAGCCACGCTTTAAATTCACAAATTGACCTACATCAAAAATATGGTGGAGTGGTGCCAGAAATTGCGGCAAGAGGTCACGCGGAAATTCTTGATAAATTAATTTTAGAATCTTTAAAGCAGGCAAATTTATCTTTAAAAGATATTGATGGCTTTGCTGTAACTGCTGGCCCTGGACTAATTGGTGGCGTTATTGTTGGATTGATGGCAGCTAAAACTTTGGCTTCAGTTTACAAAAAACCTTTCATTGCAGTTAATCATTTAGAGGCTCACGCATTGACTGCAAGGCTTACGGGTGATGTTGAATTTCCTTATTTATTGTTATTGGTTTCTGGCGGACATTGTCAAATTTTACTTTCTAAAGGAGTTGGTAATTACGAAAAAATTGGTGAAACCATGGATGATGCTTTGGGTGAGGCTTTTGACAAAGTTGCACAAATGCTTGGTCTTCCTTATCCCGGGGGGCCTGCAATTGAGAAAATTGCTTTGGCGGGGAATGAAAATCGTTTCAAATTTTCTCGCCCTTTAATTGATGGAATAGCTAAAAAAGAACATCTTTTTGACTTTTCATTTTCTGGCTTAAAAACTGCGGTGAGAAGGCAAATAGAAAAATTGACCAATCAAGAATTTTCTCATTTTACTTCAGCGCAAAAGCTTAATCAGAAAGATAAAAATGATCTTGCTGCTTCATTTCAAAGAACGGCGGCTGAGATTCTTTTGAATCGTTTAGAAAATGTGATGAATAGTGAAAATGAGATCAGAAAAATAGCTGATTTGAATTTAAAAAAATTAATAATTGCTGGCGGAGTTGCGGCTAATCGTTACATTTATTCCCATTTACAAAATTGGGCTTTAAAACATGGTTTAGAAGTTGTAACTCCACCAATATCTTTATGCACAGACAATGCAGCGATGATTGCTTGGGCGGGGGTTGAGAAGCTTAGACTGGGAATATCAGATGATTTAAATTTTAAGCCAAGAGCGCGCTGGGATTTGACCACCCTCTAGCCTTCATCCTAAAAGAAGTGAAGGATCTCGTGTAGTATCGCAAGATTTTTCGCTACGCTCAACAGCAGGGGTGGAAAATTGTCGTCATAACATTTTAAATTGATAAACACTAAATAACATAAACCAAATTTTAACTAACATGAACAACCAAGAAAATCACAATCCAAAAAATATCAAAACCATTAACAAAGGCTTAATATTTATAAAATCCACAGTATTAATGCTATTCATAGTTTTAGTGGTGTTGGTAATTGCTTTTATGATGAGTAAAAATAAAAAAGAACAAGCTAGGGCTGAAATGGTCGAAGGGTGTAAAGAGGTTAAGTCAATAATGATTGATAGTGAGATTGAAAAAATAGAGTATCAAGGTAGAATTTTAAATGTTTTAACTAAGTTTAATAAAGAAACTAATGACCAAGAGTTAATCAGAATTGATTCTCAATGTGGTAATGAAATTAATCGTATTAATTTTGAATTAAAAACAAACACAGCAGGAGATAATAATGAGTAATTGTGAACTTGCTTCTTACGCTACCATTGAGGGGAAGTCCCGTGGTAGACTTTATCATGAAGTTGAAGATGATTCAAAATATCGTTCAATTTTTGGTCGTGATCGTGATCGAATTATTAATTCTTCGGCATTTCGTCGCTTGCAATACAAAACTCAAGTGTTTGTAAATCATCAGGGCGATCATTACCGTACCAGACTTACTCATTCATTAGAAGTGGCACAAATTGCCAGATGGATTTCTGGCGCGTTAGAAGTCAATAAAGATTTGGCAGAAGTGGTTTCTTTAGCGCATGATTTAGGCCATACGCCTTTTGGACATGCTGGCGAAGATGCTTTAAATGAAAAAATGGCTAATTTTGGTGGCTTTTCTCACAATGCTCACACGCTTAAATTAATTACTAAAATTGAAACTCGTTTCATTGAATTTGAAGGTTTGAACCTGTCTTGGGAAATGTTGGAAGGCGTGGTGAAGCACAACGGACCAATTATTGATGATTCAAAACCAAATTCTTACATCATGGAATACAATCAGGAATATGATTTAGATTTAAAAAGATTCCCTTCAATTGAAGCGCAAATTTCTGCAATTTCAGATGACATTGCTTACAATAATCATGACATTGAAGATGGCTTGAGAGCTGGCTTGTTTGAAGTTGAAGAGATGTTTTTTTTGCCAATAATTGGTAAAATTTATCAAGAAATTTTGGCAAAATATCCAAATATTAAACATGAACTTTTGGTTGGTGAAGCGAAGAAAAAATTTACTTTATTGATGGTGTTAGATTTAGTTGAGCAAACTAGAAGAAATATCGCCCACAATAATATTAGAAGCGAAGAAGATGTTAGAAATTTTGGCAGATTTTTGGTGCATTTTTCTGCCAAAATTGAAGTGGCGCATCAGGCTTTAAAAAAGTTTTTGATGGAAAATATGTATCGCCACAGCGAGGTAAATCGCATGACGGCAAATGCTAAAAAAATTATTGATGCTTTGTTTGATTTTTACATGAATAACCCAAATTGTTTGCCTGATGAAAGAAGCGATATGGCGCAAGTAATTCTGGAAAAGAGAAATAGAGATCAAAAGGAGTTAGCGGTTTTGGTTTCAGATTACATTGCAGGAATGACTGATCGTTTTGCAATTAAGGAATTTGAGGAGTTGATTTAGGTGGTAATTTTGAATTTTAGCCGTACGGCTAAAATTGATCTTTTTCCGTGATGGCTTTAAATAAAGGCTTTAGAGGTGGTTGTGTTTTTAAAATGGCAAGTATCTTTTGATTTATTAATATTTAGTTAGACCGAGTTTTGCTAACATTATTTCTCAATCCTAACGCTGGTCGGGTTTTGCAAACCCGACCTTGCTGTTTACTAAAATTTTAAATTTTCTCACTTTTATCATTCTAGCAAACATAGATCGGCATTACAAATGCTGACCAGCACTGCGCATTACTTACTTCACAACTTCGTTAGATTCTTTGCCTTCATCCAAACGCTCAAAATCTCTGGCTTTAATTGATGTTCTAACTTCATTGCCTCTTGCTCTTGCTTGAATCATGGTTGCAGCTTGATCTCCTAAATCATTTGCTGTTTTTTCAAATCTCTCTAAAGCCAATTTGCTTAATCTTAAAGGAAATGGAATTTTAAGGTCAGAGGAATATACTTCCTCTCTAGCTTGTGGATTTTTCTCAAAAAATTTCTCTGCTAAAAATTCAATCATTTTATCAGATGAATGATATTTGTGATCAAAAATCATTGCGTCATTGTGAATTGAAATTGCCGTTGTTAAAGGCGATGCCATGAAATATTGAAAGCTGTGATTTCTTTGTCTGTAAGGTAAGTTAATGTTTGAAATTTCATTATTTAACAGCCATTTAGTCATTTCTAAATCTTGATTAATAACGGCGGTATGAAGTAAGAATTTATCTTTTGCCATTTTCTTTATTGATTCTTGCTGCTCTTCTGAAAGTTCTGAAAAGTTAGTTTTTAAAACTTTCTCTCTAATAGTTTGAAAACTTTCTTCACCATGATTTTCTAAGGTTACACCACCTTTATTTTCAATAATTTTCAGAATATCTCTAATATTTTTTTCATCACATCTTGCTGCAATTTCCTTATTAATTATTCTTGATTCATCAAAAATTTCCCTAAATTTTGGATGATTGCGCCATTTTAAATTTTGAAATTCTTCAGATTTTTCTGAAATATCAGATAAATCAGGGCTGAATTTTTCTTCTAAATATTCAATTCTTTGATGAAGCGATAGAGCGATAGTTTGAAAGTCATTAGCAAGTTTTAATTTTACCGTTTCTGGAATTGAACCATCTGCAAATATTGCGTCTATTGGACGCTGAGCTTGGGATAAAAATTCTGCTTTGTGATCAACGATATTTTTAACACCAGAAAGAACTTCTAAATAACTAATGTCATTCTCTTTGATTTTTTGGTCGCGCCCAAATTCAAGAGGATTAGTTGTTTCGTCGTAACCGAAATATCGACGACGCATCATTTGCATGCCAACAGTTCCTTGATGTCCAATAAAAGAGGCGATTTGATGAGTAATTCCATCAAATTCTTTTTTTTCTTCAAATAAAAATGGTGGTCTAATTCCGTAATCTATGTTGATTGGATTGCCCTTGCCATCAACTCCTAAATTCTCATCATGTATGTCATCATTGGCTACTAAAGCATTGAAAACAAAGGCTGGGTGAAATTTTCTTCTTAGCTCTTTTTTGGTTTCTTCTGTAAAATCTTCATGTGCAATATCGCGATAATCAGGAATTACGGAAGATGCAAAACATGGAAATTCACATCCTTCATGTGAATATTTGCCAACTTCCGTTCTTGGAGTGGCGCTATCTTCCAGCGCAACCTTCGCCAGATTATTTATTAAAGATTCGTAACGAGCTACAAGATTAAGAGAGTAAAATTTATCATCGTTATTTTCTGCCATGTGAGCAGCGCCCATTTTCACCATAAATTCTTCACCAACGGCATTTTTGTAAAATCCTCCCATACTTACGCCTAAAGTTTTTGGTCTGGAAAATTCCAATTCGCTGCCATCTTCTAAAATTATTTGAGGAGGAAGTGGAATTAGCTTATCTGGCTCTCCTGTCCAATAAGAGGGAATTGTAAAAAATGCTTCTGGCTTTTTATCGTGTTTCATAAAAAATGTTTTTTAAATAATTTTTTTAGGGAAAACTATTCTACCAAAAATTTCAAACCACTTCAACAGGTAATTAAGATAAAATGAAAAATATTCTAACTTATCGCGGCATCAATCCAACTATTGATCAGTCGGCCTTCATTGCCCCAACCGCAATTATTTCTGGTGACACTGTTATTGGAAAAAATGTTGGAATTTGGTATGGCTGTGTAATTCGCGGCGATGTGGCGAAAATTAGAATTGGTGATGACACTAACATTCAAGACAACACCGTAATTCATGTAACGCGCGCCAATCATGCGCAAAATAAAACAGGAGATGCTGGTGGGCCAACCATCATTGGTAAAGGCGTTACTGTGGGTCATGGTGCGATTATTCATGCTTGTGTGATTGAGGATAATGCTTTTATTGGTATGGGCTCAATTGTGATGGATTTGGCAAGAGTTGAAGAATATGGAATGCTTGCGGCAGGTGCAGTTTTAACTCCAGGAAAGGTGGTGAAGAAAGGGCAAATTTGGGCAGGTAATCCAGCAAAATATTTTCGTGATTTAACTGAAACGGAAAGAAATTACATCAAGACTTCTGCAAATAATTACATTGAATTGGCAATGGAATACAAAGATATTGAAAAGGCGTAATCAATGTCATTTTTCACAAAAACCCAAATTGAAAAAATAATTTCCTGCGCTTTTGACGCGGGGGAAATTGCTAATAAATTTCAAAAATCTGGTGATTTTCAAGTAACAAAAAAGCCAGATAGTTCAAATGTTACAAGCGCCGATGTTGTGGTTAGTAAATTTATTAATCAAAAACTAAGCACTGATTTTCCTGAAATTCCTGTCATTTGTGAAGAAGGAAGTTTAAGAGAAGCGGGCGATGTTTTTTGGTTAATTGATCCAATTGATGGAACCAATAGTTTTATTGCTGGAAGCGGTGAATACGCCGTAAATATTGCTTTAATAAAAAATCAAAAAGCAATTTTTGGATTAATTTATGCACCATCTTTTGAAGGTGGAAAAATAATTTTTTCTAACCATGAAGATCAGGTTGTTCTTCAAAATAAATTAGCTCAAAAAATTATTTTAAAACCTCAAAAATTTAATCAAGATAGACTTAGAATTATTACCAGCACCAGAACAAAAGATATTGATGTTGCAAATTACATTAACCAATTTAATCAAAATTTTGCACAAAAACTTATTGTAGAAAAACTTTCTTCAGCAATAAAGTTTTTTAGAATTTTAGAAAATGACGCAGACCTTTATTTGCACTTCCGCAAATCAATGGAATGGGACACAGCAGCAGGGCAAGCTTTAATTGAAATTATGGGTGGAAAAGTAAAAAATCTATTTTTCAGTGAAGGTATGTTTTTGGTTGGTGAGCAGGTGATTTACAAGAAATTAAATTTTGCTAATGATTCTTTTGTTGCGTCTGTAAATCTTTAACTTGTTATCCCTGCAAAACCCTTAGAAACTGTTAGCTAATTATTTTTATCCCATATTTAGCCCTGTTTTTGCTTATTTTTTGACAAAATTATTCAAAATATATCCAGATATTTATCATAATTTTGTCAAAAAAACGCTAAAAACATGTCAAAATCTGTGCTAAAAATAATTAGCTAACAGTGTCTAAGATTAAGTCATAATTTATAATGCCAACTTATGTTTATTAAAATTACAAAAGTTAAAAAATCTAAAATTTTAGCAAACAAAAGGTTAGGTTTGCAAAACCCGACAAGCTTTGATCTTAAAAATTTGTAAAGAATAATTTAAATTGTGATATTTATGGTCAAAAAATTTACTACAAATTGTAACTTTGCTGGATCAAAACAACCTGTTACTTTTTTCATTGGTGATGCATTTAACGGCGTGCATCCGTTGGCATTTCAAAGCAGATGGTTAAGCAAAGAAAAAGGTGGAAATATACCAAATGACATCATGGATGCATTTTCAAAATTGAAAGATGTTGCAGATAGAAATGCTATTCCATTTGAAGATCTTTGCGCCTTTGTGATTGACGAAATAAATGCTAAAAATACTTTAGTTTCTGATGTGAATAGGGCAAACGAACTTTCTGCGCCTAAAAAATTAAATAAATAAATTATGAATAAAAAATCTAAAATAGCCGTTTTAATGGGCGGCTGGAATTCTGAAAGAGAAGTGTCTTTAAGATCTGGTGAAGCTGCTTATCAAGCGCTTATCTCTCTTGGGTACAATGCTGTAAAAATTGATTTTTCCCGTGAAATTATTAAGCAAATTGAGGAAGCAAAGCCAGATATTATTTTTAATGCTCTTCATGGCCAATATGGCGAAGATGGCAGAGTTCAGGGGCTCTTAGATGTTTTAAATATTCCTTACACGCATAGTGGAATTGTGGCTTCAGCTATTTGTATGGATAAAATTTTAAGTAGAAAAATTTGCGAAACATCGGGAATAAAGACTCCGTCTTATGGAATTTTGAAAAAAGGTGAGGTTGGGGAAAATAAAAAAATCATGGCTGAAATTGGCAAGCCTTTTGTAATCAAGCCAATCAATGAAGGATCAAGCGTTGGTGTAGAAATTATTTTAGCTAACATGACTTTTAATTTAGATGAATATGAATGGAAATTTGGTGAAGAAATAATCATTGAGAAATATTTAGCTGGACAAGAAATTCAGGTGGCGGTTATGGATAATAAGTCTTTGGGTGCCATTGAAGTTAGGCCTCATGGATTATTCTACAGCTATGAATGTAAGTACACAGCAGGCATGACTGATTACATTATGCCAGCAGAAGTTAGTGCTGAAAAATATCAAGAAGTTTTAAACTTGGCGCAAAAATGTCATCAAGTTATGGGCTGCTCGGGAGTTAGCAGAATTGACTTTATTTTAAATAATAAAGATGGGGGAGATGGTGAATTTTATCTGCTTGAAGTTAACACTCATCCCGGATTTACTCCAACTTCTTTGGTGCCAAAAATTGCTAAATATGTGGGAATTTCTTTTGAGGAAATTGTGGAATATTTGGTGGAGTCTGCTGGTTGTGGAATTAAATGAGATGTTAATTGAGTTTTTGCGCTTGTGAATTTAACGCCCCTAACCCCTCCTTATCAAGGAGGGGAATTAAAAGCATTTTCCTCCTTATCAAGGAGGGAGAAAATAGTCTAAACGGCTATTTTCGTCCAACAACGCGTTCAGTGTTTTAGCATCCCCCTCCTTGATAAGGAGGGGTTAGGGGCGGTAGATTCGCGAGTACTTATTTAAAAAAAATTAATAAAAAGTTACAAACCCAGTAGACACATCATACATCCCGCCAATTATGGCAATTTCACCTTTTTTATGCATCTCATCAATTATCGGACTAATCTTGTTAATTTTACTTAAAGCTGCCTGAACATTTAGCGTAGCAACCTTATCCACAAATTCAGAATTGCCAGAGTCTCTATTTTCTTTGACAGTTTTTTCTGAATCTACAGCCGGAGTGATTTTGCTAAGAAGTGAAGTTAAATGACCCATTTTAACATTGTCACAAGCTCCTTTAATGGCGCCGCATTCAGTATGACCAAGAACCATTATTAATTTTGCTCCTGCAACTTTACAGGCAAATTCCATGCTTCCCAAAATATCTTCGTTTAAAACACTTCCAGCAATACGGCAGCTAAAAATGTCGCCTAAGCCTTGATCAAAAATTAATTCAGCAGAAGTGCGTGAATCAATGCAGCTTAAAATAAAAGCAAATGGATGCTGAGATTCAGAAGTCTCGTTGACTTGCTGTAGCAAGTCGCGATTGGCTTTAAGGTTGTTTACAAAGCGGGCATTGCCTTCTTTTAAAAGTTGAATAGCCACTTCTGGAGTAAGTTCTTTTTGTGTTTTTGCGTTAAAAGTTTTTATCATGATTTTAGTTATTTTAAGTTAATTCCTTTAATGGTAAGAGAGATATTTTTTGATTTAGCATTGGTTTTAAAATCTTTAAGAATTTCAATTACATCAAAATCAATGCTGGTTGATTTGCTGCCATCAATTAAGACTTTTGAATCTTCTGGTATGTCTTTAAGTATTTGCAAAATGCTGCCTTTATTTAGAAAAGACACTTCTTGCGCCAATTCTATTACATGACTATTTTTATTTTCAGTGTCTGTAATATGTTGATGAGAGTTGCGAAAATTGTCTCTTAAAATGTAGAAAATTGCCACAATCATGCCAATTCCAACTCCCTTTAAAAGATCAAAAAACAACATTCCAGCAACGGTGGCAATGAATGGAATAAATTGCTCCCATCCTAATTTATACATTTGCTTAAAAAGAGCTGGTTTTGCCAATTTATAGCCAACTACAAACAAGATGCAGGCAAGAGAAGCCATTGGAATCATGTTTAGTATTTTTGGAATAGAAATTGCGCAAATTAATAACAAAAATCCATGTGAAATTGTTGAGATTTTTGTTCTGCCACCAAATGAAATATTAGCACTGCTGCGAACTATTACTTGCGTAACTGGTAAACCACCAATTAATCCAGAAATAATATTTCCAAAACCTTGAGCTTTCAATTCACGGTTAGTTGGAGTTAATCTTCTTTGGGGATCAAGCTTATCAGTGGCTTCAACACATAAAAGCGTCTCAAGGCTGGCAACAATTGCCATAACTAAAGCAATAACATAAATATCTGGATTAGTTAGATGGCTAAAATCAGGAAGTGTAAATTGTCCAAAAAATTCACCAAAACTTGATGAAACAGGAATTTCAACAACTTGGCTTGAATTCAAATCGAAAGGTAAAATGTTGTACAAATATAAATTATATAAAATAATTCCTATTACTACAGCCAGAAGAGGTGCTGGAAATATTTTTAAAATTTTATTTTTTTTGATAAATTTACTTTCCCACAGAATTAAAACAAACATTGAAACTATTGTAATAAAGACCGCTCCAAGCGTGAAATTATCCAATATATTTTGCAGCTCTGTAAGCAATGATTGCAAGTCATGATGCTGAAAATTTATGTAAGTTTCAGGTTCTGCATCATATCCAAGCCCATGAGGAATTTGCTTTAGAACTATTAGTAAGCCTATTCCCGCCAACATTCCCTTAATTACTGAAGAAGGAAAATAATAGGCGATGGTGCCAAGTTTTAAATAGCCGCAAATTATCTGAATAATTCCCATGATAGTTACAGCTAATAAAAATGCCTGCCATGATCCAAGTGCGGTAATATATCCAAGCACCAAAACCGCAAGTCCAGCAGCTGGACCGCTTACACCAAGTGGTGAGCCACTTAATGTACCAACCACAATACCACCAACAATACCAGCAATAATGCCAGCAAAAAGAGGCGCGCCAGAGGCGAGGGCAATTCCAAGGCAAAGTGGAAGTGCCACGAAAAATACAACTAAACTTGCAGACAAGTCATATTTAAGATTTTGAGCAATTGTTTTCATGATTTTTAAAATAAGGTTAACTTGAAGAAGTCAATCTGCTAGAGATTCTAAAACAACTTCAGGATGAAGCAGAGATGGCGCCTATTGCTTGTCCCAACTTCCGTCATCCTGAAATTGCTTCAGGATCTTTAGTTTAAAACCAGTTCAACTTCTTGAATTGGTTTGGGAATAAGCAATTTGGCTAAGATAAATTTGGGGGAGGCGTAAAAACAGGAGATATAAAATTTAGTAAAGAAAAGCTATCAACAGCTTCTTTTTTTAGTTTTGTAATTAGTAGTTTTTTTGATATGCTGTTAAGAGCTAAATATTCTAATCCACAAGATTCTCTTTCGTCATCTGCATTATCTGAAAATCTTTCCTCAGATAATTTGTCGTTTAATGAAGTATTAAGATCTAAGGCTTTTTCTGTTTTAAGATCAAAAGAGCTGGTAATGGAATTTTGTGAATTCCATAACAATCCAATGGCGATCAATATAAAAATTATCTTCTTCATTGTTTGAATTTGATTAGAAACTATCAATAACTTTGGGGAATGCTGCTAATCTAGTTTTTTGAATTAAAAATTTCAAGTGACAGTTTTTCGTTTGAGATGATGTCTTTCTGTCATTTTTAGTGAAGCGAAAGATCTCATGAGGTTAAAATGGTATAAGAGATTCTTCACTTCATTCAGGATAACAATCAAAGATTAACTATTAAAAAACATCACCAAAAATTTCATCCCGCCAAATAAGGTCAAAAAGGCAATCATTCTTTTCAACAGCTGATCATTAATTTTTAAATGAGCTTTATACCCAAATTGAATAGCGATAAAAACTGGAATTATAACCCACCAAATATCACTCATGAAATCTGGTTTTATCTGACCTTGAATAAATAGTTGAATGATTCTTGGTATGTTAAAACAGACAAAAAAAATCGCCATTGTGGTGCGTAATTCTGACTTATTTTTAAAATCTTTTTGCAAGGCATTAATAACAAATGGACCGCCAATGCCAAAGGCTCCATGCGATATTCCACCAATTAAAAGTAATTTATTTTTAAAGAATTTTGGTAAAACTATTTTGTCAAAAAAGATAATTTTGGCGGCAAGAAAAATTAATAATAAACCAAAAATAAAAGATAAGATTCTTGAGTCATAGGCGCTAAAAATGAAAGCGCCAATAATTGTTCCAGTTAAACAATAAGGTATTGTTTTAATTAGAATTTCTTTGTTAAAAGATTTGAAGTCTGTGTAGGCAATATATGCGCTAGAGCAGGTTCCAATGTAAAGTCCAGCTATAACCATTTGTTTAATATCTATAAAAAACCCTAGTAAAGAATAAGCTATAAGTCCGCCACCAAAACCAACTATGCTTTCAATAAAAAAGCCAAAAGAGAAAAATGTTGCGATTAAGATTGCGATTAACATAAAATGCTGGGTTTAAGGCTTAAAAAAGTAAGTCTCATTTCTAAAAAATATAATTCAATTAAATGAAAAAGTTTTTTTTAATCTTATTGTTAATTTTTCCTGCGGAATCTTTTTGTCAAGATTCTTACTTTCAAGGTTTGTGGCCAAATCTTGTTAATAAAGAATATAATGTTAATGAGCCAATTTTTTCTAACAGAATTGTTTCCGATGTTAACTTAGATCATCGATATAATTCAACAAACAGAAAGGATGAATATAACGATACTGCAATAGTTGCTAGACTTTCTTCTAAGATAAAATTGAATAAAAACTTTGCTCTTAACGGAAGATTTAGTCTTAACAGAATGTCTACGGCTGACGAAGATGGTAGAAGAAGCGCTTCTTCAGATGGAGGCGGCAACAGAGTGTTTGAAAATAGTGGAATTGCAATTAGAGAATTAAATTTAAGTTATGCTAAAAAAGATGTAGCCTTGGTTGCTGGAAAATTTACGCCTGACTTCGGCACTGCTTGGCGTTGGGGCAGGGGAATTTGGTCAAATGATTTGGCTAACAATTACAGGCAAGGTGAAAAATTAGGTTTGGGTGGAATTTATAAAATGGGCGATAAGCAAAAAACTGGTCGATATAATTTTGGTTTTTCTGCTTTTACCAATGATCGAAAAAATCTTGATAATTCGTTAATTAATAAAAGAGATTCGAATCATAAATATGATGCCAAGCCAGGAGATACAAGATCTTTAGAGTCTTATGTAGCGTCACTAGATACTAATTTTGATTTTAAAAATAACGAAGAATTATCTTATCATTTTGCTTATTTAAACTTGGCAGTAAATGAAAGAGCTAGTCAAGTTACTCCAACAAAAATTGACGATCAAAAAGGTTTTGTAGCTGGCGGTAAATATCGCTATCCCATAAATGATAACTTTCTTTTTGATGGTTTGTTAGAATATGTTGATATGAAGAATGTTGATGGAGATTCTGATATTAATGAAAAATATTTTAACGCCAGTCTTGTTGGAGAAATCTATCAAAATTGGAATACAACTTTAGCTTTTGCAAATCGTAAAAATATTGAAATAGATCAAAATGGTTTTGATCAAAATTTATCTGAAATTTCTTTTGGTTATAAGTTAAATAAGAATCGTTTTTTTGATCAGCTGTTGTTACAAGTTGGTTATAAAAATTTGCGCACTAATTACAAAACCAGCTTAAATGTACAAAATAGTTACGGTGTTTTGGCTCGTTATATAAAGTCGTTTTAACTCACCGCTTGTCATTCCCGCGTAGGCGGTAATCCAGAGAATTAATGAAGTGTAAATGGATTCCCGCCTACGCGGGAATGACAAGAGAGAAGAATATAAATATAATACAAACAAATGAAAAAACTTTTAATGGCGGTTCCTAAAGGAAGAATCCTTGAAGATTTACAGCCTTTATTTAAAAAAATTAATCTCATTCCAGAAAAAGATTTCTTTAATCCATCTTCTCGCAAATTGGTTTTTTCAACTAATAATAAGAATTTAGACTTAGTACAAGTTAGAAGCTTTGATGTGGCAACTTTTGTTAAATTTGGCGCGGCGGATATTGGAATTTGTGGTTCAGATGTTTTGGAAGAATTTTCTTCAAAAGAAATTTTTCCAGTTTTAGATTTAGGAATTGGTAAATGTCGTTTATCAATTGCAGCTCATAAATCAGTTAAATTAGATTTAGAAAAGAAAAGCCATATTAGAATTGCTACAAAATACACTGTAATTGCTCAAAACTATTTTTCTGCTTTAGGAATTCAGGTTGAAGCGGTAAAATTAAATGGTTCAATTGAAATTGCGCCACAGTTAAAACTTTGCGATTTTATTTTAGATTTAGTAAGTAGCGGCAAAACTCTTGCTGAAAATAATATGGTTGAATTGAAAGAAATTATGAGTGTAAGTTCATATTTAATTGTTAATCGTACTTCTTTTAAAGTTGTTAATGAAGAAATAAATCAGTTAATAGAGCAATTTGATATTTAGAATTGTCATCTCCGCGAAGTCCAAGATCCAGCTGAGTTAATCAATCTGGATAAGCCTTCGCGGGGATGACAATGTTTTATAATTTTTTTATAAGAAAATTCTAATAAACCAATTATCGGTGCAATTCCAAACAATTTGATGTTTTATAATTTTTTTAAAAAATTTTCACGCTTTTCACTGGTCGCGCTTCTTCTTGTCGCCTTTATTTTCCCCGCTCAAAACTCTTTTGCTATTAATGAGGGCGTAAGAAATGTTACATGGAATTCATCTGCCAGCAGATGTAATGCTACAGATTTAAAATTTGATCCAGTAACTCCAAATGAAGACATTGCTTGGGAAATTACTAATCCTGTTTGTTTGGCATATTTTGCAGCAGTTGGAACTACACTTTCTGCTGCTGAATATGGTTCAAGTCTTGCTTGTGGATATGCTGAAAATATAGTTACGGTTGCTGCTCAAATGGCGATAATGGTAGTGTTGTCACCAATGACGGTGGTGAGAAGAATTCAAGAGACAAATAGATGCTTATTGTTGTCTAGTACATATCCAAGTTGTTGCTTCAGTACCCTTGGATCTAGTATTGCAATGGCCGTTGCCTTAGGTCAACTTGCTGCAATTCACTCCACCGCCCAAGGTGCTTATGAAAATGCCAGAATTTGTGGGCATGATTGGCATGATTGGAGTAAAATTGATGAAAATGGTGAGGAGATTACTAGTGGTACAAAATGGTCTCGTGGAATGTATGGTAAATCTTATCAAAAATGTTTATTAGATCTTTTTACTGCTCCTGGCGGAACTAATAATTGCGGTCTCGCAAATAGAAGCCTTGATATTACTAATAAATATTATCGTGAATATATTTATGGCGGCAAAGAAATGCAAGATGATGGTGATAATCAATGCAGCAACCCTTCAACATGGAATAATGACACAAGGACAAAAGCTTTAGGATATACAGGTAATAAGCAGAGATATTACATGACTGGCTCAGGAAATGCTTCTAATTATGCTTGTTATCGATTTTTATCTTCAGATCAGACTGATAAAGGCGCTCAAGCAGCTTATGATTGTTGTTTAAAAAGAAGTCAAAATACTCTTTGCATAGAAAGTCGCACTTCTTTTAACGGAGAGAATCTATCTGATTTTAACGGAGCTGATCCACTTAACTATAAACACAAATTTTGTGAAACTGGTTCAAGATGTAATGTTGGCAGTGTTTGGTACGATACATATGCAAGTCTCAAAAACCCAAATTATGTTTGCGCCAGAACTTTCTCAGTCTGTCCATATAACCATCCTTTAGGCGGAGGAACTGAATCTAAAGAATATTATGATAATAAAGATTTAAAAAACTTTTGCCAAGTGATGAATCATTGTGCAAAAGTGCCAATTCCCCCTTATGTTAGAACAAGTGGTTTGGAAGGTTCGTTTATTTCATCAGCTTGCAGAGATTTAAAAGGTGATACACAAAATATATATGAGCATGAAGTGAATTTGATGATCACCAAGAATCATAACTTCTCAGCTCCTATGGCACAGTGCTTTAAGGAAACTATGGAAAATATGTTTTTGAATAAGGCTGGTAACACTAAATGTACAGATCCAATAGAATTTGTTAATAGCAATGGGGAATGCGCTACTGGAAACTATCAATATAAAGTTGGAGAAGAGTTGTCCACGCCTTCATTTTTTATAAAAATTCAAAATAATCTACAGTCAGCGATTAGAATGGGGTTAATTATATCGGTTACTGCTTTAGGATTTTCCGTATTACTTGGTCTTTCTCCTCTTAATAAAAAACAACTTATTGGCTATGTATTAAAACTTGGTCTAGTTGTCTATTTTACTCTTGGAACTGGCTGGCAAGATGGCTTTGTAAGAGGAGTGATGGGTACATCTGGTTATATTTCAGACATCATGCTCAGAATTGACGATCAAGAAAATGATAAACAAGATGGTTGTCAATTCCCTAAATTTAACTATGCGGATGAGAATGCTGCTACCAAATTTGACAATCCAGCCTATCCGCCTGGAAAAGAATATTTAAGAATATGGGATACTTTAGATTGTAAGCTTGCTAGGGCTATTGGCTTTACTTCTGGAGATCCCGCTCCTCGTTTAGCATTGATGATTCTGGGAGGGTTCTTAACTGGAGGTTTAGGCGTCATTTTCTTAGTAGCATCTCTATCTTTCGCCTTTTTCTTATTCTCTATCATAGTAAGGGCGCTTCATATTTTTATATTATCTACTACATCAATAATAATTCTGCTTTATATCTCACCAATTACTATAACTCTTGCCATGTTTGCGCGAACTAAACCCATCTTCGACAATTGGTGGAAGCAGATTTTAGGGTTTATTTTACAGCCAGTAATTTTATTTGCTTATATAGGAATTCTAATAACCTTCTTTAATATCGCATTAGTGGGAGATGCCAAATTTTCTGGAGGCGACAATAATACCGAAAGACAAATTATCTGCAATGAAGATGCTGAAAATACCAGTATTTATTGTATTTTTAGAGTTTCTGAAGTTAAGAATTTTGCTGGTCTTGAAGTTATTGGAATAGGTTTACCAATTCTTCAGAATATGAACAAAGTTAAAGTTCAGGCAATAATTCAGGCGGCATTAATGATGTTCATTTTCCTAACATTTTTAGACAAAATCACTGATTTTGCTAAAGAATTAGTGGGTGGAGATGCTCTATCAAGTAACTGGAAAGCTTCTATGACAGGCATGATGAAATCAACCTATGTCGCGTTACACGCAGTTCAGAAAAGAGGTAATCGAGGTTTGATGAAGGGGGCGGCAGCGTCTTATGGTAAGGCTAAAGAAGTTACCAGAGCTTTAGGTGCTAAGAATTCAGAGTCCAAAAAACCTGATTCTACACCAGACTAAATATCTTTAGTCTGGTGTAATTTTTATTTTACGCTGCATGAGCAGCGCCCCACCTTATGGACCCCATATACCAAACAAACTTTATTGATAGTAAAGATTTTTAGTTTGGTACAAACCTGATTCTGGTATTGGTACAGATAGGGTCGATTAAAAATTGATAGTAGAAATTAATTCTTAGAAAAATCCCTAATCTTTTCAGCAATAGATTTGCTTATTCCATCAAGTCTCATCAAATCTTCAATTGAGGCAGATTTTATTTTTTCAAAAGATCCAAAATGATTCAACAAAGCTTTCTTACGGGCTTTGCCAATTCCAGAAATTTCATCCAAAGAAGATTTTGTAACTGATTTTGCTCTTTTATTTCTATGAGTGGTAATTGCAAAGCGATGAGCTTCATCGCGCAATTGCTGTAAATAATACATTACCTTGTGGTTTTTTGGTAAGGTGAAACTTTCTTTATCAATTTGATGAAAATATTCCTCTCCAGCATTTCTATCTTCACCTTTAGACATGCAAACAAATTTTGGTTTGATGTTAAGTTCATTAAATACTTTTTTTGCTGCACTTAATTGTCCCAAGCCACCATCAACAATTATTAAATCTGGGAATGAAGTGGTTTTTTCTTCAAGAGATCCTTCGCTGCGCTCAGGATGACAAGATCCTCCACTGTCATCTTGAGAGCAGCGAAGGATCTCTTCATTTTTTATCCCTTTAAATCTTCTACGCAAAACCTCCCTCAACATCGCAGTATCATCACGATTCTTTATCTCATCAAAACGAATGTTAAATTTGCGATAACCATTTTTAATAAAGCCCTCAACACCCGCAGTTATAAACACTCCAACCGCATATTCTCCGCTAATGTGGCTATTATCATAAACCTCAATTCTTTTAGGAATTTCTGCTAAATCAAAAAGCTGTTTTACTTCCAAAAGCATGGCAGAATTACTTAAATTTTGTGCTAATTTTTGTTCAAGATTTTGCATAGCAAGCTGTTCTTGATCTTTGATAATCTTGAATCTATCGCCTTGTTTAGGAATTTTGATAATAGTTTTTTTACCAGAAAGATTAGTTAAAAAACTCTCAGTTAATTCTTTTTCAGCAATTTCTAAATTAAGTAAAATAAGTTCGGGAGGAGTTTGAGAAAGATAAAATTGCCCCAAAAAACCAGCCAAAAATTCATCTGAAGGTGTTTCGTCAATTTCATAAAAATAAGGCTTCGAGCCATAATTATTGCCACCGCGGAAAAATGAAATATAAATACAAAGCTGATTATTTTTGGTAACTAAAGTAATAATATCAGCATTATCAACTTCACTAATATTAATATTTTGTTTTGACTGAATTGAGGTTAAAGACTTTATCCGATCTCTTACTAAGGCTGCTTTTTCATATTCCATTTCTTCGCTAAATTTCTGCATTTTTTTAGCTAATTCTTCCTGAACTGTGGCAGATTTTCCTCTTAAAAAATCAATGGCATTTTGGGTTAATTTTTCATAATCAGCTTCATTAATTAAATTTACGCAAGGGGCGCAGCATCTTTTAATTTGATATTCCAAGCAAGGTTTGGTACGGCTTTTAAATTCAGTGTCTGTGCATCCTCTTAACAAAAAACTTTTTTTTAAAACATCAATGGTTTGATTGACATCATTGGCAGCGGCGAAAGGTCCAAAATATTCACCTTTTTCTCTTTTAACGCCACGATGTTTAGAAATTTGGGGAAAGCGATGTTTGCTGATTAAAATGTGAGGAAAGGTTTTGTCATCGCGCAGTAAAATATTAAATTTTGGGCCAAATTTTTTAATTAAATTATGCTCTAATAATAAGGCTTCAACCTCACTTTCTGTTTGAATAAGCTCCAATTTTTGCGATAAAAAAACCATTCTGGCAATTCGGCGAGAAAGTCGATTATCTTGAGTATAATTTTGTAGTCTTTTTCTAAGATTTTTAGCTTTTCCAATATATAAAACTTGGTCATTAATATCAAAAAATTGATATACGCCGCTAGTTTCTGGAATGTCTGGTAATTTTATTATGTCTGATGGCATTAAAAAAATTGTAAAATGGAAAACTATGTATAAATTAACTAAATAATATCACTTCTTGGAATTTAAAATCACTTCATAAAATGGTTATCAAAAAAGAACAGCTTGAAGAAATCAACATTTTACGCGCGCAAGTTAGTCAAACTATCAGACCAGTTGCACCAGAGTTAGAAAAAATTTTATATCAACCAATTGAAGTTCTAGATCACGGCTTCGTAAGAGTTGTTGATTATATGGGAAATGATGCTGCTGTTGTACAAGCAGCAAGAGTTTCTTATGGTCAAGGTACTAAGAAGGTTAATGCTGACAAGGGTTTAATCAATTATTTAATTGCTCATCGTCATACAACTCCATTCGAAATGTGCGAAATAAAATTCCACATTAAATTGCCAATCTTCATTGCTCGTCAATGGATTAGGCATCGTACAGCTTCTGTAAATGAATATTCTGCGCGTTACTCAGTAATGGAAGATGAATTCTACATTCCTAAAGCTGAGAATTTATCAGCCCAATCAAAAGTTAATCATCAAGGTCGCGATGAAAGCAAAGTTCTAAATTCTAAAGAACAAAAAGAAGTTTTAGAAATTCTTAAAAATGACGCTAAAAACTCTTATCAACATTACCTTGATATGATTAATCAAAATGACAAAGGCGAAGTTGCTGATGAAGGCAAAGAAGGCTTGGCTCGAGAATTAGCTCGCATGAATCTGCCAATTAATTGTTACACACAATGGTATTGGAAAATTGATCTACATAACTTGATGCATTTCTTGGCTCTTAGAGCTGATAAACATGCGCAATATGAAATTAGAGCTTACGCTGAAGTTATGCTTGATATTGTAAAAAAATGGGTGCCACATTGCTATGAAGCTTTTGATAAATATCGTAAAAATGGCAAAGAACTTTCTGGTGCTGCTATCGAAGTGATTAAAAAAATGCTAAAAGGCGAGGCGGTAACCCAAGAAAATTCAGGATTAAGCCTGCGTGAATGGAATGAATTAAATGAATTATTAAACTAAAATTTAAGCACTATGTCTATTGGAATTTGGGAAATAACATTAATTTTAGTGATTGTTTTTGTAGTATTTGGTGCTGGTAAATTACCACAAGTAATGTCTGACCTTGGTAAAGGCGTTAAAGGCTTAAAACAAGGCATGAAAGATGAAAAAGATAACCAAAAATCAGCTCAAACAGAATCAGAAAAAAATACAGATAAAAATTCTTAAAAACTAATTTCAGTGACCAGTCAAGGTAAAATCATTGCAACTCAGTTAATTGAGGATGTCGTCAACAAAGCTTCTTCAGACAGAATCTTGATCAAAGATTTGGTCGATGCCATGGATTCTGTTGGCTTTGGTTTAGTAATCATGATTTTTGCTTTTGGTCTTATCATTCCTCTTCCACCTCCATTTCCAAGCATTATTTCATTACCATTATTGGTGTTCTCGGTGCAAATGGTGATGGGATATGCTTCGCCAAAATTACCTAAAAGATTTGCTAAGCTTTCAGTAAAAAGATCGGTATTGGCAATGTTGACTAAAAAGTCTTCGCCTTACATTCATAAAGTTGAAAGAATTCTAAAGCCTCGTTTGCTTTTTATGACTTCAGTAAATGCTGAGAGAGTAATTGGATTTTTTATTCTAATTTTCTCCACATTTGTTACGGTACCTTTGCCTTTATCTAACTTTATTCCAGGGCTTGGAGTGTTGATTATTTCTTTTGGTCTTTTGGGAAAAGATGGTTTGGTGGTTATTTTGGGAATTATGGTGGGAATTACTGGTATTGTGGTTTCTATTACTGCTGTGTTTCTTGGTGTTGAGGCAATTTATTATTTGAAGGATTTTCTTTTTGGTTAATTATTTGACCTGAGTGCGTCTTATCTACCGCCCCTAGCCCTTCCTTATCAAGGAGAGGGATGCTGAAACGCCGAAAGCATAATTTCCCCTCCTTGATAAGGAGGGGTTAGGGGCGGTAGATCTCACGCATTCTAATTTTATTTAAGTAATTATCACCTCACATCATAAGCAGCCTGCCTCGCCAACTCATCAACCATCTCATTAAACTTATTCCCGTTATGCGCCTTCACCCAGCGCCAATCAATTTGATGTTTTTCCGCTTCAATTTCCAACTCTTGCCACAATTCTAAATTTTTTATCGGTTTTCTATCTGCCGTTCTCCAACCATTAACTTTCCATTTTTTAATCCAAGTTGTCAGACCATTCTTAACATATTGGCTATCAGTATAAATAATAATTTCAGAAGGTCTCTTTAGAATTTTTAAAGCTTCAATTACTGCTTTTAACTCCATTTGGTTGTTTGTGGTTGCAGAGTTTCCGCCAGAGATTTTTTTAATATGACCTTTGTAAAGTAAAATAGCTCCCCAGCCTCCAACTCCGGGATTTCCAAGGCAAGAGCCGTCCGTATATATTTCAATAATATCAGTCATTATTTGCTTAATTCTTTTGATTTTTCTGTGGCAGAAGTAATTGCATCTTGAAACAGTTTTTTAAGAGTAGAGTTTTTTTGTAAAACCTTCAAAGCCTCTTCAGTTGTGCCAGCTTTTGATGTAACGGAATTACGAAGTTCAGAAAAACTCAAATCAGAATTAGCTGACATTAAAGAACTTCCTAAAAATAAAGTTTTTACTAATTGTACAGCTTCATTTTTTTCGATTCCTGATTTTGCAGCAATTTCAGAAAAAATTTCTTGTAGGTAAAAAATATAAGCAGGGCCTGAGCCAAATATAGCGGTGGCGTAATCGAATAATTTTTCATCTTTTAATTCAAAAGCCTGACCAAAATTATTAAAAATTTTTTCTAAATTTTTTAACTCAGTTTTATTGATATTTTTGTTGGCAAGATAAGGAAAAATTCCTTGAGAGTCTCTAATTGGCAGGTTTGGCATTGAGCGAATAATTTTAGCCTTTGCGCCAAAAAATTTACTAAAAAAAGCAATTTTTTTACCAGCTAAAATTGAGATAAAAATTGTATTTTGATGAAAGATTTTTTCTTGAGAAAATTTCTCTAAAATTTCTGTGGCATTTTGAGGTTTTATGGCAATAAAAACTAAATCAGCTTGATAGTTTTTAGGTAAATAAGAGGTATCTTTTAAGTAATTTAATTTTGGAACTTGATTTTGCTGCGATGTTTTTAAAACTGTTATTTGACTTGCTGCAAATGACTTTTCTTCAACAAGATTTTGAGCAATAATTGAACCCATCTTACCACAGCCAAGAAAGAAGACTTTTTGATTTTTAGTTTTTGTCATTTTGTGAATTTAAAATAAAAATATCATCATCCCTAATGCTGCAAACAAAAACGAAGCGCCCCAGAAAGACCTAACAACTTTTCTTTCAGACCAGCCAAGTTTTTCAAAATGATGGTGAATTGGTGCCATTAAAAAGATTCTTTTTTTGCGCAATTTATATGAGCCAACTTGTAAAATTACTGATACTGCTTCAGTAACAAACAAAATTGAAATTATAAAAAACACAAATTCTTCTTTGATGATAATGGCAATTAAGCCAAGTGCAGAGCCAATTGCTAAACTTCCAACATCGCCCATAAAAATTTTAGCGGGTTTTAAATTGAAAGTTAAAAATGCTAAAATTGAACCAATTAAAGAGGTGCAAAAGAAAATTAGTTCTTGTGAATTTCTTATGTGAGGAATGTTGTAAGACCTAGCTAAATCTGAATTTGAGGCTGTAAAAACTAAAACAAATAAACAAATCAAATTAATAATTGCAGGCACACTAACCAGACCATCTAAACCATCAGTTAAATTGACGGCATTTGATGACCCAACAATAACAAAAGTTACAAATAAAACATAAAGAGCGATTCCAATTGTGATAAAATGTCCAGGACCAATTGGTAAAAATATTCTGCCATCAAGATAGCTGTAATTATTGTATCCAAGCCATAAAATGGCAGCAGAAATGATGGTGAATTGAATGATGATTTTTAAGCTTCCACGAAATCCATTGGGGTTTTTATAGATAACTTTAAGCAAGTCGTCAGCAAGTCCTATCAAACCAAATAACACAAAAACTAAAAGAGTAACTAGTAAATAAGGATTGCTTAAATCTAGGAAGAGCAGAGAGGTTGTCAATGTAGAGAGTAGAATAAAAATTCCACCCATGGTTGGGGTATTTTTTTTGGTGTTGATGTGAGTTTGAGGCCCGTCAGATCTAATTGGTTGGCGACAAATTTGTTTTTTATTGGCATAGTTGAGGAAAGATTTAATTCCTAAATATCCAAAGAAATATGATGAACACAGGCAAATCAGAGATTTGATCCAGATGTTCTCAATGAAGAAAAAGCTATTTAGCATGATTTTTAAGTTATTTTTTTTACAGTCATGTCATCCTGAGGGCAAAGCCTGAAGGATCTCATGAGATCTTTTGCTTCTCTCAAGATGGCAAGTTGTTTATTTTTTCAATTATTTTTTCCATTTTCGTACCGCGCGAACCTTTGATATATAAAATATCGCCATCTTTTAATAAACTCGCAATTCCTAAAGATGCGCTTTGCGAATCAGGAAAGACTGTGCAAATATTTTTATCAAGTTTTTTTGCAGCTAAAGTCATTTTTTCTCCAACTAAAATTGCAAAATCAATTTTAAGTTTTTGAATATAGCCAACCACCTCTTCATGTAATTCAGAAGATTTGTCGCCAAGTTCAAGCATATCGCCAAGCGCCACAACAACTCTATTTTTATTTAAGGCGTTTTTTAAGCTAATTGCATGTTCAAGTCCAGCATGCATAGAAAGAACGCTGGCATTGTAGCTATCATCAATGATGATAACTCTTTTATTGTCAAATTTGGCTTGAAAAATCTTTCCTCGGCCTTTTGAATTTTCAAGGTCTTTGAAAGTTAAAATTCCTTTTTTAACATTATGCCCAAGCAGGTCTAAACAGGCTAAAACAATGATTGAGTTAAAAATTGTGGCTTTGTGAGAAGTGGATATTTCGTAAGAAATTTCAATATTATTTTTAGTTTTTACCTTCACTTCCGAAAGTTCAGAGCTTTTAATAGCGATGTTTAGAAGTCGGTAATTACTAGATTTGTTTTCACCAAAAGAAAAAATTTTGTTTTTAGAAATCTTAAAATTAAGAGCTTTATCTTTTATAAATTCAAAATGCTTATTATCTTGATTAATCAATACGATGCCTTCTTTAGCAAGACCAGAAAAAATTTCAGATTTTGCAATAGCAATCTCTTCTTCATTTCTAAAATTTTCAATATGAACAGGGCCAACATTTGTTATAATTGCTAAATGCGGCTTAGCTAAATTTGATAATGGTGCAATTTCTCCTAAGTGATTCATGCCCATTTCAAAAATTCCATATTCGCAATCTTTAGAAAAATTGCATAAAGAGAGCGGTAATCCAATGTGATTATTTAAATTGCCAACTGTGGCAAAAGTTTTCCCTTGAGTTGAAAAAGCGGCGTTTAACATCTCTTTGGTACCAGTTTTACCAACGCTTCCCGTAATGCCAATAATTTTGGCTGAACTTCTATTTCGAGAGAAATCTGCTAATTTATATAAAGCGACAAAGGTATTTTTTACCAAAATAATTTTGTTTTTTGGCATTTTGTTTTCTGATAAAGGAGTTTTAAATTTTTCAAAATCCTCTTCACGGTGAATGATTGCTATTTCGCAGTCATTTTCAAAAACTTGATCAAGAAAGTTATGAGCATCATGATTTTCTCCTTTTAAAGCTATAAAAAGCTTATTTTTGGCTGCTTTGCGGCTATCAATTATGGTTTCATCAATTGAGGCTTCCCACGATAATTTATCAGGTAAATTATGAGTTACAAACTCATCTCTTAAAGCTGAAATTAATTCTTGTTTCGTCCAAAGTGTCATAAAAGTTTTAATAGTTTTAGCTGAGTTTATGAATAAAAAATACTTGTCATCCTTGACAAGTAAGCGTCGAGGATCTCATGAGATCCTCGAATCCTCAGAATTCAAGGATGAAGCGATTGTTATTTTTTTACAAAAGTTAATGATTTAATTTCATTTTCAGTAAATCTAGCACCAAGTTTTTGAATGATTTTTGACGCTAAAATATTGCCAAATTCTGCTGAATTTTTTAATTCAGAATTATTTGTTAACCCATAAAAAAAGCCTGCTGCAAAGGCATCTCCAGCGCCAGTTGTATCAATTAATTTCTCAATTTCCATAGCTGAACTTTCAAAAAATTTATTATTTTCAAAAACAGCGCAGCCTTTTTCAGATCTGGTGACAATTGCAATTAGGTCTTTTTTTGCTTTAAAAAAGTCAGCTAAGTTTTTAAGAGAAAATTCTTTTTGCGAAGTAAGCTCTAAAGCTTCATATTCATTGGCAAATAAGATATCTAAATCATTTTGAACAAGAGATAAAAAATCGTCTTTATGGCGAGATACGCAAAAACTATCTGATAAAGAAAAGGCAATTTTTACAGCATTTTTTTTAGCTAAATTAATGGCTTTTTTTAGAGCTAAAATTGTGTTTGGAGAATCCCACAAATATCCCTCCAGATAAAGCATTTCAACATTTTTAAAAAATTTTTCATCAATATCATCTTCAGTAATTTCAGAAGCGCAGCCTAAAAAAGTACACATGGTTCTTTGAGCGTCTGGAGTAAGTAAAATAAAGGATTTGGCGGAAGATTGAATGGAAAAATTTTTGTTTAAAAATTTCACACCAGTTCTAGAAATTTCGCTGATAAATTTTTTTCCAAAATCATCATTAGCAACTTTTCCAATGAAGGCTGAATTAACGCCAATCTCAGCAAGAGTTGCGATGGTATTGCCAGCAGAGCCGCCAGAGGTGACAGTTTCAAATTTTAAATTTGATAATTTTTGAGCAGTTGCTTCATCGATTAAGGACATTGAGCCTTTAACTAAATTATTTTTAGTTAAAAATTCATCATCAACTTTGCATACGATGTCAATAATAGCGTTGCCAATTGCGAGGATTGTTTTTGTCATTTTTTAAATTAAGTTGGAAGAATTGGTGGGTAAGTTTACTAGTTTTATAGCTAGAAAACAATGAATCAAAGGGAAATTATGTATTTATAGTAATTATCCTATTGCACGCAACCGCCATCCTGAACTAAGATTAGCTTAGTACGCTATGCTATGGTTATAGCAATTCTGCCGTTTATACAAAATAATGAGGGTTAAAAATACAAGAAATGACTAAAAATTATGAAGAGCAAAAAGCGAATTTTTTAGATAGTTTGCAACCTGATGATTTTCGAAATGCTGGAAGTTTTAACCAAGCGGAAGATATTATAGATCAGCTAAATAAAGCTCTTCATCGCGCCGCTCTTAACAAAGAAGATTCTGAGGAATTTATCAAAAAGGCGGTAAAAAATTTATTTCGTGAAAATTCTCCCGCTATGGAGAAGGCGATTAATATTTTTAAATTAGGACAATCTGTTTTTAATTAATTCAATTTCCTCACTCAAAAGATCAAAATTAAAAATATTCAAATCAGCTTTCATGTTATATTCGTTACTTGTTCCAGTTAAAGGAATAATGCCAATTTGTTGAGAAAAGCGGAAAATAATTTGTTCTGAATTTACCTGATATTTCTTAGCAATTTCAGTAATTTCAGGGTTTTGTACAATTTGAGGATTCGCGGTTAATAATGAAAAACCTTGATAATGAATTCGATGTTCTTGACAAAAATTTCTTACTTCTTTATCCCAGCCTTTATTAGCGTAACATCTATTTTGTACAAACATTGGTTTAATTGATGAGCCAGCAACCAGCATTTCTAACTGTTTGATATTGACATTGCTAATACCAATCATTTTAGCAACACCAGTTTGATGAAGCTCTTCTAAAGCTTGCCATATTTCAAAATCTTCAGATCCAATTAGCGGATAATTGCAAGGACCGTGCAGTAAGTAATAATCTAAATAATTAGTGTGTAAATGTTCAAGTGTGCTGGCGAAAGATTGCTTTACTTGAGTGGTAAGATCAGCTTTCGGATTGTAGGGCAGGCGATGATCTTGAACATCAATTGAAGTGAATTTTGATTGTAGCCAAATTTGTTCGCGGCTAATGCCATTTTTTGCGGCATTTAATAAAGCCTCTCCTACCAAAGCTCCGCTATAATGCTTGACTTGGTTGACGGTATCAATTGCTCTAAAACCAGACTTTAAAGCCAGTTCAACAAGATTAGTTGTCGACTCTTTTTTCCAAGCTGTTCCATAGATAAAATTGGGAATGTTGTCTGTCATAATATCAATAGACTTTAGATTTGGTAGATTGTATATTATGGAGCAAATTGGCTTGACGATAAAAGGGCGGCTCTTTGGCATAACTACAAATTTATATTTTCTAATGGACTCAAATAAAGGCAACCCAAATAGCAACCCAAATCCGAACAATTTAACTGTTCGTCACGCCAAATCTTTAGAGGAAGCGACAGAAGCAGTGCGTTTAGCTGAAGAGGAGGCTCTAAAAATTGGACAATCAAGCGTTACTTTTGTCAACTACGAAGTGTCACAAGAGCGAGCTACGGCATTGATGAATAGGCTTACAGGAGTAGCTGGACAAGTAAACGGATCAGCAGCCGCAGAAGAAGTAAGAAAAATAATGGGAAATGCCACGGCAGAACAATTTGGTGATGCTGGTAGTGACAACGAAGGAAATTCCTCCGAAGAAGAAAGGGGATATAATAGTAGAACTGGCGGAAACGGTGGTGGGCGTGGTGGCAGAGGAAACGGTGGCAGTGGGCGTGGTGGGCGAGGCTTCTAATCTAATTATTTAAGCCATAATTACCCAAGCTTTATTTATGTTAAGTCCCCTTGAATAATGGACAGGATTTTGATAAAAAATAGTTGGGTTATTTTTGAACTTTTCAGCTAAACAGTGTCTAATACCATTTTAACCTGAAAACACCCATTTTCTTCTGCAAAATTCTGGCATAAATTGCTCGGCAAGCATAAGCTGTATCACCTGATACAGCTTATGCTTTTCGTCGCAATTTCTGCTCATAA
>Ga0214919_10002528_pt1 | contig 28641 bp, 28 predicted proteins | sample LL1503_MetaG_FD_177994 | JGI IMG/M metagenome (GOLD analysis project Ga0214919, IMG submission 177994) | Freshwater microbial communities from Lake Lanier, Atlanta, Georgia, United States - LL-1503 | ecosystem: Environmental > Aquatic > Freshwater > Lake | place: USA: Georgia | collected... | reverse complement strand
TAGCAATAAATTACCCCTTTTATAGCTAATTTACTTGATTTTTTTTGGTTTAAGTTTATCATTGTTCAATATTGAACAATATTGAAGGTTTATAACCATGGGTAAAGCCTTAAAATCGATTGATCCTGATGTTCACTTTAGAGTACTTCATCTGCTCGAGAATGAGCCAGACTTGACCCAGCGCGAACTCGCTCAAAAGTTGGGAATTAGTCTCGGGGGCGTAAATTATTGCTTAAAAGCCCTTATTGACATAGGCCATATTAAAGTAAATAACTTTAAAAAAAATCCTAATAAAGCTGTTTATTTGTATTTACTTACACCTCAGGGCATTGCAGAAAAATCAAAGTTAACTGCAGGATTTTTAAAGCGGAAGATACTTGAATATCAGACTTTAAAAAAAGAAATTAATTTACTCCAGTCCAAATTATTAAAAGATTAATTAAGGGGTTGATACAGCAAATGATTCACCCAATGTCAGATGTGCAATCAAAAAAAATTGGTAAGAATACCAATGTATGGCAATTTTGCGTGATTTTACCTGGGGCTTCAATTGGGTCGAATTCTAATATCTGCGCAAATTGTTTTATTGAAAACGATGTGGTGATTGGCGATAACGTTACCATTAAAAATGGTACTTATATTTGGGATGGAATATACATTGAAGACTCGGTATTTATTGGGCCCAATGTAACTTTTACCAATGATAAATACCCAAGGTCTAAGGGACACCAAAATTACCTTGATAATAGAAAATCAACAATTGTAAGAAAGGGTGCATCTATAGGTGGGGGCGCTACAATTCTTCCCGGCATTGAGATAGGAGAAAATTCTATAATAGGTGCTGGTGCCGTTGTTACTAAGTCGGTGCCTGCTAACTCTCTGGTTTTCGGAAATCCGGCAAAGATTTATAAACATATCCCCTTTGAGTAAACCTGAGGAATTTTAAGTGATCAATGAATGCAAAATGATTGAGCTCCCTAAAATATGTGATCCAAGAGGAAATTTATCTTTCATACAAAGTAATGATCAAATTCCATTTGATATTAAAAGAATCTATTACTTATACGATGTACCAGGCGGAGCACATCGTGGATCGCATGCACATAAAAAATTACATCAATTCATAATTGCCGTCTCAGGGAGTTTTGATGTCGCTCTTGATGATGGGAAAGAAAAAAAAAGATTTCATTTAAATAGGTCACATTCTGGTTTGTATGTTTCGCCAATGATGTGGCGTGATCTGGATAATTTTTCAACAGGAGCGCTTTGTTTGGTTCTTGCATCTGAGGTTTATCGCGAAAATGATTACATTAGAAACTATGCGGATTTTTTAAATTTAGTCGAACATGAAGAATAAAATACCATTTTTAGATTTGCAGTCACCTCATCAAGAGTTGCGATATGAGCTTACTGCCGCTTTTTCTAGAGTTCTCAGCTCGGGCTGGTTTGTTTTGGGCGAGGAAGTTAAGCAATTCGAACATGAGTTCGCAAGTTACTGTAATACATCCTATTGTATTGGTGTTGCCAATGGTCTTGATGCACTCCATTTAATTTTAAGAGCCTATTCAATTGGACCCGGTGATGAAGTGATTGTTCCTTCAAATACTTATATAGCAACATGGCTTGCGGTAAACCATTGCGGAGCATTGCCCATTCCCGTTGAGCCTGTTATTGAAACTTACAATATCGATCCAAGTTTAATTGAATCCGCAATTACGGCAAAGACAAAAGCGATTATTGTTGTTCATTTATATGGTCAGCCAGTTGATATGGATCCGATAAATGAAATTGCTAAAAAACACGGATTAAAAGTTATTGAGGACTGTGCCCAGGCCCATGGCGCTCTCTATAAAGGTAGAAAAGTTGGTTCATTAGGTGATGCTGCAGCTTTTAGTTTCTATCCTGGGAAAAACCTAGGTGCGCTGGGAGATGGTGGGGCTGTTACAACTTGTGATCCTCAATTAGCCGAAAAGATACGATCCCTTCGTAATTATGGGTCACATATTAGATATCATAATAAACTGAAGGGATACAATTCTCGTCTAGATGAAATTCAAAGCGCTTTTTTGCGAGTTAAATTACCTACTCTTGATGCTGATAATTCAAATCGGTCCGCAATTGCTTCCTATTACTCTGAAGGTTTATTAGGGATTAAAGGATTAACTTTACCAAAAATAGCATTTGGATGTGAGCATGTCTGGCATTTATATGTTGTTCGGCATGCTAAGCGAGATGAGCTTCAAAGTAGGTTAGCTGAACTTGGTATTGGGACAATGATTCATTATCCTATTCCACCTCATTTGCAACCCGCCTATAAAGATCTGGGGATGCTAGAAGGAGCCTTCCCAATTAGCGAAGCTATTCATCGTGAAATACTTAGTCTACCAATTGGACCGACAATAACATTCAAAGAGGCTGATGCGGTTATCGCTGCTGTTAAGCGTGCTGTCAGAGATATTGGAGCGTGATTTGAGCTTCGAAAAGAAAAAGTTTCAATCTGGATTCCCATTTAGCGAAATTACTACCAAATGAGTTCGCAAGAAAATTTTTTAAAGAAGTATTTTTACGTACTAAAAGATAAGCGACCCCAATTATTTTTTATTGTCGCATTATTTTTTATATCTTCAATTCTTGAGCTATTGGGAATTAGTCTTGTTGGCTCTTTTGTTGGGGTTGTTGTAAATCCTAATTTTTTGAAGCAATTTACTATACTTAATTCAATTATGATTTTTTTTGGAATACTCGGGACTCATAGTCAAATAATTGCACTGGGAACTTTTCTTTTATTTGTTTTTTTAATTAAAGCGGGTTTAGCTTACTGGATATATTGCCACATTTGCGCTTTTACTTTTTATTTTCGAGCAGACTTAGTTCAGAGATTAACGGGCGCTTACATCAAAATGCCTTATCGATTCTACCTAGAACGTAATAGTGCAGCAATGGTAAATTCTATTATTGCACATACAAAAACAGCAACTGATGATTTAGTGCTGCCATCCTTAAGAATAGTTTCCGACAGTTTTATTTTGCTAGCAATAATATTATTTTTATTCTGGATAAATCCGATTGCTATGTTGATTTTATTAGTTGCTATCGCGACTGTTTCATTATCCTATATCTTTTTAGTTAAGCCTAGGGTTAAAGATGCCGGTCAAGACGTGGCCGTTCATAAAGAAGGATTAATAAAAGGAGTTAATCAGATAATAGGTGCCATCAAAGAAATTCGAGTATTAAGTGCCGAAAAAAATTTCCTTGAACATGTTGCAGAAGCGTCAAGTTTTCTTGCTAGTGGCGAGTTAAAATTTTATTCTTTGCTGGCCCTACCTCGCTTTTTACTTGAAGTAATTTTTGTTAGTTTTGTTGTTTTGTTTGCACTTTTTACTCTTTATTTAGGTAAAAGTGGAGAGCAAATGATTGCTATTTTAGCAATTTTTAGCTTTGCTGGAATTAGAGCTATCCCAGCAGTTGCAAATATAAGCAGCTCTCTAACGAGTATTAATTATTCTGAATTTGTGCTTTCGCAGCTTTATTTAGATCTTAAGGAGGTTGAGGAGGAAGCACTTTATTCTCAGAAAAAAGCCACAGCCCCCAAAATAATTCATAAAAATTTTGAGTCCTTAATCCTTAAGGCTATTAAATTCACTTACCCAAATTCGAAACGTTCAGCATTAAATAAAATTTCATTTAATTTGTCACAAGGCCAGTCTATTGGTTTGATTGGACCTTCTGGGTCTGGCAAAACTACCTTTGTTGATATGCTTTTAGGGTTGCATCAATTTCATAGCGGAAGTTTTATTATCAACGGAGCTAATATTTCAGATTACGGTTGGAATTTTTGGTTAAGTCAAATAGCTTATATTCCACAAAACGTTTTTTTAATAGATGAAACGCTCGCGAAAAATATTGCGTTTGGAGTTTCTGATCACAAAATAGATTATAAAAAAATTAAAAAGGCAATCCAATCTGCCCAACTAAATAAATTAGTTTCACGCTTGCCTGATGGGATACGAACCTTAGTCGGCGATAGGGGTATAAGACTTTCAGGCGGTGAGCGACAACGCGTAGCTTTGGCTCGGGCATTTTATCATAACAAAAATGTATTCATTTTAGATGAGGCAACATCTTCTCTAGATAACGAAACTGAGCGCCAGGTTATTGATGTCATTGAGAGCTTACGTGGGAAAAAAACCTTAATTGTCATTGCACATAGACTCTCGACAGTTAAAGGTTGTGATTTGATCTGCAGGATTAAGGATGGCCGCATTGTTAAAGTTGGAAGATTCAAGGATATAATCAATATTACATAAATGTAATTAATTTTTTTTTAAAATTACATTACGCTTACAAATAATGAGTTTGAGATTTAAGCTAATTGTGTATTAAGGATTTTTAATTGAATAGATTAACTAGGGAGATTTATTGAAAAAATTTATATACCGATTTAAGTTTTTTGACAGGTTTGATGTGAAGAACTGTTTGGTTATTTTCTATAGTTTTTTTTATAGATTATTTATTGGCTTACCCTCGATAATTATAGGTTTCTTTAAAGACAGGGCTTTATTATTGAAGTCTCAAACAGACATCGTAATTAGAGATATTAAGGATTATGGAATTCATATATTTCAAAAGCCTTTAAAAGAAGATGAAATAAAAATTTTATTAAATGATTTTAAAGAGTTAAAAAAAACTAACTTAATAGGGCAGCATGGCCAATTAAAAGGCCGTATTTATCAAGAAGGAATTTTGACGCCATTACTTGGAAAATACGTAAAAAAAATTAAACCATATATAGTTGAATTTCTTGATACTGAAAAGGTAAATGTTGAAATCTCGTATTACCAAGAAAGTGTGCCCTGCAATGACTTAACCGAAATTCCTGGTGGAGAATTTCACGTCGATGATAATCGAGCCAATTTAAAATATTTTATATATTTAACGGATGTCGAAGAAAAAAATGGGCCGTTTTGTTGTATTCCAGCAACTGGAACTTGGAGGCTTAAGCGAAGTTTAATGAGAGGCATTATGTGGGAATTAACTAATTATAGAAAATATTTATACGAATTTTTAATAAATTATGAAAGTTTTGAGAAGGGCGAAAAATTAATTTTAGGAAAAAAAGGAACACATTTTTTAGTTGATACAACAACACTTCACCGAGCGAAACCAGTGGTTCAGGGTGTGAGAAAAGTTGCAGTTATTAGTTTTAATCGTGCTAGTTTAATTTAAATTCGAATCTTAAGTAGTTTTTTAGGGGCTGAGTTAATGCAAATAAATATAATTGATTGTACCTTTCGGGACGGCGGGTATTATAACAAATGGGACTTTTCAAGAAGTCTTGCAAATAAGTACATGCAATCAATATCCGATTCAGGTATTCGTTTTGTTGAAATTGGCTATAGAAGAATAAATTATAAGGAACTCTTAGGGCCCTTTGCTTTTTGCAAAGATTCTTTTTTAAACAGCTTAAAAATACCAAAAAAAATTAGTCTTGGCTTAATGGTAAATATAGATGATATTAAGCCAACAAAAGATTTAGAAAAGCTAATTTCTCAGAATTTTAAAGTTGCAAAAAAATCACCAATAAAATTTGTACGTGTAGCAACAAAATTTGAAGATATTACTCTTGCGCTTAATTTATCCCAAGCCTTAAAAAAACTAGGCTACTTTATTTTTATTAACTTAATGCAATCTTCTGAGTTAGGCGAAGAAGAGTTTAAATTAATTTCTGAAAGAATTAATAAGCTTAATAAGCCAGATGTTTTTTATTTTGCAGATACTTATGGTAATTTAAACGAAGCAAAAATCATTCAACTTATTTCAATGATGAATAAGGAACTAAAGATTGAGATTGGTTTCCATGCCCATAATAATATGTCAAATGCATTAAGTAATTCATTGGTAGCAGTAAAAAATAAAATAAAATGGATTGATTCAACATTGCTTGGAATGGGAAGAGGCGCCGGTAATTTACAAACGGAATATTTATTACTTAATTTAAGACAATATGATAATTGCCCTTACAATCCAGAGCCACTATTCCCAATTATTTTGGATGATTTCGAATTACTAAAAAAGAAGTATCGTTGGGGGGAGAATATTTTGTATTATCTTTCAGCTCAATTCAATATCCACCCATCTTATATTCAAGAACTCTTAAATCAAGATCACTATCAATCAAGTCAAATTCTTGATGCCCTTAACTTCTTAAAAAAAGCAAAATATAAAAATTTTAGTAAGTCTGGCTTAGAAAGTGCTATATTTTCTTACCCTGAAAATGTCAAAGGTTATTGTGAGCCTAAAAAAATAATAAATAACAAATCACTTCTTATACTAGCTAATGGCCCGACGTCAAATATATATAAAAATGAAATTATAGATTTAATAAAAACTGAGTCACTATTTGTTCTGAGTTTAAATATCAATGATTATATTAGTGAAAAATATATTGATGCTTTTATAGCTTGCCACCCTTCAAAAATAGTGTTGGATGTGAATAAATATAAAAAAATTAAAAAACCAATAATTTTGCCAAAAATGGCTATCCCTGATGAGATAAAGAGACAGCTCAGAAAAAATAAAATTATTGATTATGGAATTTCTATCAAAAAAAATATATTTAGAATTGAAAAGTCTAGCTGTACCTTGCCCGCTCCGCTTGCTATTGGGTATGCTTTGTCATTTTGTTGCTCTGGCTCCGCAAAAAAAGTTTACTTAGCAGGTTTTGACGGTTATGACCTCAATGACACTAGGCAATTACAAGTCAATAATTTTTTGAGTCATTTTCTTAAAATTAAGCCAAAAATTCCAATAAATTTAATTACTCCCTCTAGTTATGAAGCCCCTGTAAATTTAATTCATTCAATTTTAGCTAATTAATGAAAATTGTAATTGTAATACCTGCTAGATTCGAATCTACAAGATTTCCAGGTAAGCCTTTAGCCTCTATTTTAGGAAAAAGTCTCATTAGGCACGTTTGGGAAAAATGTGTATTAGCGATAGACCATAAGTTAGTTTATGTTGCTACTGATGACTTAAGAATAAAAAATCATTGTGAAGAGCAAGGGATGCAGGTTGTTCTCACAAATTCAGATTGTTTAACAGGAACTGATAGGGTTTATGAGGCTGCAAAAGAAATTGATGCCGACTATTATATAAATGTTCAAGGTGATGAGCCACTTATTCGCCCAGAAGATATTAAAAAAGTTATATCATCAATCCATCTAATTCGGGATCGGGTCTTGATTAACGCTCAATGCGAAATTTTGGGCCAAGAAGACTTTCTTAACGTTAATATTCCAAAAGTTGTTACTGATTCTGCCAATTATTTAATATATATAAGCAGAGCACCAATCCCTTTTAATAAAAGCGGTAAATTTATTATAGGCAAAAAGCAAGTTTGTATCTATGGTTTCAACAAGGAGCAATTGGAATGCTTTGCATCCTTGGGAAAAAAGACTCCACTTGAGTGCGTTGAGGATATAGAGATACTGAGATTCCTTGAATTAGGATACAAGGTAAAAATGATCAATGTCTCCTCCTCATCAATTGCTGTTGATGTTCCTGACGATATTAGAGCTGTAATTGAAAAAATTCAAGCAGAGTAATTATTTTTATTGAATGTATATAAATAATAAAATATATTGATTAGAAAGTTTATATCATGATGAGGCTTCTTCAGATGGTGATATTGTTGTAACTATATTAAATTGAAAAGGACTGATTTGTAAAATGAAAGTGCTAATTCTTGCTGGCGGCTTAGGCACCAGACTTTCTGAAGAAACTGATATTCGACCTAAGCCTATGGTTCAAATCGGTGGTAAACCTATGCTTTGGCATATCATGAAGTTATATTCACATTTTGGACATAATGACTTTATTATCCTAATGGGTTACAAGGGATACCTTATCAAAGAGTATTTTATTAATTACTTTTATCATCAAAACGATATAACCATAGACCTTTCCACAAATAAAATTGAAATTCATAATAACAAAAATGAGCCATGGAAAATTACATTGCTTGATACTGGTGAGTTGTCAATGACAGGCTCAAGAGTAAAGATGGCTAAAGATTATGTTAATAATGAAACCTTCATGCTCACTTATGGAGACGGGTTATCAGATATTAATTTAAACCAATTGACTAATTTTCATTTTAAGCATGGGAAAATATTAACCATGACCTCTGTTCAGCCAGATGGTAAATTTGGATCTTTCAAATCGGATGATAATAATAGAGTGACAGAATTCCTTGAAAAACCTCGAGGAGTAGAATCTTGGGTTAATGGGGGTTTTTTTGTTTGTGAGCCTAATATATTTAAATATATCAATGATGAAACAGATGTTGTTTTTGAAAAAGAGCCGCTTGAAAATTTAGCAAAAGATAACGAGCTTTATACCTATAAACACCCTGGTTTTTGGAAGTGCATGGACACATTGCGGGATAAAAATGACTTAAATGAACTTTGGCAGGAAAATCAAGCTAAATGGAAGCATTGGTAATGGAAGCATTTTCGAATACTTACAAAGATAAAAAAGTTCTGGTGACTGGCCATACTGGTTTTAAAGGATCTTGGTTAACCGTTTGGCTTCTTAAGCTTGGAGCTTCAGTAATTGGTTACTCAAAAGATATTCCAACCCAGCCATCTATGTTTTCTTCATTAAATCTTTCTGAAAAAATAAAACATAATATCGCTGATATTCAAGACGTTGTTTCATTAAAAGAAGTGATTAATAAAGAGCGACCTGACTTCGTTTTTCATATGGCGGCACAAGCGATTGTCTCGACTTCGTATAATGATCCAACGGATACAATTAAAACTAACGCCATAGGCACCATGAATTTGCTTGAAGTTTTAAGAGGCATTAATTTTCCCTGTTCAGCGATATTTATTACAAGCGATAAGTGTTATGACAATGTCGAATGGTTATGGGGGTATAGGGAGAATGATAAATTAGGCGGAAAGGACATATATAGCGGATCAAAAGCTGCCGCAGAAATCATTATTAATGCCTATAGCCATTCTTTTTTTAATCATTCAGATAACTTGGTGCGGATCGGTATTGCACGTGCAGGAAATGTCATAGGTGGCGGTGACTGGGCAAAAGATAGAGTCATTCCTGATGTTGTAAGATCCTGGAGCGCCAAATCCATTCCTGAAATTAGGCATCCAAACTCTACAAGACCCTGGCAGCATGTATTGGAGCCATTGAGTGGATATTTGTTATTAGGTGTTCGATTATCAAAAAAAGAAGAATTACATTCTGAAGCATTTAATTTCGGACCCAAACCTGAGCAAGTTCATACTGTTGCTAATTTAATTGAAAAATTGGCTTTAAAATGGAGTTTTGAAGATAGAAAAAAATCTTATAAAATAAATTCTAATTCAATCTTTCATGAGGCAGGATTGCTTAAGTTAAATTGTGATAAGGCATCGTTTTATCTTAAGTGGGAGCCATGTCTTAATTTTAATGAGACTGTTGATTTTGTTGCCGATTGGTATATAAATTTTTATGATAAAAAGAAAGATATGTTCGATTTTACGAACTCCCAAATAACTGAATATACAAAAATTGCAACGCAAAGAGAGAAAATTTGGATTCAATGTTTATAGGCGATGTTTTATTAACCCCACTTCAAAAAATTGATCATCCAAAAGGTAGTATCTTTCACGCTTTAAAGACCAGCTCTCCTGGGTATGTTGGTTTTGGAGAGGTTTATTTTTCTGAAATACAAAAAAATGCAATTAAAGGGTGGAAAAGACATAACAAGCTAGCGCTTAATATAGTTGTGCCTGTGGGCGAAATAAAGTTTGTTTTATACGACGACCGAATAGAAAGTGTGAGCAGGGGTGTGTTTTGTGAAATATCGATTGGTACTAGAAATTATTCTAGGCTTACAATACCGGCAGGTCTTTGGGTAGCTTTTAAGGGCCTTTCCGATTTCAATCTCTTAATGAATGTAATTTCAGAAGAGCATAATTATAATGAGTCAGATAACAAAGATTTCACTGATATTGCCTATATATGGAAAAGTTAAAAGCCAATCAATTAGATGGTATTCGATTGTCCAAATCTGTAGTTGGTTTGGAGGAAAAAAAAGCTTTAGAGCGAGTTATTGACCATGGCTATCTAGGCATGGGAAAAGAAGTTCAATCGTTTGAACTTGAGTTGAAAGAGTTTTTAGGAACACAGTTAGATGTAATGTGTGTTAATAGCGGAACAGCAGCCCTTCATATGGCTATGGCAGGGTTAGATATTGGCCCAGGAGATGAAGTTTTAGTTCCAACAATTACGTATATCTCATCTTTTCAAGCAATATCGGCGACTGGAGCAAGGCCAATACCATGTGATGTTTATGAGAATACCTTATTTATAGATATAGAAGATGCAAAAAAGCGCCTTACATCAAAAACAAGAGCAGTAATGCCGGTCCATTATGCAAGCGATAGTCAGGGTATACCATCCGTCTATGAATTTGCAAAAAAAAATAATTTAAGAGTTATTGAGGATGCAGCCCATAGCTTTGGATGCAAAAGACAAAATGAAATGATCGGTGTTTCTGGGGATGTTCTTTGCTTCAGCTTTGATGGCATTAAAAATATAACTTCAGGAGAGGGGGGTGCAGTTTTAACCTCCGACCTCATTCTAAAAAAAAGGATTCAAGATGCAAGGCTTTTGGGCGTTGAAAGTGATACCGACAAAAGATTTGCTGGCGAAAGAAGCTGGTCTTTCGATGCTAAGTATCAAGGGTGGCGTTACCATATGAGTGACTTAATGGCAGCAATAGGAAGAGTTCAGCTAAAAAAGTTTGATTCTTTTTCAAGAAAAAGAAAAGAAATTTTAAATTTTTACCTGTCACAATTATCCAACTTAAAAAATCTTAAACTTTTTGAATTTGACTATCAATCAATAACGCCACACATTTTTCCTGTAAGAATATTAAATGGCAAGAGAGACCAGCTTATTAAAGCTCTAAAAGATAAGAATATTCAATCGGGCATTCATTATCAGCCTAATCATTTACTTAGCCTATATAAAACTGAATATGCGCTACCTGTTGCGGAAAAGATTTATAAAGAAGTTATTTCTATTCCTTTGCATCCTGAACTGAATAAAAAAGATCTTTTTAGAATTACTGATTTAATCAAAGAAGTTGTCCGGTAATGAGATGCAATAAAACCATTATTGATTTAAGTGGGTATATGTTCTCTGGAAAGTCAGCTGTGAGTGATTTATTAAGGGAATTTGATTCTCTAGAAGTGCCACACTTCGACGAGGAATTCGATTTAATAAGAACTCCTAACGGTCTCGGCGATCTTTTGTTTGCGATGAAGTCAAAGTCCCAAATAAAAATTAATTATGCTATATATAAATATATATGTTTAATTAAAAAAAAGGCGTACCCACCTAATTTTTATTCTAAATTTTGGTCTTACGGTGGATTCTTAGAAAAAGATTACCCGGGTATCCTAAATAAGACAATAAAGTTTATAGATGAAATCACGGATTTTGAATGGGATCAAGCATCTCCTTTTTTTGAAAATGATGCTAAGCCTTTTGAAATATTTTTTAATAAATTAAAACAGCGATTCACTGGTGACTTTCCCTGGCCAAAATTGAGATATAAATCTATTGATACAGAAAAATTCTTTTTCGATGTTAAGCCCTATCTGATATCAATCATTAATCATAATAATTCGAATAAAGCACATATAATTCATAATGCTTTAGAGCCTTTTAGGCCATCGATATATTTTGATTTATTTGAAAAAATAAAATGTATTATTGTGGACAGAGATCCTCGAGATATCTTTATGACATCCATTCAATACAGTAAAGGCTTTAACAATAATGTAGAGGTCTATAAAAGGATTTCTGGGGCTCATAATATTGATTATTTTATAGATAAGCAGATTAAAATGAGACAGAGTTTAGATGCGTCGGAAAATATTCTCAGGCTTAATTTTGAGGACCTAATAATAGATTACGAAAATACCCTACTTAGCATTATGAAATTCCTTGAATTAAATGAAGTTAATCATATAAGAAAGCTTGAATTCTTCAACCCTAAATCATCGGCTGATAATATTCGGTTATGGAAAACAACCCCTTCACATATTCAAGAAATATCAAAAATTGAAAAAAGTATGCCCAAATATTGTAGGCTATAAATAGTAATCTCATCTCATTATGAAAACATTAGTTTTTTATTTCCCCTACAATAAAGTAGGTGGCGTTTCAGTTTTGTTTATTAGACTTATAGACCATCTAAGGTATGATTTTAATATCATTGCGGTGGACAATAAGGGCGGATATATCGATTTAAATTTGCGACACAAAATTAAAGTAATAGAGCCTAAATTCCTAAAATTTATACCTAACAACTCTATTTTAATAACTCAGCTATGCCCACCCTGGAGAATATACGATATCGCAAAGGTAAATCCCAGTGTTAAATTATTTTTTTGGGGGTTACATCCTAGTAATTTAAATCAAAATTTGATTTCACATAAGATTTTTTCTTTGCTAAATAAACCTCTAAGTTTATTTAGGCGAATTAAATTAAGGAAATTTACTCAATTATCCTTTAAAAAAAATGCAATTGCCCTAATGGATGAAGTTTGTGCATCACAAATGAATAAGAACTTAAATTTAGACTTTATATACCCATACTTAAATATTTTTACTCAAAATCCAAAATTTAAAAAAACGAATACAATTAATAAAAGCATTAAATGTTTCTACCTTGGTAGGGTTGAAGATTTTAAGACTACTTCGATTTTGCATTTAGTTGATCGGCTGAATAAAGTGACCAAATACAAGCTAGAATTTACAATTCTTGGTGAGGGAAATGACCTATCGGCTGTTAAGGAATATATTAAAAAAATTAATTTTGGACATAAAGTAATTTATATGAAGAGTGTGAATTTCAAGCTGGTTGATAAGCACTTGAAAAATTTCGATATTTGTTTTGCGATGGGAACGTCAGTTTTAGAAGCTATGAAACTTGGAATTCCAACATTGTTAATGCATTATTCATTTCAGAAATTTAAATTACTTCAAAAATACGAATACTTATATGAATTAGAGGGCAACAGTCTAGGAACACCTTTTAGTGAGATTTTCGCAGAGAATTCTGACACCTTACCTTATATATTCGACGAGCTAGTAAATTCATATCCAATTCATTCTTCGAAAGCATTTAACTTTTGGCGTGAAAATTTCTCAATAAATAAGTCCTCCAAACAATTTATTAATTTAATTAATAAAAGTGAATTGACGATTTATGATTTATTGGTTCACGATCTCTGCACGCCTGATTTTTTTTCAAAATTGAAATTTATTTGCGACCCCCGCTTAAAATACCCGGGCTGGCAATATGTCTAAAAAAAATCGTTTTGTAACCGTTATTATAAATTGCTTTAATGGTGAAGAATATATTGAGCAAGCTATTAAATCTGTTATAGCTCAATCTTATGATAATTTTGAGCTTGTAATTTATGATAATAAATCAACTGATCGTACCCGTGAAATTATTAAGTCTTTCTCAGATAACAGAATTAAACTATTTTCTGCAAAAAGACATGTTGGTCTTGGACAAGCGAGAAATGAAGCAATTAGATTATCTAGAGGTGACTTTTATGCTTTTCTCGACAGTGATGACCTATGGAAGAGTGAAAAATTAAAATTGCAGATGAAGTTTTTTGAAGATTTTGAAGTTGGTATTGTGATCTCAAATTGCATATACAAAAGTGAGGAAAATGAAAGGCTATCTTTCCGCAACCCTATTAAAACTGACTTCCATTTTAAAAATTTATTTTTAAATTATTTTATTACTTTTTCTAGTGTAATTTTAAGAAAAAGCGCCCTGGATTTTAAAAATCCTATATTTGATGAAAGTATGACTGTATGCGAGGATCCTGACCTTCTCCTAAAAATTACGGCAAGGTGGAAATTAGCATGTGCCAATAAGCCATTAACTATTTATAGGATGCATCCAGAGAGCCTGACCTCAAAAAAACCATTTTTATTTGTAAAAGAATCTGGGTTGGCATTCCATAATTTACTTAATTATTTGAAAAATAGTAATCAGGATTTATTTTTATGGGCAAAAGATAATGCTCTGAAATATAGCCCTTTAATATCAAGTCAGATGGGAATTTTTTATTACTATTGGAAATTGAAAGATAGAACTAATGCTATAAAATCTTTAAACAATACTCACTTATCTACACATAAAAAATTATTAATGTCTTTTGTTGTTTTTATCGATTATAAATTTTTTTTAAAAATACTCAGATTAAGAAATTCAGTTATAAATTTATTCTTTTGTAAGTGTTAGTATAGGCCTTTTTTAATTTCCAAAAAATATACCATGCTTTTGTTGTCTTATTTTCCTTCGAAAAATCCTTCGTTAATAACAGATATATCATATACTTACGATTAAGCTTTTACTTGGACGTTTCATGAGAAATTACAATAACCATCTTAGAATTTTAGTGACTGGGGGGGCAGGATTTCTTGGTTCCCACCTAGTTGATGAGCTGATTAAGCTTGGAAATGAGGTTTTAGTGGTTGATAACTTCTACACCGGAAGGAAGATAAATATACAACATCATCTTCAAAATAATCTTTTCGAATTAAAACGTCATGACATCACTTTTCCTTTATACGTTGAAGTTGATCAAATTTACAATTTAGCCTGTCCAGCTTCTCCAATACATTATCAGTACGATCCTGTTCAAACTACTAAAACAAGCGTTATAGGCGCCATAAATATGCTTGGATTAGCTAAAAGAACTGGAGCTAGAATACTTCAGGCTTCAACCAGTGAAGTTTATGGAGACCCGGAAAAGCATCCTCAAACTGAGGATTACATTGGTCACGTTAACCCTATCGGGATAAGAAGCTGCTATGACGAAGGGAAAAGATGTGCGGAAACTCTCTTTTTTGACTATCAAAGACAGCACGGCTTGAACATAAGGGTTCCTCGCATATTTAACACTTATGGACCAAGAATGCATCCTAATGACGGTAGGGTGGTTAGTAATTTTATAGTGCAAGCATTAACGAGAAAAGATTTAACTATATATGGAGACGGGACACAAACCAGAAGCTTTTGCTACGTAAGCGATTTAATAGAAGGCATCATATTGACCATGAAGGACGATGTGAGACTTGAATCCCCATTAAACCTAGGAAATCCATCTGAATTTACCATGCTAGAGCTTGCAGAATTGATTCTTAAGCTTACGTCAAGTAAATCAAAACTAGTTTTTAAATCCTTACCTAAGGACGATCCAAAACAAAGATGCCCTGACATAAGTTTAGCAAAAAAAATAATTAACTGGGAGCCAAAAGTATCGCTTGAAGACGGGCTGAAAGAGACTATTACCTATTTTAAAAATAGCCTTTTAATTTAAAAAATATACTATTGCCATGCGAATACTCTTAACTGGTGGATTGGGATATATTGGGAGTCATTGCGCAGTTCAGCTTTGTGACTCTGGTTATGAAGTGATAATCGTAGATAATTTATCTAACTCTAATTTAACGGTACTAGAAAATATAAGAAAAACTGCAAATAAGCAGATAGACTTTATTCTAGCCGATATTAGAGATTTAGATGGCCTTAAAAAAATTTTTACAGAAAAAAGAATTGACACAGTAATTCATTTGGCTGGACTTAAGTCTATTCCTGATTCTTTCGAGCAACCATTAGATTATTATTCAGTTAACGTCCACGGGACAATTAGTCTTCTCAAGGCAATGAGCATGTGTAAAGTTCATAAATTAGTTTTTAGCTCGAGCGCATCTGTTTATGGAAATCCTCAATACCTCCCAATAGATGAAGCCCATCCATTAGCTCCGAATAATCCATATAGCATGACAAAATTAACTGCAGAAAATCTTCTTAAAAGTCTATGTGATACGTCGGATCAATGGAAAATGATTGTATTGAGATATTTTAATCCAGTTGGGGCGCATGACTCCCTGAATATTGGCGAATTACCAGAAAAGAATTTTGGTAATTTGATGCCCAATATATCAGCCGTTGCATTTAAAAAGAAAACACATCTTAATATATACGGAAATAACTATAGCACTTCAGATGGAACAGCACTAAGAGATTTTATTCATATAATGGATTTAGCAGATGGACATGAAGCAGCATTAAAATTTTTAAATACTAACAAATCTAAATTCGAAGTAATAAATTTAGGAACTGGAATTAGCCATTCAGTTCTTGAGGTTGTGAATACCTACCAAAAGATTTCTGGCTTAAATATTAAAAATAAAAAAATTCCACCAAGAGCTGGGGATATCGATATTTCATATGCTGATGTTAAAAAAGCAAAAAAAAAGCTAGACTGGAAATCAAAGCGAGACTTATCTGATATTTGTAATTCAGAATATTTGTGGAAGAAAAAATACTATAAAAAAGCTATTTAATTTTTAGTACCTGACCTTTATGAATTTTTATTATTGAATCACATATCCTTAATGAAGATTTTCTATGAGTGATTATAATAACTGTAGTATTAGTTTTAATTTTTTCTATTGTAGATAAAATTTCAATTTCAGTTTTGTTGTCTAATGCACTTGTTGCCTCATCTAAAATTAGAATTTCTGGTTTTTTGTATAAAGCTCTTGCAATACCAATCCTCTGCAACTGTCCGCCAGATAGATTATTGCCATGTTCCCCAATTTTTGTTTCTATCCCATTTGGGAGAGTATTAAAAAAAGCACTTAAGTTAGCAAACTCTATAGATTCTTCTAAAGCAATGGGGTTTATCTTTGAATCACCAAAAAGAATATTATTTTTAATTGTGTCTTCAAGAAGAAAAATATTTTGCGGGACGTAGCCTACTAAATTTTTCCACTTATCAATATTTGGATCAATAGTTTTTCCGTCTATTTTGACTATCCCTTTTTTTATTCTAATTAAGCCTAAAATGAGGTCAATAAGTGTACTTTTCCCAGCTCCACTTGCACCGATAATTCCAAGACATTGATTTTTCTTAATTTCAAAAGAAATATTGTTTAAAACTAATTTATTTGTTTTTTTGTAAGAAAATGTCACGTTTTTTAATTGAATATTATTTTTAAAAATATAAGGCTGAACATTCTTAAAATTGCTAGATTTAATAGAAGTCGATAACTCTTTAATGATTAAATTAATGACCGAACTTGAGTACTTTATGGATTGAATCGATGAAAGTATCCTATTTGATGATGGTAGTATCCGAAACGCAGCGATAGCAAATAATCCAATAGTTGTAAGTAGTGATTTATTCGATGCTTGATCATGGTGACCTCCAATTGAATAGATGACTAATATTACAAGTCCAATAATCGCAGTGATTTCAAGCCAGAATCTCGGTAATTGTGCGAGAGTTAACTGCTTGGCCTCAGTTTTCGAGGATAAGGTGGTAAATTCAATGAATTTACCAAGGAAAAATTTTTCCCTACCAAATATTTTGACGTTTTTTATACCTTGAATTGTTTCTTGTATCACTTGTATTTTTTTGCCTTCAGAGTATTGCCTTTCAAACCCGAGTATTTTAAGTAATTTTTTTGTGGTTTTATGGAATATAAATATTGCACTACAAATTGTTACACTCACAAGCATAACCCCTTCAGGCTCTATGCATAATAGCAACAGCATAATACCTGTTACAATTATTAATTCTGTAAACAAGATGATTGATGGAATTATAAAATCAACAACGAGCAAGTGAGTCTCTGTAATTATATTTCTAATAGATTCACTTGAATTTTTTTCTATAACCTGTTCGTACTCTGCAAATAAATACTTCTTAAAAAGTTGTATGGAAATGTATTTTTTAATATCAAAGATGAAGATGGAATATTTCCAAGAAGATATGGACAATATAATGCTCTTGATTAAATATGTGAGTAATAGACCAAGCATTGTAAATATTACAATGCTTTGATAGGTATAGATAGAAATGTCTATACCTAGCTTGCTATAATAAAGACCTATTTTTGAATTATTTTCATCGCTGATTAGACTAATTATTGGTAAAAAAAGACTTATGCTGAAAGATTCAATAAATGTTGCAAACAATGTTAAGAAAAAGAGTTTGAAAAAGCGAATTTTAAGCTCTTTATTTAGCAATCGAAAAAATTGCAGATATTTTTCCATTTTCTTAATTAATTGAAAACCTTAATAATATTTAAAGTATTTGTTGAGGCATTAGTTTTTTTATATTGCTTATATTCTAATCACTATGCTGCAGAATATATTGGTTCCTCTGTAAGTCTAAATTTCTTAAGCCTGTTATCTATTCTACTTTTAACGCTGCTACCTTATTTTTTAATTTTTTTTATAGTAAAAAAATTCTCTGCTCCCCGATCCTTGATTTTTTTTAATAAAAATAATGCATTATTTTTAAATTTCATGAACAATAAATTTATACCTTATTTCTTAATTATACTTGGATTATTATCTATTGTATTTTGTGAGTTATATGACGTTGGAAAGATGGCGAGAGGGCTTTATTCCTCCCCTTCGTTTCTTAAGCCCCTGATAGTTTTAACCTCTAGATTTGATATCACTATTCTTGGGCTACTCATTATATTTGCATACCAAAAAAGATTTTTTGCTCTCCTAGTTTTATCTGAAATAGTGCTTTTAAATTCGTTGCGAGCTTCCTTCAGTGGGATTTATCTTTTATTTCTATATTTATTATCAAGATTTCATTCAAATATATATTTTTATTTAGCCTTATTCTTCATATTGCTCTTGTCAGTATTTAATATCTACGATCCTCTAATATCTTTTTTATATAAAATCAGAGATGAATCGAGAGGTCTTGCCAATATTACCCAAACTTTAGGTGGGCTAGATTTGGTTTTTGGTAAATTTTTAGCCAGGTTAACAAGTTTTTCTGCAACTGCTCAACTTTTTGAAAGGTATAATGATTTTATTAGTGAGGCTAAATTTATTGGTTTTTTTGAATATTTTATGAATGGAATTCAGTATTTTTGGGGTTCTTTTAAAAACGTTCAAATCCCAACTCTCCAATATCACTTTACAAAAGTTATTGATCCATCAGCAGGTTATCAATATTCTTTAAGCCCTGGTTTTATTGGTATTTTTATCTTTTCAGGGTTTAAGAGTTTGTGGTTGCTGATGCTCAACTTACTGCTCTTTTTATCATTCACTATCGGAATAGTTTACCTTTCCTCTTTCTTTATTAAAAATAAAGCCAACATTGAAACTTATTCTTTCTTAATTATCACCTTAGATTTTTCAGGTGCCTTAGCATACCAATCGAAGATTTTTTATACTTTAATGCTATTGTATATTTTTTATATAATCTCTTTAAAAGTAAAAAAATATAACCTTTAAATTTCACTGGATAAATCTATGAAAAGAGTTTTAATTACTGGAATTACTGGAATGGTAGGATCTCACCTCTTAGATTTTTTATTTGAAAAAACAGATTGGGAAATCTGGGGCATGTTGAGATGGCGAAGTTCATTAGACAATATTTCTCATTTTATTGATCATATAAATAATAAAGTTAGAATCCATTTGGTTTATGCTGATTTAAGAGATTCAATTGCCATAAACGAAGCAGTAAAAAAATCGAAACCAGATTATGTTTTTCATCTGGCCGCCCAAAGCTACCCTTTGACATCATTTAATTCGCCCTTAGATACATTTGATACAAACATTCAAGGTACTGAAAGATTGTTACGGGCTCTAAAAGAGTATTCGCCGGATGCAATTATTCACATATGTGCCTCGTCAGAAGTTTTTGGAAGGGTTCCAATTAATAAATTGCCAATCAATGAAGAGTGTAATTTTCATCCTGCGTCACCTTATGCCATATCAAAAGTTGGAACAGATCTCATTGGCCGCTTCTATGCTGAGGCATATAGCATGAATGTCATGACTACAAGAATGTTTACTCATACAGGCCCTAGAAGAGGAGATGTTTTTGCAGAATCTTCTTTTGCAAAGCAAATTGCAATGATTGAAAAAAAAATGCTACCACCTATAGTTAAAGTAGGTAATTTAAATTCTTTAAGGACTTGGGCAGACGTTAGGGATGCAGTTCGAGCTTATTACATGCTGGTTACTCAAAATCCAATTGCAGGTGAGTATTATAATATTGGAGGAAATTTTAGCTGCACTATTGGGGATATGTTAAATGCTTTAATGAGTTTATCATCCGTTAAAAATATAGAAATACAATGTGATGAAGAAAGATTACGTCCAATCGATGCTGACCTTCAAGTTCCTGACATCTCAAAATTTAATGCTCACACTGGATGGAAACCTGAAATTGGCTTTGAAAAAACGATGAGTGATTTATTAGATTATTGGAGAAATAAGGTCGAAAATAACAATAAATTTTTGAGTAGATAATGATAAAAGACGATTGTATTTTGATTACAGGCGGCCATGGATTAGTAGGTACAACACTTTATAATTATCTTATTTATCAAGGGTTTAACAATATTATACGAATAGGTCGAGGTGATTGTGATTTGCTGAATCGTCAAGCGACTGAAGTTTTTTTTAAAAAAACTAAACCAAAATATGTTTTTCATGCTGCAGCTAGAGTCTATGGAATTATGGGAAATATTAAAAATAAAGCCTCTTCTTTTTATGAAAATTTATTAATAAATACTCATGTTATTGATGCTGCAACCGCTGTGGGCGTAAAAAAAATTATAGCTATGGGTTCCGGTGCTGTTTATCCTTACCCACCACCATGGCTTCCCCTAAAAGAGGATTCGATTTTTATGGGAGAACCTCATCCATCAGAAGATTCCTATGCTTATGCCAAAAGAGCAATGCTTGCGATGCTTAAGGCTTATCAAGAAAGTTATGGATTAAACTGGTCTTATGTTGTTTCTTGCAACTTATTTGGTCCATTTGATAAATTTGATCCTGATTTTGGCCATGTTATACCCTCGCTTATTAGTAAGTTCTATGACTCAAAAATTAACAATCAAAAAGTGATTGTATGGGGCAATGGTTCTTCTGTTAGAGATTTTATGTACGCAAAAGATCTCGCAAGACTTTTAGTATTAATTGCTGAGAAAATCAATGGTGTTGTTAATATAGGCAGTGGCAAAAATTATAGCATCAAAGAGATTGTTGATATAATTTCTCAAATATCTAAGATGGAAAATTCGGTCACTTGGGATGCTACAAAGCCGAATGGCCAAGAATACAGATCATATGATCTATCAATTATCTCAGGGCATCATTTTCAATGTGAATATAGTATTTTTGATGGCTTAAAAGAAACATGGGATTGGTATTGTGACTATAAAAAAAATTAATTGGAATTTCAGCGAAATAAAAGCAAGGGCACCTCTTAGAATAGGTTTGGCTGGCGGAGGTACGGACCTTCCCATTTTTTCAGAAAAGTACGGCGGCGCGGTCTTAAATGCCACTATAGACAAATTTGTATATGCAATTATAAAAAAAAGTGATGAAGAAACAACTTTTAAATCGATTGACCTAGATATTGAAATTAGAACTTCGTCAATAGACGATATCAAGTTAGATGGAATTTTGGATTTACACAAAGCTGTTTATTTGTACATCATGATAAATTACTGCGGTGGAGATTTTATTCCTCTGCAATTGATTTCCTTGTCAGAGTCTCCAATTGGATCCGGAATGGGGTCATCATCGACATTAACCGTCAGCCTGATAAAGGCTTTTGTGGAATTACTAAATCTACCCCTTGATAATTATGAAATTGCTAAACTTGCATTTAAAATCGAAAGAGAAGACTGCAAGCTAAAAGGTGGAATGCAAGATTACTATTCTGCAACGTTCGGTGGTATTAATTATATTGAATTTGAAAAAAATAAAAACGTTGTTGTGCATCCATTGAAGTTGGAAAAGTCTATTATTAATGAACTACAGTCTAGAATTCTTCTCTTTTACTCCGGAATTTCTAGAAACTCATCAGAAATTATTTCCATTCAACATGATGAGATTAAAAATACAAACCCTACTACTATGGAGAGCATGTTAAAAATTAAGGAAGAAGTTTTTCTTATGAAAAATTATCTACTAACAGGCGAAATTGATCATATTGCCGCATCATTTAACAGCGGCTGGGAGAGTAAAAAAAGAACAGCGCCGATTATAACTAACACCTATTTAGATGAAATTTATTCAAAAGGCATTGAAGCTGGAGCAGTAGCAGGTAAAGTTTCTGGTGCAGGCGGCGGCGGATTTATGATTTTTATTGTTCCTGTATTAAAAAGAAAAAAAGTTGCAGATATTTTAATGGAAAATTTTGATGGTTTTATTCTTGATTGCAATTTCTCGGAAAATGGTTGCGAATCTTGGAAAATATGATCGTTTCTGAAATAAATATCAAAGAAGCAATTATTTTAGCGGGCGGATTTGGAACAAGACTAAGAAACTCAATTAAAGATATTCCGAAGCCAATGGCACCAATGGCTGATGGGAAACCATTTTTAGAACACCTCATTGAAATGCTAGCTAAAAATGGAATTACAACTATAGTACTATCAGTAGGCTATAAATCAGAAAAAATTGTCGAACATTTTGGTTATAAATTCAATAAAATCGAAATTAAGTACGCAATTGAAGATGATCCACTAGGTACGGGAGGTGCTATAAAAAAATCATTAGCATTATGTTTGACGCAAAAAGTATTAGTCCTGAATGGAGATACTTATTTAGATCTCAACTCAGACGATATAAAAAAAGCAGCAGAATCAAAACATTCAAGGGTTCTTTTAGTATTAAAAAAAGTTGAACATCCTGGGCGATACGGGATCGCAGACATAAGCGATAGTTTTATCATCTCTCTATCCAAAAGACAGACTAATGAACCAGGATTAATAAATACAGGATATTACATCACAGACATTAATTTGCTTGATAATTTTGATTTGAATACGAAATTTTCCTTCGAAGATGATTTTCTGCAAAACGAGATAAGAGAGCGCAATGTCTCATATTATATTACTGACAAATTTTTTATTGATATAGGTATTCCTGAAGATTATCAAAAATCTAAAGATAAAATCTTAGAATTAAAAAATTATGCCCAATAAAAATAATGAATTTATTTTGATCGAGCCTTTCAGACGGAGGTATGAGCACTTAGATTTTCTTCAAAGTATACTGTCAGGCTTAATTCAAAAAAAAAGTAAACTAATATTTTGGACTAGTAAACCGTACTTTAGCGCCCTTGAATACAAATTTAGAAAGCAGATTGATTTCCAGGAGCTTAAATTTGATGATACGTTAGTTGGTATTCAGCGCTTCTTTTTTTCATTGTGTAACACATTGGCAATTATACTAAAGAATAGAAAAAAAAATATTCTCGTACTGTCTTCACTTCCGGTTGTGTCTCTAATTATTTGTTTATTCAGCTATTTATTTAATCTTAAAAATATTCATTTGGTTATTAATGGTGAATTAACATGCCTTGCAAGCAAAAGGTCCTCCTTAAGTATTAAATTTGACAAGCTTTCCTGTATTTTATTTTTAAAAATTGGAATGAATAATGGAAGAATTCTTATCATAAGTGAAAAAATTTACCGCGACATTAGGTCAGATCTTAAGCCTCACAGATCTGTTACTTTTATTGAGCCTATTGGTTTTTTTCACAACCCCTTAAGAGAAAAGACTATTAAAAAAAATACATGTATTAATTTTCTTTCGCTAGGCGTTCAGAATGTCTATAAAAATTCATTTGAATTTAATAAATTAGCTTTAACATTGAATAAAAATCTTAGTCAAAAGAGAATTATGTTTAATGTGTTAGGAAAAATAGATTTTGAACCAGGCTTCGTAAAGTCTGTAAATGTGTTAAATCGCAATCAAAATAAATTGCTTGATATTAAAGACTTTAAGGATGTAGCTTCCAAAAATCACTATTTAATTTTTTTTCTTGATGAAACAAAATATAGATATGTTGCAAGTGGATCTTTTTTTGATGCTCTTAAATACAACTTACCTATACTTGCACTTAAAAATAGTTTTTTTGATTTTTACTTTTCTAAATTTGGAAGTATTGGTTATCTCTGCAGTGATATAGACGAGATGGTTAATTTGATAAATGATCCCAAAAAGCTACTAAAAGAATATAAATCGAAAATTAAAAATTTATCGGAAGCAAGAAAATATATGTCACAAAGGTTTTTGAAATCAGCCTTATTTACCAGTGCTTAATTTATGTTGACCATCATAATTCCATCATTTAATTCAGAGAATTTTATACAGCGATGCCTTGATTCTATCGTAACTCAGAAATTTAGTGACTGGCATGTATATATTATTGATGGCGGCTCCCATGATAAAACTAAGTTAATTTGCTCAGCATTTATTAATAAAGCCCCAAAAAAGATTTCATTCATTTCCTTGCCTCAATCTAAGCAAGGAGAAGCTAGAAATTTAGGTATTGATTTAACTAATACACCCTACCTTACTTTTATTGATAGTGACGATTGTTACGCTAATGAAGAGGTTTTAAGTAGCCTTATGAAAGCATTAGATAAAGTCAATACAGATTTTTTGTGCTCGTCAGTACGATTCCTAGATTCAGAAAGCAATACTTTAAGAGTCATTGGGAAGTTCCACTCAAAATTTATGTATGGAAGTGAAATTTTTATCGATGCTTTGCTCGAAAGAAATATTCACACCATTCCTTGGAACAAAATTTATAAGACATCTTTTTTGAAATCCAATAATATAAAATTTCCAAATGTTAGAGAGCAGGAAGATATTTATTTCTCTAGAATTTGCTCATATTACGCAAGTTGTGTTCAATTTAAAAACTTAATATCCGTAAATGGGTTTATCAGAGGTGACAGCAGAAGTAGATCAATGAGTATAAGGAATCTTACTTCAGTAAATATCATTTTTAATGAAATCAATAAACATATTTGCAAAGATAAGAATTTTAAACTTTACCTCCCATTTTTAAGATTTAGCGAGGCAAGATCATTGGCTTATATTATCATCATTGCTGCTTCTAGAATCGATCATTTTAATGTCCTTTTGAATTTCCATAGAAAAATTACCTCCAAAAACCTACTAAATATTCCTTTTTCCAGCAAATTATTCTTCAGGGCCAAATTGATAAGTATAATTTCAATCTATCTAAGTAAATTTCGATTGTCATTATATGTCGTTAGGTATTTAAAAAAATATTTTAGATTTGGGTATTAAAAAAATGAATAAAATTATAGTGCTTATTGAAAGTAGAATCAGCAAATTTTTACTGCTTAGTAAGATGTTTAGAGATATCTTTTTTATCTATAGCAACTATCCGAAAGATGTATGCATACACTTCAATAATTTTTATTATTCTTTTATGCGCTTATTTAGCCTTCCTTACTTTAGGCCAGAAAATCTGATTGTATATTTTGATATTTTATTTTCTGAAAAGTTGAAAAAATTTATCCACTATAAAAAAGTTAAAAATCAAACTTTTTATGACTGTAATTTTTTTATGTTGAAAGTTCCTTCATTCAAAAATGCAGAGAGTGTCTTAATTAATGATTTTCGGGAAGTTTTTTATGAAAATATTTACAATATTGGCTTTCCTTTTAATGACGCCATTAATCCTAATTCCATTGTCTTTGATCTTGGAGGCAATGTCGGTGCTTTTTCATTGTACGCATCTGCCTTTTGCAAGGCTGGTAAAGTCTACTCATTTGAAGCTGATCCTAGAATATTCAATTCTTTGATTGCTAATATCACGCTTAATCACTCACATAAAAAAATTATTCCAATTAATAGTTTTGTTTCTGATTTCGTTGGCCTGACACAAATTAGTTTTAATGAGCATTGTTTTACTATGACAAGGGAATCAAGAAAAGGTGAATCAGGCTCACCTGTCCCTACGATCACTTTAGATTATTTTGTAAAACAGTTAAAAATAAAGCGTGTTGATTTTATCAAAATGGATATCGAAGGAGCAGAAAGACTTGCTATTTCTGGCGGTTGTGATGTTTTGGTGAAATACAAACCAAAATTGGCAATTTCTGGATATCATAGAGTAGATGATATCTTTCATTTAATTCGATTAATTAAAAAGATCAACCCAAAGTATAAAATTATAGTTAATAGCAAGTTACATATTTATGCATTTTAAGCCGAAAAAAATTTTAGTGACTGGCTGTGCTGGTTTTATTGGTAGCAATCTAGTAGATCGCTTGTTAGGTATGGATCTTTCTGTAAGAGGCGTGGATAACTTATCTACTGGCAATCTAATTTTTTTAGAATCTGCTTTTAAAAATGAAAAATTTGAATTTTTTGAGAGCGATTTATTTACTGACACCGATAATTCTATGTTTGAAAATGTTGATTTTGTTTTTCATTTTTCAGCTAATGCTGATGTAAGGTATGGAGCTGAAAATACAAGAAGAGATATTGAGCAGAATATCATCGTGACTCATAATGTTCTTGAAAATATGCGACTTCATGGTGTAAGTCAAATTGTATTTTCTTCAACCGGCTCTGTTTATGGCGAGTCACTTGTTATTCCAACTACCGAAGATGCGCCATTCCCCATTCAAACATCTTTATATGGTTCTTCCAAGGTTGCCTGTGAGGGTTTAATATCTTCTTATTGTGAGGCTTTTGAATTTCAAGCTTGGATTTTTCGCTTTGTTTCTATCCTTGGAGAGCGATATACTCATGGTCACGTTTTCGATTTTTGTAAAAGTCTTTCGTCTGATCCAGCATCTTTAAGAGTGCTAGGTAACGGTAAACAACGTAAATCATATCTTTATATTCAGGATTGTATTGATGCGATTTTAGTTGGAGTGACAAAATCAAAATCTTCATACAATGTATTTAATTTAGGCGCTGATGAGTTTTGTGAAGTTAATGAGTCAGTTAAATTAATTTGTAATGAATTGAATCTTTCCCCGACTATTCTTCATTCAGGGGGTGATCGCGGATGGGTTGGAGATAACCCATTTATTTACTTGGATACTCAAAAAATAAGATTACTAGGCTGGAAACCAAAGCTTACAATTCAAGAAGGCATTCTTAAAACTGTCAAATGGCTCACTGAAAATAAGTGGGTATTCAATGATCGATAATCAAACAAGGAAAATTGCATTAATTACTGGTGCATCTCGTGGACTTGGAAAGTTTAGCGCGAAGCGATTCTGGGATGAGGGGTATGATCTTTTTCTTGTTGCACAGAATAAATCTAAATTAAATTCTATAAAAACTGAATTTTTAAATGAGCAAAAGCAAAAGCAAAAGCAAAAGCTAGTTCTCTATACATGTGACTTGGCCAATACTGAAAATATTGCTCAGTTAACGCTTACATTCAAGAATGAGTTTTCTCATTTAAATGTTCTGATAAATAATGCAGCAATTCAGGGACCTATAGGCCCTTTTTTAAACAATGATTTTTTGTCTTGGGAAGAGACATTTAAAATTAATTTCCTTGCGCCTGCTTTTCTATCTAAATCTATGATCCCATTCATGAAAAATTTAAGTAACGCCTCAATTATCAATCTTTCGGGCGGTGGTGCGAGCAGCCCAAGGCCTAATTTCAGCGCTTATGCCTGCTCAAAAACCGCTTTAGTGCGATTTAGCGAAACCTTGGCAATGGAATTAGAAGTTTTTGGAATTAGGGTTAATTGTGTAGCACCTGGAGCTATGAGTACAGATATGATGAGTGAGATTTTCGACAAAGGCGAAATAAATTCTGGAGAAAAAGAATACGCTGTTGCATCTAAAACATTAAAGGACGGCGGCGCTTCAATGGATAATGTTGCTAATTTGTTAATATTTTTGTCGAGTAATTCGGGTAAAGATATTACCGGAAAGCTTATCAGTGCAGTCTGGGACAATTGGGGAAATTGGTTAAATCATTTAGATCAATTAAACTCATCCGATATATATACTTTACGTCGGATTACTGGAAAAGATCGCGATATTGATTGGGGTGATAAAAATGACATCTAAAACATACGGCGTGGGTATTATCGGTTGTGGTTTTATTGGACACAAACGTTCAAAGGCTTTAGGATCAAGAGGTCGTTTGATTGCTTGTGCTGATATTGATGAAAATAAAGCTCAAGTATTAGCAAAAAATTTTGATGCTAAATTTTTTTCTGACTGGCGAACAATAATTAACCTGCCAGAGGTGGATATTGTAATCATTGCAACATTGCATCATAGCCTAGCGGAAATCACCATTGCGTCAATAATGGCTGGAAAACATGTTTTAGTCGAAAAACCTGCTGCAAAATCTTCTTTTGAAATTGAAAAAACTATTACAACTCTTAACAAGACATTGTTAAAAGTTCGGGTTGGATTTAATCATAGATATCATCCTGCCATGATCAAAGCGAAGAATATTGTTGATAATGGAGAATTGGGTGATCTTATGTTTATTAGGTCGCGTTATGGTCATGGAGGAAGGCTTGGTTACGATAAAGAATGGAGATCGAATCCCAATTTGTCTGGTGGAGGAGAACTAATCGATCAAGGTCCTCACTTGATCGATTTAGCAAGATTATTTTTAGGTGATTTTGAAGACATCCAAGGTTTTGCTCATACCTATTATTGGGATATGCCAGTTGATGATAATGGATTTATGCTCTTAAGAAACGTAAAACAGC